>Ga0335069_10013219_pt1 | contig 11594 bp, 10 predicted proteins | sample Lox_Sample_11_FD_206714 | JGI IMG/M metagenome (GOLD analysis project Ga0335069, IMG submission 206714) | Soil microbial communities from Loxahatchee National Wildlife Refuge, Florida, United States - Lox_Sample_1.1 | ecosystem: Environmental > Terrestrial > Soil > Wetlands | place: USA...
TCGCGGCGGCTTCCGACTTCACGGCGGCAAGCTGGATGCGGACCCCTGCGGCGCCGCCTTGCGCGGTCGGCTGCGGCGCGGGCGCGGCGGCAACGGAAGCCGTCTGGGTCGGCGCCGCCGCGGCCGCAGCCGGAGCCGGAGCCGGAGTGGGTTCGGCGGGTGCCGCAGCAGCCGGTTCGGGCGTCGCCTCCTGAGCGGCCGGCTGTGGCGTGGACGGCTGCTGGGCCGTCGTCGCCTGCGGTGCTGAAGCCTTCGGCTCCGGCGCCGCGACGCTCGGCACTGCAGGCGCCGGCACGGATGGAATCGCGGCCTCATCCGCGGCAGAGGTCGTCGGCGCCGCTTGTGCGGATGGAGGTGCAGGAGGCGTCTCTGTCACCGCGGGCGCTTGCGGCGCTGCGCTGGCTTCGCTGGTCGTGGGCGCCGGCGCCGGCGGCGGCGTCACCGGTTGCTCCGGGGGCGGCAGCACGGTCGCCTGATTCTGGGTCGATGCCTGGCCGTTCAGATTGTCCAGGATCTGGACGTTCTGGTTCGGCACCTGCATGCCGCCCTCGTCGGCCGGCTTCACCTTCTCCGGCGTCGTGTCGGCGGTGATGACCGGAACGGGCCCTTCGACCGCCTGATGCTTCTTGAGATAGATCCAGCCGCCGCCGCCGGCGATCGCCAGCACCAGGACCAGCAGCAGCAGACGATTGCGCATGCGGCGGCCGCGCCCGGCCACCTCGTCTTCGGTTTCGAAGCTGGCAAGCGGCGGCGGCGGGGCCGGCGGAACCTCGACGCCGGCAAGCAGGTCCGGCTGATTGTCCGGGTTGTCGGCCGCGGCGGCTTCGCGATCCTGGCGCTGCTTCGCCTCGGTGCGAAAGCGCTCGATCAACGCCGAGCGCGGCGCACCGACCTCGTCACCCGTGGGTGCCGCGGCGCCCGCGGATGTCGGGACCGGGCCGAGTGTGGGCTCGAGCGGACGCGTCGCTGCCTGTGGCTCCGAGATCTGCGGAAGCGCCGCATTCGCCGCGACGGGTGTCGGCGACAACGGTGTCGTCGAGACCGGCTGCACGGTTGGCAGAGGCGCCAAGGGCGGATTCCCGAGAATCGGCGCCACAGGCTCGGCCGTCGTCTTCGGCACCGGTCTGGGCCCCGTGCCGGCGAAAGGACTCGAGGACGCGCCGAGCTCGCCCCTGAGGCGGCTTAACGCAGCGGCGACGTTCGCCTGGATCTGTTCCGACTTCGGCGCTTCTGCTGCACTCATGGCATGCCCTCCGGACGAGCCGAGCGTCCCTGTTGTGGCGCTCGACCGGCCACGCTCCAATGTGATGGCGGCGATTCCTGCGCCCCCGCCTTAGGATTCATAGAATCAACTCATCTCCGAGTCGGTCAAGAAGAAGTCCCCTTCCGGCGCCGGCGTTAACCAAATAATTCCCGGATTCCACTGGGATTTTTGGCGTCACCCATGGCGGCAATAGAACCTCAATGTGGCGCCAGTGAGGCGAGCTGCCGCTCGGTGTCGAAGGCGAAGTTGTCGGTCATGCCGGCGATGTAGTCGGCGACCACCCTTGCCGTTCGGGCGTCCCCTGCTTCCCCCGCTTCGGCCTGCCAATCCTCGGGCAAGAGGCGGGGTTCATCGAGGTGGCGCTCGAACAGCTTGATCACCGTCAGCTTGGCCCGCTCCGTCATCCGGGTCACCCGTTCATGACGATACATGTGGGTCCAGAGGAAGCGTTTGAGGCCGATGTCGTTGGCGCGCATCGCCTCGGAGAAGACGGCGAGCGGCCTTCCGAGCTTGCGCACGTCATCGGGCGACGCGACGCCCGCCGCAGCGATGCGCGCGGCAGTTTCGCGGGTCACATCCTCGACCATCTCGCCGATCATGCGCCGCACGGTTTCGTGGATCACCCGGTCGGTTTCAATCGTCGGATACTGTGCGCGAACGGCGGCGACAATCGGACCGGCGAGCGGCACGTCGGCGAGATCGTCCAGGGTGAAGAGGCCGGCGCGCAGGCCATCGTCGATGTCATGGTTGTTGTAGGCGATGTCGTCGGAGACCGCGGCGACCTGGGCTTCCAACCCGGCGAAGCCGTCGAGCTCCAGATCCCACCGCGCGGAGAATTCCAGGATCGTGCGCGGCACCGGACGCGCCTTCGCCTTGGCGCTGGCGGCCGGCCCGAGCAGCGGGCCGTTGTGCTTCACGATGCCTTCCAGCGTCTCCCAGCTCAGGTTGAGCCCGTCGAAGGTCGGATAGCGCCGCTCCAGCAGCGTGAGCACGCGAAAGGTCTGCTCATTGTGATCGAAGCCGCCATAGGGACGCATGCAGAGGTCGAGCGCCTCTTCGCCGGCATGGCCGAAAGGCGGATGGCCGAGGTCGTGGGCCAGAGCCAGTGCCTCGGCCAGATCCTCGTCGAGGCCGAGGGTGCGCGCGATCGAACGCGCGATCTGCGCCACTTCGAGACTGTGCGTCAGCCGCGTGCGGTAGTGGTCGCCCTCATGCTGCACGAAGACTTGGGTCTTGTGCTTCAGGCGGCGGAACGCCGCCGCATGGATGATGCGGTCGCGATCGCGCTGAAACGGCGTGCGTGTCGGGCTCGGCGGCTCGGCGATCAGTCGCCCGCGGCTTGTCGCCGGATCGCTGGCATAGGGTGCGCGATGACTCATGCGGCGAAGCTAGAGCACAAACTTGGCCAAAGCCATTCTTGCCAAGGCCAAATCCGGATGCGAGGCTGCCCGGATGGCGGAGCTCGAAACCACCGGCCACTGCCTTTGCGGGCGCACGCGCTATCGCGGCAAGGGGCAACCCAAATGGGTTTGCTACTGCCACTGCGAGAGCTGCCGGCGGGCGACCGGCGCGCCGGTCACCACCTTCGCCAGCTTCCCGCTGGAGAACTTCGCCTTCGAGGGCGAGGCGCCGGCCCGCTATCACAGCACGCCCGGCGTCACCCGCACCTTCTGCCCCAATTGCGGCACGCCGCTCACCTATGAGGCGGAGGACCTGCCGGGGGAGATCCACCTGCTGGTCGGGAGCGCCAACCATCCGGAGGCCGCCCATCTCGCTCCGGCCTATCATGTCTTTGAAAAAGAGCGGATTTCCTGGGTCGATATCGGCGGAGCCCTGCCGAAATCGAAACCCAAGCCTGCAAGCTAACGCCTTCTGCAGGTTTGACTTTCCCTGACCACCTCCCCAATTATGGGAAAGGTTAACCGGCCTGGAACCGAGCCATGAACGATATGACCCCGACCCCGGCCGCCGGCGAGCGGCAGGTGACCCTGACCGCCAGCGCCGCGCGGCGCATCGGCGAGCTGATCGCCCAGGAGGGCGACCGCAGCCTGATGCTGCGCCTCAGCGTTTCCGGCGGCGGCTGCTCGGGCTTCCAATACGGCTTCTCCTTCGACAACGCCAAGCAGCAGGACGATCACCTGTTCGAGCGCGACGGCGTGAAGATGGTCATCGACGACACCTCGCTCGACCTCCTGGCCGGCGCCGAGGTCGATTTTGTCGAGGACCTGGTCGGCTCGGCCTTCCAGGTCAAAAATCCGAACGCCACCTCGTCCTGCGGCTGCGGGAGCTCCTTCTCGGTCGCATAAGCGGCCGGCCGTCGGGGGATCGATGATCAAAGTCGCGACGTTCAACGTGAACTCGCTGCGAGCGCATATCGGCAACGTGCTCTCCTGGCTGCGGGAGGCGAAGCCCGACGTCGCGCTGCTCCAGGAAATCAAATGCCTCGACACCGACGTGCCACGGCTGGAGATCGAGGATCTCGGCTACAACTTCGCCGCGGTCGGGCAGAAATCCTACAACGGCGTCGGCATCCTCTCGCGCCATCCGCTGCTGGTCGAAGAGCGGCGTCTCCCCGGCGGCGCAGGCGACGATCATGCGCGCTATATCGAGGCGGTGATCGACGTCGCCGAGGGCAAACGCTACAAGGCTTTGCGCGTCGCCTCGATCTATCTGCCGAACGGCAACCCGGTCGACACCGAAAAGTTCGCATACAAGCTCGAATGGCTCGATCGCCTCAGCCGGCATGCGACAAGGCTGCTGGAGCTCGAGGAGCCGCTGATCCTTGGCGGCGACTACAACGTCGCTCCGACGGATGACGACGTCTATGACCCGGTCGACTGGGCCAACGACGCGCTCTGTCGTCCGGAGAGCCGCGCCGGCTATTTCCGCCTGCTCAATCTCGGCTATGTGGACGCGTTTCGCGCGCTCCACAACGAGGCTCATCGCTACACGTTCTGGGACTATAAGGCCGGGCGCTGGCAGCGCGACGAAGGCCTGCGCATCGATCACCTCCTGCTCTCGCCGCAGGCCGCGGATTCGCTCGACGAATGCGACATCGATCGCACGCCGCGGAAGGCCGACAAGCCATCCGACCACACGCCGATCTGGTGCAGCCTGGATCTCTGATACCTTTCGGTCATGGCGCCTGACGCCGCGATCTGATTCACTCTCGCCTCCCCTGCGTCCCCAGTCCCAGGAGAATTGCCGTGAATCAGGATGACGTCCGCAAGCGCGCCTTCGCTATGCCGCTGACCGCCCCCGCCTTTCCGCCGGGCCCCTACCGTTTCATCAACCGCGAATACCTGATCATCACCTACCGCACCGATCCCGAGAAGCTGCGCGCGGTCGTTCCGGAGCCCCTGCAGATCGACGCGCCGCACGTGAAATACGAGTTCATCCGCATGCCGGATTCGACCGGCTTCGGCGACTACACCGAGACCGGCCAGGTCATCCCGGTGTCATTCAATGGCCGCAAGGGCGGCTATACCCATTGCATGTTCCTGAACGACGAGGCGCCGATCGCCGGCGGCCGCGAGCTCTGGGGCTTCCCGAAGAAGCTCGCCAACCCCTCGCTCCGGGTCGAGGTCGAGACATTGCTCGGAACGCTGGACTACGGGCCGGTGCGCATCGTCACCGGCACCATGGGTTACAAGCATCGCAGCCTGGATCTAAAGGAAGTCGCGACGACGCTGGCGGCGCCCAACTTCCTCTTGAAGATCATCCCCCATGTGGACGGCAGCGCGCGCATCTGCGAGCTGGTCGAATACTATCTGGAGGACGTGACGGTGAAAGGCGCCTGGACCGGCCCCGCCGCGCTGTCGCTGCAACCACATGCCTTGGCGCCCGTGGCCGAGCTGCCCGTGCTGGAGGTGATCTCCGCCACCCACATCCTCGCCGACTTGACGCTGGGTCTCGGCAAGGTGGTGCACGATTATCTGAAGTAGGCCCCAATTGTCGTCGTGTGCGGGCTTGACCCGCGCACCTCGTGCCATTGTAGCAAGATCGCCGGGGTCAAGCCCGGCGATGACGATGGAGTATGACTAGCCCGCCAGACTCTTCCCCGCGGAACCGAGATCCTTGAACGCCTCTTGCAGGCGCTCGATCACGCCCTTCTCCCCGAGGCGCAGCCATTTCCGCGGGTCGTAGAGCTTCTTGTACGGCTTGCCCGAAGTGGGATCGATCTGGTGCTGGAAGGCGACCGGGTTGTCCAGCACGAACTTGCCCACACCTTGCGCGAAGGCGAACTGGGTGTCGGTGTCGATGTTCATCTTGAAGACGCCGTAGGAGACGGCCTCGGCGATCTTCTCCTTCTCCGACCCCGAACCGCCGTGGAAGACGAGGTTGAGCGGCTTTGCCGGCGTCTTGAACTCCCGTTGCACCAGGTCCTGCGAGGCCTTCAGGATCTCCGGCCGCAGCTTCACGTTGCCCGGCGCATAGACGCCGTGCACGTTGCCGAACGAGGCGGCGACCGAGAAGTGGCCGATCATCGAGAGCAGCTTGAAGGCCTTCGCCACGTCTTCCGGTTGGGTGTAGAGCCTGGCGTTGTCGGCGCCTTCGTGCTCCGCGCCGATCCCGTCCTCCTCGCCGCCAGTGACGCCGAGCTCGATCTCCAGGCTCATGCCGAGCGGCGCCATGCGCTTCAGCAGCCGTGCGCAGGTCGCCAAATTCTCGTCGAGCGATTCCTCGGAGAGATCGAGCATGTGCGAGCTGAACAGCGGCTTGCCGCTGCGCCGATGCTCCTCCTCGCTGAAATCGACCATGCGCTCGACCCAGGGGACGAGCTTCCGGTTGGCGTGGTCGGTGTGCATCACCACGCAGACGCCGTAATGCTGCGCCAGCAGGTGCACATGCCGTGCGGCGGAGACAGCCCCCAGCACGCGGGCATTGGCCTCGTCCTTCAGCCCCTCGCCGGCGAAGAAGCGCGCGCCGCCGTTTGACAGCTGGATGACAACGTCCGCCTTCGCCGTCGCTGCCGCCTCCAGCACGGCGTTCAGCGAATGGGTGCCGATCACGTTGACCGCCGGCAGCGCGTAGCCGCCGGCCTTGGCCGCCGCGATGAGCGTGCGGTAGTCCTCGCCGGTCACCACGCCGGGCTTGAGACGAGCGCGTGCGGCAGTGGTTTTTGTGGATTCTACAGCGGCGGTCATGGGCGGCTCCTTGAAACCCGTCGTCTTCGGGTCCATCTAAACAAGACATCCATCCAATTCCTAGACCCATTGCATTGCCCGCGCCGGTCCTCCTCCCAGCGCGCCCATTGGCCTCAAATCTGTAACCCGCCTTCCGGCCGCCCGCCGGGTGGCCGATCCGGAGTGCATCTCGATGAAATACAAGCAGCTCGGCCGCAGCGGCCTCCTGGTCTCGGAACTCTGCCTCGGCACCATGACCTTCGGCGACAAGGGCTTCTGGCAGGTGATGGGCTCGCTCGGCCAGAGCGCCGTGGATGGCATCGTCAAGGGCGCCACCGAGGCCGGCATCAACTTCATCGACACGGCCGACGTCTATGCCGAGGGAGAGTCCGAAGCGCTGCTGGGCCAGGCGCTGAAGAACACCGGCATCCCGCGGCACCAAGTCGTGGTCGCGACCAAGGCCTACGGCATCGTCGGTCCGGGCCCCAATGACCGCGGGTCGTCCCGCGGCCATCTGCTCGACGCGGTCGCCGCCAGCCTCAAGCGCCTGCAGACCGACCACATCGATCTCTACCAAGTCCATGCCTTCGACCCGGTGACGCCGATCGAGGAGACCCTTGGTACGCTCGACAGCCTCGTGCAGCGCGGCGTCGTCCGCTACATCGGCTGCTCCAACTGGGCGGGCTGGCAGCTGATGAAGGCGCTCGGCATCTCCGAGCGGCGCGGCTGGGCGCGGTTAGAGACCATCCAGTCCTTCTACACCATCGCCAGCCGCGACCTCGAACGCGAGATCGTGCCGGTCCTTAACGACCAGAATGTCGGCCTGATGGTGTGGAGCCCGCTCGCCGGCGGCTTGCTCGCCGACAAGGCGGTCGACGGCAAGAGCGCGCCCCAGGGCACGCGCCGCGCGACCTTCGACTTCCCGCCGGTCGATCGCCCACGCGCCGAGAAGGTGATCGAGGCGATGCGGCCGATCGCCAAGGCCCACGGCGTCTCGGTCGCGCGCGTGGCGCTCGCTTGGCTGCTGGCGCAGAAGCACGTCACCAGCGTCATCATCGGCGCGAAGTCGCAGGATCAGCTGAAGGACAACATCGCCGCCAGCGATCTCGTGCTTTCAGCAGAAGACCTGAAGACGCTCGACGAGGTGAGCGCGCTGCCGCCGGAATACCCGGCCTGGATGATCGCGAGGCAGACGGCCAACCGCCTCGGCGGCACCTACCAGGCCCCGCCGCCGTTGCCGCCCCAGCGGTAGTCTACCGTCGAAACGCCTCGCCGAGCGGCATCAGCCGCACACCGTCGCGCAAGTGCCGGTAGGCGAGCGCGCGGTGGTCGACCGGGTTGGCACCGGGTGCGGCGACGATCAGGATCTCGCCGGCGAGCGGCTGGAAGTCGGCGCGGAAGTGGACCGAGCTCTTCAAGGCGAGAATCTTCTGCCGTTCGGGCTCCAGCCCGAGATGGCGCAGCATCGCCTGGTCGGCGGCCTGCTGCTTGCGGCTGGTGACGACAATGCTGATGCCGCCGATCTTCAGCAGCGCCATGGGTCCGAGCTGCATCCGGTTGCCGCGATAGAAGGGGCCGGTCGCGGTGAAGCTGCCGTCGCCGAGTCGGTCGACGGTGAAGGTCGCCTTGAACGGCACGACGCCGGGCAGGCCGCTCCAGGCGCCGATGCCGAGGCTGATCTCCGCCCCCTGCCCCGCGCGATGCGCGATCTCGGCGACCTTGGGATCGAACAGATTGGCGAAGACCGCGCCCTCGGCGCGCCCACGCACCAGGCTCTCCAGCAGCCCGACGGAATCCGAGCTGCCCCCGGCACCGGGGTTGTCCTGGGTATCGGCGAGGATGATCGGGCGGTCGAGCTCGGCGGCGCGGCGCGTGGCATGCGCGACCGCTTCGTCCGGCCGCCAGACCTTGCCGGCGAAATCGCGCTCGGCCTCGTTCACCATCGCGATCAGCCGATCCGCGATCTTGTCCGCCGCTTCCTGCGTCTCCGCGTAAACGACCGCGACCGGTCCGCATTCGGCGATATCGGCTGGTGGAAAGCCGAAGGCGAAGGAGGCGCTCGCGGCACCCTGCCCTTCCGTGCCGCCGACCGCGCGATAGATGCTCTCGGCGGGCTCGATCAGCGTGCACTGCCAGGTCAAGGGCACCAGGAACTCGGCGCGGCGCATCGCCTTCTTCAGGGCGCCGCGGCGCAGCAACCGGTCCATCAGGTCCGCAGACCACGCGCCGGATTCCGCGAGATCGACATGCGGATAGGTGCGGCAGACCACCAGCGCCGAGGCATGCCGCAGCATCCGCTCGGTGATGTTGGCGTGGAGATCGAGGCTGACGACGATCGGCATCGCCGTGCCGACGATGGCGCGCAGCCGCTCCAGCAGCTCGCCCTCGCCGTCCTCGAGATGCTCGGTCACCATCGCGCCGTGGAGATCGAGATAGATGCCGTCGAGCCTGCCGGCCTCGCGCACCAGCATGAGCATGCGGCCCACGATGCGCTCATAGGCGTCGCGCTCGACCGGGCCCGAGGGCGAGGCCGAGCACCAGAGCAGCGGCGCGATCTCATGCTTCGCCATGCGCGCCCGCTCCAGGAACCCGGCCGTCGGCAGGTTGATGCCGTCGAAGGTGGTGAGGATCGCCGGGCCTTCGGTCAGGCCGGGCCATCCATCCGCCATCTCGAAGTCGCGATAGGTCGCCTTCAAGGGCGCGAAGGTGTTGGTCTCGTGCTGGAATCCGCCGACGGCAATACGGGCCATGACGGCAATGTTGCAGGCCCGAGGCGAGGCGGCAACCACTATCGATGAAGCGATCTTCACCTTCTGTTAAGGACGGGTGCCTAGCCTCGAATCGAGCGGCTCCTGTATAAGGCGCCGGTCGTCGGGGGGAGACACTTGGGGACCCAAGCCACATTCGCGGAGGACCTGCAGCGCGCCAAGAACTTGGCCGATGCGGCGAGCGGGGAGATGTCGAAACACGACATTCCACCGACGCCGGCCAATTTCTGCGTCTGGTACAATCACGCTGCGCGCAGCATCGCCGCCCTCTCCCGCGAGATCGACGAGCGCATTGCCAACAAGAAGGGCTTCGGCTGGCAGGTCAACCAGGACCTGTTCGAGCGCTATTTCGGCACCGATATCGAGAGCGTCACGGTGCGCCGCGCCGGTGCCGAACTGCAATCCACCATGGGCCAGGTGCTGACCCGGCTCGATGCGGCCGGCGCCGATGCGAGCGCATTCGGCGAGACCCTGATCCAGGCCAACGGGTCGCTGGCCACGGCTGCGCAGGCGGACCCCGCCAAGGTGCAGGCGGTGGTGCATCGCCTCAGTGGCGCCACCAGCGACATGGTGCGCAAGAACCGCGACCTCGAATCCGAGCTCCGGCGCTCGACGGCTGAGATCCACGCGTTGCAGGACCGGCTCGACCAGGCGCGGCGCGAGGCCTTCACCGATGCGCTGACCGGCATCGGCAACCGGCGCTGCTTCGATCTCGCCCTGCTGGAGCACGGCGAGCGCGCCGCGGCCGGCGCGGTCGAGCTCTGCCTGCTGCTGATCGACATCGACCATTTCAAGAAGTTCAACGATTCCTACGGCCACCGGATCGGCGACCAGGTGCTGAAGGTGGTCGGCGCCAAGCTGAAGCAGATGTCGCGCGAGGCGGACACGCCGGCGCGCTATGGCGGCGAGGAGTTCGCGCTGCTGCTGTTGAACGCGCCCTTTGAGGCGGCGATGCGCCGGGCCGACCAGCTGCGCGAGGCGCTGGCCAGCAACTATCTGCGCAACAAATCGACCGGCGACCTCTACGGCCAGATCACGGTCTCGATCGGCGTCGCCAAGTTCCGCACCAGCGACACGGTCGAAACCTTCGTCAGCCGCGCCGACGCCGCGCTCTACCAGGCCAAACTAACCGGCCGCAACAAGGTGATCGCGGAAGCCGCGTAGTCGCCGTCACCTTAGCGTCGCCTGGTAGGATCGTCGCTCCACGACAAAGCATCCTCGGGCCCGCGAGGATCCATCGCGTTTGGATCGCCATCCATGCGTTGGCCCAGCGATCTGCGAAACCAAGCCCGCACAATCCCGATAGCCAACGACGCGGCGACGAGAAGCAGAAGAAACGGCCAATCCTTCAGAAAGGCATCGAACATAAGCGTGCTATTCAGAGCTCTACCAGCCGATCCGGGATGCGGTTCGGGTTCGCGCCCTGTGGCGGATAGTGCCGTCCCAGCAAGGCGCCTAGCGCCTCGATCGCACCCTCGAACCCCTGCTCGATCTCGCCGCGCTTCACGCTCGCGGTGAAGCCGTCGACGACCTTCTGCCAGGCGCCGGGCTCGACCGCCTGGTCGATGCCGCGGTCGGCGACGATCTCGACATAGCGCTCGGCCTCGGAGACAAAGAACAACACGCCGCAGCGCTCCTCGGTCGAGGCGAGGCCGCGATCGAGGAACACGAGGCGCGCCAGCCGCGAGGCGCGATGGCGCTGCTTGCGTCTTGGCACCACCAGCATGCCGAGCGTCGTCAGGGCCGCGAGCGCATAGACGATGACGAACGCGATCAGCTCGCCGAGGATGGTCTCGCCCGGCCCCGGCCAGGGGGCGAAGATCCAGACCGCGACCGCCGCGATCAGCGCGGCCGTGAGCGCCGCCAGCAGCGCATTGCTGCGATAATCATCGGCGCGATGCGCCACCGCCGCCACGAACTCCGCCCGCGTCCCCTGCTCCGCCTTGCTGATCGCCGCCGCGATCCGCGCGCGCATGCCGTCCGTGATCATATCTCCCCCTACCAGCGCCCGCTCGCGCCGCCCCCACCGAAGGAACCGCCGCCGCCATGGAATCCACCGCCGCCCGACGAAAAACCGCCGGCCCGGAATCCGCTGCTGCCGAAACCGCTGTAGGTGCGCAAACCGCGATAAGGATAGCCGGGCTGCATCGGCATGGCGGGCCCGGCGCGCCGCCGGAAGTTGACGATGACGATGGCGAAGAAGATGAGGGCGAAGATGAAGAATGGTCCGACCGGAAATCCGGATCCGGTGCTGACGGCCTGCCGCGGCGGCGGCGAATAGCTCCCGCGCAGCGAAGCCAGGATCGCGTCGACGCCGTACTGGATCCCGCGCGGCATGTCGCCTTCCTTGAAGCGCGGAATGATCTCGGACTGGATGATCTCGTTCGCCTGGGAGTCGGGCAGCCGCGATTGGAGCCCGTTGCCGACCTCGATGCG
>Ga0335069_10013220_pt1 | contig 11594 bp, 2 predicted proteins | sample Lox_Sample_11_FD_206714 | JGI IMG/M metagenome (GOLD analysis project Ga0335069, IMG submission 206714) | Soil microbial communities from Loxahatchee National Wildlife Refuge, Florida, United States - Lox_Sample_1.1 | ecosystem: Environmental > Terrestrial > Soil > Wetlands | place: USA: Florida...
CAGGCCGAATCTCGTGGCCGCTACTTCCTGAGCCACATCCGCGGCCGATTCCGCTACCAACGCCTCGCCCGATCTTCCGCCACTTAGGTAGTCAAGACGGTCGCCTTCGGACGCTTACTAATCTCCTGCCCGGCTGCAAGGAAGACTGTCGCTTATTCCTACTCGAAGCTCTTCACAGGGAGCCAAATAAATCAAGAGGCGTAGGGCGCATTCGGGCACGCAAGGCGCTCTCTACCAATAATTATCCTCCGTTTGGAGTAGAATTAAAGCACGGACGGATATACGCCCGCGCAAGCTGCTGCGTTGGGTACGTTCGCTGGAGCGTAGTCCTGAACGCAGTGAAGATTACAGGGCTCAAAGGCGCGCCTCGAGAACAACGGTTAGCTTGCCAGCAATTTCTGCGCGTCCAAGAGATCCGCGTTTAAGGTGCCATCTTGGAATGAGGCGTACACGGCGCGAAGCGCCTGTCTGGCGCCGGAGATTTCTTGGGGGCGGTGGGCCATGGCAAACCGGAGGAGGCTCGTGGCTGCACGCAATTCACAGCCTTTCGCTCTCTGGTTCCTGGAAACCGCCACTGCTTTCTTAAAACAGGTGAGTGCCTCGCTTTGATGTGCACGATCCACAGAGTCTGTTCTTAGAAGCAGCTCGCCTCTTTGGCGAAGCATCTCGGAATAGATATAGTGCTCGTCATGTTCAGTACGGAACTGGTGGGCACCCTCCAAAGCCTTCAGCGCATCACTCGTTCTGCCAATTTTCCCCAAAGCTTGAGCGTAGTCGGTACGCCATTCCGTCGTAGCAGGACCCGAGTAGCGCGGAATGAATTGCTCGAAAATTGCGAGCGCTCTTTCGGGTTCATTCATTTCCGAGAAAGCCCAGGCGCGTAGAAATGAGGCCCAAATGAGTTCATAGAAGAGCTCAAATCGGCGCGCGCGATTGGCCGCATTCTCGCTCCATTCCAGTGTGGATGCTGTGTCTCTCTGCCAGTGCGAAATGTCAGCCGCGATTGCCATGGCATACACGATCGCCCGTTCATTCCCTAACCCACGGGCAAACTCTACGGCTTCGGAAGCGCGCTCTACGGCCTGTGCCGGGCGGCCCGCAAACCAGAGCGCACGCGCCAAGTTGCACAGGACTGGTACTCTCGGGTGCATCGGGTATGCGTTATCAAATGTCCGGCCATCAGCTGAGCAATAGGCGTTGGCATCCTCCAGAGCACTGACGGCATCCGTGGGCCGGCCGAGATGAAGCTGCGCGATCCCCATGGCGGTGAAGGGTAGAACTCTACAGCCTTTTGAAGCGGACATCATCGAGCGTTTTAGAATCGAAGCCGCCACTCCGTGCCCGCGCTTGTGGTTGGAAACAGATACAAAATCCCAGTGGAGGTATCCCACAGTAGACAGGGAGATGCTGTCCCCCAATTGACGAGCCACACCCCGCGCGCGGCGATATATTTTCGGAATGTCTTGTGCTTCCCAGCCTCCCAAGGCCGCTGCCGCGCAGGCACGCAACATCAAGAGTTCCATTTCAAGGCGAGCTGTCGTCCGATCTCGATGACAGCGTAACGCGATTTTTCCGGCACGTTGTGCTAACTCAAAAGCCTGATGATGCGCTGACAGACAGATCGCGTTTTTGATGGCCAGTACATAAAAATGCAGAGCTCGCTCGTTGGCTCCCGCGTCTTCCAAGAGTCGTGCCACATTTGGAGCCATGGATCGTCCACCAGTCTCGTGAATGGCGATAATCGCGTTCGCCAGAGATTGACTCAGTGCAGCGCGCCTGGCTGGACCCAAAGCGTCCAGTAACGTCTCCCTGTAGAGCACGTGGGCAAATCGATATCGGCGTGTCTCACGACCGTCGGCCAACATGACTTGACCCACAGCGTCTAGCAGTAGGTGAGTCTTCTGAAGGCTGGTTAGATGATCTTCGACATGGGCCGCATCAAGCGATAAGGCCGTCGCCACGGAGGTCGAATCAAATTCTGCCCCCTGGACGCTAGAGGCTTGGAGCAGATCAAGGTCGTGCTGCGAAAGCTCGCCAATTTTCTTCGCAATCAGGCTTCTGACCGATTGCGGGAGTTCCAAAAGATGATCGGGAAGATCCTCATAATGGCGCCACTGGCCGTGGTCGAACGAAATCCATTCCTTGCTGACAGCGTACTCCAGGATGTCCGTGAGGCACAGAGGGCTACCGCCGGAGCGTTCATGCAGCCAGCGAGCGGCCTGCGCAGAAAATGCGTGACCGGGGAAGCGAAGGTCCAGGTAACACTGGGTGTCCTGCAAACCCAGCTCCGCCAGATACAGGTCCTCGCACCTTCGGTGCATTTTGAGTTCGGGTTCAATCTTCAAGAACGGGTTCTTTTGGATGGCCATGTCGGAGGCGCGGTAGGCAGCCACCAATAGTAGGCGCATCGAGGGTAGAGACGATCCCAGGTAGCCCAGAAAGTCGACCGTGGATAGATCCGCCCAGTGCAGATCGTCCAGAAAGAGAACCGCCGGCGTGCGATCGGTTAGTTCTTGTAAGAAACGAAGAAACTCCCGTTTAACCGTGGGGGCTTCCTGGAGATTCGCGACCGGTCTGTGAAGTCGAAGTTGATTCCACCAGGTTGGAGCGTTCGTTTGCAGAAGGGTATCGACGGATTTATCAGTAGCGGCCAATTCGTCCAGGCACTCCAGCCATGGGAGATAAGGCTCTGAATGCTCAAGTTCCTGTCTGCATCGCCCGGCGGCTGTGAGAATGCCTGTCTCGCTCCTTGCTCGGTGTAGAAAGGACTCCACAAGCGCTGTTTTGCCAATGCCGGGCTCGGCTATCACGCAAATCATGTGACCCGATCCGCTCACGGCAAGACTGAGGTGGTCGCGCAGGCTCTTTATTTGCTCATTTCGCCCCACGAGTATTCTGCGTTCAGCCTGGATTGGGCGAGAAGCGCGCAGAGGATTGACAGTCGAACAGATGCCAGCGTTGTCAGCTAGCTCTTTCCAAGCATCGAGATCGGAGGTTAAGGCCCGGACAATACCCAGTACCTCATGTCGGCGAACGGGTAGGTTGCGCGGTACGCTCGCCACACTTCAGGTAGGCAGCAATCTGCTTCCAGCCTTCTAGGGCACTGTCAGTGGGCGGTTGAGCCTGGTCGGAATCCTGTGACACCTGGTCGAACCTCGGGCATAGACGATTCTATCTCGATTTGAGGCCTCCGACAGGCCGGAGTTGGCTAGGCGTCATCGGTCATGACGCATTTTGACGCCTCATTCGGACCCACATTGCGAACTTTTCCGATTGACCTAAGAGTAGACCTAGGGTAGTATCAATCCACTTTCCGGTCCGTACGAGTTTTGAACCAAGCGCTGGTTCGCGCCATGTGAGAAGGACCTGAACGGAGTCGCCATGGATTGCGTCGCCAAGATCAAAAATACATTTCAGTTACCGCTTTTCCTGTTTATCGGATCTCTGTTATTTGGCCAGTTAGCCCTTGCCGATAGCATCACTGTTGGCTTCATTTCTTTTGATGGCTTTATTCCGGGGAGTTCTGGTTCCACCGGTGTGAACGAGTTTAGTATCAACAACTTTACCGGTGATCCGGGCCTTGGGGGCTCATCCCTGCCGCCGGACTTACCTGTCTTCACTTTCTTGACGATTCAGGGCGCGCAGTTGAGTCTAGTCGAACCTTCTGGCCACGAGGTCTTCGCGTTAGGCGATCTGGCGCCGGGGACCACCATCAGCGATCTCATTACGGCCTCGACAGATATCCTTTCGGCTACGCTCTCCGGGACGATTAGCCAGACTGCGTTAGCACTGTCAGATGGCACCACTTTTACAGCGGAATCAGCAGCCATAAAAGCTACGGTGCTCCCATCATCGCCGCCGTTCTTAAACACCACTGACTTCGCCTTGATAACCGTTTCGAATACCTCGGCGACGGTTCCGGAGCCAGCGACCTGGGGTCTTCTGCTCGCCGGCACTCTGCCTTTCACGTTCAAGCTCACTAAGAAGAAGCGCCGCTGAGGGCGCGGTCCCGACCCACGCGCGAGTCAGCCTCGTATGCTACTCAAAGCATTCATTCGCCGAGATAACCTGGCGCTTCGGCTGTTCCTCGTTGTGGCACTGATTGCCGGAATCAGTCCTCCGAGCCGGTCGTTTAGCACTCCATCCTCAGTGGCGGTGACGCTTTCGTCGACGGCGTCGCCCAGCACAGTGCAGCCGGGGACGATTCTGGTCAACCTGACCGGTAACAACTTCCCAAGCGGTACCATCTCGCCGAATGGCGTTACGGTGACGCTCGCCCCCGCAATTGCGGGTAGTGGACCCACCCTTATGGCGGTGTCGTCTGCCGTCACGACGATCGTTGGCAGCACTCGCCGGGTGACGTTTCAGGTTCCACCTACAACCTCGCTTTCACCGAACATTGCGGGGGCTGGTACGACCCTAGCCGTCAAGATAACGTCACCATACGCCAACCTGGTTGCAGGCGTCACAACGGCCAACTTTGGGGCTGGAGTCTCGGTGGGGGGCGCTCCGTCGGGCGTTTCCGGCCCGGTAAACGTCCTCAACGCCGCTACGGCGACGGCACAACTGAAGATCGATCCAACCGCAACGGCTGGCGCACGAACAGTAACGCTGCAGGTGTCGTCGCAGTCGGTGACGCTTGCAGACAGCTTCGTTGTTACGGGCAGTTCTGCGGCTCCGATTGTCGCACCCGGTATAAGTGTGGCGGCGACACCGATGGCGTACCTTGCTTCGATTGCGGGCAAGACCACGACGGGGACCACGTTCGCGAGCAGCAATGAGGCGAGTTTGACGATAGAGCCCGACGCCACCATTGTGTCGGTGACTCCAGGCAGTGGAATAGCCGGGCAGTCGGTGACGGCAACGATCACGACAAAGTTCACGAACTTCGTTCAAGGCAGCACGAAGGCGACTTTCGGACCGGGGATAGCGGTAGGTGGTGCGGCCGAAGGAGCGCTTGGGCCGGTTACTGTCAGGAGTGCCACCACCGCGACCGCTCAATTGAAAATCGATCCGGCGGCTGCAGCCGGCCTGCGCACGGTAACCGTGGCCACTGGCGTTCAGCAGGCCACGTTGATTAATGGTTTCATTGTCACGGTGCTGCCACCGTCCATTACGCTTACCCCGAATACCGGTCAGCAGGGCCAGCAGAACCTGGCCATCGCGATTACTGGGCAGAATACGCATTTTGTTCAGGGGACCACGCAGGTGAGTTTCGGTTCCGACATTACCGTAAACAGCGTCACCGCCGTAAGCGCCACGGCTCTTACCCTGAATATCACCATGCCGCCCTCTGCAACACTGGGTGCCCACATCGTAACGGTAACGACCGGAACTGAAGTAGCAACGGCCATCTTCACAGTGACCCCTGGGACACCGACCATCCAGTTGGTCAGCCCCAACACCGGCCAACAGGGCCAGCAAAAACTCGCCGTTACGATTACCGGCCTATTTACGCACTTTAGCAGCACTTCGGTTGTGACCTTCAGCGGTACCGGCATCACGGCTGGAGCCCCAACGGCAGCCACGGCGACCAGTGTGACGCTGCCGGTAACGATCGCAGCAAATGCGCCGCTCGGGGCCCAGGGGATTCAGGTGGTAACGGGCAGCGAGACGGTGAGCCTAGCCGGTGCGTTCACCGTGATGGCAGGCACGCCAGTCATCATCGTAGTAGATCCGAACACCGGCCAGCAGGGGCAACAGAGTCTCGCCGTAACCATCACGGGGCAGTTCACGCAGTTTACCAGCGCTTCGGTAGTGACCTTCAGCGGTACCGGCATCACGGCCGGAGCGCCGACGGCCGCCACGCCGACCAGTGTCACGGTACCGGTCACAATCGCGGCGTCAGCGCCGCTCGGACCACAAGGCGTTCAGGTCACAACGGGCACCGAGACGGTGAATCTGGCGGGCGCGTTTACGGTGGTCGCGGGCACACCGGTGATCACCCAGATCAATCCGAATAGCGGTCAGCAGGGTCAACAAAACCTCTCGGTCACAATCACAGGTGCGTTCACTCACTTTGTCCAGGGGACTACTCATGCCAGCTTCGGAGCCGGGGTTACCGTGGCGTCGCTTTCGGTCATCAGCCCCACGACCGCCACCGCATTAGTGAACATCGACCCGGCAGCGGCTTTAGGAGCACGGTCGGTTACTCTGACCACCAACGCAGAAATAGTCACGCTAAACGGTGGCTTCACCGTGGCCGCCGCGACCTTGAGTCCGAATAGCGGGTTCCAAGGTCAGACGTTACTCGTGACGGTTACGGGCGTCTCCACGCAGTTTACGACGGCGACCCCGCAGGTGAGTTTCGGTGCCGGTATCACAGTCAACTCTCTAACCGTCGCGGACGACACCCACTTAACGGCGAACATTAGCATCGCCTGCGACGCCGGAGTTGGCACCCGCACGGTGACTCTGAACACCGGTTCGGCAGTTGTTTCGTTTCCTGATTCCTATACCGTTCAGAGCATAAGCGGCTATCTACTCGCTGCTCGGAGACCCGGCAGCATCCTTCAGTTTGATACGGCTGGCACGCTTCTCGGAACACTTGTGCCTTCTGGAAGCGATGAACTCTTGAATCCCGCCAACATGACGATTGGTCCAGATGGAAATCTGTATGTGCCAGACGTACTTTCTGGAGTCGTGGCACGCTATTCGGCTTCCACGGGAGCCTTGATCGACATCTTTGTCCCTGCCGGCGCCGGGGGGCTCGGCCAGCCGTGGGCTGTGCAGTTCGGCGCAGATGGAAATCTCTACGTCCTTGACTCGACCTCCAAAGCCATTCGAAAGTACGATGGCACGACGGGCGCCTATCTGGGTGTGTTTAGTTCCGGGAATATGGTCGACGCAGTGGCGATGACGTTTGGACCTGATGGAGACATTTATATCGCTGATGAAGTGAACGTGCTCAAGTTCGATGGAGCCACGGGCGCTTTCATCTCGACCTTCGTGCCAGCTGGATCAGGAGGAATGGCAGGTCCCGAAACCCTCGGCTTCGGATGTGACAACAACTTGTATGTTGGTACCGCTAACTCAGGAACTAACATCCGTTATGACGGCAATACCGGGGCCTTTCTCAACATCGTGGCCAATTTTCAAAGCCTTGGAAGCCGAGCCGACGGCGGACTAGCGTTTGGACCGAACAATGTTGTGTACGTGGGCTCGTTCCACAACAGTCAAGCCACCGACTTTGTCGATCGCTATAAGCCAGACGGAACTTTTATCGACACATTCATACCGGTTGGCGTGGTCGGCATTTTGGACACCTTGCTATTTCAGGTCACTTCGGGACCACCCGTCCTGTTGAATATCAAACAGAACGTCGGCGCGCCGGGCCAACAGAATCTCAGTGTTACTATTACTGGTCGATTCACACATTTCACCAACGCCAGCCTCATCAACCTAGGAACCGATCTCACAGTAAACAACGTAGTGGCGACGGATTCGACCCACTTGACAGCGAATTTGACAATTGCGGCCAACGCAACGCCGGGGCGTCGCACTCTGACTGTGATCACAGGAGGGGAGATTGCAACCTTAACGAGAGGATTCGTCGTCACCTCTGGTCCACCAGTGCTGACCGCGGTCAACCCGAATGTCGGCCAGCAAGGTCAGCAGAACCTTTCGGTAGCAATCACCGGTCAGAACACCAATTTCGTCCAAGGGACAACGCTGGCGAACTTCGGGGCAGGGATAACGGTGACGTCGTTGACGGTGAGCTCATCTACGAGCGCGACTGCCCTAATCAACATTGATCCTGGGGCTGTGCTCGGCGTTCGCGATGTAACGCTCACTTCCAACACAGAAGTGGCTCCGCTTCCAAGCGGCTTCACGGTTACCGCTGGCGTTGTCAATCAACCGCCTAAGATCACCTCTACACCACCAACTACCCCCGGCCCCAACTGGACCAAGCTTGCGCCCACTGGTCCGTTTCCTGAAGGCCGGCGTACAGCGGGTGCCAATCCTCAAAACTACGATGCCGTCAACGACCGCATGATGTTCTTTAGCGGTGATCACTGCGGGTGCGGAACTGCAACTGTTACCACGCCGGACGTTTGGGTGCTCGCGAACGCCAGCGGTACAAACGGCACTCCATCATGGATCCAGCTCACGCCCAGCGGTCCGGGGCCCGCCGGCAGAATAAACCATTCGATGGTCTATGCCCCGCAGAGCAATCGTTTGATTATCCAGGGTGGCTTGATACCGGGTGTCGCGCAATTGGCAGACACCTGGGTTCTCACCAACGCCAACGGAATTGGAGGTCCGCCAAGTTGGATACAGCTGCCCGATATACCCGTAGGCAGGCAGGATCAGGCTGCGGTCTATGATCCGAGCAACAATCGAATGATCATTTTCGGCGGCGATGATGTGCCTGGTAGTCCGAATGTCAACGACGTCTGGGTACTGAGCGACGCGGACGGCATAGGTAGCCCAACGTGGACCCAACTTTCACCGAGTGGCACGCCGCCGATGCCGCGTTCTTCGCCTGGCGTGGCGTACGACTCGGCTACGAATCGGATGATCATATTCGGCGGCTTGAACCTGGGCCAAAACGCAGGAGGGAGCGGATCGTACACAAATCTAAATGACGTCTGGGTTTTGACAAACGCCAACGGCACTGGCGGCACGCCGCAGTGGATCCAGCTTTCTCCAGGTGGAACTCCGGCACCGGGTCGGTTTGAAGCATCGCTCGTTTATGACTCAGCTTCGAACACAGTCACGCTGTTTGGCGGTACAGAGGAAAGGAACCCAGTTCCCCTAGTGATCTACAACGATCTCTGGACTCTGAGCAATGCCAATGGACTTGGTGGCACGCCACAGTGGACCCAGCTCACCCCAACAGGCGGACCGCCCATCGGCCGATTCGGTCATGCCGCCGCTCTGACAGGAGCTCCGGGCCAGATGATCGTATCGATGGGACGCAGCGATCAAGCCAACGCGGCAGAGTTTTATCTCAACGATGATTGGGTATTCTCAGCAACGCCTCCAATAGGTATCAACGCCACGGAGGGTCAGTTGTTCAGTTACCAGGTTACAGCGGCAGATCCCGACGGAGATACGCTGACGTATTCCTTGGATACTGCCCCGACTGGAATGGGCATCAATGCCACCACGGGCCTGATTCAGTGGACGCCGGTTGGCAGCCAAGTCGGCAATCAGGCCGTTACTGTGCGCGTAAGCGACGCCGGAGGTCTGTCTGATGCGCAAAACTTTGTCGTTGTTGTAAACCCGAGTAATCAAGCTCCAGTGGTCGAAGCGACAAACGGCATCTGGCTGCCTGTCTGGCCGATAACGCTACCAGCCAACCTACAAGTTTTCGGAGCGGGAATTGATGACGGCAAGCCCGCGGGAGGCACATTGACCTTGACGTGGAGTATGACCAGCGGCCCAGGTACTGTCACCTTCGCCACTCCCACCGTATCGGCGCCCGCGGCTTCCGCCGGTGTCACTCCTGTCTTGGCCAACACGACAGCTGCCTTCAGCGCGCCAGGAACCTACGTGCTGACCCTGACCGGGAACGACACGCAGTTGAGCGGCAGCGACAGTATGACGGTCGTTGTTAGCCCGGCTCCTGGAAATCCCGCGATCACCTCGGTCAACCCGAACACTGGCCAGCAAGGCCAGCAGAATCTCTCGGTCGCCATCACCGGTCAAAACACCAACTTCGTCCAAGGTACGACACAGGCGACCTTTGGCACAGGGATCGCTGTGGTTTCGTTGACCGTAAATACTCCGACAACCGCGACTGCTGTTATCAGCATCGATCCAACCGCGGCTCTCGGAACCCGCGATGTGATGCTTACGACCAACGCGGAGGTTGACACGCTTGCGGCCGGCTTCACGGTGACCGCGGGCACCGTCAGTCAACCGCCGACGATCACGTCCCAGCCCCAAAAGAATCGTACCTGGCTGAGGGAGTCGCCTACCGGCACGGCGCCATCATCCCGAGCCCCTGGCCTGAGCTTCGACGTCTATGATCCGGTCAATGACAGGATGATGTTCTTCAGTGGTGAGGTTCCAGATCCGTATGGATCGATGTTCAACTGCGGCGTACCGAGTGCGGCGGACGTGTGGGTGCTCACGAATGCTACGGGATCTACAGGAACCTCAGGCTGGGTCCAATTGAATCCAGTAGCAGGGCCGCCGAGCCGCAACGGACACGTAGTAACCTATTCTCAGTCAACAAATCGTCTCATCGTTCTGGGTGGTCGAACCCAAGGAGCGGGATGTCCATTTTTGGCTGACGCCTGGGTCCTTACCAACGCTAACGGTCTAGGTGGGACCCCCGTGTGGAGTCAGCTTCCCAATATCCCATCGCCGCGCTCCAATGCATCTGCCGTATACGACGACAGCACTAATCGCTTGATTCTGTTTGGTGGGGCTACGAGCTCCGGAACCACCAACGACGTGTGGGTTCTAAACGATGCCAACGGTATCGGAAATCCAGCTTGGGTACAGCTTACGCCGACTGGCACGCCACCAGCATCCATTGCGGCCTTTACTTACGATTCGGTGACAAATCGCTTCATCCTTTTGGATACCCAGTCTAATGTATCGGTGCTGACCAATGCCAATGGCACCGGAGGAACACCGGCATGGGTCCAGCTGAGTCCGTCTGGAACCCTCCCGCCGACTGGTATGAATGGATTTCTGAGATATGACCCCGTATCAAACCAGGCGATCCTTCGCGGGAACCAAGTCATAGGCAGTGGCCCACCTACAAATTACATCGAAGTTGGCGTATGGACCCTTTCGAATGCGAACGGTCTGGGTGGTACGCCACAATGGACACAATCCTTCCCTTCAGGTGAACCACCCTTACCCCGTATTCTCGTCTCCGGAGCCTATCAGAGCGCGTCAGACCAAACAATCGTTGCTTTCGGTGAGGTTCACAGTCCAGGAGTCAGCTTCTCTGTCTTCGTCAACGACGTTTGGGTGCTGACCCAACCGATCGCTAGTGTATCCCAGGGGCAGACATTCAACTATCAAGTGACAGCCACGAGTCCTAACGTGGGAGATATCTTGACGTTCACGTTGGACTCTGCGCCTCCTGGTATGACGATCGATGGCGCGTCGGGCTTGATCCTCTGGACTCCTGGCGTTTCGCAGGTTGGCAGTTATGCGATCACGGCTCGTGTTCAGGGTGCCAGCGGCTTGTCCAACACACAGACGTTTGATCTCATCGTGCTGCCTACGAACTACCCACCTGTCGTTCAGGTTTTCCCCGTACTTCCCATCACTCTTCCTGGGTCGGCCACCTTTAATGGGGGTGCCGTGGACGATGGGAATCCTACTAACAGTTCACTTTCGTTCAACTGGAGCCAAGTGAGCGGTCCTGGAACGGTTACGTTCAGTGACCCGAGCGGGCCACTGGTTAATTTCGTCACCGCGGCCACCGCCACCTTTAGCAATCCGGGCACCTACGTGGTGCGCTTGAGCGTCAGCGACGGGCAGTTAACTGGTAGTGAAGATACAACCGTGGTCGTCAACTCGCCTTTAGGTGTTCCTGCTATCACTTCGGTCAACCCAAACACTGGCCAACAAGGCCAGCAGAATCTCTCCATCGCCATCACTGGGCAGAACACGAATTTTGT
>Ga0335069_10013221_pt1 | contig 11593 bp, 16 predicted proteins | sample Lox_Sample_11_FD_206714 | JGI IMG/M metagenome (GOLD analysis project Ga0335069, IMG submission 206714) | Soil microbial communities from Loxahatchee National Wildlife Refuge, Florida, United States - Lox_Sample_1.1 | ecosystem: Environmental > Terrestrial > Soil > Wetlands | place: USA...
CCCCGCATGTCAGGGTCACTCCCGACATCGATGCGTAACCTATCCGTAACCCGAGCGCCCGTACACCGGAGCCGGACAAAGGAGGCGACGATGAACGCATCCTGGCGAGCGCGCATGGCCGACGCGGACGGCTCCCCCGACAGGTGCGTCGTCGACGTCCTCGGCCCGGCGAACCCCGAGCCAAGACGAGGCCACTTCCGCAGAACTGCAGCGCACGCATGCCCCCTGGCGCTTCTACTTCTGTCGAGTGTCTCGGCCGCACAGGGTCTCGCGAACTGGAACACCACCGCCGGGAACTGGAGCAACGCGAACAACTGGGACTGCACGATCAACGGCGGCCCCACCGTCCATTGCGTTCCCGGTGCGGGCTTCACGGTCACCAACGTCTCCGGCGACATCACGATCGATATCGATGCCTCGGTGGGCAAGATTCTCGGCAATGGCGGGTCCTTGACGCTGAACAACCAGACGCTGACCGCTACCGACCCGCTCGGCATTCAGATGGCGACCGGCATTTTCGATGCGACAGACGCCCTCATCAACGGGCTCCTCATCGTCGAGAACCTGCACGCGGCGACTTCCACGTTCATGGGCAACGTGCAGGCCTTCAATGCCAGCATCGGCAACAGCACGCTCGGGTCGCTCACCGTCTCCAATCAACTGACCCTGGCCGGCAGCAGCGCCGGAGCCAACTCGAGCCTGACCCTTGCCCAGCCGAGCTCGATCTCGAGCTCCTCGATCAGTGGCCAGTTCAACATCACGGGCGGCGCCCTCGCCGTGGACGCCGGATCGACCGTCACCTCGACCCAGACCTTCGTGACCCAGGGGTCGTTGGCCATCCACGGCGGCTCCACGTTCACGCAGACCGCCACGCCCGTGTTCCTGGGCCTTTCGTCCGGCAGCTCGATGCTCGACGTGAGCGGCGCAGGCAGCGCGCTCAAGCTCACGAACACGGCGCTGGAGCTCGGGCAGCTGGGCGACTCGACGGTCACGGTCGGGCACCTCGGGAGCATCGCGGCCACCGGCGCGGGCGGGAACTTCCTGATCGGCCTGGGCGTCGCCTTTCCGACCAACTCCACCATGATCGTCGACAGTGGGGGCACGGCATCCGCGAACAACATCACCGTCTCCGGCAGTGCAATCGGTTCGTCGGGCCTGCTTTCGATTTTCGATGCGTCATCGAGCGTCACCGCCACCGGCCAGCTGCTGTTGGCATCCGGAGGCCTCGTCAACGTCTCGAACCAGGGCAGCCTCAGCGTGAACTCGCTGCGCATCCAGAGCGGTTCGGCCACGTTCGATTCGGGTGCCACGCTGGACGTCACGTCCGCAACAGCGGTCCTGATCGGCTCGGCGGGAGCGGGCACGGTCACGTTCCAGGGCGGCGCGACCGGCAGCGCTTCCGGCGAGCTGGTCCTCGGCACGAGCGCCGCTTCGATCGGCAACATGACCATCGCCGACTCCTTCAGCAAATGGAGCGGCAGCGCCAACGTGAGCGTCGGGGAAGCCGGCGCCGGTTCGCTCAAGGTGTCGAATGGCGGGGTGCTCGTGACCGGCTCGGATGGGTCGGGCCTCAGCGGATCGATCGGCACTCAGCCCACCGGCAACGGCATCGTCACCGTGCAAGGCGGCGACTGGACCGCGCACGGAAGGCTGCAGGTCGGCGCGGCCGGCACCGGCACGCTGCAGCTCCTGCAAGCCGGCACCGTCGAGAGCGGCGCTGCGGCGATCGGCGCGAGCGCCGGCTCGAACGGAAGCGTCTCGGTGAGCGGCGCCGGGTCCACGTGGCGGATCGCGGGCGACCTCGCCGTGGGCTCCAACGGCGGCGGCACGATGGGCATCTTCGGCGCCGGACAGGTCATCAACGCGAATGCGGTCATCGGCGACAAGACCGGTTCGAGCGGATCGGTGACCGTCACGGGGCTGGGAAGCGCGTGGCAGAACAGCGGCATCCTGACCGTCGGGGGCAACGGTGCGGCCGGACTCACGGTCGATACGGGCACGGTGACCGCTGGTGGCGCGGCGATCGGAAGCAATTTCGCGCCGGTGCAGGTCACGGTCACGAACCACGGCACGCTGAGCGTTCTCGGCGATGTGTCGATCGGTGGCGGTGCTTCGACCAGCGTGACCGTTCAGAACGGAGGCACGTTCGACAGCGGCGTCAACGCGACGATCGGAGGCTCCGGAGGCGACACGATCGTCACCGTCACCGGCACCGATTCCACATGGACCCTGCACGGCGCCGGGAATCTCACGGTCGAGGACAAGGGCTCGCTGCTGGTCATGGATGGCGCCACCGTCACGTCCAGCAGCATCACCGTCGACGCCAACGGCGTGTTGAACGCGCAGGGCGGGCACATCGTCGGCAACGTGTTCAACCATGGCGGCACCGTCACCCCCGGCGACGCGACCGGGGTCATGACGGTGACCGGCAACTTCGCACAGACCTCCGGCATCTTGCTCTTCGAGATCGACGGCCTTGCCCCGTCCCAGTTCGATCGCCTGCTGATCTCTGGCCTGGCGAGCATCACGGGCGGGTCGATCGACATCGTGTTCGGAAACGGGTTCCTGCCCGCCGCGGGAGAGAGCTTCGACCTGCTCTGCGCCTCGCTCGGTCTCAGCCTCGCGAACGTCGACTTCGCTGTGAGCGGTTTGCCGGCCGACGTCGGCTTCACCGAGACGGTCGACGCCAGCGGATTCCAGCTCGCGTTCACCCCGGCTGTCGCCGCGCCCGTCGACGAGCCGCACGTCTGGGCGCTGCTCGCGCTCGGCGCGCCGCTGGTGGGCTGCCTGTTGAGGCGACGTGCCCGGCGGACCGCGGGCGCGCTACGCTAGGACCGATCCTCCGGTCGCGCCTTCACCGCGGCGATGTCTGCCGGCATTGCGTTGGCGAGACATGCACGGAGCGCGCGTTGCGCGCCCGGGTGCGCGCGACGCGCGCATGACTTCGAGGCTGTCGCACAGGTCAAATCCCCGGCAGCCGCGGTCTCACAAGTCGGGCGCATAGCGCCGCTCCATGTCTTCGCGCGACTCGGGCGCCACGTGGATGCCGGTCTGCTCGCTGATCATCTCGCCGGCCGTCGGCAGCGTCGAACGGTCCACCTTCGACGCCTCGGACCACAGCTTCGAGCGCAGCAACGCCTTAGCGCAATGCAGGTAAGCGGCGGTGACCGCCACACGGATCACGAGCTTCGGCGTTCGCCGCTCGCCCGTGCAGGCCGCAATGTCTTCCCGTGCCGTGGAGAGCACCGCGTCGCCGTTCACGCGCAGCGTCTCGTCGAAGCCGGGGATGAGGAACAGCAGGCCCACCTTGCGCGTCGCCAGGATGTTCTGGAGCGAGTCGAGGCGGTTGTTGCCCGGAGCATCGGGGATCAGCACGGCGCCCTCGGGCGTGACCTTCACGAAGCCCGGATCGCCGCCGCGGGGCGACGCGTCGAACTCGAAGCGTTCGTCGGCCGTCGACATCACGAGGAACGGCGACAGCGCGATGAAGTCGCGGCAGTGCCGGTCGAGGAACGGGATCTGCTTCTTCACGGCGCGCGGCTGAGGCTGCGCGTAGAGCCGCCGAAGCTCGTCGAGTGACTGCACGTTCATGCGCGCTCCGTGAGGTGATGTCTCAGGCGTCGTCGTGCTCGCCCCACGACCAGCGCGGCGGCTCGCCGGTCAGCCAGCAGATGCCGATGAGCACGAGCGTGCTGAGGGTGACCAGCGCGACGAAGCGGACCTTCCCGGTCGCGGGCGGGTACTCGACGACCACGAACGCGATCGCCGCGAAGTAGACCAGCAGCGTCACCCATCCCTGCCACCGCAGCGGCAGGCCCCAGCCCCAGCCGTAGCGCTTCCTCGGGAACCAGTAGCGGCTCGTCCTCGGCATTCGATCCACCCCCGGCGGCGCGGACCTCCGCGCTCAGCTCTCGTTGTGCGCGACGCGGATGCGGCGGCGTGTCCCCCCGCTCACGTCGTAGATGTTGAAGTCGCTCATCGTGCGCCCGTAGAGATGCAGGCTCACGGCGCGCGGGCGGTCCGCCGGCACGCCCGTGACGTGGATGTGGTCGGGGTTGGGCACGAAGCTCGTCACCGCGCCGTGCCGCAGCAGCACCGTGCCGCCGCGCGCGAGCTCGATGCCGTCGTCGGCGTCGCGATCCGGGGAGAGCCGCACGTAGCTGCGCTCCTCGAGGATGCCTTCGATCACGCCGACCACGCCCCAGCTGCCGTGGTCGTGCACGGGCGTCCATTGGCCGGGCAGCCAGACGAGGGCGTAGAGCGACAGGCTCTCGTCGCCGGCGTCGTAGACGAGGTTGCGCGCGTAGCCGTGCGGGTCGCTGCGGTAGTGCCGTGCGTCGAGAAACGTGCCGGCCTGCTCGATCAGCTCGAGCATCAGCGGTGCGAGTGCGAGCACGCAATCGGCGGGCTCCGCGTGCCGGCGGCTCCGCTCCGCGGCGTGCGCGATGAAGCGCTCGAGGGCCGGTGACGTCATCGGCGCCATTGTGCGCCGACCGTATCGAGGATCAGCGCAGCGAGAGCTTGGTGAGGCTCCAGACGATGAGCACGAGCTGGGCCACGTTGATCGCGATGGCGATGACGTGCGTGCGCCTGAAGCCGGGGATCGAGCTCGTGCCGTCGATCGGAATGAGGGCGCCGAGCGCCTCCATCTTCGGGATGATCGCCTGGCGCAGCGCCAGCGCCAGCGCCGTGAGGGCTGCCGCACCCGCCGCGAAGGCCGGCTTTCCGGCGAACGCGTAGCTGACGGCGGCGCCGGCTGCGGTGAACGTCGCGAGACGGTAGTAGATGTTGAAGAAGCCGCGCACGAAGCGCGCATCCATCGGCGTGTCGTGCTTCAGGATCAGCAGCGGCACCGAGCCCATGATGAAGTAGGCGGTGACGACGAGGAGCGCCACCGTGAACACGAGCGCCGCGATCATCGGTGCCCGCTCCGTTCAGCGCTCGCGCGGCCTGAGCTGCGCCGGATCGTAGAAGAACTGCTCTTCGGCGATGCGCTCGCCGTCCCAGCGCTGGTAGGCGAGCTCCTCCATCCGCGTGACGGTGCCGTCGTGCCACTCGAAGCGGAAGATCCATCGCACGACGACGATGGGGCCGCTCACCAGCACCGGGCGCACGCAGGTCGATTCGACGGAGCGTGCGCGCCGCAGCACGGCCTCTTCGTGCGCGACGAGCACCGGGCGGCCGACGCGCGGCGGGCCCTGGTTCTCGCGCATCTGCGCATCTTCCGCGTAGAACTCGGCGATCGCGTCGGCATGCGCGCCCGACTCGACGCGGGCGACGAAGCGTGCGAGGGTCTCGGTGGAGGGCATGGGGAGGCCTCAGGCGCGCGCCGGCCGGTGCGCCTTCACGCCCTGCCCCGGCGGGATGGAGTACGTGGCGACCGCGTGCGCGACGACCTCCGGGTGGCCTTCGGAGTACAGGTTGACCTCGCCGACCGCGAGCGAGCGGCCGAGCTTCAGCAGCTTGCACACGCCGACGACGCGCGCCGTCGCGACGGGCTTGCGCAGGAAGTTGATGTTCAGGCTCGTGGTGACCGCGAGCGGCACGATGCCGATCTCGCCGAGGATCGCGATGTAGAGCGCCATGTCGGCCGTGGTCATGAGCACCGGCCCCGAGACCGTGCCCCCGGGGCGCAATTCGGCGGGACCGATCTCGTGCGCGACCGTCGCCGCCCCGTCGCCGACGGCGAGGATGGAGCACTTCGTCTGAGGGAACTCGCGCACCATCAGGGCCTCGATCTCTTCCCGGGTCGCCACGCGCGCGCTCTCCTGGCCGGCGGTGATCAGACGCGCAGCAGGCCGCGGAAGCCCCTCGCCGCGTAGTACGACTGCACGCCGTTGTGATAGACGAAGACCTTGCCGTAGCGCCGATCGCAGAACAGCGCCCCGCCGAGCGAGCGCACGTCGGCCGGCGTGCTGATCCAGCTCGACGTCTTCGTGTCGAACTCGCCGAGCGTCTGCAGCCCGCGGTACTGCGCTTCCGTCAGCATCTCGATGCCGAGCGCCGCGGCCATCTCGACCGCACTGCCCTGCGGCTTGTTCTCCTTGCGCGCGTCGAGCGCTTCGCGGTCGTAGCACAGGCTCCGGCGCCCCGCGGGGCTCTCCGCCGAGCAGTCGCAGAACGTCACCGCGCCAGAACGCTCGTCGTGCGCGATCACGTCGGGCTCGCCGCCGGTCTTCTCCATGTTCTGCAGCGCCTTCAACGCGGCGGCGTTGCCTTCCAGCCGCGCCAGCACCGCCGGCCAGCCGATCCCTTCGTGGCGGTCGATGTTCGCCTCGAAGCGGCGTTTCAAGGCGGCGAGCAGTCCTTCGCGTTCCTTCCCGGTCATCGCTTCGACGTCGTGCATGACGCGCGGGCGATGGTACCGGGACGAAGCTGCGTCAGCGCTGCGCGGCCAGCACCCGTGACTCGCGTCGCCGGGCTAGTGCGCGAGGTGACCCCACGCCCACAGCAGGATGAGCGCGCCGATCACCGACAGGATGATCCCGGCCGGATGGACGAGGGCACCGTCTGCCGGCTTGCTGAAAAGGCGGGCGATGAAGCCGCCGACGAACGAGCCGGCGATGCCGAGCAACGCCGTCATGACGATCCCCATGTTCTCCGCGCCCGGCATGATCCATCTCGCGATGGCGCCCACGACGAGGCCGACGATGAACATCCACACGAGGTGCAGCATGGGAACTCCTCCGGGTGCAGGTGGTTGCTCGATGCGCCGAGGGCGCGCCGGAGCATAGACCGGAGGAGCGCTGGGCTCAAGCCGTACCGCGAAGATGGGCGGCTCAGTCCGCCAGCGGCTTGTAGATCGCGATCGTCACCTTGCGATGCTCGGCGTCCGCCCTGGGCGACGTCGCGCGGGCCTCGCCTTCGCCGACGGCGGCGATCCGGTTCACGAGGGCGTCGTCGTTCTTCGAGGCGAGGTAACGCTCGACCTCCAGCGCACGGCGCCAGCTCAGCTCGGCGTTGAACTGGTCGGAGCCGGGTTTGTCGGCCTCGCCGATGATGTGAGCGGTGTACTCGGGGTTCTGCACGAGCATCGTGTTCACGGCGTCGAGCTGCTCCTTCTGCTTCGCGTCCAGCACGAAGTGGCCGGAGCGGTAGTAGAGCTCGGTGGCTTGCACCAGCGTCCGCTTGTTGACGTCGGCCAGCGCCTGCGACACGCGCTTGTCGACGCTGTCGGTCTTGCGCGCGTCCTCCTCGGCGAGGCTGCGTGCCGCCGCCGTGTCGGCGGCCACCTGCTGGACGCGCGTGTCGGTCTGCGCAAGGCGCGTCTCGCTCTGCTTGACGCGCGCCTCGATCGGGTCGGTGCTCTGCTTGACGTAGTCCTTCACCCAGTCCTGAGTCGCGCAACCCGCGAAGGCCAGCACGACGCCGGCGGCGACGACCGTCATCGCCGGAATTCTCTTCACGCTTCTGAAATCTCTCATCGTCATTCTCCTTGACAGTTGAAACGTCGGTGTTGATCCGCTGCCGCGGTCCTTCAGGTGCCTTCGCTGCACCCTTTCTCGATCCGCGGCCAGATTAGGTCGGCGGTCCAACGCCGTCATGGGTGAAGCGTCGCGATGCGGTCCGCTTTTCGCCTCGATTGGCGGCCAGCCCCGAGCGGTTGACTGAAGTCAATCCGCGCATTCGGGCCCGGCTATACGCTGGCTTGCGCCCCGGGCGGCGCGCGTGATGGGAGCGTGGAGATGCGAACGACAACCGTGGAAGAAGCGGTAGCCCTGATCCCCGACGGTGCGAGCCTGATGATCGGCGGCTTCATGGGCGTGGGCACGCCCGAGCGCGTGATCGACGAGCTGCTCCGCCAGGGTCGACGCGACCTGACGGTGATCGCCAACGACACGGCGCGCCCGGGCGTCGGGATCGGCAAGCTCGTGCACGCGAAGGCGCTGCGCGCGGTCGTCGCGAGCCACATCGGCCTCAACCCCGAGACGCAGCAGCAAATGCTCGCCGGCGAGCTGAAGGCCGAGCTCGTCCCGCAGGGCACGCTCATCGAGCGCATCCGTGCGGGCGGGCACGGGCTCGGCGGCGTGCTCACGCCCACGGGCGTCGGCACGGTCGTCGAGGAAGGCAAGCGCAAGATCGAGGTCGACGGCCGCGAATATCTGCTCGAGACGGCGCTGCGCGCCGACTTCGCGCTCGTGCAGGCGTTCGTCGCCGACTACATGGGCAACCTCGTGTACGCGCTCACGGCGCGCAACTTCAACCCGGTGATCGCGATGGCCGGAAGGACCGTGATCGCGGAGGTCGAGCAGATCGTCCCCGTGGGGATGATCCCGCCCGACCAGGTGATCACGCCCTCGGTGCTCGTCGACTACATCGTCGCAGGAAGGTGACCATGGATGCGCAGACCATCATCTCGAAGCGGATCGCGCTCGAGCTCGCCGAGGGCATGCTCGTCAACCTCGGGATCGGCATCCCGACGCTGGTGGCGAATCACGTGCCGCCCGGCATGCACGTGTACTTCCAGTCCGAGAACGGCCTCATCGGCACCGGGCCGATTCCGGAGGAGGCGATGACGCAGCCGCGGCTCACCGATGCAGGCGGCCGGCCCGTGACGGCGATACCCGGCGCATGCACGTTCGACAGCGCGATCTCGTTCGGCCTCATCCGCGGCGGCCACGTCGACATGACGGTGCTCGGCGGCCTGCAGGTCGACGCGCACGGCCTGCTCGCCAACTGGATGATCCCCGGCAAGATGGTGCCCGGCATGGGCGGCGCGATGGACCTCGTGACCGGCGCGAAGCGGGTGGTCGTCGCGATGCAGCACACGGCGAACGGAAAGCCCAAGATCGTCGCGCGCTGCACGCTGCCGCTCACGGCCGTGCGGCCCGTCGACCTGATCGTGACCGAGCTCGCCGTGATCGCACCGGCGGGCGGCCGCCTGCGGCTACTCGAGACGGCGCCCGGCGTCACGGCCGATCAGGTGCTCGCGGCGACCGCGGCCGAGCTCGACGTCGCGCCCGACCTGCGCACGATGCCCATCGGGTGAGGAGTCGCGGCTTCATCCGCGCAGGAAGAGGGCGATCAGGCGCGCCGCCGACGCGAACAGGACCGTGAGCGTCAGGGCGACGCCGATGACGCGAAACGCGTACGGTTCTTCGACCTGGCTGACGCCGTAGGCATGCAGGAGACGGCCGACGACCAGGCCGCCGAGTGCCGCGTGGAGCCATGCCGGCGGCGTGCCCTGCGCTTCGCAGAACGCCGCGAGCAGCAGGCAGAGCGGAACGTACTCGGCGAAGTTCGCGTGCACGCGCATGGCGCGCATCAGCCGTGCGTTGCCCGCGTCGCCGACGGCCACGCGCAACCGGCGACGCAGGAGCAGCGTTCGCACGCTCAGCGCGCCGAAGAGCAACGCGAGCAACGCGGCGTAGAAGGACGTGATGCGCATGGTGGCTGAACCCCTTGCGGTCTCAGGTGAAGAACCGTTCCAGGAACGCGGCGGCCGCAGCCGAGATGCCGACGATCTTGTTCGTCGCCTGTCGATAGAACTTGAAGTTGAGCTCGGTCTCGGGGCGACCGTCGTCCCAGTGCGAGAAGGGCTTCAGCTCGGCACGCCCGAGGCGCCGCGTCGCGAGGGCGGTGCGCTCGACGCGGATGCTCACGCGCGGCGTCTGGCGCTCGATGCCCGGCTTCCTTGCGCTCGCCGAGGCGGACGTGACGGTGCCCATCGCGACCAGGCCCGCTCCGCCCTCGTTCTCGCTCGCGAAGACGAAGATCCGGTCGCCCGCCGCGATGCGCTTGCCGCCGTACATCGTCTTCTGATGGTCGAAGACGAAGGTCGCGGCGCGCGGGTCCGCGATCGCGACTTTGATCGCGAACGCGCCGGCGCGCCCCGGCCCGTCACCCCGCCCCTCACCCGGCCGCATCGAGCGCTTCCAGGACGAACGCGCATCTCGCTTCGACGCCTGCCCTGGGCACGTCGACGGTCTCGTAGCCGCAGCACCGATACCAGTCGCAGGCGTCGCGATGGACGCGCTCCGCCTCCGCGAACGTCTGGTCGCGTTCCGCATCGTTGACGTAGATCGCTTCCCACGGCGGAAAGACGAACACCTGCCGGTGGTACCGATACGCCGACAGCATTGCCTTCACCTCGCTCTCGGGCATCGCCCCCAGGTCGCGGAGCATGCACAGCGCGTCGACGATGCCGCGCTCGAAGAAGACGAGGCCCGTGGCGCCTCCGTGCTCGCCGTACTGCCGGATGTCCTCGCGCAGCACGCACTCGGCGAACTCCTGCGCTGGCGGCCTCGGCGAAAGGGATCGGCTCTTGCGTGCACGGATGATGCTGCGCGCGCTGTCCTCCGCGATCGCGTGCCCGCGCGCAGCCAGCGCGCGCAGCAGCGTCGTCTTGCCGCTGCCCGGCCCGCCGGCAAGGACGATGCGTCGTGTCACGGCGGCGTGCGCGAGGTCGTCGCCGATGACATGACGGCCCAGATCCTCTCGAGCAGCATCTCGCTCGAACCGTCGACGAAGGCGGCCACGCGCGCTCCCATCAGGTGACGGGAGAAGGGGTGCTGTTCGCGCAGCCCCTCGGCGCCCATGGCCTGCGCCAGCGCCGCGACGTGTCGTTCCGCCATGCGGGTGGCAAGCAGCTTGGCCTGCGCCGCGAGCAGCTGCGCATCCTCGCCGGCGTCGATGCAGGCCGCCGCCTGCGCGACCATCGAGCGGCATGCCGCGAGCTCGGTCGCGGCCGCCACGAGCCGCCAGCGCCAGCCCTGGTGGTCGACGAGCGGCTTGCCGAATGTCGTGCGCTCGCGCCCGAACTCGCTCGCGACGCGCAGGGCCTCGCCGATCATGCCGCAGCACATCGCCGCGATGTACGTGCGTGCGCCGTTGATCGACGTCATGGCCGCCTTGAAGGCCTTGCCCGCCGGCTGGAGCAACTCGTCGTCGTCGGCACGGTAGCCTTCGAGCCGGAAGCCGCCGGCACCGATCGCATGCTGTCCGCCGAGCGCATAGGGCGCTTCGCGGACGAAGCCCTCGCGGCGGCCGTCGACGACGAACGCGGCGATGCCGCGCGCGCCCGCGCCCGGCTCCGTCTGCGCGTAGAGCACGATCACGTCGGCGTGGCTGGCATTCGTGATCCAGGCTTTGCTGCCGTCGATGCGCCAGCCGCCCTCGACGCGCGTGGCGCGCGTCCGGATCGCGGCGAAGTCGGAGCCGGCGCCCGGCTCCGTGAGCGCCGTGCAGCCGAGCCGCCGCCCCGCGATCAGGTCGGGCACATGGCGAGCCGCGACGTCGGCATGTGCATGCCGCGCCAGGTTCGCCGCGACGTTCTGCGTGTTGACGAGCGACATCGCGAACGCGAAGTCGGCGGCGGCGAGCGCTTCGGCGATGCGGGTCTTGCACGAGAAGGAGTAATCGAGTCCGCCGAACGACGCCGGCACCTGCAGGCGCAAGAGGCCCAGCTCCGCGGCGGCGGGCAGCGCCTCGAGCCCGATGCGACGCTCGCGCTCCCAGCGCGCGGCATGGGGCGCGACGACGTCGCGCGCGAGCGCGGCCGTGCGTTCGATCAGGCGGGTTTCGTCGGCCGTCAGTTGCATCGCCCTACAGCGCCTTGCGGTAGACGCCAAGGTCCTGGCCCTCGTGGGTGACG
>Ga0335069_10013222_pt1 | contig 11593 bp, 6 predicted proteins | sample Lox_Sample_11_FD_206714 | JGI IMG/M metagenome (GOLD analysis project Ga0335069, IMG submission 206714) | Soil microbial communities from Loxahatchee National Wildlife Refuge, Florida, United States - Lox_Sample_1.1 | ecosystem: Environmental > Terrestrial > Soil > Wetlands | place: USA: Florida...
TTGTGCTCCCAAGTCCCCTAGCCCCACCGTTAGCAGTCAGTATTGAGCCAAAAGTGGTGTTACCGCCCGCAGTGCCATTATTCGCTGTGGTGTTTCCAGAACCTCCACCGCCTCCTCCACCCCCAACCATTCGTACACGGAGCCAGGTACAGCCCGTAGGAGTAGTATAAGTACCAGATCCTGAAGTTAGGACTGTTACCGTCGGAATTCCAGGTTGTCTGACTAGAGGAATAGTCATCTATTACCCGCCATAGTGTTCTTCAATAATAATGATACCAGATCCACCGGCACCACCGGCAAATCCGCTGGTTCCGGCTGTGCCAAAAGCCCCACCTGATCCCACGGAATAGGACATCGATGATGGGTTAGAGATAACCACCTCTACGTAGGCCCCCGCACCACCTCCTGATCCCGTGCTATTGGTTGTAGATACGCCGCCACCACCACCCCCAGAACCGCTATTTGTTACCGCGCTTGCCCCGGTTGTGGCTCCATTGGTTCCCCCGGCCCCACCGAAGAAGGATGCTGCGCCCATTCCTCCAGAGATCTGAGAGCCGCTTACGTTAAAAGTGTTCCCGCCACCGCTTCCGCCGTTGATGCCAAACCCAACACCAACACCCAGCGTGTAAGAGCCCCCGGTGCCTGCAGCAGCATTGCTTCCGTTGAATGCTGCAGCTCCAGTACCGCCGTGGGCTGTAAGGGCACCTAAAGTGGTGTCGCCACCCGCACCACCAGCGCCCGCAGTACTTGTATTACCACTTCCTGATCCGCCACCACCACCGCCAATCATTTTAACTTTGATCCACTTTGCTTTAGTGGGTGGAGTGTAGGTCCCAGATCCAGATGTATAGATCGTTTGTGTAGGAGTCGTGCTGAGAGCGATGACTTGATCGCCAAAGACCCTTAGATCAACGCTACTTGGATTAGAACCAAAGGTACTTGTTGGGACTCCTGCCGTGTCCGCAAGGACCGTAATCATCGAGTTGATTTGGCCAGCCAAAACCTCAATGTAGGCCATTTGGGAGTCAGTGGGCTGCTCAATCAGGGCTCCATTGGCACAAACAACGATGTTGTCTGCTGTCGGTCCCGGTGCTGCGACGTTGAAACGAATGATGCTGCTAGTTCCACCTGTGGACGGAACTTCCTGGTAGTTACCGTCTGCTCCTGGAGCTGCTGTCGCATTGTTGGTGTTTCTCATCTGGAGAACACCGTTGCGGAAGACAAGAACTGCACCTAGCTGGGTAAGCGGATAAAGGTCGGTAGTGAACGGGCTTACAGCAAAATCGGTGTTTCCTACTGCGAGAGTTCCAGTAGCGTTGATGGGATTGACGTCTGCGGCATGGAGTGACGGCTGGATAATGTTATCGAGATACCCGATAAAAATCTCGCCATCCGCAGCCGTAAATCCAACGAAATTGATTTGAGTAGAGCTTGCGATGACAAAGCTCGACGGCATGAGCCAACCGCGAAGAGAGCTAAAAAGCTGAAAATTGTCTTGGAAGAAATAGAGACGTCCAGCAGCAATGGCTGCCGCTGAAGGATTGGTCTTACCAATCGATGCTAAAGAAGACGGCATCGAAAGTGAGTTTAAGTTAATCCCCGTATCACTTAGAGTAGCCTGATGATAAAAGACCATCTTCTTAACGCCAGTGCCGAGCGACTTCTGGGTTTGAAGATCCTGCTTTCTAACTGAGGTTACGCCTTTACCGAGTGTACTCATGTATAGTGCTCTTCAACAATGATTATACCTTGACCGCCAGCTCCACCGGCACTTCCCCAAGCCGCCCCGCCTGCGCTGCCCCCGGTGCCGACTATGTAAGAATAAGAAGCTGCGGGTGAAGCAATAATTGCTTCTACATATCCACCAGCCCCTCCTGCGCCGCCAGATTGTGCCGTAAAGCGACCCGTATGTGTTCCGCCGCCACCACCCCCACCACCGGTTCCACTTGTGCCTGCGGTTCCAACTGAAGAAACTCCGTTGTTGCAGCACCCGCCGCCGCCGCCACCACCGAAAGCACTGTTACCGCCCTGTCCTCCTTGATTAGTTGGGCTTTGCCCGGACAACCCAGTATTTCCACCGCCAGAACCGCCCTGTCCTCCTTGAAGTGCAGCACCCACAGCGGGACTATTAATAGTTGCTCCGCCACCGCTGCCGCCCACTCCGTTAGAAGACCCACCACCAATACCTCCGCTGCCTCCGGATGCCGTTAGAAGTGATGTCCCAAAGGTTGTCGGGTTTCCTCCACCACCATTGCCTCCGTTGCCGTCACCTTCCTGGTCTCCACCCCCACCACCACCGCCGCCGCCTCCGACCATACGAACTCTTAAATAAGAAGCTAGGGCAGGAGTAGTATACGTGGAGATGATGGTGGCGTTTAGAATGCTCACAGTCATTTTGTTACTCAACTGTGAGATATGGACTGAGGCATCTGTCTTCATTACCCAGCCAGTCCATACGGAAGATGTGAAACCACTAGCGGCGCTGCTACTTGTACTGATGACAAACCCAAGTGTTCCAGAGCTTTGAACGGCGTACACATAATAGACAGTGCTCGCTGCTGCAGAGCCCGTATCAATTCCGTTAATTCCGCTCGTAGCAATATTGATTGTGACAGATGAGGCATTGTAGTACTGCTGCCCGCCAATAGTGATGCGAGCTCCTGCTGCCACCTGGATCGTGGTGCTGGAGGGAGAAGTCATCGTTGGAATAAAATCGTTAGCTACGACCTGGCCCATTAGTAGTACTCCTCGACAATAATAATTCCTCCGGAACCAGAACCGCCATTCGCTGCTGCGCTTCCGCCCCCGACACCAGCGCTACCTGCCGTTCCGACAGAAAAACTGTACGTGCTGTTAGGTGATGCTATGACCACATCGATATAACCACCAGCAGCCCCACCACCGCCCGATGTGATAACCCCCCAGGGTCCCGTGCCACCAGCTCCTCCCGCCCCGTATCCAGTGGCGCTTTGGCCAGTGCTGCCCGTGCCTCCTCCTCCTCCTCCTAAAGGGCTACTCGCACCAAAGCCTCCCTCAGTAATCGCAGGTGACGAGGGATTAAGGCCAGTGACAACGCCGCCCGATGCGCCTTGAAAAGCAACTCCCACTGCCCCCGCACCGACAGATGCACCACCACCACTGGCGGCGTTGATATATCCGGCACTTGCAGCTGCGCCCCCACCTCCTCCGCTAGCAGTAAGAAAGGATACGCCGAATGACGTGGAGCCTCCGCTCCCACCGGCAGATACGGGGCTAGTTCCAGAACCACCCCCACCCCCGCCTCCACCAACCATTCTTACTCTAATCCACTTTACATTAGTAGGAAGCGTATATGTGCCAGAACCGTTGGCAGAGAAGCCACCATTGTGGCTTGAGGAAGTCACTGTGCTGATCGTATAAGATTGGCCTAAAGTCCTTACAAGTGAACCCATAGTTACGGCACCGAATATACTGCAATATTATCACTGTTATCGATCGTAATCTCTCGCAAAGTCCCATCAGGTCTTCGCAGAATAATGCCACGACCGTTTGAGGATCTATCAATGTTTGCGCTGGTTGACCCTAAGTGGTTAGCAGCCAGCAGTGCAGCGTTGACATCTGTATTATCAAAACCGCCACCCAGTGTTTGATCAAAGTATATCGTGTAGGTCTGCCCTGGAGTTGAGAATGTGTTCGCTGGGAAGATGACTTGATAGCCATTTAGGGAGTAAGCGCCAAATCTGAATACCTGTCCCGTCTCAACTACATAGACTCTCATGTAGCTAGGGTCAGGCAGGAAGTTACCCAAGGTAAATGTGCTTACGTTACTCGTGCCATTAACCTGCTGAACTTCTAGAGCTGCAGTTGCACTTGCGATCTGAGAGATAGACGGATTATACGAAACAGCAAATCCGTTTAGTACAGCAAGAGTGTTTACGTCCCAGTTCGTTGTCGCACTTGCAATCACCTTCAGTCGAAGATCTAGAACACGCCCAGTCACTACATAGGTGAAGTTATCTCCGGTAGAGGACCAAGTAGTTCCATTGTACTGGTTGGCAAACGGGGCAGACCCCGGAGCATGAACATCCACAGCAACAGCATTAGTAGAGGCGTTGTAAGCCGTCTTATAGGTAGAGTCGGTTGACACCACGAGATGATAATTTCCTGCAGGCAGCGTGGCTGTAGCAGAAAACGTTGTCAAAGTTGTGAGGTTGGTTGCTTGGTTAGTAATTGACGTCAAGACGTCTGACGGACTGCTCGACGGAGTCCCTGGACTTCCGGTAGAATCTTTGACGATCTGAACATAGACCAAGCCTGTGATATTTGTCCCGCTCTTGCCAAAGGTGAGTTGAAAACTTACGACCGTAGCGGCGTTTGCTACGGTGAACATCTGGCTTAGCGATTGGACAGTTGTGGCGTTTAGCTGAATTCCAGCGCCATCCAGGGCTTGAGATGCAAGCGTGGTATAGGTAGCCTCAGTGCCAAAGACCACTCGACCAGTAAACTGATCTGTGGTGCCCACCCGGCTAACGGTTACTGGGAAGTAGTTATTCCCACCATCTCTTGAGACATCGACCGTCGGAGTCTTATCGACGTTTCCGAGCAAATAATAAAGATCGACCTCAGCTTCACTGCAATCCACGCCTTGGGTGAGAAATTCGTTGGCATCAAAAAGATTCACTGAGACTAATTGCTGAGCGGCTGCTGTAAAGTCATAGCGTGAGTTAGCCACATCAAACGTGGCAGTAGCGCTTGAGGTGAGCGAGGTTCCGTTGGTAAGAAAGTCATCGATGGTCGCAAGCTGGTAGCGGCTATCCAAAAGCTTCATCTCAGCTCTGGCCTGGATATCGGTGACATTACCCGTGCCACCACTTCCAGAGCCGCTACCGATTCCTAGCTGGACAACGTTGCTTTGTCCGATGGGGTTAATCGTCCCAACGCCTGTTGACTGAACAGCAACTTCTCCCAATGAAAATCCACTAGAGGTAAAGGTGGCCCTTGGCGCGGCTGACTGGGAAGCTCCGTTTGTGGATGCTGCTATGACGTTGACGGTTACCGAGATCCTGTTATCCGAGCCGATGGTGTTTGCGAGGAGTGATACTGAGAACCACTGCCACTGCCCTACGGGAATCGACGGATAGGTGAAACTACCAATAACAGTGACGCCATCTGATGCGTAAATCGTCCCAGCGTCTCCAGCACCGAACGAGATTTGAGCACCGGTAAAATTCATAACCAGATTTTTGATAATCTGGCTGCGAACCACACCATCTTGCATCGTAACGTCAGCGCCAGTAATAGTGGCTCGTGATGTATGAGCAGGGGTTGATGTCAGGAGCAGTTGGCCGAAGAATTTATTAACCTGCCCATCAATATCATTTAGGGAAGTCTGGACGTCGGTGTCGCTAGCGTTAAGAACTCTAGTAAATGAAGATGTAGTGACCGAGATAGCAGTTGCCGGATGAGCTCCTGCAGCATCACGACCTGACAAAAGATTGTGCTCAGTGACACTCGTTGCGGCAATCGTGCTATCTGCGACCACGCGAAGATCAACGACTTCCGCGACCATTGCATGAGGCGTGTTGGTGAAAGTCGTACTGGTCTGGAAGATAATCCTATAGAGAACTTTTTGCTCCGGGGTAAGCAGAGAACCGAAGGTCAGATTGGAGTAGAGAGCCCCCGTCTGTGCCGCAGAAAGAGTGGAGTATTGGGATTGTCCCAAGATTGCAGCCACCGGCTCAAGAGTATTGTTTGTGCCGATGATGAACATCGGTACAAAGTAGCCCTCAGTTGCGTCTGGAGTAGTCCAGTTGCCCCCACTGAAAAGGTTGTAGGTAATTCGTGAGGTTCCCGATTTAACCGGAAAGTTAGTTGCAGTCGTCTTTCTCCAAACTCCCGTGCTATCCAAATAAAACACAGGGATTTTAGCAATTGGAGTAAGTGTCTGTTCAAACGGGGGGACAGGCGATGCTGAATTCGTTACACTGAAGGTGAGGTTTTCATCAACTAGGGAGCCGTTTGCTAGAGCGATCTCTGCCTGGGCATCGGTTGATCCGTCGGTTCCAAGCGTATAGGTGATGTTAAAACCGCTCTCCAGACGCATCCCGAAGATGTCGTGAAGATATTCACGAGTCGACCAATCCATCGTGATACCGTGGCGCTCATCAGCAACGATATCTCCTTTGGCATCCGAGACGCTCCACAGAACCTCAGAAATGGGAGCATTAGTTGCTTCGCTGGGTTCTATGGTGTTGAACTGTAAGGTTCCGGTATTGTCAAAGTAGATGAAGTAGAGACCATCTGTATTCGGAATCGTGACTGTCTGGGGTGAGTTCTTTCTGAAGAGAACGCCTTCGACATAAAAGTCAAAATGATCTCCTACTGGGGCGATCGTGAAAACTCTTGTTCCGTCATTGAACGAGATTGTGGAAGTCGTGGAATCCACAGATCCGGTGGGAGCAATCTCGCTTGCAGCGTAATCAAGGGGTCTCCATCCGTAGGAGAAATAGCGCCAGAGAGTAGCGGCGTAAGATGTACCCTGCTGGACACTAACTTGAGCTCCAGCGAAGGGAGTGGGGCTGCTGCTAAATACAGAAGCAGGCGTCCATACGATGGAGGTTCCAACGCCGCTTACAACATAAATTTGATTGAGTAGGGACTGAGTAAAAAGAACCCGATAGCCGTTCGCTACGGAAACACCATCAATTGTAGCAGTGGGTCCGCTGGGGAGAACTGTCGTGACAAGATCGATGAGGGTAACTTCGATGTTAACGTCCCCACGAGCATCGAGCTTACCGATCGCTGCTTCGTGACTATCGGAGTTGGTAACGATAGTTTGGGTCGTATTATAGGCGTGTGTTGTCGGAACAAGACTCGGTGCTCCTAGCCAGTTCTGGAGCTCGACTGAGATCTGATCGCCTAGATTGATGATTTCTCCGCTCGTAAGACGGAATGGAGCAAACCGGCTGTAAAGGACGCCGCCTACGTTCCAAAACAACATGAACGTGTCTCGGGTGTGCCGATCAAGAACCCCAGAACCAAAGTCAGCGACATTTAAAGTAAGTACCGCCGTGGCATCGGTATCTGGGATCTGAACATAGGCCATCTGATTGTTGCCAATCGTGATGCCTAATGGAATTCCGGCAATAGAGTACGTGGAAACCCGATTGAAGAAATTAAGAGTGATAGGCGTAGTGAAGGAAAGCTGGTTACTTGCCGTGATCCCCCAGCTCACTTGGCCAGCAGCGCCAGCGCAATTCATGAACTCGTAGAGTCGGGTGATTGCCTGGTGCTCGTCGATTACTTTCCCAGCTGCCGCGTAAGCACCATCCGGGGTCCTATAGCGAGCAATCGGCACGTCAGTATGGATTGGGCTAAACCCGCGCAGATTAGTAAAGACGCCTACCGATGTCTTTACGAAATTAATAGTGGTGTTTAGACCGCTTACGTAAGACCAGAAATGGACAAGAGATCCTTTAGCATTAAAATTAACAGAAATACCTGTCGGCGTATTAGCATCGATAGCCGTTGGGGTTCCAAGGAGTGCCGTGGTCTCAAGGATGAGCGACGACTTCCAAAGACTTCCTGCCTCACTTAGCGAAAAGTGGGCGTTGCTGAGTCCGTCTAGAGAAACGTCATAGTCCGCGATATTCTCGCCAAAAGAAACCAGGTCTTGAATGTAGGCCAAGTGGCCAACAAGGTTAATGTTATTTCGGTTATATACGGCTACACCGTAATTGCCGCCACCCTTGTCTTGTAGCCAGAAGACATAAGTTTCTTTGTTAGAAGCTCTAACGACTTTCGGCTTAGTTGCGCCGCTTGCCGAAAGAACCGTTGATGTGCTGATAACAAAGGTGTCGCTTTCTAACTCAAGAGTCGTACCCACCTGGGTCGGAATAGCAAGAGCGGTGGCTGTCGAAGCGTCGTATTCTCTGAGGTAGGCTTTTCCTGTTGTCGAATTCTCATAAGCAAGAATAAGCAACGAATCCGTATCGTCTTTATCGATGGACGGGTTTGTTACGACTGCACTTAAATCGACGAGAAGAAGGGCACTCGTTTCGATTGTGTCAGCGCTACTAAGTCTGACGTACCAAAGCTGGTGAACAGATCCAGATACCGCGACCTCATAAACGACATGAATAAAGAACGAGGCACCCGAATTAATCGTAACAAGCTTGGGATTCGATGTAGGAACTGCGTGGGTCCCAATCTGCATTGAGGCGTATACGACAACGCCCGCAGTTGTAAACTGGGCGTAATAGACGTCATTACCACTGGTATAGACGACATCAACGTTTCCAGAGGGATTGAGAACAGCATCGAAGGCAGTAACCCCGGAAGCGACTAATACGACAGCGGGAGTAAACGAACTCATCAAGTCTGGCGACGTTACCATTTTCAGAACGTCGTTTGACATGTAGAAGAAGAGGCTCGTGTTTGAAGACGATACGTTTACAACCTTACCAGCGATGTTCGTGTTGGTGTTGCTTCCAACTTGAGTATTGTGGAACGACTGGACTGTACTGGATGAGTTGAAGGTCGGCCCAACGATATACTGAAGGTTACCCGGGCGGTTGGAATCATCGTCTGGTCGTCTGAAAACTAACTCATCTGTGCGGTAGAGACCATCGATATCCGATGCCCCAAGAGCAAATGAAGAGGCGAGTGTCTTTTTGAAGAAAGAGCCTTGTTGATCGATAAGGGTTCCAGAAGTAACGTCAATCGTGCTTACGCCTAAAGTAGCGTCGAACCCAGAGTTGATCCCAACAAATTCCTGCTCAACAGCATGATTTTGTGATGCCGCAACTAACTGAGCTACCTGAAGATAGGGTCTTTGAATCCATTCTGCCCCGTCCCAGTCGGCAACAATAACTGAATTGGCGGAGATGTCTTCTGGTCTTTGGGCAAAAGTGGGAGTAATGATTTCTCCCGGATTCTGGATGCTGCCGGAAGTGGAGACAACAATCGAATAAGGAGCAACCAGAGTCGCCGGAATAGTTGCTGAGATAGGAAGCGTAACAGTAACGACGATACCGTTCTGAATGAAGCTTCCGGGCTGGATTGTTGCGACCGTCCCAGAAGTCGTGACAGTCATTCCAGACATGACCCCGTTAGGGCCGATGTTAAGCGCCTGGGCGTTATTGAACGTCGCTGAAGTGTATGGCGCTGCGAATGCTATGGACTTATTTGTACCCACTTACCGCCTCCGATTACCGATCCGCTACGACAAAAAGATACCCAGTGGTTTCCGTGACCCCAGCGAAGCTTTTATAAAAAACTCCTGTCGTGGGGTTTTTCACATACACATTTAGGTTGTCCATCGCAGAAATAACGCTTCTCTGGAGAGTGCTTGAGGTCATATCTGCAGACGACATGGGCTCAATCACCTGAGAAAAATCATTAGCCTGACTTCCAAAGAACTGAACTCGTGTTGGGACAAATCCTAAATTGTGAGGCACCGTTAAACTGTAGTTTCCAAGGGAAAGAGTAACGCTAGTAAACCCCTCGTAATGCCCCTTCAAGGCATACTGAAGAACGCTTGTCACATTGGTCCCATCAAACACAGCCTGGCCAATAAAAATTTGGTTGGTTACAGGGGCAAATCTTTTAGCCGGAGCCGTTCCAGTAAACCCTAGAGTTGGGGCAAGGGGGTCAATAATCGTATAGTTCAATCCCGCCTGGGCTGAGACAAAGTTCCCAATGATCTGGAGATTGTTCGGGTTACTGTTATAGCCAACCGTCTGAATAACGTAAGTCCCCAGGTTTTGAGAGCCAATCGAGGTAATTTGAAGAAGCATTCCCGCCTGAACGTTCAGGGACCCAAAGTTATAAGTTATGTCGTTCAATACGGTAAGGTTGGAGCTCAAATCAGTCGTAACGGCTCCGGTTCCGGTTCCAGTAAGAACTGTTTGGCCAGCAGGATTTCTTTGAAGGTAGATGTAGTAGGTGCCAGCCGATCCAGAAACAGTTGTAGAAATCTGGGTGCTCACCACTTGCCTATAGCCGTTGATGTCTGAAACCACCGGGGTAACGGAACCGTTTACGTAAACGTTCGCACCGGTAAAAGTTAGAAAACCAACTGGTGCGCTAAGAACGCAGTTATCCACATGCCCGTTGACGTTGAAGGCGACCGAATCTCGAAGGGTCGAAAGACCCTCTCTTGCGGTGAGAATTTCTGTGTCGATGAAATCGAGTCGGGGCTGAAGAAGTGCGCTATTGCCATAGATTTTACTATTTCTAGAAGAAATGATCTCAGGGGATGGGAGCGCGTTTCCGGCAGGATCTAGCCCGGTATCGAGGCGGTCGGCCAAGGAGGCGGCACTTCCTCGGGCAGCGGTGACCTCTGTTTGAAGATCCCCAACAGCGGTGTCAACTGCATCAGAGTTTGCGTTCATCGGAACATCCCAGGTTCCGGTGAACTCTCCTCTGGCTGGCTTTACTAGACCTAGGTTGGGTGTTTGAGACGCCATAATCGATCACTCCATGTAAACCGTGTACCGGATCGTAACCGATACGTCGTTTGCAATCGTAAAGGGAATGCTGGGAAATGTCCTAATCGACATCACTACTTCGTCAGATGGGGGCGTAGTCGGGGCCGTGACAGGAGACCGAACAATGCCGGAGGGGGCCGCTGGATTGATAAGAACCAACCCCACTTCGTTAATAACGGGAGCGCTGGGATTCGTATAAGCTGTAATCGCAATATCGACCGCATTAAACTGGGCTGTGAATTGTGCCTGGTTAGCCGCCCCAGATAACGTAAGAGTCTGGGCACCGCTCGCCGTTGCGGAGAGTGGTCCGATGGTGAACTGCGTAGAACTGTTGATGCTCGCCACAATGCTGCCCACAGGAATACCAAAACCAGTTACAGACATGCCGGTGGCGATTCCAGAAGTCGATGTAGTAGTGACAACTGGGCTGCCTGAGACAAGCGTTCCTGTAATGTTAAACGTGGTCCCGTTATTCACCGTAATTACCCTGGAATCAGCGTCCTTCCGATAAACTTCGTGATAAAGACCGCTTGTAGAAATGAGTTGCGGAAGATTCTTTGTAGGAACTTTCGGAATGGCTGGGTTAGCCGGGATGGTCCCCTGATCTCCTACTGCCATGCGGTTAATAATTGCTGGAACGGTAGATGGAGTAATGGTGGCAAGGGATGTGATGATCTGCCCATTCCCCTGATAAAAGATAATATTTTCAATAGTTTGCTCGTCAACCAAGCGTCCGTGGTGATAAGTAAGGAGCTCGACTCGCCCATGAAGACCGAGGCCATCTTTATGTCCGCAGTGCGGGCACGAATTCAGGAGGGTTTTTCCGCCTTGACGCATACTCATCATTTTACCCTTTACCCTTCCACATGCAAAGTATTGACTAGCACAGCAAACTGATAAACATCGATGTCCACATAGTCAGCCAAAGACCACCCGCAGTCATCCAAAATGATGCCCGTTGTCGGATCAGTCTCGGCATCTGTCAGATCGGACTGCTGGGCGTAGGTATTGGGGTTATAGTCGACATTCGAGGTCACGTCTAAGAAGATCTTTTGTGAGAGCGCTTCTCTCATGTCAAGCAGGTCCGAGAAGGTTCCAACTAGAATCTGAAAAAGAAACGTCCT
>Ga0335069_10013224_pt1 | contig 11592 bp, 8 predicted proteins | sample Lox_Sample_11_FD_206714 | JGI IMG/M metagenome (GOLD analysis project Ga0335069, IMG submission 206714) | Soil microbial communities from Loxahatchee National Wildlife Refuge, Florida, United States - Lox_Sample_1.1 | ecosystem: Environmental > Terrestrial > Soil > Wetlands | place: USA: Florida...
TTTCACCGCCTTGATCGCATCCACGATGGCGTCGGTCCACGTCTTCATCTCGTACTCACCGAGTTCCTTCGACGCCGCAGACCCGTCCCCCGAGTAATGATTCGGGAACCGCGCGTACCACCAGATGCCGGTATATAACGTTGACGGCAAATGCTGGCGTGCCTGGTCTTCGCCCGACTGCGTTTTTGCCTGGTCCAGTTTCACCAGGTCGGGATAGTTAACCATCGTCGTCGAAGTCTCGCCCTCGCCGGCGTGCATGTCCATCTTCGTCTTCATCGGCGGTCCGCCCGATTTGCGATCCACCAGGCCCATCACGTACACCACGTAATCGTGCGGCTTCGCCATTTGCGTTTGCGCGAAGTAGGGCAGCAGGCTTTCGTTTCCGCCATGCCCATTCACGATCACGATCTTCTTGCAGCCGTTGCGCGACATCTCGTCGGTGGTTTCCTGCAGCAGTTGCAGTTGCAGCTGCGGCGAATAGGCGATCGTTCCCGGCTGCTGCTGCGCTTCGAAAATCTGCCCGAAGTAATACTCCGGGAAGACGATGGCGTACTCGCGCTGTGCCGCCGCCAGCACCGCGGCGCGCACGTTTAACAGGTCAGTCCCGATGGGCAGGTGAGGACCATGTTTCTCCAGGATGCCGAACGGCAGCACGCACGTGCCGCCCGAGCGCTCAATCCCAGCGCGGAAATCGGGAGCCGTCAACTCTTCCCACTTCACTCTTAGTTGCTGATTTTGCGCGAAGGCGCCGATCGAAAAGATGACAAGAAGAGCGATGCGTTTCATGGCGCCGCAACGTTACCACAAGCGCAATGCGGTCCGCAGCTTTGCCACACCCACGCGTGACGCACGGCACAACCGGCGTGTCCATCGTCACTGCATGGCTCCCCCGAGACGTGGCTCAATACGCAAAGTAGTGTATGGCCCGACGGTAAGCTGGCCACTCACTTTTGCATTCATATTCGTATCCCACTGATCCGGCGGGAGCCCCCTTCCGCCACAGGAGGTTTTCATGAGGAAACATGCCACCGCAATCTGGCGCGGCGATCATCGTTCTGGCGAAGGCACTATTTCGACCCTGAGCGGCGTGTTCAACAATTCCATCTACACCGACCGTTCCGCCAACATGGGAGTTCCTTGCACCAATCCCGCCGAGATCCTGGCCGCCGCCGAGTCGGCGTGCATCTCGTTCATGGTCGCCAAGGAACTCGCGAAGGAGCAAATCACCTCCGAGCACATCGAAACCACCGCGGAGATCCTGATGGCTCCCGACCACGAGAGCTGGCACATCCCGCATATTCATGTCACCGTTAAAGCATGGGTCGCGGAAGGTAACGAACAGAAGCTTCGGGCCGCCGTCGAGCGCGCGAAGTGCAACTGCCCCATCACGCGCAGCCTGAAATCGGAAGTGACGCTGGAGACAATCGTCGAGCCGATCGGCGCCACAGTCTAGGAAAAGCGTGAGTAAACCGTGGGTGCCCGTCCTCGCCGTCGTTTGGCGAGGACGGGTTAGTCAACGAGGGTGGGGTAGTTAGCTCCGCGTTCCCACGCTCTCCAGCGCGGGAGCGTTCTTCGCAGCCTTCTTCCCGTTCGGCTTCCACCACAGCAGGATCATCAACTGTGCGAATACGCCGCCCATGGTGTCGAGAATCACGTCGTGAAATGCCCCGGTGCGTCCGGGGATAAGTGTCTGGTGGAACTCATCGAGCGCGGCGACCGCGAACACCACCAGCACCGCCAGCGCAGCTGCGCGCAGGTGCCAGCGGCGCAGCACTCTGGCCACCTGTCCCATCGCGAGCAACCGGCTCTCCTTCAGGTAGGCGAGCAGTTCCGTCCACCCGAAAAATGACAATCCACCCAGGATGCTGTAGCCGGTGAAATGCCCGACCTTGCGCCCGATCGCGTTCACCCATGGCGTCGCAGCCGCCACGCGGCCGCCAAACACGAAGTGCAGCACTGAGTAAACCCATGAACCTGTATGCTCGGATGTGAAGATCGAGGTGGACTCGAACGCGATCACGCCCATCCAGAAAAATGTGGGCAGCCAGGCGCGTAGCAGCGTCCAGCGCGAGTGTTCGCGCGGCGCTTGCGGCTCAAAGTCGAGATTACTTACCGAGGCCAAGGAGCTCATTATCCCCAGACTTTATCACACAAAGTCCTTTTATTCAATGTGATAATTGGGGGCCTCGCGCGTGATGATGACGTCGTGGACGTGGCTCTCTTTCATGCCCGCCCAGCTGATGCGGATGAACTTCGCCTTCTGCTGCAGTTCCGGAATACTGCCGCAGCCCACGTAGCCCATGCCCGAACGCAGCCCGCCGATCAGCTGGTGGACGATCATCGCCAGCGTGCCGCGATAGGGCACGCGGCCCTCGATGCCTTCTGGCACGAACTTCGCCAGCCGGTTGTTGTTGGCATCCATCTCGTCGGTGTTGATGGGAACCACGCTGTCCGGATCGCCCGACTGGAAGTAGCGCTCCGCCGAGCCCTGCGCCATCGCCGCCAGCGATCCCATGCCGCGATACGCCTTGAACGAGCGTCCCTGGTACAAGATCGTCTCGCCCGGGCTCTCGTCTGTGCCGGCGAACATCGAGCCCGCCATCACCGCGTTCGCCCCTGCCGCTAACGCTTTCGTTATGTCGCCGGAATACTTGATGCCGCCGTCGGAGATCAAGGGCACGCCGGAATCCCGCGTCGCGCGGTACGACTCGGCAATCGCCGTGATCTGCGGAATGCCCGCGCCCGAAACCACGCGCGTGGTGCAGATAGAGCCCGGCCCGATGCCCACCTTGATCGCATCGGCTCCCGCCCGTACCAGCTCGCAGGCGCCGTCAAATGTCCCCACGTTGCCGGCGAGCAGATCGATCTCCGGCAGCTTCGCTTTCACGGCCTTAATGGCGTCGAGCACGCGCGTCGAATGTGCGTGCGCGCTGTCGATCACCACCGCGTCCACCTTGGCCTTCGCCAGTTCCTGCGCCCGTTCCAGGAAATCACCCGTCGCGCCGATCGCACCGGCGCAGCGCAGCCGTCCCTGCTGATCTTTCGCCGCGTTCGGATACTTCAACTTCTTCTGGATGTCTTTTACCGTGATCAGGCCCTTCAGGTTGTACTTGTCGTCGACCACCAGCAGCTTCTCCACGCGATGCTGGTGCAGAACCTTCTCCGCGTCTTCCAGCGTGGTGCCGACCGGCACCGTGATCAGGTTGTCCTTGGTCATCACCTTGGCGATGGGAATATCGGTGCGAGTTTCGAAGCGCAGGTCGCGATTGGTGAGGATGCCCACCAGCTTGCGGTTCTTGGTGATCGGCACGCCCGAGATGCGGTAGCGCCGCATCACCTCCAGCGCCTCGGCCACCTTCTGGTCGGGCGAGAGCGTGATCGGATCCACGATCATGCCGCTCTCCGAGCGCTTCACCTTATCCACTTCGCCGGCCTGCTGTTCGATCGTCAGGTTGCGATGCACCACGCCCAGCCCGCCCTGCTGCGCGATGGCGATCGCCATCCGCGATTCGGTCACGGTATCCATCGCGGCCGTCAGCAGCGGAATGTTGAGCGTAATGTTGCGCGTAAGCCGAGTTTGGGTGCTGACCTCGGCGGGCGTCACGTCTGACCGCGCCGGCAGCAGCAACACGTCGTCGAAAGTAAGAGCTTCGGGGACCGGAAAATGAATCATGGCTTATGAGTCCGTTCAGGAAGGGCTAAACGTTTATTGTACATCGGCAACAATAAACAGCAGGTGATCGGCGTTTTGCATCATGAGGCGACGGAGAGCTTCTGGGTGGATCGAAGATATAGGCAAATTCAGGCCAGAAGGCCATGGCCCTTGGGATTGATTAGGTCATTCCCCGCAACTCTGCTATCATAACTGCATCGCTATTGACCACGGTTTGCTGTGGTGCGGCTCGGTTGTACGTCCCGCCTCTTATCTCTCCGTTGAATGCAGCGCAAATTAGCAAGAAAGAACCTATTGAGACGGCATAGAACTACCTCGTGGACTGCTCCCTGGATGCACTTCGCGAATGCCTTCCAGGAAAGTACTTCACAAATTGATGAAATTCACAGATCTACCTCTGTCCGCCGGACTGCAGCACCGCCTGCGCTCCGCCGGATTTGAAACTCCCACCCCGATACAAGCAGCAACCATCCCGCAGGGACTCGCCGCCAAAGACATCGTCGCGACGGCGCAGACCGGAACCGGCAAAACGCTCGCGTTCCTCATCCCTGCTATAGAAAAACTGAGCGCGACCGCATCGCGCAAACCGCAGGTGCTGGTGTTGGTTCCCACGCGCGAGCTGGCAATGCAGGTCCACGCGGTGCACGAACAGCTGCGCGGCCATTTGCCGCAAGCCGCGCTGGTGATCGGCGGACTCTCCGAAGGACGCCAGATCGATGCGCTCCGCAAAGGCGCGCGCTTGATCGTGGCCACTCCCGGACGCCTGGAAGACTTCCTGTCACGGCGGTTGGTCGACCTGAGCCAGGTCCAGATTCTGGTGCTCGACGAGGCCGACCGCATGCTCGACATGGGCTTCCTGCCCGCGATCCGGCGCATTCTTGCGGCGACGCCGAAGTCGCGCCAGACGCTGTGCTTCTCGGCCACCATGCCTCCGGCGATCTCCAGTATCGTGGCCGATTACATGCGGACGCCCGAACGCATCACGCTGGGCTCAACCCTGAAACCGGCTTCAACCGTTGAACTGCATGCCTTCGAAGTCACGCAGGCGAACAAGCTCGACGCATTGCGGCAACTGCTCTATGCGGAAAAAGGGCAGACGCTGGTGTTTGCGAAAACCAAGCGCGGCACCGAGCGGCTGGCGAAAAACCTGGTCCGCGATGGATTTTCGGCGACCATGATCCACGGCGATCGTACCCAGGCGCAACGCACGCGCGCGCTGGCCGATTTCGTCGATGGCATTACGCAGGTGCTGGTCGCAACCGATGTGGCTGCCCGCGGACTCGATGTCCCGGAAGTGGCGCATGTCATCAACTACGACCTGCCGCAGGTGGCGGAAGACTTCATTCACCGCGTCGGCCGCACCGGTCGCGCCGGTTTGAAAGGTCGCGCTTCGAGCCTGGTTTCAGCGGCGGAGAACATCGAACTGCGCAGTATCGAGCGCACGATGAAGTTGCACATCGAACGTCGCGACATCGCTCAACTTGGCGCGTCGCAGCAGAAGATGGTGAGCCGCAATACGCTGTCGAGCCGGACGCTGTCGGCATTGCCCGGCGAACGCTTCGTCTAACCATCGTGAAGTAGTGAGTCCGCAGGGTACCTCATTCAAGCCTTCTGTCGGCTTGAGTGGGGTAGTTGCCTGTGTGCGGGAGCGGGCGCCCTCGCCCGCTCAAGCTCCGCCTTCGCCTACCCCATCTCCGCTCTCACCGCCGCCACCAGCGCATCCACATCCGCCTCCGTGTTGAAGATATGCGGCGACACCCGCAGCCCGTTGAAGTGTTCCTTGCCGATGTTGCGCGTCACGACCTTGTATTTCTCATGAAGTCTCTGGCGCAAAGCGTTGCTCTCGAACTTCTCCGGAACGGCAAATGACAGTAGCGCTGAGGTCATCGGTCCCGTCTCCAGGCTCATCATCTTGATCCCGCCGATCTGCGACAAACCTCGATACGCACGCGCACGCAGCTTCAGGTTGTGCTCTTCGATCTTCTCGATGACGCGCGCGTTCGCGATCTCGATTGTTGCGCCCAGTCCGGCGACCAGCGGCAGCGGCCCCACGCCGGTCGAGTTCCCCACGTAACTCTTACCGCCCATCCACTGGATCAGCTTGATTTCATCGGAGGCGTCGCTGCTTACGTACAGCATGCCGACGCCCTTCGGGCCCAGTAGCCACTTGTGCGCATTCGTCGCGTACGCGTGACAACCGAACGCTTTCACGTTGAGCGGCGTCGCGCCGGCGGCCTGCGCGCCATCAACCACGCACAGCATCTTGCGCGAGCGCGCCAGCGCCGAGATCTCGGTGACCGGCATACGCAGTCCGTTCGTATAGAGGATGTGGCTCACGCTGATCACGCGCGTTTCCGGACGCAGTGCATCAGCGAAACGCTGCACGATCGCCTGTGGATCGTGCTCGCCATCGCGCATCGTCACTTTGTCGATCACGACTCCGTGCCGCTCGGCGAGATACCTCCAGCAATCGCTGCCGCCTTCGTGCTCCTGGTCGGTGGTGAGCACGCGATCCCCGGCTTTCAGTCGCGTGCTTTGTGCCACGGTGTTCATCGCCTCGCTGGTGCTGCGCGTGATCAGCAACTCATCGCCCCTGCAGCCGAGGAAGGCTGCCGCCTGCGCGCGCACTCGCTCCACCTGCCCCGCAACTCCGTCCGCGGCGTACTCCTGGTAGACGGGATTGGTTTCCAGTTCGGTCCATGCCGCCACCACGCGGTCGAGCACCGCTCGCGGCGTCGGACCCGCCGACCCGGTGTTGAGATACACCAGCCCGGGCTCGAGTCCGTATTCATTAGCTTTGTCGCTGCCTGACGGCATATCCGCGAGCAGACGAGATAGCGAAAATCCAGCACTGGTGGCGAAAATTGAGCCGGCCCCGGCGGCAGCCAGAAAATTTCGGCGAGTGGTCAAAGTACTCCTGGGATGCTAAGAGGTGCTTCAGTTTTCAGGGCGAGGGAATACAGATCCTCAATCCCAACTCTTCACTCCAAATCTGCTTTTTTTCACTCCGTGATCAGCCCGCCAATCAAATCCGTGATCTTCTCGATATTGTGCTCGAAGCACCAGCTTTCCAGCGCATCCACCAGCTTTTCCGTCGCGCACGGATCCCAGTAGTTAGCCGTGCCGACTTCCACCGCCGCTGCTCCGGCCAGCATGAACTCAACGATGTCCACCGCCGTCGAGATCCCGCCGATCCCGATCACCGGCACATCCACTGAATGCGACGCTTCGTACACCATGCGCAGGGCGATCGGCTTGATCGCCGGTCCCGACAGTCCGCCTGTAACGGTCGCGATACGCGGCTTGCGCGTCTCCGCGTCAATCGCCATCGCCGTAAAGGTGTTAACCAGCGAGATCGCATCAGCTCCTGCATCCGCCGCTGCGCGAGCCACCCTCCCAATACTGGTGACGTTAGGCGACAGCTTTACAATCAGCGGCCGTCTCGCCGCGCTCTTGCACATCGCCACCAATTCCATCAGCATCCCCGGATCGGTGCCGAAGGCGATTCCACCCGCCTTAGTGTTCGGACACGAAACATTCAGTTCGTAGGCAACCACGCCTTCGGCTTCGTTCAGCCGCCGGATCACCGCCTCGTAGTCCTCGCGCGTATTGCCGAAAATGTTTGCGATCGCGTTCACGCCTTTCAGCTTGCGCAGGTGCGGCAGCTTTTCCGCGATGAACGCCTCGACGCCGATGTTCTGCAGCCCGATCGAATTCAGCATCCCCGCTGCGGTTTCGAACAATCGCGGCGGAGGATTGCCCGGCATTGGCTCGCGCGAGAGTCCCTTCACCACGAACCCGCCCAGCTTCTCCAGCGCGACCACGTCTTCGAACTCCACGCCGTAGCTGAACGTCCCGCTGGCGGCGATCACCGGGTTATTGAAGCGCAATCCCGCGAAACTCACCGAGAGATCGGGCTTCGGCTGCGCCCCACGCCGCGGCTTCGGAACCGTGGTAGAGCTGCTCATCGCGACGCCTCCGTCTTCGCCGGTTGTAACGACTCCGTTAGCACCCGCCCCACTGCCGCGCTGGGAGAGTTGATCCCCAGCAGGTTCGACAGCGTGACCGCCATGTCTACCGGCTCGCAAGGCCCGCGATAGACTCCCGGCTGGAACGGCAATCCGAAGAACGCCAGCGGTACATGCGTGTCATAGCTGTAAGGCATCGCGTGATCCGTGCCGCTACTGCCGCCGGTGTAGAACGGAGGCGACTCCAGGTACACCAGCCATCCCGCGCGCGGCGACAGGCTGTTCAGGTACTTATGCCCCAGCGCGTCAGGCGTCACGTCGTGTGCGGCGAGTTGCACCCGCGTGTAGTAGCCGCGAATTCCGTAGGGCTTGAAGAACTCCGCCACCATCTTCTCCGCATCGGCCTCGCTGACCTTCGCCCCGGTAAAGGCCTCGGAGTTCAGTAACACCAGCGGCCAATCCAACTTCGGCACAAAGTTGTAACGCGGATCGTCTGGCGCCGCGGCCTTCTGACCCGGAACGGGTTTCACTAATTTGGCTTTGAGCTGATCGTTCAACGTTGCCCGCAATTCCGGTCCCAGGTACGCTCCCGGAATGTGTACCTCGCTCACATACGACGGCGACGGCGAGATGCCGTGGTCGGCCGACAGCGCGATCCAAACATTCCCCAGCCCAAACTGCTGTCCCAGGTAGCCGAAGAAAGTCGCCAGGTCGCGGTCCAGAGCCTGCGCCATGGCGCGGCTCTCTTCCGAATTCGGGCCCACGCGATGTCCCATGATGTCATTCGCCGAGAGGCTGACGATCAGCAGGTCCGTCGTCGGTCCCTGTCCCAGCTTTTCCTGCGCGATCAACTCGCGCGCAAACTCCAGCTCATACTGGTTGGCAAATGGGGTTCCACCCACGATCCCATACCAGTTGGCGCTTTCGCTCAGGCTGTCGGGCTTCTTCGTGGATGCCAACACTTTCTCGCCCACCTTCCATTCGCGGTTCCAGTAAGCGCCTGCATGATCAGCCTTGTTGAATGCTTCCACCCATTCCGGAAGCTGCTTCATGTAGTACGTTGAGGTGATGAACGCACCCGTCAGATGGTCGGTCCAGTAGGCTGTTCCCGAAAATCCCGCGGGCAGAATTGCCGCCCGATCCTTCAGCGAGATGGCGAAAACCCGCGACTTGCCGTCGGTCGCCAGCCGCAGTTCGTCACCCAGGGTGTCGGCCAGCAGGTTGTGCGGAGACGCGCCCACATCTGTAGTCTTGACTCCGACGATATCAACCGCGTCATCGTCCACCGAGCTGACAATCTTCCTTCTGACCGCATCCCACCACTCGTTGTTCTGTATCCCGTGTCCACTGGTGTACGCCCCGGTAAACAGCGTCGCGTGCCCCGGAGCCGTGCGCGTATTCGCATATTGATAGTTGCAGTCGGTGAACCATGCACCCTTGTCCGTCAGCAGCCGGAATCCGCCCGGCCCGAACTCATCGTGCCCACGCTCGAGAAAATCACCGCGGAATTGATCGATAACGATGACCACAACCAGCTTGGGATGCCCGTTGTAAGCGGACGCCGAGGCGATCGAAAGGAAACCTGCCAGGCAGAGGAAGAACAGAACAACGGTAATAACAGTATGTTTGCGCATTCGCACTTAGTGTATCGAATTGCGGGTTCCAAGGGTCAGCCCGCGAAGCGAATAGTAGGCCGGAGCTTCAGCTCCGGGTGCGAAGCACCCAGGGTGGAGCGCGCTTCCTTTGCGCGCGGAACCCTGGGTTTGCGTCGAGAGTTCACCTGAGGCGGTACGCAGCACCGCTATTTTTCCGGATCCGTTGTGTATCGTTGTTTCCGGCACCAATGAACCTCGACGACCTCTTAGCAAAGATATGTGTGGGTTTTGCTCCGCAGAGATCGCATAATCTATGCTGCCTGCTGCGACACTTATGTTCGGGGACCTATACGATGCAATCTCGGTGCTCTGGTCTTGGCGATGGCCCACTGCCGAAGGTGAGATAACGGCATTGGAAGTCGAACGGATCACGCATGGGAACTTAGATCGCGATACGATTCGATTGGCCGTTGCTTATAAGTTCTCCCTCGGAAGCGATGGGCCTTATTCCGGAGAAGACTTTTGGAAACCAGCGTTTCCTTCGATGAAGAGGGCGCAAGAGGCTAGGGGGATGTTGCATGTGCGTCAGCGGGTTCTGGTGCGATACCGAACTGACGACCCAAGCATTAACCGCTTAGACAGCTCTGTTTGGCGGCCTCTAACTTCATGGCTCTTCCGTAATCTCTATGTCATTACCTTCCACGTCTCTCATTGAGAAGTAGTGTGTTCCCTGTCGATCCACTTCAATTGGTCCAGCGCGGACCCCGCGAGATATTAGTAGCGCTCTGGCCTTCTCAATGTTCGTGGTGTAAAGCATCGGAGAATCTCTTACATCGTTCGGATCGACCGAAGGACCGAGAATAATAGCTACGGTATCTCGTTTCGAAAAAGCGAGCGAAACACAGCCCTCCTCCTCGCTGAACACTACCACTCGCTGTAGGCCGAGCTTTTCCATGTACCAGGAAGTGGCGGACGAGACGTCTTGAACCCCAATATAGGCAGAGTCGGCAATGTATAGAAGTGACATGCTCAGGATTTAGTCATTCACGCTCGAAACGTCAAGTACGGCTGTCTCGCAAATAGGTGTTGTGAGTCAGATTCCAACTTCCATCTCAAATCGCGCCGACCGATTTGTCTCTACTCGCTTCTCTCAACCGACCTTCAAGCGCCGCCCGCATCGACAATCTCCGCACCCGCGTTGTAACATCGCCCCAAGCCGCTTCCCTTACATTTCATGGAGGAAAAATGAATAAGCTCAAAATTGCGTGCGTGCTCTTGTTCGCGCTCGCAACCGTGATTGCTGTTGTGGCGCAAACACCGGCCGGCTCCGGGACCAAACCCACTGCCAACGTGGCTCGCGGCAAATATCTCGTTGTCAACGTCGGCAACTGCGGCGACTGCCACACGCCGATGGACAAGAAGGGACAGCCGATCAAGGGTCAGGCACTACAGGGCGCGCCGCTGCCCTTCAAGCCTATCGCTTCTATTCCGGGATGGATGGCAATCGCTCCCGGCATTGCTGGCCTGAATGGCTGGACCGATGAACAGGGAATCGAATTCTTCACCACCGGCAAGAAACCCGATGGCTCCATGGCCGCACCGCCGATGCCCGCCTTCCGCTTCAACAGGGCCGATGCTGCTGCTGTCGTCGCATATCTAAAGTCCGTGAAATAGAGAGACAAAAGGCGGCGCCGACAACGGAGCCGCCTTCACAGTCACGCAGAACTTCTCACTTCACACTTCGTACTTCGACCTTCGTACTTTTACTGTCCTCCTTGCGCCATTCCCTCGGTCTGCAGTTGGAAGTGCGCGCGCCGGTTCTGCTGGAAGCACGAATCGTCGTTACCCGTCGTACAGAAAGGCTTCTCCTTCCCGTAGCTGATGGTCTTGATCTGCGCCGGATTTACTCCGAGCTTCACCAGTAAGTCGCGCGTCGATCCCGCGCGGTTGTCGCCCAGCGCAATGTTGTAATCTTCCGAGCCGCGCTCGTCGCAATGGCCGGCGATCAACACCTTCGCTTCCGGATGCGCCGCCAGGAACTTGGCATCCGCTTCGGCAATTGCCTGGTCTGACTCGCGAATTCCATACTTGTCGTAATCGAAGAAGATGTCCTTCACGTTGCGCGCGAACAACTGTGAGAGCGACTCATCCACCGGCTTCGTCACCGCCACAGGCCGATCCACCGTCACGCGCGCCGACGCATCCGCTTCGCCGCCTGCGCCCTTCGCGACGAGATCGTAAGTCGTCGAATCCGATGGGCTCACCGTCTTGCTGCCGCTTGCGCCTACTGTGCCGATTCCGGCGATCGTAATCGCATCGGCATTCGACGTGTTCCAACTAAGAACCGTGCTGTCGC
>Ga0335069_10013225_pt1 | contig 11592 bp, 8 predicted proteins | sample Lox_Sample_11_FD_206714 | JGI IMG/M metagenome (GOLD analysis project Ga0335069, IMG submission 206714) | Soil microbial communities from Loxahatchee National Wildlife Refuge, Florida, United States - Lox_Sample_1.1 | ecosystem: Environmental > Terrestrial > Soil > Wetlands | place: USA: Florida...
GTGAACTTGGTCTGCCTGGAATCACTTGAAGAAATGCCTGCTGACACGGTCGAAATTCTGGAAGGCCAGGAAGAGGGAGTCGTCCGCCACAACGGGTGGGGCCCGAAAGAGGTGCTCGTCGAGGAGCGTGACGGCCAGAAGTTTGTGCGCGGTGTGCGCTTCGTGCGCTGCACACAGGTGTACGACGAGAACAAGCGCTTCGCGCCGAAGTTTGACGAGTGCAGCACCCAGGACATCGAGGCCGACACCATCCTGCTTTCGGTTGGCCAGTCCGCCGACCTGAGTTTTGTGGACGCGCAGCGCGACGGCATCGAGATGCGCTCGCCGCAGCAGATCGTCAACGATCCGGCGACGGGCACAACCTCGGCTACCGGGGTGTTCATCGCAGGCGATATTGCCTACGGACCGCGCCTGATGATCCACGCCATTGCCAGCGGCAAGCAGGCGGCGCGCTCGGTGTACCGTTTCCTCCGCGGCAAAGAAATCGCGCCCGAAGAGGTGCAATTCCACGTCCCCATCGAGCATTACCATCGCGAAAAGAGTTACGAGCGGCGAAAGCGCCAGCACATCCCAACGCGTTCGGCGGAAGAGCGACTAAAGAAGCCGATGGCGCTGGTCGAAATCGGATATAGCGAAGACCAGGCTCTGGCCGAGGCCGGCCGCTGCCTCGACTGCGGTATTAACACCATCTTTGACGGGGAACGCTGCATCTTGTGCGGCGGCTGCGCGGACGTCTGCCCGACCGTCTGCCTGAAGCTGGTGAGCTACGACCGGCTAGGCGAGTCGGCGGAGTTACAAGCAGCGGTACATGACCTCGGCCTCGATCCATGCGATCTCTCGGCCATCATCAAGGACGAGGAGCGTTGCATCCGCTGCGGCCTGTGCGCCCAGCGCTGTCCCACCACTGCCATCACCATGGAGCAATTCAGTTTCGCCAAGGAGTGGACACCATGTCCCGCTTAGATCCACCTCCGGTCAGCCGACGCAGCTTTTTGAGCATGGCTGCAATCGGCAGCTTCTTCGCCGCCATCGGAACAGCGGTCGCAGGAATACTGCGGCTGCCGAACCCAGCCGTGCTTCCTGGTCCGGTGCGCCGCTTCAAACTCGGTCAGCCGGAGCAGTTCCTGGCCGGCAGCGAAACCCCGTTTCCCGACAACAACCTGGTACTTGTCCGCGATGACGCCGGCTTCTACGCCATCTCCACCACGTGCACCCACCTGGGTTGCACCGTGGCCCGTTCAAAGGAGGGCTTCGCGTGCCCATGTCACGGTTCGCGCTTCGACCGTCAGGGCAACGTGGTGGGCGGCCCGGCTCCCCGGCCGCTCCCCTGGCTGGAGGTGAGCCGAGCGGCCGATGGCGAGCTGATTGTTAACGCTGACATCGAAGTGCAGGAGGGCACGCACTACAGCGTGTAGGAGGCATATCGTGGCAGAGACGGCGACCCAGGAATTTGTGCACAATCTGAGAGAGCTTCCCACCACTGTCAAGGACGCCTGCTTTCGCACGGGAAAGCTGCCTGAATCGGAGCGCGAGGAGTCACAGGCCACCTTCCACAACCTCTTTCTGCACATACACAGCGTGCGGGTGCATCTGCGGTCGCTCAGTCCGACCCTGACCTTCGGACTGGGACTCATCGCCGCCGCCAGCTTCCTCATCACGCTAATCACCGGCGTCCTGCTGATGGTGTACTACAAGCCTTCCACTGACCTGGCGTATCAGTCGATGAAGGACATCCACTTCGCCGTCTATACCGGTCGCTTCATCCGCAACATCCACCGCTGGGCCGCGCAAGTCATGGTTTTGGTCGTACTGCTGCACATGGCGCGCGTGTTCTTCACCGCCAGCTACAAGAAGCCGCGGGAATTTAATTGGCTGGTGGGCCTGGGGCTGCTCGTGCTCACGTTGGCGCTCAGCTTCACCGGCTACCTGCTGCCGTGGGACCAGTTGGCGTATTGGGCCATCACGATTGGCTCGAATATTGCAAACTCGCCCCGGGAACTCACCGATGCCCTGGGCATCACGCAGTGGTTCGATCCCGGTGGCTTCCAGAAACGCTTGCTGTTGGGAGCTAACTACGTCGGCCAGGACGCGCTGATTCGCTTTTATGTGCTGCACGTTTTCATTCTGCCCCTCGCGCTCGTCACCTTGATGGGCATCCACTTCTGGCGCATTCGCAAAGACGGGGGACTGGCCAAGCCGGAAGATCCGCCCGGCGGTCCCGCCGAGTGGGGTGGCGAGCGCCGAACGGTCTTCCAGCCTCTGGCCACCAAAACCTATGGACTGATGGCGCTGGTGAAGGGCAAGCGTCCAACGGTGAATCGCGGGCCCGAGAATACGGTGATGAGCTGGCCGCACTTGTTCTGGGCGGAACTGGCGGTCTTCATGCTGACCGTCGCGATTACGCTAGTGCTCGCTTTTTACTCGGATGCGCCGCTGAAGGAGTTAGCAAACCCGGCCATCCCAGAGAACCCCGCGAAAGCTCCCTGGTATTTCCTCGGGCTGCAGGAGTTGGTCTCGTACTCGGCTTTTATGGGCGGCCTGTTGATCCCTGTCATTGTTCTGGTGGGCCTGGCGCTGATTCCGTTTCTCGACCGCCGTGCGGGCGGTGAGGGAGTGTGGTTTGGAACAGCGGGAGAGAAAAGAGTTGTCTGGCAGTCGCTAATTTATTCCATCGCAGTCACGGTTGGAATGCTGGCATTCACCGTCAACTACGGGTGGCTGCGTAGTTGGTTCCCCAAGATCCATCAGCTCTGGATCATCGTTATCAATCCGGGCTCGCTGCTGGTGTTGGCGTTTGCGGGATGGTCATTGCTGATGTTGAAGCGCCGGAACTCGGTTCGCCTGGCCGCGGTGTCGCTGTTTACCTGTTTTCTGGTGAGCTTCACCTTGCTCACATATTTCGCCACGGTCCATCGCGGGCCGAATTGGCATTTCTACTGGTGGCCATCGCAATGGCCATTGCACTAGGAGGGAGAATTTGATGACCGATCCCTCACGCAAATATCGCTGGTTGCTGCTGGTCGCAAGCCTTGTGACCATCGTGTACCTCGTCGGCGCGGCGGTACAAGAAAATTATTTCGCCGAGTGGATGCGCATACAGCGCCGCTATCGCAACCTTTTAGCCGACAAGGCCACAGACGCCCGCGGGGGCGAGTTGGTGGCGCGCTACAAGGTAGAAATGAAACAGGTCAGCGTGCCAGCGCTGGGGACTGTGGATCGTTGTGTGTCCTGCCACAACGGAATCGACGATCCTCGCATGGCCGATGTCTCCCAGCCGCACCGCGTGCATCCCGGGCACATCCTCGATAAGCATCCCGTCGATCGTTTTGGCTGCACGGTGTGCCATCGCGGCCAGGGGGCTGCTATGAGCTTCCGCGAAGCCAAGGCCGATGATGTGTTCTGGGACTACCCGCTACTGCCGCCCGAAATGACTCAGGCCAGTTGTGCCACCTGTCACGACATCGAGAAGCTGCCGCCCAGTGAAGTGCCGCTCCTACTTGAGGGCATGCAGCTCTACAAGCAGAAGAGCTGCGGGGCATGCCACAAACTCGGCGGGCGCGGTGGTGTGTTGGGCCCTGCGCTGGACAACGAAGGCGCCAAGACCAAGCACCAGCTCATTATGACCAACCTGAAGCCCCCGCACACCACCTGGCACTGGCAGTTGGCGCACTTCCGCGACCCCGGCAACGTGGTGGCTGGCAGCCTGATGCGCAACCCCACGGTCACACAGGATGAAGCGCTGGCCCTGACGGTGCTCATGCTGGCGCAGTGGAAGCGTGACGTGCCGGAAAGCTACCTGGCGCCTGACAAGATCGAGCAGAAGGCGCGAGTCATGCATGCCACACCGCTAACGGGCGAGGAGGTGTATCAGCAGTACTGCATGGGATGTCACGGCAACGGCGAATTCAGTCGCTGGGACAAGAAGTTCAACCGCTTCGTACCCGGAATTCGTGGGGTGTCGCTTGCCACCACTGCCAGCAACGCGTACCTGCAAACCAATATCGAGGAGGGACGCCCGGGCACGCAGATGCCGGCTTGGGGGCCGCATGCGGGCGGGCTCATGCCGGAGGAGATCACTGCCGTGATCGACTACCTGCGCAACGGTGCGACCCTCGCGCCGATTACGCCGTTGACGATGCCCACGGGAGACGCGCAGCGCGGACTGATGCTGTTCCTGCGCAACTGCTACGGCTGTCATGGCATGAATGGCCGCGGCGGCGTCGCTCCCGAGATTGGCAACCCCGTTTTCCAGCAGGCGGCAACAAACGAGTTCATCGTGCGCACGATTCAGAACGGCCGCGTGCATACCGCGATGCCGGCGTTTCAGAGCAAGGACGCACCGGCCCTCAGCAACCAGGACATCGCCGACCTCGTTGCCTACTTGCGAACCCTCGGCGAGAAAAAGACGGGCAAAGCGGTAGCGCAGAGCGTGATTCCATCCGCTGCTGCGGGAGGGAGACCATGAGCGACGAGACAAAACCCACCAAGCCCGTGTCGCGGCGTTCGTTCATACAGACCGCGGCCATAACCGCCGCCGCGCTGACTCTGCCAGGTTGCTCGCGCAAGCAAAAGCCCGAACTCACTACGCTTACCGGTGATTTCGATCCGTTGCGCAGCTATCCTTACCGCGGCTGGGAAGATTTTTACCGCAAGATCTGGACCTGGGACAAAGTCGTCCGCTCCACCCACTCCGCGAATTGCACGGGTTCCTGTTCCTGGCGGGTTTACGTGCGCAACGGCGTGATGGTGCGCGAAGAACAGGCTGCAGATTATCCGAGGATCAACGCCGACTTGCCCGATTACAATCCACGTGGCTGCCAAAAGGGCGGCTGCTTCACTGAATACGTATACAGCCCGCAGCGGCTGCGTTATCCGCTGATCCGCACCGGCGCCCGCGGCGAAGGCAAGTGGCGCCGAGCCACGTGGGACGAGGCGCTTACCTTAATTAGCGAGAAGCTACTGGACAACATCTACAACTACGGCCCCGATACCAATTCCTACTTCAGCGTTATCCCGGCCATGAGTCCGGTGAGTTTCTGTGCCGGCTCCCGCTTCGCGCACTACACGGGCGGCGTCTTCCTCTCCTTCTATGACTGGTACTGCGACCTGCCGCCGGGCGAGCCGCTCACGTGGGGCGTGCAAACCGAAGCCTGTGAGTGCGCCGACTGGTTCAATGCAAAGTACATCGTGCTCTGGGGATCGAACATCTCCCAGACCCGTATCCCCGACGCCCACTTCGCATACGAAGCGCGATACAACGGCGCCAAGATAGTCTGCATATCGCCCGACTACAACTCCAGCGCTATCCATGCCGACCTTTACTTCCGCATTAATCCCGGAACGGACGGCATCCTCGCGCTGGGCGTTGCCAAGCTTCTGATCGACGACAACCTCATCGACGTTCCGTACGTGAAAGAGCAGACCGACATGCCTCTGCTCGTATTCACCGGATCAAAGCGATTCTTGCGGGAGTCTGATCTCAAAGCTGGCGGCCAGCAGGATGTCTTCTACTTCTGGGATACCAAGCAGGAGAGCGCCGTCGCGGCTCCCGGTTCCATGGGCTCTGATCAGAAGCACATCAAGCTCGAGGGTGTCGACCCAGCGCTGAACGGCGTCTTCCATGTGCAACTCGCCGATGGCGAGACCGCCGAGGTCACCACTGTTTTTGAGTTACTGAAGAAGAGTCTGGCCGACTATCCGCTCGACAAGGTCGCCGCGCAAACCGGCCTCCCCGCGCATGAAATCAAGCATTTCGCTCACGATCTCGGCACCCGCAAGCCGGCCATGATCATCCATGGCGCCGGTACCAACCACTGGTTCCACAACGACCTCATCAATCGTTCGTTCATCCTCTTGGTGGCCCTCACTGGGAACGTCGGCAAGAACGGCGGTGGCTTTAACCACTATGTTGGGCAAGAGCGCGTCTGGCCGGAGCAGGGCTTCTTCAAGCTCGCCTTTCCCGAGACCCGCAAGAAGCAGCGCTTCCAAAACACCACGCTGTGGAGCTACGTCCACTCCACCAACCGCGATCCACACCTGTACGGCGGCAAGCCCATCGACTGGTACATCCAGGAGTCGGTCAAGAACGGCTGGATGCCGCTATGGCCCAAGGACGGGCGCAAGCCGCGAGCCTTTGTCGTCTGGCGCGCCAACTACCTCAATCAGGCCAAGGGCAACGAGATCCTTGAGTCCTCGCTGTGGAAAGACCTCGACCTGATCGTGGACATCAACTACCGCATGGACACCACGGCGCTGTACTCCGACGTGGTGCTGCCTGCCGCCAGCTACTACGAGAAGGTGGACATCAACACCACCGACTGCCACAGCTACGTTCACCCCTTCGGCAAGGCTTGCGAGCCGCTGTTCGAAAGCAGAACCGACTGGGACATCTTTCACGCACTTGCCGAGAAGATGTCGCAAGTAGCCGCCTCCAAGGGACTGAAGCCCTACCACGACGCCACCTTCGACTGGAACCGCGATTTCACCCAACTGGAGCACAACTGGACTGGCAAGGGCACCATCAAGACCGACGAAGACGCCGCCAACTTTATTCTGGCCAACGCCGAAGAAACCAAGGGCATGAATTACGAGCTGATCCAGGAACAGCCGCAGCGTTTCAAGGCGACGGACCCAGAGTCGTGGAACAGCCCCATCGAAGAGGGGGTCGCCTACACTCCGTTCAAGTTCCAGGTGGTGGACAAGAAACCGTGGCGCACGCTGGTCGGACGGCAGCAGTTTTATATCGACCACCCTTGGTATATCGATTTGGGCGAGGAGTTACCCGTCTTTAAGGAACCGGTGGAGGAGAAATATCCCCTGTACTGGAACACGCCGCACGGACGCTGGTCGATTCACTCCACGTGGCGCGATCACCGCGCCATGCTACGGCTGCAGCGGGGCGGTCCCATCGTCTACATGCACCCGGACGACGCCCGCAAACGCGGCCTGCAGGACAACGACTGGGTCAAGATTCACAATGAGGTCGGCGCGTGCGTGTGCCGCTTGCAGATTCTCCCCGGTGAGAAGCCCGGCCGCGTAACCATGTACCACGGCTGGGAGAAATACCTCGGCTTCCAGCAGGGTGGATGGCAATCGCTCACGTACATCAAGATCAACCCGACACAACTTATCGGTAAGTACGGCCACGTTAATTTCCGCCTGAACTACTGGGGCCCTACCGGCAACAACCGCGATATCAAGGTCGACGTCGAGAAGGCGAAGGTCTGAGGAGACGCACTCATGTCGAAGCATCAATACGCCATGGTGATGGACCTGAATAAATGTCTGGGCTGCCAGACCTGCACCATCGCCTGCAAGAAGCTCTGGACCGACCGCGACGGCACGGGCTACATGTACTGGAACAACGTCGAGACCCGTCCCGGCCTCGGCTATCCCCGCCAGTGGGACCGCATCGGCGGCGGCTGGAAAGACGGCATGTTGCAGCCCAGCCCTTTGCCGACCATGGAAGACTATGGATACCCGTGGGAATACAACTACGAGCAGCGCCTCTATGAAGGCGGACGCAAGCCTGTCATGCCGTCGCCCGCTCCAACCTCCGGTGTGAACTGGGATGAAGACGTGGGCAGCATGAACGGCGATGAGAACTACTATTTCTACCTGCCGCGCATCTGCAACCACTGCACCTATCCCGCCTGCCTGGAAGCTTGCCCGCGCAAGGCCATCTACAAGCGGGAAGAGGATGGCATCGTGGTCATCGACCAGGACCGCTGCCAAGGCTACCGCTATTGCATCAAGGCATGTCCTTACAAAAAGATTTACTTCAATGAGGTAACCGGCAAGTCGGAGAAGTGCATCTTCTGCTACCCGCGTCTGGAAAAAGGCATGGTCAACGCCTGCGCCGCGCAGTGTCCCGGACGTCTGCGCTTCGTCGGCCTGCTTGATGATCCTGAATCCCCCGTGCACAAGCTGGTGCTGCAATACAAGATTGCATTGCCACTGTTTCCCGAGAAAGGGACCCAGCCGAACGTCTTCTACGTTCCTCCGTTCAACCCGCCGAAGCGCGAAAATTACGGCAAGAGCATCCTCGAAGATCCGCGGTTGCCGCTCGATTACCTCATTTATCTATTTGGTCCAGACGTCAAGGACGTGATTGTGCGGCTGGAGGCGGAACTCAGTCGTGCGCAAAACGGTGGGCGCAGCGAAGTCTTGCAACTGCTCATCGGCCGCGATGCCGAAACGCGTTACCACGTGCGTCCGCAACTTGTGCAGATTCAGGGGTAGGAGACACTATGAGCACTCTTCGATTCTTTATTTTCGCCTATGCCCTGCAGGCACTCACTGCCGCCACCCTGGCGCAGGCTCCGACCGCGCCTCCGCCCGGACAGATCTTGCGTGCCGCCGCTTCGGGAGCAACTAGTGACAGCTTGTTGAAAGGCGGAGCCGCGGCCTGGGCGCAGATTCCTGCCAAGCGCATCGGCCTGAACCGCACGCCTCCACTCTTTGATACCGATGAGCCTGCGGCGCAGGAGATCTCCACCGCCGACGTTCGTATCGCCCGTACCGCCGGTAAACTTGTCGTTCAACTCTCTTGGCGCGACGCCACCCAGGACACCGCCACGCTGACACAGGTCCCGAACACACCCCCGGAGACCCGCTTTCGCAAAGTGCAGTCCGATGCCGACGACCGCTTCTTCGACGCTGCCGCCGTCATGTTCCCGGCCAAGTCAGGATCCGATGCCATGGCGCCATCGCTACAGATGGGAGACGCTGAACATCCCGTCGAGATCTATTACTGGAATTCTGTCCGAGGCCCGATGCTCATGGAGGCTCAGGGGCGGGGAACGACCCGCCGCACTGGCCAGAGCTTTTCCGCCAACGCCAATTATCAGAACGGTCAGTGGGTTGTGACCTTCGAGTTGCCCGAGCTACCTGCGGGCACGCCCATCGCCTTTGCGATCTGGAACGGCAGTCAGAAGGACCGCGATGGCCGCAAATACTTCTCCGTCTGGCAAGTGCTGGAGTAACGCATGAACACCGAAGCGGCGGTCACTATGGGCCCCGACACTACAGACGGAGAAGCTGCTCCTGGCATCGACTGGGAACAGACGGACCTTTATCGCTTCTTCGCGTTCGCGCTGGCGTCTCCCACGCGTGAGCGATTTGAGTTCCTGTCACAAACCGCACTGCCCGCAGCCTTGCAAAACCTGTGGTCCAGGCTGGGATGTGGAGGAGACTACCCGGGGTTCGATTGGTTTTCCTGCTACGGCGACTACGAAGCCGCCTACATCGCTTTGTTCGATGTGGGGATGCCTGAACCTCCGGTTCCGCTGTTCGAGTCAGCGCATGACAAGACCCACCCAGCTCAAGAGGTTGCGCTCGAGAACACTTTCTTCTACGAAGTTCTCGGTCTGCAGTCGGACCCGAACCGAGCCGTACCCGACTACCTGATAACGCAGTTAGAATTCCTCGCTGCCCTGCGGTACACGTGCGAGAACACTTCTGATGAAGCCACTGCAATCTCGCTGGCGCGTGCCGAAACGGAGTTCCTGGAGCGCCATGTCTTGAATTGGGTGCCTAAAGCAGCCGACAAGCTGCAAAAGGCAGAAGCGGCGCGTTTCGCCTTGATAATGAGAATGCTCGCCCAGTTTCTGCTTCAAAAACACGCTGGGAATTCGTGTTAGCCTTCGCGAAACCCAATCAACACGGGATTGCAAAGGCCTGAGACTTCGATCTCCGAGCATGGTATCGGTCAGCCGATTTGCCACGCCACCAAGGGCTACTGCATTCGCGGCGATTTGCGTGACAGAAGTCATGGCGTAGGCTCCCACTGCGTCTTATCGTTTTCGTGAGGACACACTCATGAGCGAGCTAATCGACAATCGCGCGAGACGTATCGCCGCGCTCAAGGACGTTATTCAGCACCTTCACAGAGGCGAAGCCCCGGACGCAGTGAGGGACCAACTGCGGGAAATCGTTCGACAGACTGATGCCTGCGAGATCATGGCCATGGAGCAGGAACTCATCGCAGGTGGCATGCCCGTCGAAGAGGTTCGCTCCATGTGCGATCTCCACTCGCAGGTTACACGCGATGTGTTGGTTCAGCTTCCAGCGAAACCAATCCTACCTGGGCATCCCGTGGATACATTCCGACGAGAGAATGCGGCCTTGCGTCAGTTAGTTTTGAAGATACGTTCAATCATGGCCGGGATTGCGGCGCTCGACGATTACGCTGATTGCACGAGCCAGTTGCTTCAACTGCGACAGGGCTCCAACGAGCTCATGGATCTCGACAAGCATTACCAGAGGAAGGAGCACACACTGTTCCCCTTCCTCGAAAAACACGGAGTCACTGGTCCCTCCAAGGTAATGTGGGCGAAAGACGACGAAGTCAGAAGTTTGCTAAAGACTTTGAATCAAGCAGCCCATGACTGCCGCCCGGTTGTGTCCGAATGCAAAGTGGTGTGCGGCAAATTCGCAGCGCCGGCACTGAACGCCGTCGAGGAGATGATCTTCAAGGAAGAGAATATCCTCCTCCCAATGTCACAGCAGACTCTCACGGAAAACGAATGGGCGGAAGTATGGGCGGCATCTCCGAAGTACGGTTGGTGCCTTGTGGAGCCCCAGCAAGGCTACAGGCCGCCTCAGCAGGCAGAAGCCCTGACCCCGGCCGTTCCTGCCGACGGGACGATCATGATGCCCACTGGGCACGTGACGGTCGAGCAACTGACATCGGTGCTCTCGACATTGCCGCTCGATCTTACCTTTATCGATGCCGACGACCGTGTCGCCTTCTTCAGCGAAGGCCCGGACAGGATCTTTGCTCGCAGCAAAGCCATCATTGGCCGGAGAGTGCAGCATTGCCATCCTCCTAGCAGCGTCGAGGTAGTCGATCGAATTCTCGACGACTTCCGCACTGGCCGCCAGAACGTCGCGGAGTTCTGGATCGAATTTCACGGCAAGTTCGTGCACATACGCTACTTCGCAGTTCGCAATCCCAAAGGAGAGTATCTGGGCACAGTTGAACTGACTCAGGACATAGCGCCGCTGCGGCTATTGCAAGGCGAAAGAAGGATTTTGGAGTATTGACTTAGCGACCCGAGCCCAGACTTCCCCAATTCTGGAACCGCGCGGCAATAACCATCACACACAACGCACGGATCCATGCCAACGCCGATCTACCTCGAAATGTTCAAAATTGCTGGCTACGTGATCTAGTTGCCCCCGAACAAGACCGATGATTATGGAAATCGGAGGCCTCATCATGCCACCTGTGGTTGTCACTCTGGCACCACCATCCGAAGGTCTGCACGTCTTGCAATCGAAAGACTCCAATGTTGTTGGAGCCATGCGTACCGGGCGATATACACAACTGCACTACCAACACGAGTACCTTTATCGGGATCATGGTGCGTGGTTTGTGAGATGTCGCCACCACAACAGCTCCGGGGGTGTTAGGGAAGCTCTGATCAAGTCTGGTTTTGAAGGGGACGGCCTTCAGACCGTCCGTAAATACTGCAAAATGATTGCGGCTTTAGCCGCTGAGGGAGCTCGCCGTGACTTGATCAGAATCTCCTTAGTTATACCGCCAAGCATTTGGGCCGTTGCGACGACTTCTTGGATATTTCTGAAGTC
>Ga0335069_10013226_pt1 | contig 11590 bp, 10 predicted proteins | sample Lox_Sample_11_FD_206714 | JGI IMG/M metagenome (GOLD analysis project Ga0335069, IMG submission 206714) | Soil microbial communities from Loxahatchee National Wildlife Refuge, Florida, United States - Lox_Sample_1.1 | ecosystem: Environmental > Terrestrial > Soil > Wetlands | place: USA...
CATGCCCGAGTTCTTTGACTGCATCGAGCATGTGCGCAAAGGCTGCATCTGGGCCGGTCGGCAAGAGACCAACTCCCTCATCGACGCCTTCAAGAGCATTCCGACCTTCAATCTGGTGTCGGATGACGCGCCAGTTTTGACGACCCGCGAACTCCAGGTTGTGCATTGCGCGGCCAGGGGTAAGACGAACCGAGCCATAGCCAACGAACTCAACCTGAGCGAACACACGGTAAAGAATTACCTCTTTCGGGCCTTTGAGAAGCTGGGGGTTTCCAGCCGTGGCGAGCTGCTCTTTTATTTGACCCTGCAAAGCCACAACTCACCGGGCAGAGGACGCCCGGAAGCCAATCCTCAGCTAGCTTAGAGCCGAACCAGCGAGGTGGCGCGGTAAGGCCGCCTCGCCTTCCCAAAAGACGGAAGCGGCACCGAGCCCGCACAACAAACATGCGGGGCGAGAGGAGGAGTCATGCGAATTCTGCCTGTCGGCCTGGTTCTTCTCGCGGGTCAAATGATAACCATGCAGTCCAGGCCGGTGGTCCGTTTGGAGCCACACAAGAATACGATTGAGGCCAAAGTCGGCGGAGCTTTGGTGGAACTCATCAATGCACCCGAGATCGTCTACCTGCCTCCTTCCCCGCCCACGCTCGACGCGCAAGGTGCACCGTGGTCGGTTGAGGTAAAGAATTTCGGTCCAGCAAGTGTCACAGTGATGGGCGCAAAAACGCACTTTCAGGTACAAATCGGCCCAGGACGAACTGTTCGCATCAACTCCAATGGCGCAGCCTATCAATTGAGACAATAGCCCCTCCTCCCAAAAGCCTTCCAACTCTCCCCCCATTGCATTCCGATGGCGGCTCCGTGCTACGCTCAAAAGTCTGAGATGTTCGGGCTCTCTCGGCGGAACAAGCTTCCCTTCGTTTCCCAACTCTCTTGTTCGCCTCGGAGCCTGGACCTCCCGCACCTGAATCGTCTGGCGCTGTGCAATGCGACTTTTGGAATCGCTCATGGTGAAGACCTCCCCACTCGTGTGCCTTGTGTTGTCCCCGCTGCTTGGGCATTGCATCGTGGGCGCCGCGCAAACGGCTCCGCCGACTTCGAATGCACCGTGGCATTCCAGCGCCGAGCGAAGTCTTGCACGCGACCTGGCGGCTCATCCAGAGCCCAAAGTCGATATCGATCCGGGCAAGCGCTACTCGCTCGCCGAACTGGTTGACCTAGCCGAACAGCACAATCCCGAAACGCGCACCGTTTGGAACGAGGCGAAATCGCGAGCCGCGTCGCTGGGGATTGCGCGAAGCGCACTCTATCCTACGATTTCTGCCGTTGCGCTTGCGGTTTCGCTTCGCCAGGCTGCGCTTATCGGCGAGTATTTTCACCGGCAAACAGAAGGGATATTTGAGCCTTTCTTGCACGTCGAATATCTGGTCTTCGACTTCGGCGAGCGCTCTGGGGCTATCGATGCGGCAAAGGCAGACCTCCTCGCCTCGGATCTAGCGTTTAATGATACCCACCGCAAGATTATCTTTGCTGTGTCGGCGGCGTACTACCGCTTACTCAATGCCGAAGGGCAGCGTGGAGCGGCGCAAGCCAGCCTCGAGAATGCAAAGACAGTGGAAGAGAGCGTTGAAAATCGCCTCACCAACGGGTTGGCGACCAAGCCAGATCAACTCGAGGCGGCTGCCGCGCGCGCGCAGTCCGAATTCGATCTGCAGGCAGCTATAGGCGCGGTCGATATCGCTGGTGGCGATCTGGCCACTGCAATCGGTCTTCCACCGGGAGCGCCGCTCCAGGTTGAATCCGTCGACGCCCTGAAGATGCCCGCGGATTTGGCGGACTCTGTGGATGCCGAAATCGAGCGCGCATTCCGCCAGCGTCCCGAACTCCTGGAACAGATGGCACGGGTGCGCTCGACAGATGCGTCGATCAGGCAAGCGAGATCGAGCTACTTTCCCGCGCTGGCATTTCAGGGAGACGGGGGATTGGCGCGAGCCTACGGGCAACAGGACCTGTTCCCAGGCCACTATGCGCAGGGAGAAGTGTGGACCGCGGAGCTGCAGCTGAAGTGGACCCTCTTCGACGGAGCACGTCGCGAATATGAAATCGCGCGAGCGAAGTCTGAAAAGCGGGCGGCCGAGGCCGCGATCGATTCGTTGCGCGACCAGATCTCGAATGAAGTATGGACTTCCTACGCGAATATGAGAACCGCGCTACGGCAGCAACAGGCAGCACAAGCTCTTCTCACCGCTTCGCAGCAATCCTACGAAGCGGCCCACGACGCTTACGGGTACGGTGTCCGCAATTTGGTTGATGTTGTGTCTGCGCAAAAAACGCTGGCCCAGGCCCGATCCGAGGATATCTTCGCGCGGACGCAACTGCTGCTCGCGGTCGCCGACACCGCTTTCCGGACGGGCGATCTTCTCCAGATACCACCTGCAAAGGCCGTTCCATGACGAAAGGCAAAAGCAAAGCATTGGATCCTCGCGCCGCGGTGCACTCGAAGGGTGGTTGGCAACGCTGGGCCGTTGTCCTCTTGACCACAACCTTGACGGGCTGCAGGCGATCGCCGACGTTCAATATCCTCGGCTCATTTTTCCCGTCGTGGCTCATCTGCATGTTTGCGGGTATTGTGCTCGCCGTCGTCAGCAACCGCATCCTGATCCGCTTCAATCTCGACCGGCAGATCGTCTGGTCAATTGTTGTGTATCCCTGTCTTGCACTTTTCTTCGCATGCACCCTGTGGCTGGTGTTCTTCAGCTGAGTGGAGGAGGCAATGGCTACCGATGAATCATCGATCGAGCGCCGGCTTGTAGGCCGGATCATCAGCATTTTGATTGTCGTGTGCGCAGGGATTTCGGGCCTTCTCGTGGTCTGGCAGGTAACGGTGAATCCCCGCACCGATGACGCCGAAGTTTTTGCAAACTATATCGGCATGGCTCCGCTGGTGAATGGCCCCATCACTCATCTCTATGTCGCGGACAATCAATTGGTGCGGCAAGGCGACCGGCTCTTCGACATCGATGAACGGCCATATGCCTATGCCCTGGCGCGTGCAAAATCCGATCAGATGGCCCTGCACGGTGAGATCAACGACGAGCGCCGCATCATTGCAGCAAAGACCAGCGGGGTCGATGTGGCCAAGGCCAGCGCCTCAAGTGCAGAAGCAAGCGTTGCTCACGCGGAAGCAGCGGTGCAACAGGCAAAAGCCGACGTGGCCGATGCCAAGGCCGCGGTCGAGCGCTCCGATGCCGAGCTGAGGTACGCGTCGAACAATCTCCACCGCATCGAGCCTCTGCTGGCGAAGCAATTCGTGACGGTCGACCAAGTCGACCAGGCACGTACATTGGAGGTCTCGCGTACCCAGGCTTCCAGCCAGGCGCGAGCGCAACTGGCGTTGGCTGAGGCCGGACTCGCTGCGGCCGAAGCGCAATACAAACAAGCTGAGGCAACACTGGTGCAGAGCCATGAGCAGGTGCAGCAAGCGACGCACAGTGTCACGACACTGCAGCCGCTCGAAGGCCAGTTGACTGGAAAGCAAGCTGCCATCGATACGGCTCAGTACAACTTCGACAACTGCCGCGTGACTGCTCCCTTCGACGCCCGGGTCACCAGCCTCACCATCTCCGAAGGAGAATACGCAACCGCCGGACAGCACCTCTTCACTTTGATCGACACACGCACATGGTGGGTACTCGCCAACTATCGCGAAACTCAGTTGCAGCACATTCACCCTGGAATGGCCGCAGACGTTTATGTGATGTCCAGACCCACCGTGCATTACAAAGGCGTCGTGGACAGTGTAGGGTTTGGCGTCACGCCCGATGCCGATCTCGTCGGCCACCTCTCTCCGCCTGACCTGCCCGACGTTCAGCGCACACTCAACTGGGTTCATCTGGCATCCCGCTTCCCTGTCCGTGTCCGGATTCAATCCGCACCGTCGGACGTCTTCCGTCTTGGCGAATCGGCAATCGTGATCATTCGCGGCGGCGGATCGAATGCGCACTCAGGAAATTAGACATGGCCGCGAATACCATTCACATTCCGCACGCCGCACGTTTCACCGATTGGTTTCCCGATTTTCTGCGAAGCGAGCTCGCGCCATATCCGGGACGCGGTGCGCTGGTCGCCCGTACTGTCATCTCCGCGACACTGACAATGATTCTTATCGTCACCTTCCGGATTCCCGGAGGAGTGATCGGGGCGCTGTGCGCCTTTCTCCTCTCCCGGGAGAACCTAGTGGCCACGGCGCGGTCGGCAGTCTATCTGATCCTCACATTTGTGGTCGGCGCACTCTTCATTCCCATTGGCGCACGGCTGCTTGCCTCAACACCCGAAACGCACTTTGTGTGGGTCGCGTGCAGCCTGTTTATCGTCTACTTTCTGCTGCGCACTCTTTCCAACTATGCAGTCGCCACGGGATTCGCGCTTGTGGTCAGCAATGTCATCGGCATCTGGTATCTTCCTGGTCCTGCGCGCATCAACGTCGAGCTCACACTCTGGCTGGTTGCCGGTACATCCATCGGAGCTCTCGTAACTCTCGGTGTCGAATTTGTCTTCTATTACCTCCATGGACGCGACGATCTGCTCGATGGCCTGGACGTCCGTCTTCAGCTCATCGAGAGCCTTGTGACAAGCTATGCAACCGGCAATCCCGTCCCACCGGATACCGCGAACAAGCTGGCGCAGTTTGCCATCGTCGGCGCGGGATCCTTACGCCGGCAACTCGCGCGCGGAAACTACGATCCTCTTCATCGCGTACGCATGAGCACTCTGGTCTCTCTGGTGGCCAGGTCGATCGACTTTGCCGCAGCACTGGCCAGCGCTTATCCCACAATGCCGCCTGGGATGCAGGACCGCACCGGCGGCCTGAGTCGAAGCCTTGCCGATATCCGGCATTGCCTGCGCACCCACGGACAGCCGTGCGAAGCCGTACTGGTGCCGCGCCCAAGCCCGGCGACCCCGATGATCTCTGAACTCGAGGCCATGGTTTCGCTCATGCCCTCTGTGTTCAGCAGCCAGAATGCGGAAGACCCAGAGCTGGAGACCCTGGATGATCCGCCGTCGTCGCAACGCATCTTCGTTCCCGATGCGTTCACGAATCCGGAGCATCTCCGCTACGTTCTGGGCGGGACAGTCGCCGCATTGATGTGCTACATCCTCTATGTTTCGCTCGCCTGGCCGGCGCTCTCGACCTCCGTAACCACTTGCGTTCTGACAGCTCTAACGACTGTTGGTTCATCGCGCCAGAAACAGTTGTTGCGCGTTGCGGGCTTTGTCGTAGGCGGCATCATCTTCGGTCTTGGCTCCCAGATCTTCATCCTGCCCTATATCGACTCCATCGGCGGATTCACTGTGCTCTTTGCCACTTCGACCGCGATCGCCGCCTGGATCGCTGCGTCAAGTTCCCGCCTTTCCTACGCCGGCGTACAGTTTGCTTTTGCGTTCTACACAATCCAATTGAGCGAGTTCGCCAAACAGCTCTCGCTTACCGTCGCTCGAGATCGTGCGCTCGGCGTATTGCTGGGAATCAGCATGATGTGGCTCATCTTTGAGCGGCTGTCGCCCCGATCGGCGGCCGACGAAATGATTCGCATCTTCATCGGCAACTTGAGAATTCTGGCAGCGCTTGTGCAATCGGCGCCCGACACCGGCGATCGGGCAGCAATCCTTAAGGTCAGGAGACAACGAGACCAGGTCTACAGGCATTTTGGGGACGTGAACGCTCAGTCAGATGCAGTCCCTTTTGAGACGGGGCCCTCTCGCGCCGGCGACATGGCCGCGCGCGACCGCATCCGGCGCTGGCAGGCATCCCTGCGAAGCTTCTATCTGCTTGAGGCTCCTCTTCTTCAATTCCGTCTGTTCAGCGATGTAGCCAGGAGATCGAAGCCATTCACGGCGATTGAAGATGGTTTTCGCGCCGAGTGTGCACAGGCTTTGCTGCGCATGGCCGAAAGCCTCGAGAGTCAATTGCAGAAGAAGCCGTTTGAGAGCTGCAAGGTTCAACCGCTCGTCACGCTGCTGGACCTTTCCGACACGAAGACGCAACAGTCGTTCTCGGAACGCGAACGAGCCTTGCTGCGGATCTCTCGCGAGATAGCTAACCTCGTCGATCGTCTGCAAGATGAGGTTGCCTCTGAGCCGCTCTATTCGATCTCCTAGGTACACTGACCATCCCGCGAGGGGATCGTTGCGGCGGCTATAATAACCCAGACCTGTACATCTTGAGCGCGAATCTCGGAGAGTGCTCCGCTTGCAATGAACGACAGAGAATCGATCTTCGTGACCGGCGCGACTGGCTTTGTTGGCATGCAATTGGTGCGCGAACTCCTCGATCGACATCCTGACGCTTCGCTGGCGCTTCTTATCCGCGATCGAGCCGGACAGCCAGGGCAGCAACGCGCGGATACATTCATTCCGTCAGCGGACCGAGCGCGCGTTCGGGTCATTTCCGGAGACGTCAGTCTGCCAAACTGCGGGCTCGAGGCTGCCGACTACAGCCGCCTCGCGGCGGAAACAACGCGCGTGGTCCATTCGGCAGCCACAGTCCGTTTCGACCATTCACTCGAGGAAGCACGCCAGATTAACGTTGACGGCACCCGCCGCATTCTTGATTTCGCCGGTGCATCGCGCCAGCTTCGGAGCTTCGCCTACGTGGGCACCGCCTATGTCGCCGGCGAGCGTTCCGGCATTGTTCGTGAAGACGAACTGGTTGTCGGCCAGGGCTATCGCAACACCTACGAGCAAACCAAGTCCGAGGCTGAAGCGCTGGTTCGCTCACGCCTTGGCTCTCTTCCTGGTGTGATCCTTCGTCCCAGCATCATCGTCGGCGACTCGCGCACGGGCGTCACTTCCAGCTTCAAGATGATGTACTGGCCGCTCAAAATCTACGCGCGCAGGCTATGGCGCACCGTGCCCGGTTATCCGGACGCGGTCCTCGACATCGTACCCGTCGATTTCGTTGTCAAATCTGTCGCCCGCGTTCTTTTCGATGAGACAGCCCTGGGCTCCACGATTCACCTCTGCGCCGGACCGCGGGGAAGCGCGACTATCCAACAGATTGCCCACCGCGCAATGGAGTACTTCAAAGGACCTGAACCGAAGTTCGTCGATCCCAAGTTCTTCTTCGCCGTCGTTCGCCCCCTGCTATTTCTCTCCCTGTGGGGACGCAAACGCCGCGTATTGCGCGATGGCCGCGCCTATCGGGACTACTTCACCATGCGCATGCAGTTCGACACCAGCAATGCCGAGCGGCTTCTGCAACCCGCGGGAGTCACTCCGCCGCCCGTGCTCGATTATCTTGACCGCCTCTTTCACTACTGCGTGGCCAGCGATTGGGGCCGTAAGCCTGTTCCAGCCCAATGAACATTGTCGAGCGCTATCGGTTGGCGCGTGACGCCAGCATTACAGTTGCGAACCTGGTGGATGAACTGCTTCGCCGAAGAGGCAACTGCATAATCAGCGTGGAGAACGATGCGCCGTTTTTCCTCGCCGATCTGCATTCCGAGATCTGCGCTATGGATGGCTTCCTGCGCCACACGATTGGGCTCCGCCCAGGACAGCCCATCGCCATCTATCGCACCAACGATCGGAGATGCTTCCACTGGTTCCTGGCGATCATCCGTGCCGGAGGCATCGCTGTCCCGCTGAACCCGCAGCTTTCGCTTTCCGAGGTCCGCCGGATCCTCTCAGAGAGCGGAACGGAGATTCTTGTCACAGACCGGTCTGTGTTTGAACGCAACATCGGCGGCCGCGACGCTCTGGGCGTGCGCACATGGATTCAGGCCGACGACGGAATAGAGACGCTCGAAGGGTTTCTGCGCGTCGGCGGAGGCCTGGCGGCGTCCGCGCCCGTTGCAATCGACCCTGCCGCGACGGTAGCGATCTTCCATACGTCCGGCACCAGCGGATTCCCCAAGGGCGCTGCACTCTCGAGCAACGCACTGCTGGGGGCACGCGCATCCACGGTGCTCGCAGGGCTGTTTCTCGGCCCTCGCGATCTTGCGCTGGTGGCCTTGCCGTGGTCCCACATCATGGCTGTCAGCATCGCGCTCTATGGGCTCATGGCGGGAATTCGCGGCTGTTTCCTCGATCGCTTTGACGTTGACGCCGCGCTGGACCTGATCGAGCATCTCGGCATCACAGCAGTCGTCGGCGTGCCGGCGATCTTCGCCCGTCTCGTCAATAGCAATCCCGAACCGCGCCGTCTGGCCAGCGTCCGCGTTTGGCTTTCGGCAAGCGACCATCTTCCGTCCGAAGTGCGCTCACGGCTGGGTCAGTTCGGAGCCATGCTCCGCCTGCCGGGAGGAAAGCGCATTCCGCCCATTCAGCTGAATGGATATGGAATGGTGGAGCTGGGTGGCCTGGCAATGATGGGGATCGATCTGTCTTTCGTGCCGGGCAGTGGCGACCTATGCTTCCCCATGCCGCCCTTCCAGGTTCGCGTTGTCGATGAAAACGGGAAACGCCTGGCTCCGGGCAGTACCGGCGAATGCCAGATTCGCCGTCCCGGCCTGAACCCTCACTATTGGAAGTATCAAAGCCCCGAACTCCTGACCGAAGACGGGTGGCTGCGCACCGGCGACTTGGCGGTCCGCAATCGGTTCGGGCTCATCCGCCTCGTGGGGCGCATCAAAGATGTCATCAAATCAGGCGGGTACTCGGTGTACGTGCGCGAACTGGAGGAGGCGCTCCTCGCCAACCCCGCCGTCGCACGCGCTGTTGCGTTTGGCCTGCCCCACGAGGAAAAAGGCGAAGTCCCCGCGGCCGCGGTGGAATTGCAGGCCGGTTCGTCCTTGAATGAGAATCAGCTGCTCGATTGGTGCCGTAGCCATCTCGCGGCCTACAAGACACCGCGGCACATCTGGATCGTCGAAGCCGGAGGCTTGCCGCAAAACCACAATGGCAAATTCTTACGGCGAGAGCTTCAGGAACGCTTCACCGGACGCGTCGCGTGATCGCTGCCGTCGACTCCGTCGCCGGACGTCGACCCTTGTCTCCAGTGACAGAAGAGAAATCAGACAGCCGCGGAAATGACGGCGGGCGTCGCGGTCGTCACCATCTCTCGAATTGAATTGATTACAAGCTCCGGCTCGTCGAGATGGATCCAATGTGCACTTTCCGTCGCGATCACCTGCTGCACTCGATCTCCGATCTTGTCGAGACACTGTTTCGAAAGAGGCGCGGAATTGCCGGGCGTCAAAACAAGGACAGGGATTTCGCGAATCGGATCGATCTCTTCCATCTCTCGCACTGAATCGGGAACTGCCTCTACATGGTGTCGCATCCCCGTGTAGTATCCCGGGCGCGACCAGTGTGCCGCGACGATGGGCCAGACTTCTTTGGGCATCTTGCCTACTTCTTCGGTGACCCGCTTCAGCACATGGCGGCCGCCCGTTCCGGTAGCTCCCGCCAGGTGCCCAGAAAGCTGACTCGAGCGTCCCAGCAGACTTGTCAGCGCAAGCCGCGTGATTCCAAAGCGCGCGATTGGAATCGCACAACGGGTGAGCCGCTTCCCACGATCGATCATGTATTGCTTTGCGGGATTAAGCGGCGGCCACTCCTCGCAGCGCATGGGGTCGATCAGCACAACGCCGGCGACGTTTTCGGGATACGTCACGGCGTAGCAGCGCATGATCAGCCCGCCGAACGAGTGCCCGACAAGGATGTAGGGCGGCTTGATCCCCGCCGACAAAAGCATGCTTTGGAGTTCGGCTGTGATGTTGCGTGGCGTTCGGCGTGTCTGGCATGGGCTGCTCCAGCCCAGCCCGCTGCGATCGTACGATGCCGTAAATGTGAAGCACGCCACCTTCTCCTGGATGTGATGCCAGTTCAGAGTGGTGGCCGCGATCCCGGCCTCAAACAGAACGGTGGGACCGCCGGATCCCTTCTCAACTACGTAGAGCCTTCGACCTCGTTCAATATCAACCCAACGGCCAAGACAGGCATACCGTTTCCTGTCCCGGCTCGCGCCGATGTATTGATAGAAGAACCCCGCAACCAGGATCGTCGCAACAATACCCAGGATCACGAGTGAAAGGTTCATGGTCGGTCCTCGAAGTGGCTGATCTGTTCAGGGCTGAAATCCCCTGCGCTGAGATTTGCCTTTGCGCTTCCGCGCTCGATGATGAAAAGGGTTGAGCCCGCATGTCCCCGCAGCCTGCCTTCTACCTGGCTTGCAGACCAGACCCCGGCGGTCTGACGCAGGCCGTAGTATGTAAATTCCTTCACCGCTCCACTGTCCCGTAGCGTCTTCTCGGCGTAAACAGGGTAACCGATGGTGTGGTCGAGCCACGTCTCCACCTCGGCATAGTGGGTGCGGTCTGCCGCGCCGGGTGTGCTCTTCAGTACGTCGCAGTCGCGCGCGCCGAATTTAGCGCTCTTCAACACTGCCTGGTTTTGCCAGTAGTACTGCGATTCCAGAAGGTCCTCGTAGCTGAACACTCCGCCGAACAGGGGCTCGCTCCATCTTTCGAACGGCAAAACAGTCAGCCCCTTGTGGTCCGGATGCGCGATGCGGATGCTCGTCTGGCCGGCGGGGCGCATTTCAAGTAGAAGACGGACCCGATCGGCCTTCGCATGCGCTGCCGGCTGGGAGGGAGGATCGATCTCGACCAGCGCTCGCAACTCACCGGGAAACCACCGCGCTTCGATCTTCAGCGTGTAGCTGGTCCGCTTCCCTGCCCCGTCCACAGTGACCAGCTTCCCTGTGGCGCGGTAGTCCGCGGTTTCGATGTGCTGCCGTGCGCGCGCCAGAACGGCCTGTGTATCCCCAGCGTTCGCACCGGCTGCCCAGAGCAGCATCGCAACCGCAGCACAGGAGGCCAACCTCATGAAACAATCCTTCCGTCGTGGATCCGGATGTGGCGCGGCGCTGAGTTCGCGATCTCGTCCTCGTGCGTGATGACGATCAACGTCATGCCCCGTGCTTTTTGAATACCGGTGAGGATTTCCATGATGCGTGCCGAGTTCGTACTGTCCAGATTCCCTGTGGGCTCGTCGGCGAGCAGAATTGAAGGATCATTGGCCAGGGCCCGCGCGATCGCCACGCGCTGCCGCTCTCCGGCCGAAAGTTGATTCGGGCGCTGGCATGTTCGATGTTCCAGCCCAACTTCGCACAGCAGCGATTCGGCCCGCTGTCTGCGATTGCCGTGATTCTTTCCCGCTGCCAGCATGGGGGCCTGCACGTTTTCGACTGCGCACAGAGTGGGCAGTAAGTAGAAAGCCTGGAAGATGAATCCGACATGATGGCAGCGATAGGTATCGAGGTCAATCGAAGCGCCCAGTTGGCCGCCTTGGAACAGGACGCTGCCGCTGGTGGGAGTGTCGAGCCCGCCAAGAAGATGGAGCAAGGTTGACTTTCCACTTCCGCTATGGCCGCTGATGGCCACGAACTCGCCGGCCTGGATGGATAAATCTACACCGCGAAGAGCCTCGATGCGCCCCTCGTCGTAGCTCTTGTAAAGGCTGCGCACTTCAAGAATGGGGCTAGTCATGACGCAGCGCCTCCACGGGAGAGAGGCACGCACCCCGCCAGGCTGGGATCGCTCCCGCAATCAACCCCGCGAGAACCGCAATGCCCAGCGCTTCGGATATC
>Ga0335069_10013227_pt1 | contig 11590 bp, 12 predicted proteins | sample Lox_Sample_11_FD_206714 | JGI IMG/M metagenome (GOLD analysis project Ga0335069, IMG submission 206714) | Soil microbial communities from Loxahatchee National Wildlife Refuge, Florida, United States - Lox_Sample_1.1 | ecosystem: Environmental > Terrestrial > Soil > Wetlands | place: USA...
CATGCTCGCTGCGAGTGCCGATCCTTCCAGCCTCACCTGCGAGATGGTGCCCATGCCTGATCCCGGGCCCGGCGAACTGCTCGTCGAGGTCCGCGCCACCGCCATCACCGCCGACGAGCTCACCTGGCCGGAGAACTGGCCGACCATCCCCTGCCATGACTTGTCCGGCCTGGTGGCCGGGACAGGCCCGGGCGTTACCGGCTGGCGGCCGGGCGACGAGGTCTACGGCCTGGTCGGCTTCGACCGCCCCGGCGCGGCCGCCGGATTCGTCACGGCTCCCGCCGCCGACCTCGCACCCAAGCCCGCTACCGTCGATCACATCGCTGCCGCGGCCGTCCCCCTGGGTGCGCTCACCGCCTGGCAGGCCCTGCATGAGCACGCGAAGGTTCAGCCCGGGCAGCACGTGCTCGTGCACGGCGGCGCAGGCGGGGTCGGCGCCTACGCCGTTCAGCTCGCGGCGCAGCACGGCGCCCGGGTCACCGCCACGGCATCCGCCCGGAACCAGGCCTTCGTCACCGGGCTCGGGGCCGGCGACGTCCTTGACTACACCGGCCGGTTCGAGGACCACGTGCACGATGTTGACGTCATCATCGACCCGGTCGGCGGCAGCACCGCCGCACGTTCCTGGCCGCTGCTGCGCAGTGGCGGCATTGTGGTCGCCATCGCCGAGGAACTCGACCCGGCCGCGGCGGGGCGCGACGACGTCCGCAGTGTGTATTTCGTCGTCGAACCCAACGGCGGTCAGCTTCGCGAGCTGGCCACGCTCATCGACCGCCAGCAGCTGCGGCCGGTGGTCTCGGTCGTCTTCGACCTGAGCGCCCTGCCAGAAGCCTTTCAAGCCCAGCGCTCACCCCGTCCGCCCGGCAAGGTGATCATCAACGTCGAGCAGCCGGCCGGATGACGACGCCGCGGGTTTCACCACGGGGGTGGAGTTCGTTTGGCGTGCACCAGACCCGGCGATACTTCGCCTGCTGAGTTTCGCGGCCGTACCAACTGCGTCATCGTAGGGAGCAACGGCCGACGGTACAGAGCCGTGCGCCAGCCTGGTGAGCCCACTCGTATCCCCCCAACGATGCCGCCAGGCGGACGTGACCCGCGCAGCGTTGCCTCAGATGCTGCGCGGGTCATCCGGCTGCTGGAGTTCGCTTACGAAAATTAGCCGCCCGCATCGTCGCCAGCGCCACCGGCATGCCCGCTCCGGACGTAGCCGGGCTGGACGGCCGGGTGCCCCGGACGGCTAACCGCAGTCCGTTACGGCCAGTGGCTATTGTTCGGGCTATGACCCGGATTCCCTATCTGCGGCGCGAGGAGCTGGGGCCTGAGGGCCAGCAGCTGTGGGACGCCATCGTCGACGGCCGGAGCGACCTGGTGGTGACCGCCGAGGGCGGCCTGGCCGGGCCGTTCAACGCGTTCGTCACGGTGCCCGGCGCTGGCCGGCGGCTGTCCTCGCTCGGCGCGAAGCTCAGGTTCGGCACGTCAATCGAGCGGCGCCTGTCCGAGATCGCGATCATCACGGTCGGCGCGCGGTGGCAGGCGGAGTTTGAGTGGTGGGCGCACGCGGCCATGGCGCGCGAGCACGGCGTCGCCGACGCCGTAGTGGACGCGATCGGGCACGGCGGGGATCCGCCGTTCGAGGCGGACGACGAACGTGCCGTCCACGCGGTGGCCCGCCAGCTCAGCCTGTCCGGCCGCCTGGACCAGGAGACCTACGATGCCGCGCACCGCTACCTCGGCGACGCCGGGATGGTGGAGCTGGTGTCGCTGTGCGGGTACTACACGCTGATCTCGTTCCTGCTGAACGCCTTCGCCGTGCCGCTGCCGCCGGGCGCCGCGCCGACGTGGGACCCAGCATGACGCTGCCGGCCGAAGCCGCCGGCACCGCGCCCGGCCGCGGCCGGCTGACGGGACGGCGGGTGCTGGTGGTCGGGGCCGGGACGCGGCCATCGCCGGAACCGGATCCGCCGATGGGCAACGGCCGGGCCATCTCGGCGCTCGCGGCCCGGGAAGGCGCCGCAGTGGCCTGCGCGGACCGCGACGCGGAGGCCGCGGAAGCGACCGCGGCCCTGGTCCGCGGGGAAGGGCAGACCGCCGTCGTGGTGCTGGCCGACATGGCATCACCGGAGGCCTGCGCGTCGGCGGTGGCGGAATCGGCGGCGGCGCTGGGCGGCCTCGACGGCCTGGTGCTGAACGTCGGGATCGGGCTCGGCCGGGGGATGGCCGGGACGACCGCCGCCCAGTGGGACCAGACGTTCGCGGTCAATACCAGGGCGCACTTCCTGGTGGCCGCGGCCGCGCTGCCGGTGCTGGAGCCCGGCTCGGCGGTCGTGTTCATCAGCTCGGCGGCGAGCCTGCGGGCGGCGACCGGGATCCCGGCCTATGACGCATCGAAAGCGGCCCTGCTCGGTATCTGCCGGCAGGTCGCCCGGGAGGGAATGGCCCGGGAGATCCGGGCCAACCTGGTAGTTCCGAGCCTGGTGGACACTCCGCTCGGGCGGGAGGCGTCGCGGCGCAACCCGGGGCGTACCGCGCGGCGCCTGCCGTTCGGCCGGCAGGCGACGGCCTGGGAGGTGGCTTACGCCACGGTGTGGCTGCTGTCCACGGAATCCAGCTACGTCAACGCCCACCCGCTCGTCCTCGACGGCGGCGCCACCAGCTTCGGCTGACGATCGAGCGCTCCGGCCTGCCGCCGGAACGCCAGTATCTGCGGTCGGGTCAGGCCGAGCCGGGTCATGGCAGCGATGCTGGCCCACCTAGGCTTCTGGCACACCCTAGGCTTGCGGCGCTCTGCAGGAGGTACGGCGTGACCCGTCGTTCGACCGTGGTTTTCGCGGCCCTGGCCGCAGCCGACACGCTGCTCGCGGCGACCGGACGCGACCGGCCGCGCTGGCTGACCAAGCCGTTGCTGATGCCGGTGCTGATGGCGGGCCGCGACCGCCCGGCCCAACGGGCGCTCGCCCTGGGCGGCGTGGGCGACGTGGCCCTGCTCGGCCGGGGCGAGACCGCCTTCACGGCGGGGCTGGTGAGTTTCCTGGCCGGGCACGTGGCTTGGATCATCGCCCTGCGCCAGCGCCCGGGCGGCGGGTACCTGCGGGCCAGGCCGGCCCTGGCCGCGCCGCACGTGGCCACGTTCGGCGCGATGAACGCCTACCTGTGGAGGCGCACCGGCCAGGACCGCATCCCGGTCCTGATCTACAGCGCCGCGCTGCTGGCGATGTCCCTGACGGCGCTGGATACCGGCTCGCCGCGGACGGCCGCCGGCGGTGCGCTGTTCCTGGCGTCGGACACGCTGCTGGCCCTGGAGAGGTTCGGCGACCTGCGGCTGCCCGCCCACGAGGGCCTGGTGATGGCGACCTACGCCAGCGCCCAGGCGCTGCTTGCCGGGTAAGGATCATCGGGATTCACGCCGGGGCGCCTGGCACGGCGTCGCGGGCTGGGGGCTGGCTCGCGGAGTCGAGTAGCTGCCGCAGCACCGTTGTGTAGCGTTCCAGCGCGGCCCGTCCGCTGCCGGTGAGCGCGACCGAGGTCCGCGCGGTGACGCCGCTGCCGTTCCGGTGCGTGATCACGTATCCGGCGTCTTCGAGCTTGCGCAGGTGGGTGATCAGGTTGCCCGGTGTCAGCCCGATCAGATCCTGCAGCGTGGTGAAGGACAGGTTGTCACCGTCGCGCAGGGCCGCCAGCGTCACCGCGATGCGCAGCCGGGCGGGGGCGTGGATCACTGGGTCCAGGCCGTCCTCGCTCATGCCCGGCGCAGCCTGGGCTCGATGGCCGCCATCAGCAAATACGCCAGGCCCGCGGCCAGTGCGTTAACCCCCCAGACTCCGGCCGGGCCGGCGAACCCGCCCGCCGCGGCCACGACGAGCAGCCAGGCTCCTAGGCCGGCCACCGGCCAGTTCAGCTGCACGATGCTCGTGCTGAGGTAGAACAGCCCCGCTACCAGCACGGGCGCGGACGCTTCGAATACGCTGATCACGGCCTGGCTGGCACCGGAATGGGCTAGGGCGCCCCCGAGCGTGAACATCGCGGCCAGACCGATCAGGACCGACAGGAACGAGGCACGCCGCCGTATGGCGGACAGGCCGCCGACGCCGCTATCGGCCCGCGCCTCGTTCACTCCGCTCATCACCGATCCGACGCCGAGCAGCGTCACCACCGCGAACGTCGCGAGATCCGGCCCGTGGGGCGGCCGCTGCCCCCGCACCGTCAGCCACATCGTGCCGTAGCCGAGGAGCAGTCCCAGGCCCCAGATGGTGAAGGTGACCCGGTGGCTGACCCGGAACTGGCGCCGAGCCTTCTGGGCCGCATCCGCCATGATGTCGGCTGCTTCGGCTGCCCCCATCGGGGTTCCGGCGGCCATGCCCGCCGCTTCATCCGTGCTTGTGCTGCCCGTCGTGCCGGCTCGCTCGTTCATGCCCAGCCCTCCTTGACTTTGTGACACAAAGCCAGACTTTGTACCGCAAAGCTAGCTCGCTTTGCGGTACAAAGTCAAGGGCGGAGCAGGCTCTTACCGGAGGAAGTCCAGCAGCAGGGCGTTGACTCGGGCCGGGGCGTCCAGTTGCAGCCAGTGACCCGGGCCGTCCAGGCGCTCGTACCGCCATGGCCCCGTCACATTCTCGGCGGAGTCGGTCATCTGCACCTCGGTGAGCGCGCCATCCCCCGTGCTCCAGATGCCCATGGTCGGAGCCTGAACCGGCGGCAGCTGAACCGGCGGGCCCACCCAGGATTCGGGCGCGACGTTGGCGCGGTACCAGTTCAGGCCGGGGGTGAGCGAGCCATTGGCTTCCAGGTCGGCGATCACCTGATCGGCGTCGGGGTGGCCGGAACGGCGGAGGTTAGCCCAGTTGTCGTCGGCCAGCCAGCGTTCGGCGACGCCAGGGAACTGGAACAAGAGCATGTACCACGACTTCTGGCACTGCTCCAGGGTGCGGCGGAAGGTGACCGGGTTGCCGACGGACAGGACGGCCAGCTGATCCACGCTGCCGGGCACGAGGGAGGCGAGCACCCAGGCCAGGCCGGCGCCCCAGTCGTGTCCGACGATATGAGCCCGGCCGATACCCAGGTCGGCGAGGATCGCCGTGACGTCCCCGGCCAGCCGGGTCATCGAGTAGGCCTCGACCGCCTCGGGCTTGTCGGACTGCCCGTAGCCGCGCAGGTCGGGGACGATGACCTGGAACCCGGCCCCGGCGAGAGCCGGTACCTGGTGCCGCCAGAGCCGCCCGGAGTCGGGAAAGCCGTGCAACAGCACGACCGGGCGCCCCTGGCCGGTCACCTGGTACTCGATCCCGACCCCGTTGACATCCACCCGGCTCATTCGCCCTCTCCCAGAATCCCAGACATAAAACTGGCCGGGCCGCGGGCAAGCCGGCGCCGGTATCGCTAGGTTCTCCAGCGACCCGGCGCGGCGTCAAGCGGATGAGACGACGACGTGCTTGACCTCCGCCATGTAGCGCCCGGCGTCCGCGACGGCCTCGTCCGAGGTACGGCCGGCTTCGCGTGCGACCATGTACGCCGCGTACCAGTCCCACCAGTCGTGCGGCGGGGCGACGGCCTCGAACGAGCCGTGATGCAAGGCCGTCTCCTTCAGCAGATCGGCCCGGGCGGCGATGTCCTTGTCTGTACTGCTTGTGCCGGCGCTGGCCATGTGGACCTCCGTTGGTTTCCTAGGCAGCAGGGTTGCGCTTCGTGCCCTCGGTTCGCGCCCGTGGGGTCCCTGGTCGGAACCCTGGATACGCTCAGGGGTTGCGGCCGGGGCGCGCCCCTGCGCCCCGGTCATGCGGGGCGCAGGAGGCCACGCTGAAGGACCACGGGCATGAAGAGCTCGCGGTAGCCGTGCTCGTCGAACAGCACCGTGACCTGATCCCCGTCGTAACGCTGCACCGTGCCCTGCCCCCAGCGCTCGCTCACCACGCGTGTGCCCACGGCAAACGGGACCTCGGCCGGCGGGAGCCCGGCAGGCGGGAGCCCGGCAGGCGGGAGCCCGGCCGGCGGGAGCCCGGCCGGCGAGGCCTCGGCCTGGGTCAGGTCGTTGTCGCAGTTCCCGCAGGGGCCTGGATAGTCCTGCCCGAAGTAGGTGAGCAGGAACGAACGCCGGCAGCCGGGGAGTTCGGCGTAGCGGCGCATCATCGTCAGCCGCGTGCGCTCGATCTCGTCCTCGCGTTCCGTCTGCGCCTCCGAGGCCGCCAGCGCGTCCGCGACGCTCATCGTCCCGGCCCAGCGGACCTCGCCGTCCGCTTGCCAGGTCACCGCGCCCAGATCGGCCAGCCGGACCAGGGCGGCCGTCTGCTGCCGCGCTGATCCGCCCGGCTCAGCCGGCTGACCGGCCGCGAGCGCGGCCGCGACGCGGGCGACGGCCGCGCCGGAGACGCCGCGCGCGGTCAGATGCCGCGCGGTCTCGAAGTCCTCGTAGCGGTACAGCAGCCGGGCGTGCGCTGGCGCGTCGTCCCGGCCCGCACGCCCGAACTCCTGGTAGTACGCATCCAGCGAGGGCGGCGGATCGGCGTGCAGCACCCAGCGCACGTCCGGCTTGTCGATCCCCATGCCGAATGCGACCGTGGCCACGATGACGCGGGCCGAGCTGTCGAGGAACGCGGTCATCGCGTCGTGTCGCTCGTGGCCGGACAGCCCGGCGTGGTAGAGCGTGACCCGCTCCCCGGCCGAGGCGAGCGCGTCGTGCGCCGCCTGGGCGCTGGCGTGCGTCGCCGCGTAGACGATTCCCGGACCTGCGTACCCGCCCGCCGCGCGGACGAGCTCCTGCCGCTTATCGGAGACGGTGCGCGCGCGGTGCACCGACAGGCGGATATGCGGCCGGTCGAAGTCGCCGATCACCACCACGGGATCGCGCAGGCCGAACCGCCGCACGACCTCCTGCCGCACCGGCGGCGCGGCCGTCGCGGTCAACGCCAGCCGGACCGGCGCGCCGACCGCCTCGGCCTGCGCGCCGAGCAGCATGTAGTCGGGCCGGAAGTCGTGGCCCCACTGGCTGATCAGGTGCGCTTCGTCGACGACGAACAGGCCCGGCCCCGCGCGCTGGAGTGCCCGCCTGGTCTCCGTATTAGCCAGTTGCTCCGGAGACAGGAACACGAACGTGCCGGGATCGCACGAGGCGAGCAGCGCGGCCGCCCGCGCCCCGGCCGACTGCTGCGAGTTCAGCACGATCGCCGGCAGGCCGGCCGTCTGCAAGTGCGCGAGCTGATCGTCCTGCAACGCGATCAGCGGCGAGACGACGACGGTTGGCCCTGCCCGCAGCATCCCGGCCAGCTCGTATATGGCCGACTTCCCGCCGCCGGTGGGCAGCACGGCTAGCGCGTCACGGCCGGCGGCCAGCGCCTGCACCGCGGGGAGCTGTCCCGGACGCAGCCGCTCGAAGCCGAGCCGCTCCCGTGCGAGTTCCTCGATCGCGGCTTCGCCCGATCGGGCGCCACCCTCAGTCACGCTCACCACCGTACGGTCCGGCGATGGCCAGGCCTCGTTCGGGCATGATCCGAACGGTCCGGGCGGGTGAGCATCCGAACGGCGATGAGAAGCTCCGCGGTCAGCGGAAGCGTGACCGCGATCCGCCCGCGACACCGCCCGCCGCCGCCAGCCTGCCGAGTTTCACCAGGCCAGTATCCCGCCCGCCCGCGCTCTCCTAGCTCAGGCCCAAGAGCGGGACGTGGACGTCATCTGGTTGCTGTCGTGATGGGCGGCACAGCCTGGTGGCCGGCTGACCCGCGCGGCGCAGGGTGGCGGCGCAGGTTGCCAGCGATCACGCGCAGCGCGACGGCGGGACGCAGCAAGCGGGCTGGCGGGTCAAGCAGCCCGGTCACGCGCAGGAATTGCTCGCTGAGCGCGGGATCGTGTTCGGCGGCGGCCTGCAGCCAGCCAACGTAGGCGTTGATGGCCCGTACCGGAATCGGGCGTGGCCCCGCCACGGCGGGGATGGCCAGGTCGGCACCTGAGGTCAGCTGCCAGGCGCTGTTGATCGGCTTGGCCGCGGCGCGGAAGAACCGGCGGGCGAGTTCGGCCTCACCGCCGGCCAGGCTGTCCCGCAAGGCGACCGCTTGCAGCGCGGCCACGGACATGCCCTGCCCGTAGACCGGGTTGAAGCTGCAGATCGCGTCGCCGGAAACCAGCAGCCCGGCGGGGAAACGGCGCAGCCGCTCGTACCGTCGCCGCAGGTTGGCCGGGAAACGGTGGGCGCGGATCCCGTCGAGCGGTTCCGCGTCCCGGATCGCGGCGAAGATGCGCGGCGGGGCGACGGCACGGGCGAAGGCGAGGAACTCGTCTTCGTCGGTCGGCGGGTGATGGCCGGCGTACCCGGCCAGCGTGAGGATCCAGCGGTCTCCCTCCTGCGCGAAAAGCGCCATGCCGACGGACTGCTCGGGCGGCGCGCCGATCAGGATCAGCTTCTCCTCGAGCGCTCCGGCGCGCAGCCGCAGGTGCCGGCTGGCGTATTTGATGTCGACCCGGAGCTGTTCTTCGGCCGGCGGGTCGTAGCCGATTTCCTTCAGCCACGTCGAGGTACGCCCGCCCCGGCCGGTCGCGTCGACGACGAGATCGGCGGCGAGGATCTCTTCACTGCCGCCCGCGTGCAGCACGCGGGCGGCAGTGACCCGGTCGCGGGCCGGCGTGGTGACCAGGCCGGCTACCTCGCACCGGTCCTGGATTGAGACGTTGGACAGGGCCCGGACCCGGTCGCGGACATGGGCTTCCAGGCACGGCCGGCTCGGCAGATACGACGGCTCACCGGGTTCGCCGTCCAGGCACAGCTGGTGGCCGCCGAAGATGAACTGGAACTCACGCGGATTACGCAGCACCGGGACCCCGTCCGCCACCAGGTCGGCGAGCAGCCCGGGGAACAGCTCGTCGAGGACCTGCGCCCCGCTCGGCAGCAGCCCGTGAGCGTGCCGGCCCTGGGGAACCCCCTTGCGGTCCAGCGCGGACTCCGGCAGCGGATCCCGTTCGACGATCGTCACCCGGCGGTACGCGTCGGCCAGCACCCGGGCCGCGAGCAGGCCGCCCATGCTGGCGCCCAGAACCGCCGCGTGATCACCAATCTTCTGCATCTTTGATTCCCCCGTACCAGTAGCCAGGCCTACATCGACACGGAGGCCGCCGCCGCGGTCGGTGATACACCGGCCGGGCGTCCGGGTGCCGTTCAGTCTGGGGGCCGTACGCTGTTTCTGGCTAGTTTGCGCTGGGGGTGGGGGATGGAGCGTCCGGGTGGGCTCTCGGCCATCGGCAATACGCCGGTGGTCCGGCTGGCTCGTATGGCCGGTGACGGTTGCGCCGAGGTCTGGGTGAAGATGGAGGCGGCCAACCCTACCGGCTCGTACAAGGACCGGATGGCCCTGGCCATGATCGAGGCGGCCGAGGCCGATGGCCGCCTGCAGCCGGGCCAGCTGGTCGTCGAGTACACCGGCGGGAGCACCGGCTCGTCTCTGGCCTTCGTCTGCGCGGTGAAGGGCTACCCGCTGCGGATCGTCTCCTCTGATGCGTTCGCCGATGAGAAGATCCGCACGATGCGGGCGTTCGGCGCCGAAGTCGAGCTGATCCCGAGCCCGGATGGCATCACGCCCGGCCTGATCCCGTCCATGATGCGCAGGGCGGCCGAGATCGCCGCGCAGACCGGCGCGTTCGCCACCGACCAGTTCAACAACACCGACATGATCGACGGGTACCGCAAGCTCGGTGAAGAACTGCTCGATCAGCTTCCCGGACCGCCGCCTCTCAGCGCGTTCTGCAGCTACGTCGGCTCGCCGGCCAGCTCTACTCCTGACGGGGACGCGCCGGTAATGGACCTCGTCGGCTTGATCCGCGGCACGGTCACCCGCTGGCGGGTGATGCGAGGAACCCCATCGCGCGGCACGCTGGCCGTGAGCGCCAGCGCGCGGTCAAGGGCGCCGGGCAGATGGTGCGCTCGGGGCCGCTCACCCTGGCCGCGGGCGGCGCTGCCGTCCCAGATGAAGGGCGGAAAGCATGACGGCTGACCAGTCTGCGAAGCAGGCCGGGAAGGCACAGGCGGCACTCACTAAGACGGTGCTGACGGTCACCCGGCCGGGCGGGATGGACGTCGACTGGGGAAAAGTCGATGCGGTCAGCTCCATTGCCGGGGCAGTCGCCGTGCTACACGGCGTCAAGACCCGCTCGTGGCGTTACCTCCACACCGCCGCCGTGGCGCTGGCAATGGGCGCAGCGGCGGCAGGATGGCTCAAGAATAAATACCCCGCGACGGAGCAGGCCCCTGAGAACAAATGATCGTGACGTCAGACCAGGGGATGGCCTGCTGAGCGTAGGTGCCCGCCCCGGCGGTCAGGGCGCGGCCGTGGTTCCGCGGATGACCAGGCGCGGGGCGATGACGGTTTCCCTGCCGGGCGCGTTCTGTCCTTCGAGGCGGGCGAGGGCCCGGACGACGGCCAGGTCGGCGAGGCGGGGGATGTCCTGGCCGACGGTGGTGAGGTTGATGTGGGCCAGGCGGGCGAGATGGCTGTCGTCGAAGCCGATGACCGAGACCTGACCGGGCACGCTGATGCCGGAGCGAAGGAAAACGTCGAGGAGCCCGGCGGCGCATTGATCGTTGAACGCCAGCACGGCGGTCGGCCGCGGGCTGGCGTCCCGCACAACGTGCGCGGCCGCGGCGCCGTCCTCCTCGGTCAGGCCGCCGGGCAGGATCTGGCAGGCCAGGCCGTGGCGGCGCATGGCGGTCCGGTAGCCGCGGCGCCGGTCGGCGGCGCCGGGGGCCCGGCCGCCGTCGATGTGGACGATGTCCCGGTGGCCGAGGGAGACCAGGTGGTCCACGGCCTGGCCGGCGCCATCGTCGTCCGCGGTCCGCACTACCTCCACGCCGGACGCCGAGGCCGGCAGCCGCCGGGCTAGGCAGATGACCGGCAGCTGGGCGGCGAGCTTCTCCAGCCGCGCCGCGGGGGCCTGCGGGCCGAGCAGGATCAGCGCCTCGCAGCGGTCGGCGAGCAGCGCCTCGGTGGCGCGCTGCTCGCTGCGGCTGGCGGCCACCGCGCTCAGCGCGATCTGGTACCCGGCCGGCTCGGCGATCTTGTACAGGCATTCCACCAGGTCGGCGTGGAACGGGTGCTGCAGGCCGAACTGCACGCCGAGCAGGCGGGAGCGGCGGCTGCGCAGCAGCCGCGCCCGGGCGTCCGGCCGGTACCCGATCTCCTGCGCGGCGGCGAAGATGTGCTCGCGGGTGGCGGCGCTCACGCCCTTGGCACCGCGCATCGCGATGGACACCAGCGCCGTGGACACGCCCGCCCGGGCCGCGACATCGGCGAGGGTCGGGCGCTTCCCGGCCGGCAGGCTCGGCACTGGCATGCCCCTCACTCTATAACGTTCTAGTCGATCAATGCCTAGCTATTGACAAGAAAGCACACCAGGTGGCCTACTTGAATCTACAAATCTAGAACGTTCTAGTCCTGAGGAGAGCGGGGACGATGTACACGCTGGCCGCATGCGCCGAGATGCTGTTCCTGGACCAGCCGATCCAGGAGCGGGCCCGGCGCCTTCAGGACCTCGGCTTCGGTGTCGAGATCTGGGACTGGACCCGGCACGACCTGGCCGCGCTGGAGCGCTCCGGAGCGGTCTTCTCCTCGATGACCGGATA
>Ga0335069_10013228_pt1 | contig 11589 bp, 7 predicted proteins | sample Lox_Sample_11_FD_206714 | JGI IMG/M metagenome (GOLD analysis project Ga0335069, IMG submission 206714) | Soil microbial communities from Loxahatchee National Wildlife Refuge, Florida, United States - Lox_Sample_1.1 | ecosystem: Environmental > Terrestrial > Soil > Wetlands | place: USA: Florida...
GCGGTGGTGTTGCGGACATATTTCTTGGTCGCACAACCGCCTGCAAGCATGGCGCCGGCCAGGAGGCAAGTGATTGCTAGGTGGGTCTTCATAACGTCAAAATCCTCGTTCCCCCCTGGTGCAATCCGGCAGCCACTTCTCAGACCCTCGGTTTCGCAAGCAGAAAGCCGATATTGTCAGGCTCTGCCTGTAAAAAAGCAATATCGCAGGGCCGTCACGTGATGTAAGGTTTACCCCTCTGTACGATTTCTTACGCTGTCGATACCGGCAGTTGGCTTAGTACTCTTTGAGCTTCTCGGTCCAGTTCGTCACCACGGTGATCGGATTGGCGCTGGTCCATTCCAGCGGCACGTTCACGAGGAAGCGCTGGCCGTCCGGCGAAACATCGAACAAATTCCATGTTTTCGGAACCGGCCGGGTCTGAAAGAGCGGCTGCGGCGGCCCGGGCGCGATCGCTCCGTCCTCGGCGGTGCGAATTGGCACGCTCATCATGCAGCCGTCCTCGGTGATGTAGAAGAGCTCTCCCGTATCGCCGCGCCAACGCGGGAGTCCGCCTCCTTTGGAAACCTGCCACCTGCGCCGTGTGCCGGAACCCAAGCCGTCGAATGCCTGAACGTACACTTCGAGCCGGCCGGATTGATCGGACTGATAAGCGAGCCACTTCCCGTTGGGCGAAACCGCCGCGTAGCCTTCCGAGTAGACGGTGTCGAGAATCGGCGCAACCCGTCGCTCGCCCATCGCGTAGCCCCAGACGTCCAGTCCCGTGCCCGGGCCCTCGATTCCGTAGAGGAGATACTTTCCGTCGCGCGACCAATCCGTCGGATATTTTCGGGCCGCGCTCTTTACGATCACCTCGGGATGGCTGTCCGGCACCGCTGCCCGCACGAACAGATCGTATGCCGCGCCCTGCTGCCCGAAGTGCGCGATCTTGTAACCGTCGGGCGACCAGACGGGGGAGCCTTCGTGCATCTCCCCGCGCGAGATTTGTTCGGCGGAGCCGCTGTGCTCGAGAATCCACAGGTGCGCTTTGCCGTCTGGACCCGCTTTGGCGACGACTCCGCGCTCACCGTCCGGCGCCACGCGCGGCGGCCCGTACTCGCCAGGCTCGCCCGACACCGCGATCTGGCGGCCCGCGCGGTCGAGCCAGACCATCTGCCGCGTAGGTCTCCCCACGCCCTGGTACACGAGCACACCGCCCGCCGAAACCGAGATCGGCGCCAGCGACAGACTGCGCACCGCGCCGATGTCGTTGGCCAGCACGATGGGATCGCCGGTCACTTCGAGCTTGGCCGCATCGAAAGGAAGCGCGCTCAAGTTTCGTTCCTTGATGAAGAGCAAGTAGCCGCGGGCCGAGCCGGCGCCCGCCGCCGAGTAGACGGCATTGGTCTGGCTGGCGAACACGCGGCGGTAGACCGCGGCGTCGATCGAACCCAGGTAGACGCCCGAGCTTTCCGGGCTGTCGGTCTGCAGGTAAAAAAGAAAATGTTTGCCGTCGGGCAAAAACTGCGGCCAAAGCCCGGCGCGCTGATTGTGCGTCTCATCCGGCTTCCAGACCAGCTCAGGTTTGCCGCCCGCCGCCACCACCCGATACAACCCATCCGATAGGCCGGGAGCAAACAAAATCACGCCATCCTTACTCCACGTGCCTCCGCCCGGGGTGGCTTCTGCGTCGCAGACCTTCTCCGGAGCGCCACCCTCGATCTTCACCTTGTAGAGCACGCGCGCCGCAAAGAACGCGACGTACCGGCTGTCCGGGGACCAGAACGGTGCCGAGGCGCCCTCCGAGCCCTGGATCACCGTAGCGTGCAACGCGTCCAACGGCCGCAGCCACAGCATTCGCCTGCCTTCCGGACCGACCGCCGAAAAGGTCAGGTACCTGCCGTCCGGAGACACCGCCGGCATGCCTGGATAGCTGGTGTGTTCCGGTTGTGTCACCGCGAATTTCAGAACCGGTGCCGCGGGGCGCCGGTTCAGAAGCACTACCGCGGCGACTCCCGAAGCAGCCAGCGTCAGCGCCGCGGCGCCCACGAGCCACATCCGGCGCTGAAACATCGAGGCGAACAGGGGGAGGGTTGTGCCCGGCACGCGGGCCAAGGGGGGCGCCGGCAGGGCAGCCCTGGGAGCCGGGGCCGCGGGCGGGGCAGTTGGCGGAGGCGGTGGCACGGGTTCTGCCCGCAAAATTCGGGATGGCTTGCGGGGTGGAACTTCTTCGCCGCGCGGCGCTCCCCGTCGTGCCAGCTTCAATTCGATCACCGCGTTCTGAATGCGCTGGCGGCGCTGCTCGGGATCCTTTTTCAGGCAGCCTGCGATGACCGCATCGAGCACGGCCAGTTCCGGGGAACCGTCTGCAAGCGGCGCGGGCGATTGAGACAGGATTGCCGATTTCAGATCCTCACCCGATCCCGGAAACGCCCGTTGCCCGCTTGCCATTTCGTACAACACCGCCCCGAAAGCGAAGATGTCGCTGCGCGCGTCGGCCGGCCTGCCTTGGATGACCTCCGGCGCGGAATAAGCCGCACGATCTTCGGGCGACTCCGGCGCCAGCAGGCGCACGCCGTCGTTGGTGATCGCGATCGACTGCGGACAGATGGCGCCGTGCACCAGTCCGCGGCTGTGAATGCGGCCGATGGCCGACCCGAGTTCGCGCGCAAGGCGCAACGCTTCTACGGCGGGAAGCGGGCCGGCCGCCAGGCGCTCCGCCAGCAGCGTTTCGCGCACCAATTCGCGATTCAGAAAGTCGAGCCGGGTGTTGCCCACAGTGAGAGGTTTCCTTTGCGCCCCTGATTTTACAACCGCCGCGCTTTCCTCTCTATGAAATCAGTGGTTTTACTTGTACTACCTACCTTTGGCAACACCTCGCCGTACGCTGCTATCGAAAGGCAGCAGGCGGGTCTCGCGGCGGAGCCTCAACGCGGCGTGAGCTTTCTGATATTCTGTTCTTCGCGTCCCCATTGACACCGGCGGTGGCGTAGGTACAATCCAAGTTGGCAGCATTAATTCTTAACCGAAACGGAAGTGGCGAAAAATGTTCAAAGCCAGGAAAAGCCGGCCCGTCTCCCCATCCGAACCGGAAGGTTATAACTCGAGCGATGTGGCCCGCATCTGCGGCGTGAGCCTGCGCCAGTTGCAGTGGTGGGACGAGCGCAACGTGGTCTCACCGAAGCAGGACGGGCACAAGCGGATCTACATGCCGGAAGAAGTGGTCGAGATTTCCGTGATCGCCGAACTGCGGCGGAAGGGCTTCTCACTGCAGAAGATTCGCCGCGTTCTGCGGTTCCTTCAGAAGGATATGGGAAAGCGCCTGAGCGAAGCGCTGGCCTCGTCGGCGGATATCCACCTGTTGACCGATGGAAAATCCATCTACCTGGAAGAAGCTCCCAACCGCATCATCGATCTGCTCAAGAATGCGCGGCAGCCCATGTTCCTGGTTTGCGTGACCGATCAGGTGAAGCGCCTGAGCCCGCCCGCCGAGCGCAAGCCCGCACGGAGCGAGACCGGACAGTTGACGCGCAAAGCGCGTATCGGGTAGGGCTACTGCGGCTGGGCGCCGCGGTAGAACGACATCACGAGTACCAGCAGGACTACGACGACACCTGCCACATACGAGAACGGAGAATACAGCTCCATCTGGTGCTCAAAGGACCCGATGCCGTCCAGCAAGGTCTGCCTGAATCCCGGCGAGATCGTGAGAAACAGGCCGCCCATGCCGAAAAATCCCAGGACTCTTGTGATCATCTGAATCCATCATCTTCCATGCGGAAGTCCGATCCAAGCTGCGATAGTACTGGTCAGCGTAAGTTATCGGCACAGGTTAATAACGAATTCACCCCCCAAGGGGAGCAGGCGCTGTCAACCGCAGTCAACAAGCAGGGCGTAACCAATCCGCCCCCTGGCTAGTCCAAGCAATTGAGGCCCTGGAAAACCGTGTCCCGACACGCTATGCTAGTGGCCAAGGAATACCAGTTGACCCGCAACGTCCCCACGGCTGGCCGGTAAGTCAATGAAAACCAAACTCTCCGCTATCATTTTATTCGCCGGCGCTCTGCTGCTGGCTCCTGCCTTTGCGGCCAGCGCGCCGCAGGACGACCTGGAACGCAGCATCAAGACGCTGACCAGCGCCCTTTCCATGGTCAGCCAGAACTTCGCCGATCCGGTTTCCAGCGAGAAAGCCATCTATCAGGGGGCCGTGCCCGGCATGCTCCGCACCCTGGACCCCCACTCCAGCTTCCTCGATCCCAACGAATACCTGGACATGCAGCGCAAGCAGCGGGCCCAGTATTACGGCATCGGGATGCTGATCAGCATGGATGGCCCGAAAGTGATCGCCATGGAGCCGTTCCCCGGGTCGCCTGCCTGGAAGGCCGATCTGCGCCGCGGCGACGTGATCGTCGCCGTCGACGGCAAGGACGTCACCGGGAAGGATTCGTCCGCGGTCGCCGACATGCTGCGCGGCCCGCGCGGCACTCAGGTGAAGGTCAGCGTGATGCGCTCCGGCGCGGTGGATCCGGTCACGGTCACCGTCACGCGCGGTGAAATCGAAACCAGCCTGGTGGACGCCTTCTGGTATAAACCCGGCATCGTTTACCTCAAGGTGACCAGCTTCGAAGCCCAGAACGTGGCCAAGGACGTCGAGGCGGCAATGCAGCGGTTGGACGAGTCGAAGGTCAAAGGCCTGATCCTCGATCTCCGCGAGAACCGGGGCGGCCTGGTTACGGAAGCCGTTTCTCTGGCCGGCCGCTTCCTGCGCGACGGCCAGGTGGTGGTTTCGCATCGCGGACGCGCCGAGCGCGAGCAGGTCTTCAAGGCGCATGGCAACCCCGTGGCCCAGAAGTACCCTATCGTAGTCATGGTCAACGGAAACTCGGCGTCGGCTTCGGAGATTGTGTCCGGAGCGCTCCAGGATCACGACCGGGCCCTCATCTTCGGGGACACGACGTTCGGCAAAGGGCTGGTGCAGGCCTCGTTCCCCATCGATCAGGGTGCCGCGCTGCTGCTCACTATCGCGCACTACTACACGCCCAGCGGCCGGTTGATTCAGCGTGATTATTCGCACCGCTCGTTCTTCGACTACTACTACGCGCGCAAGGACCCGACGCAGCCGAGCAGCGACGACGTCAAGCTCACCGACGTGGGCCGGAAGATGTACGGTGGCGGCGGCATTACGCCCGATGTGAAGTACGAGCCGCCGAAGTCCAGCATCTTCCAGCGGCGCATCTTCAATTCGTTCGCGATCTATCGTTTTGCCTCGACCTATTTCGGCGCGGACAAGCCCGCTCTGCCGGTCAATTGGATGCCCGACGACCAGTTGATGGCCCGCTTCAAGGACTATCTGCAGAGCACCAACTTCCCCATGACCGACCAGGACTTCCAGCGGGACAAGGAGTGGCTGCGCCAGCAGATCCGCAACGAATTCTACATGCGCGCGTTCGACAAGAAGACCACCGACCGCGCCGCCACCCAGGACGATCCGGAAGTCGCCAAGGCTGTCGACGCCATGCCGAAGGCCGAAGGCCTTTTGAGCGAAGCCCAGAAGCTCGCCCCGCGCCGGATGTAGGACAGGCTCTAGCCTGTCCCGCGGCGCAGAGGCGTTTATTTCATCTCCGCCCGAATCCTTTCGGGGACCGCCGCGTACTCCGCCGAAATGGCCCCGCGCGCGCCCAGTTCGTCATAAATCGCCAGCGCTCGTGCCAGCCAACTCCGCCCCTCGTCTTTCCGCCCCAACCGCACATCCACCCGCCCCAGGTTCTCGTACGCCTCCGACAGGCTGTAGCGGTGCTCGACCCGTACCGGATCCAGGTCCACCAGCCGCTCCGCGATCTTCCGCTGTTGCTCGAAATGCGTTTGCGCCGTGAGCGGATTCCCCATCTCCAGCAGCACGTACCCGATCGCCGCGTGACTGTTGGCCAGGTTGCCCTGCGCGCGCGCGTCCTTCGGGTCGAGCGCCAGGAGCTGCTCGCGGATCGGCAGCACCTGCAGAAACGCCTCCAGCGCTCCCTCCAGATTGTGCAGCGAAATCAGAATGCTCCCGATCCGCTGCTCGGCGAAGGTCCAATCCAGGCGCTGGCGCAGATCCTTCGGGTGCCGGGCGGAAAGCTCGTCGAACAGCGCTGCCGCGCGCACCGCGTGGCCGTACGCGTCGGTGTAGCGATGCGTCTGCTCCTCCAACCCAGCCATGCGGTGGTACGCCACCGCCAACTCGTAGAGGTACGACTCGCTCTCCGGACGCGCCCGGTGTAGTTCCTCGAACACCTGCATCGCCACCTCGCGCTGCTTCTGCGACTGCTCGAAGTCTCCCAGCGCGGAGTACGCCCCGGCCAGGTTCTGGCACGTCGTCGCCAGCTCCGCGCGCAGCGCGGTATCCTCCGGATGCCGAGCGCTCTGCACCTTCTGGATCCGCTCGGCTTCCAGGCAGGCGTCCAGCGACTGCCGGAAATCCCCCGTGCTCTGCCGCAGGCGGCAGACCCGGTTGTAGGCCCGCGACAGGTCCATCCGTAGCGCTTCGTTCGCGGGATCGTCCGCCGCCAGGCCCTTCTCGATTTCGATGGCCTTGGCGTACGCGGCAAGCGCCTGCGCGCTCTGCCCAAGATTAGGCTGTGTCGGCAGCCCCAGCACGTCGCCGATCCGCTCGTAGGCCGCGGCACGCTCCCTTTGAAGCGACGCGTCCCCGCCCGATTCTCCCGCCAGGCTGTCGAGGTACTGCTGGGCGCGCTTCACCAGCAACTCGCGCGCGGCGGTCGATCCGGGCAGCGGCGCGATCGCGTCGTGCAACTCGAAAAGCACGCTCCGCGCCAGCCCGCGCACCTCCTGGAAACGCTGCTCCGCGCGGTTGCGCTCACGAGTGGCCACGCGCGCCTGCCACGCTGCCGCAATGATCCCCGCCACCAGGCTCAGCACCGCGATGGCCACTGCGGCCACCGGGGTGCGATGCCGGCGGATGAATTTGCCGGCGCGATACCGGATCGTGTCCGGGCGCGCGGTCACCGGGTGACCATCGAGGTGGCGCCGGATATCCGAGGCAAACTGTTCCACCGAGCAGTAGCGCCGTTGCGGCTCTTTGCGCAGCGCCATCAGCAGGATGTTGTCCAGGTCTCCCGCAAGCTGCCGGTCCAGCCGGTCGGGCCTGGTGCCACGCGCGGCTGCGATTTCGTCCGGGGGGACGCTGTCTTCGGTACCGCCCACTGCCACGCTCGGACGCCGCGGCTCGCGGTGCCGCACCTGCTCCCACAGCTCGTCCATCGAGCGCGAGCCGAGCTGGTACGGCCTCCGCCCCGTCAGCAGCCGGTAGAGCAGCACCCCGAGCGCGTACACGTCGCTCGCGGTGGTGATGTTGCCGCCGCTCACCTGCTCCGGGCTGGCGTATTCCGGCGTCATCGCCTGCATCGTGGTCAGCGTGTGATCCAGCCCCAGCGCATCCGGATCGAGCAGCTTGGCGATGCCGAAATCCAGCAGCTTGACCGCGCCCTCTTCCGTGATCAGAATGTTCGGCGGCTTCAGGTCGCGGTGGATCACCAGGTTTTGATGCGCGTAGTGCACCGCCGAGCACACCGTCAGAAACAGTCCCAGGCGTTCACGCACGGTGAGCCGGCGGCGGTCGCAATACTCGTCGATGGGAGTCCCGGCGATAAAGTCCATCACGAAGTACGGGCGTCCGTCGGGCGTGGTGCCGCCGTCCAGCAGCTTGGCGATCGCGGGATGGTCCAGGTGTGCCAGGATCTGCCGCTCGGTATCGAAATGCCGCAGGGCGTATTGTCCGTGTACCCCGCGACGGATTACCTTGATCGCCACCACCTTCCGGTACAGGTCGTCCACGCGCACCGCCTGGTAGACCGCGCCCATGCCTCCCTCCGCGATGAGCTGCACGATGCGGTAGGGTCCGATATCCGCGCCGATACCCAGCCGGTCGGCCGGCGAGGGGCTGTCGGCAGCAGGCGCCGGCTCGATGAATTCGCCGGCCTCTTCGTGCGACGCCAGCAGCGATTCCACCTCGCCGCGCACCTCCTGGTCTCCGCCGCAGGCCGCCTCCAGAAACGCCGCCCGCGCAGCCTCGGGCCTTTCCAGCGCGCCGTGCAGGATCTCCTTCACGCGCTGCCAGGTCTCGCGGGTCATGCCTGTCGCGCCGTGCTCATTTCGCGGAACAGCCACGCGCGCGCGGTCTGCCATTCCCGTTTGATGCTGGCCGGCGAGAGGTGCATCACTTCCGCCGTTTCTTCGATCGAAAGCCCCGCGAAAAACCGCAGCTCCACCACCCGGCTCTGGCGCTCGTCGAGCTCCGTCAGCCGGTCGAGCGCGTCGTTGAGCGACAGCAGGTCCACGTCCGGCGATTGCTGCGGCACGGCCAGCGCCTCGTCCAGGACCAGCTTCACCGCGCCCGCCCCGCGTTTTTCCGCGTGCTGTCCCCGCGCGTAGTCTACCAGGATGCGCCGGATCATCTGCGCCGCGATCCCGTAGAAGTGCGCCCGGTTGCGCCACTGCACATCCTGCTGGTGCACCATGCGCAGAAACGCCTCGTGGACCAGCGCAGTGCTCTGCAGGGTATGGTTCGAGCGCTCGCGCCGCAGATAGGCCGCCGCCAGCCGCCGGAGTTCCCCGTACACCAGCGGCATCAACTGCTCCAGCGCCCCCTGATCCCCGTGGCTCCAGTTCACCAGCAGCTTCGTTACATCCGGTGCCGCTCCAGAAGCCATAGATCCCCCAAGACATTATAAGGTGGGGTGGACGAATCGCTTTTTGTGGTCCGCCCTACCAGACGAAAGATAGAGCGCGCCCTTTACAAATCCAACCGGCCATTTTCTCTCGTAACACGATTGTCGAGTTTGTGCTACCATGGCCGATCGGTAGCACGTTTTGGAAAATAGTAGCAACGCTGATAAGGACGGTTTTCGACGGTGAATACGAGACTCCCGGTTGTCGGGTCCATGCTCTTTGCGTCCATCTGGTGCGCCTGGGCCGCTGGCGGACAGCTCTCGGGAACTGTCGTCGACACTTCCGGCGCAGCGATTGCCGGGGCTACCGTGTTGGTTCAGCACGCAAACGGTCCTGTCCAAACAACCGCACAGTCGGACAGCAACGGCTCCTTCACCATTTCTGGACTCACGCCCGGTGGCTATCGACTCGTCGTATCTCATCCCGCTTTTGAAACCAAGGAAATAGCCGTCACGATGGGCACTGAAACGCCGCCGGCGCTGCGTATCTCTCTGGCTGTTAGCGGCCTGAGCACGACCATTAACGTGCAGGGCCGGGAGGATGACCTGGTCGGGATTGCCGATTCCGGCACACAGGGAACGGTGGGCGCAAAGCAAATCCAGGATCGTCCGATTCTCCGTTCGGGAGAAGTTTTGGAGACCGTTCCCGGCCTCATCATCACTCAGCACGCCGGCGGCGGCAAGGCCAACCAGTATTTTCTTCGCGGCTTCAACCTCGACCACGGCACGGACTTCGCGGTTTTCCTCGACGATATGCCACTAAACCTGCCGTCGCACGCGCACGGCGAGGGGTACGCCGACATGAACGCCGTCATCCCGGAGTTTGTGCAGCGCGTGAATTTCGAGAAAGGTCCTTATTACTCCGATGTCGGCAACTACGGCTCGGCCGGATCGGCCCATCTGGAATTCTTCAAGGTGCTCCCCCAGAATTTCTTTCAGGTCGAGGGCGGCACGTATGGCTATGGGCGGGCCGTTTTCGGCGTATCGCACAAAGTTGGCTCGGGCGACTTGCTCTACGGCGGAGAAGTCTATCACCATGACGGCCCCTGGAATCATCCGGATGGCTATTTGAAATTCAACGGCATTCTGACCTATAGCCGGGGCGACGACGCCAGGGGTTTCAGCATCACGGCCCGCGGTTACCACGGCAAGTGGAATTCGAGCGATCAAATCGCCGAGAACGCCGTGCCCCTCGTTGGTTTCTTCGGCACACTGAATCCCACTGACGGGGGCAACTCACAGCGTTATAGCTTGCAGACGGAATGGCATCGCGAGCGCGCAGATTCCAGGACGAAAGTCACGCTCTACGGGTTTTACTATGACCTCGATCTGTTTTCTGATTTCACTTACTACCTGACCGACACCGATCGCGGCGACCAGTTTGAACAGAAGGATCGGCGCTGGGTATTTGGCGTGGACGCACGCCACACGATTTTCAGCCAATGGTTTGGCCGCAAGGTGGCAAACACTTTCGGACTGCAGATCCGCAATGATTGGGTTCACAACGGCCTCTTCCAAACCGAGAATCGCGAGCGGGTGGACAAAACGGACTCCGACACCGGCACCGTTTTACCCGCCACCACGCAATCGGATCGCTTTACGGACACACAAGCAGGTCTTTATTGGGAAAACAGAATTCAATGGGCGGAGAAATTCCGCACGGTCGCGGCCCTTCGCGGCGACGTGGGACATGTCGACGTCACCAGCCTGGTTACCCCGGCCAATTCCGGCACGGCCACCAGGTTTCTGCCCAGCCCAAAGCTCAGTTTGATTTTCGGTCCGTGGTCCAGAACTGAGTTCTACGTGCAGGGCGGATTCAGCTTTCACAGCAACGACGCGCGTGGTGCGACCCAAACCGTGCAACCGGTCTCGGACGAAAATCCTTATCCCAATACGCCGGCTTCGAGAATTCCCGTTCTGATCCCGACCAAAGGCGCGGAGATAGGAGTACGCACGGTCGCCCTCCCACATCTGCAAAGCAGCCTCTCGCTCTGGTATCTCCGCAGCGCTTCCGAACTGCAGCAGAGTGGCGATACCGGAGGCACCGTTCCCTCAGCTCAGCCCAGCAACCGCTATGGCGTCGAATGGGCGAACTACTACACGCCTCTGGAACATCTGGCTTTTGATTTTGACATTGCGGATTCCCGCGCTTTTTTTACCACGATCGACGGAGATGATGCTGCGCCAAACAGCCCGGGCGGCAAGCGCGTACCCGAAGCCGTTGGGCTGGTGGTTTCATCGGGCATCACCCTACACGATTACAGACGCCTTTCCACGAGTTTGCGCCTGCGCACCTTTGGCCCGCGCGACTTGACATCCGACGCGATCTATCGCTCCAATGCGACGGTTTTGCTCAATGCCGAGGTGGGTTATCAAATCAACAAGAAATGGCGCTTTGTCGCCGAATTCCTGAATTTGCTGAACCGCAGGGACCACGACATCGACTACGCCTATGAATCCCGAATTACACCGACAGCCGACTCGGCATTCACAGACGTTTTCCACCCCGTGGAACCCTTTCAGGTGCGATTCGGGTTGAGAAGAACCTTTTGAGGGCCATCGTCCGCCGCTTTCACTCCAGCGATACCCGCGGCAAGTACATCCCCTGCTCCTCCCGCCGCCACCACCAGCCTTCGCCGAACCGCGTGAAATGGTACTGGAAGAGGCGCGCCCTTATGTATTTCGGAGGCGTGCCCGGGAACGGATTCCTTGCCAGGAGCCTCAGGACCGCCGGCTCGCCGCGCAGCAGCTTCTCCACGAAACGAATGAACCAGCGATTCTGCCGATAGCTGCCGAGCGCCGCGAACCACATCTGCCAGTCCAGGCGTGGCTGGTGGGGAGCGACGATGGGAGGCGCGCGGCGTACGTCGCCCGCCTTGTAGCGAAA
>Ga0335069_10013229_pt1 | contig 11589 bp, 4 predicted proteins | sample Lox_Sample_11_FD_206714 | JGI IMG/M metagenome (GOLD analysis project Ga0335069, IMG submission 206714) | Soil microbial communities from Loxahatchee National Wildlife Refuge, Florida, United States - Lox_Sample_1.1 | ecosystem: Environmental > Terrestrial > Soil > Wetlands | place: USA: Florida...
CCGAAACGACTCAACGGCGTCTGTGCGTCCACTACGACTACCAAATCGACCTGAGATCCCAACGCGCGCAACTGTTGCGCCGTTTCGAAGGCAAGTACGCCTTCATAACAATGTCCGCCGAGCATGTACGGGCCCTCGGAATACCGGCTGATGATCGTCTCGGCGTACGCCCTTGCTATGGCAGAAAGATGATACGGGGCTTGGAAGCTCGCCCATTGTGAAAGGTCGAGGCCCACGGGAACAAACTCCGCTTCAGGCTGCAGCACTGGTTTTATATGCCGCACGAACGCCCCGCCTCCGATCCACAAGAGCCGTTTCACGAAATGGTTTGAGTACCGTGATGACCCGGGCCGCGCAGAGGCCGCAACGACATCTGCTAGTTCGCCTAAGGTTGAGTGCTCGAAGCATGAGGTGACTGGCAGGGACACTCCCAGGTCGCGTTCCACTCGGGCAATCATTTTCGTGGCCAGCAGAGAGTGCCCGCCCAGGTCGAAGAAATCCTGGTCCTCGCGCGCCGAGTTTACACCCAGCACCGCTTTCCAAATCTCCGCAACTTTTCTTCTGAGTTCGGGATTGACCGGAGCACCCGGCCCATCAGCCTCCTTACTGTGGGGAACCGGCGGCAAAACACTCCGGTCCACCTTTCCGCTGGCCGTAAGCGGTAGCTGGTCAATGGAAACGTAATGCGCAGGCACCATGTAATCCGGCAATTGCTGGCGCAGGTAGTCACGAAGGAGTCTGGGCTGCAGTGCCGTTCTCTGCACGGTGTAGGCGGCTAGTCGCTTGTCCGCACCATCACCGACCACGCAAACTGCGGCCGCAGAAACCGACGGGTGCGTCGACAGCGCAGATTCGATTTCTCCCAGTTCGATTCTGAGACCGCGGATCTTCACCTGTTCATCCCTGCGTCCCAGAAACTCGATGTTTCCATCGGCCAGCCAGCGGCAGATGTCACCTGTCTTGTATAGGCGCTTGGTTTGGCCATCGAGCGGCACATCGACGAACTTCTCCGCAGTCATCTCCTCTGAGTTCACGTATCGCAGAGCCAGACCGTCACCACCAGCGTACAACTCGCCGGGAACCCCAATCGGACAAAGACTGCGGTTCGAGTCGAAGATGTAGCACTCCGAGTTGGAAATCGGCTGCCCGATGGGTATCGATGACAAGGACTGCGGAAGGCCACGCGGGATGCGATAGCACGTGGTGAAGGTAGTGTTTTCCGTTGGCCCGTAACCATTGATGATTTGAGTGAAGGGAAGAGCGCGGAGTCCTTTCCGGATGTGCGGAACGGAGAGGGCTTCACCACCCACGAGCAGTTGGTGCAGCAGGGTGAGAGTGTCGGGAGATTCCTCGATGATCAGATTGAACAGAGACGCAGTCAGCCACATCGAGGTGACGCCGTATTGCCGAATGGCGGCGCCAATCTGCTCCGCATCGAGCCGAGTGCCGGTGTACAGAGCGCATCGGCCGCCGTGCAACAGAGGGGCCCAGATTTCCAGCGTAGAGGCATCAAACGTGATGCTGGAAAGGTGGAGGAATACTTCCTCTGGGCCAAAGTGGGCATAGTCCTGAGCGAACACCAGTCGGGTTATGCCACGGTGTGGTACCTCGACGCCCTTAGGTTCACCCGTCGACCCAGATGTGTGGAGGCAGTACGCGGGAGCGTCTGCAGCCACCAGGACATGAGGATTGGGGATGCACTCCGTACCATAATCGAACTCGCCGAGGCCAATGACCGCCTCCGACCGCGCCGGCGCGAGGTGTGCACTCTTTTTGCTCACGAGCACAACTCGTATACCACAGTTCTCGCCAATAAAATCAATCCGCTTCTGCGGAAAGTCGGGATTGATCGCCACATAGGCCGCTCCCGCCTTCAGTACCCCAAGCATCGACACGACCAGGTCGAAGGAACGGGACAACAACAGGCCTATCCGTTCGCCGGTCTGGACGCCTGCGGCAAGCAGCACTTGGGCGATTCGATTGGCCCGCCTGTTCAGTTCACCGTACGTCAATTGTTCGTCGTCCCAAAGTAGCGCCGGCTGGTTCGGCGCCCTGGCGGCCAGATCTTCAATGACGGTATGCACGCATTCGCGACGATAAGCCTTCTTGTTTTGACTCCACTCCAGGAGGCTCAACCGCTCGCTTGCGTCGATCAATGTCATTTGCGAAACCCGCTGCCCCGGTGAACGCAGACAAGCGCGCAACAGGGAGCTGAAATACCTTGCCATCCGCTCGATCGTGGTCTGATCAAACAGGTCAGAGTTATAGTTGAAAACGAGGAGCGGCTCTTTGCTGAAGTCGGCGTAAACCGTCAGATCGAAAGAGGCTGTCTGAGCATCGAACTGCATCTGTTCGATTTCCAACTCGCCAGACAGTCGTCTCCCGACCTGGGTAATGTCCGTAGAAAGCACAACCTGATAAAAGGGGGTGTGGCTCAAGCTGCGGTCAGGATGCAAAGCCTGTACAAGCTTTGGAAAAGGCAATTCTCCGTGCTCCATCGCCTCAATGGACTTGAGGCGAACGCGTCCTAGTACTTCATTGAAGGTCGGATCGGCGTCGAAGCGACAACGGACCGCGAGGGTGTTGTTGAACAGGCCAATCACACTCTCCAAGTCCTCTGTCGTGCGGCTCGTAATCGGGTACCCGATTACGATATCCTGCTGGTTGGTCAGCCGGTGCAGCAGGGCCGCAAGGGTCGCCAGCGTGGTCATGAACAACGTCACATGCTCGCGGCGATTGAACTCCTTAAGTTCTGCCGTCAGTTCGGGCGCCAGGCGCAATACGTGCCGCCGTCCGTTGTAGGTCTGTCTGGCGGAACGCGGCCGATCTGGGAATAACAAAGGTGCGTTTGGCACTCCTGCCAGTTCTGTGCCCCAGTACTCCATTTCTTCTTGCACCCGCTGTTCGGTTTGCTGCCGACGTTCCCAAAACGCAAAGTCGGAATATTGCAGCGGCAACTCGGGGAGCTGGCATGACTTCCCCTGGGCGAAAGAGTCGTAGGCGCAGCAAAGCTCCTTCAGCAATACGTGCAGGCTCCTATCGTCCCAGCAGATGTGGTGCACGACCAGCAGCAGAAACGACTCCTGGAGAGTGGTTTGAAACAATCGCGCGCGTAATAGCAAATCCGTCGCCAGATCAAAAGTGACCTTGGTGGCCGAGCGGGCCAACTCTTCCATCTCCGATTCGCCGTCTGCAACCGGAATCACAGGAAGTTCGAAAATCTCGGCTGGGCGAACAATGGCGGACAGCGTGCCGTCTTGCAAAACGAAATTTGTTCTAAGACTTTCATGCCTGTTGACGATTACCTCCAATGCCCGGCGCAGAGCCTCACGGTCGACGTTTCCCTTGATTCGAAACAGCAGCGGGACATTAAAGGCGACAAGGTTCGGTTCCTTCTGATGGAGAAACCAGAGACCCTCTTGGACAAAAGACGGAGCTTGCGGACCCGTGGCGTTGCGGAGACGTTTAGCTTGTGCAATCGACTGAGCAACACTCAACACGTCAGGCTCCGAAAGCCAGGTGGATTTTACGCCGCTTAAACGCGCGGGAAACACCCATCGTTCCCAGGCTGGGTTCACGTCCGGCGCCCGCCTGGTGGCAAAGGGCGATCCGATAGGCTTCTTGAGAGATTCTCCTACTTTATCAAATTCGACCATCAGCGGCTTACGACAGCGTTAGAGAACTCGTGCAGGAGGGCAGCTTGCGAACTGGCCGGCGAATTTTGTACCAAGGGAATTGAGAGAAAATCCGGTACGGACCCGCCCCGGGAAAATGCCGCAGGAGGTTGGAGACTTCGGCCGCGGCCGCTGCTAGGAGAAGTTCGATTTTCTTGCCCTTCTCTCACCGACCCGCTCCATCTCTAGCGTGCTGCTGAAGGATATTCGCAGGCAGGGTGGCGCCTAACGCTTCCTCCACTCCCCATGCAACCGGACATCCTGATGTAGGAGCAAGGGCGGAAATCAACGCGGCGCAGAATGGCAAATCGCTCTCAGAGGTGCTTCTTTTTTTTCTCCGCCCTGCGTGCTTTTGCCAATTCCGATAAGCGTTTGCGCTCGGCTGCGGTGATACCGCCTTTGGCCGGATGCGGTGCGTTCCGCGGGGCGGCCGGATTCTTGGCGCTGGCCCGCGCCTGGGCGTTCTCCTTGCGTGCCGCCCATCTTGCCCGCATGGCTTCCGCGATCCTCTTGCGGAAGGCTGGACTTACCTGGCGCCGCCGGCTCGTGCCGGCTGGCTTGGCCCCGGACTGCTTCTTATTTTCAGGGACTTCCTTCTGCGGCGCGACTGTCTTCAGGGTGTTCTTGGCGCTCTTGGTCTGCGGACGCTTGGGCTTGGATGACACACCGTCCACCGGCTCCCCATGGGACTTGGTGTTCTGCGCCAGCTCCAATCCAAAAAGTGCGGAAAGGTCTTCGCCACCGCCGAGTACCTTGGCTGCCGCCGGCCCATTTTTCGAGAGCGGAAGGTCATTTCCGGCCTTAGCGATCAGTTCCTTTTCGTCAACCTGGTGAAGCCTGAAAAGCAGTTCCGGCTGTTGATCGAGCCGTGCGCCAATGCCATAAAGCACGGCGGCGACATGCTTACACATATCGGCCCAGTCCGGGCAACTGCAGGAGAGTTTGATCTCGTCGGGTGACGGAAAAAGGCCGGTTCTCGGCTGACAGACGCGTGTCATCACGCCCTGGGAGAAACGTCCCTGGAGAAGTTCGACGAGAGAGTCGATGGCTCCAGCGCAGTCCGTGCAAATCGATTTCCAGCGCACCTTCGAGACAGGCGCCACGCTTACCGTCACTTGATAAATGTCCGAGCCGCTCACCAGAGCCTGGATCTCACCGGGCGCAATGTGAAGATCAATCACCGAGCCGTTGCGCACATAGGCCCGGCCGCGAGGCAGTCGGTTTTCATAGTCGCTGTAGCGCTCGAGGTTATCGCACCAGGCCTTGCCCCAGAACGTTCTGGCAATGGTCCGCCCCTCGATCACGACGGGCGAGACGGGGTGTCCCCTTTTCGTGAGCTTGGCCATTTCGCGGGTCGCCCGCAGCCGTCGCTCCGCCACCGAAACGTAAGGTCTCCAACCATAGCCGTAATACATGAATCACATCTCCTGCAGTGCGGTGTGGATATCGAGTGCGACGAGGTTCAGCAACTCTTCATCGTTTAACTCGGTCAGCAGCAGGTTCGCGCCGCCTTCGAACAAATCCGTTGCGAGTTGCCGCTTCGATTCGATGAGTTGGTCAATTTTTTCTTCGATCGTTCCCCGGCAGACGAACTTGTGAACCAATACATTCTTGTGCTGCCCAATGCGGAAGGCGCGGTCGGTGGCCTGGTTTTCCACCGCCGGGTTCCACCAGCGGTCGAAGTGTACAACGTGGGACGCGGCCGTGAGGTTCAGTCCCGCGCCTCCGGCCTTGAGCGAAAGCACGAAGAACCCCACGGCTTCGTCTTCCTGGAAACGGCGCACCAACTCCTGGCGCTTCTTGACTTCGGTTTCCCCGTGCAGCACCAATCCGGGCCGCCCGAAGACCGACCCGAGGAAAGCCGCCAGTGGAGCCGTTACTTCCCGGAACTGGGTGAAGACGAGTACCTTCTCCTGCTTGGCGGCGATCACTTCGGCGATATCGCGCAAGCGCGTCCACTTGCCACTGTCCGCTTCCATCCAGGCGCCGTCTCCCAGCCATTGGGACGGGTGATTGCAGATCTGCTTGAAGCGCATCAGGAACGACAGCACCAGCCCCTTGCGCTGGATGCCATCGCTTTGCTGGAGTTGCGCGGCCAACTCGTCGACGGCCTGCTGATAGAGCGCTGTCTGCTTGCGGCTGAGTTGGCAGAAGGCTTTCAGTTCGGTTTTGTCCGGCAGGTCCGAAATGACCGCCTTGTCGGTTTTCAGCCGCCGCAAGATGTACGGTCGCACCAGTTCACGCAGAGGAGCGTACGGATTGTGCGACCGTGATGCCATGCGCTTGGTGAAGCCGGTGAACTGCTGGGCCGACCCGAGCAGGCCCGGGTTGATGAAGTCGAAGATGGACCACAGGTCACCCAGGCGGTTCTCAATCGGCGTGCCGGTGAGCGCGAATCTTGCTCGCGCGTTGAGCTTCTTGACCATCCTGGTCTGTTTGGCGTTGGGATTCTTGATGGCCTGTGCTTCATCGAGAACAACCAGGTGCCATGCGGTTTCCCCAAACCAGGGAATGCGCAGCAGCGAACCGTAGCTCGTAATCACCAGGTCCACATCCCGCAGGTGTTGCGGGGAAAGCATTTTGAACTCGGAGGCGGGCAGGGCCGAGGGATGGGCAATCAGCAGCTTCACGTCGGGAGTGAAGCGCTCCACTTCGGCGGCCCAGTTTGCCAGCAGCGAGGCGGGAGCGACCAGCAGGCTGGGCTGCCGCTTCCCATTCGTCTGGCTCTTCAACACCAGCAGCAACGAGAGCACCTGAATCGTTTTGCCCAATCCCATGTCGTCGGCCAAGCAAGCGCCGAGGCCGAGTTTTGCCAGGAGATAGAGCCAGCGCAGGCCAACCTGCTGGTAAGGACGCAGCGTGCCCTTCAGCGCCGCGCCGGGATCGACCGGCTCCAGGCCCTCGTGGCCGCGCAGCCCTTTCAGGGTTTCCGCCAGCCACGGCCCAGCGACCACTTGGGCCCAGTCGGCTTCCACCTCACCGGCGTCTTCTTCCGCAGTGACATGGGCTCCGGCGAGCATGCGCATGGCCTCTGCAAAACTGAGTCCTGTCGCCGCGACGGCGCGTTCGACTTCGCCGAAGTGTTCGATCATGCGCTGCAACCGTTCCCGGTCAACTTCCACCCAGCGGCCGCGAACCAGCGCCAGCCCGTCGGATTGGGCCAGCAATCGCTCGACCTCAGTCGCCGTCAACGTCTCCCCATCCAGCACAACTTCCATGCGGAAATCGAGCAGCGCATGGTGCCCGAGTTGTGACGGCCGACTGCCGCCCACCTTCGCGGTCACCTGCGGGCGCGAAGGCCGGTTTGCCTTCCATGCCGCGGGCATTCGCACCACCACGCCCGCGCTTTCCAGCTGCGGGACATCGCGCAACAGGCGCGCAGCTTCCTGGGGCGACCAGCGTAACGGGTGAAAGATCTCCCCCGCGTCCACCATGGTCTTCAACCATGGACAGCTCGCGGCCGCCCGCTGCACGGGAAGCAGCAGCGACAACAGAAGGTCCTTGTTCGTCGCACCCACATATTCGCGCAGAGCTTGGCCCAGCGGAAGATGCTGGGCCTTGGCGTGGGCGGAGAGCCGGGTGGTATAGGTGGCAAGAAACGCGAAGGGCGCAGCTTCGTCCTTGCGGTTCTCGGCGAGGTTGAAATGCACGCGACCGACAAGATTCCACGCGGGGTTGAGGCGTTGCAGAAAATCCTGTAGCCCGCATTTCGCGTCGCTCAGCTCACGCCGGAAAGCACCGTCCAGCTCTTGCCACAGGGCTTGCAGCACGGTTGGCGTCAGATACTCCGCCCCGGTCATGGGCGGTGCGACCAATGCCAGCGAATCCAGTTCTGCCTCCGATGGCGGTGGAACACGCGCTTCCAGTTGTGAAGATTCCAAATCTGGCTGAGTGCAAATGGCTGTCACATACCTCGCACCGAATTCTCGCCAGTACGAGAAAACGGAGGGAATAACAGTCCCAACTTCTGCGGCCCCAAGTTGGAGAAGCCCATGACCAGATCCACGCGCGAAGGCCTTCTGCAAACGCTGCGCCAGCGCAGAGTCAAGCGCCGGGGCGTCACAATCCCCGGTCAAGACGAGATGGCCGTGAGGGGTTAGAGCAGGGACAAGGGAGACTGCGCCCATCCCCAAAAACCTACCAGCTCCGATGGCAAGCCGCAACGGTTTGGCGTGGCTGTGATGCGGAGAACTTTACGCTCTTGGTACGCTCTGAGGGGAGGGCAAAGGAATACGACTTCGCTGTCGACGTAACCATCCCACGAACTGGGATCGCAAAACAGGGCTAGTGGGTGGGGGATTTCTCGGGCGGGAAAACGGAAAGCACGTGGGCTGGACGGCTGGGCTCCGAGCTGTCTATCAATTTCCCATGGCAGAGTCGGCACCAACCGCGATCCAACACCTGCAAGTGGGCATCAACCAAGTCCGCCATCGCGAAATGGCGCAGCCGACTCTCGTCGCAGACCTCGTGGATCACCTGGTCGGAACGGAGCTTGCAGAGAAGGCTCGGTGGCACTTTCAGGGGGCGCCGATTGGCTGGAATGTTTCCTTGGTCAAGGCAAACCAGGGAACGGCACAGCGGCCACTCTACGGCTTCCCCAAGCACCCCACGGAAACAGTCGCTGCAAGGGCTTGATCCGGCGGAGGCGATCCATGAAAAACTCGCCTGCCCACAAACACCGGTGATCGGAACCCATCCCGCAGTTGCTTTCGCGGGGCTAGCCCCGGGCAAGGGCGATGGCGCAGAATTCCAGCAAGAAACGTTGGCCCGTTCCCAAAGTGGAATTGAGATGTGCATCCTGCCGAGAACCAGAATGGAAGCAATGGACAGAGGCGGATGGTCGATGGGTAACCAGGGCAAGGGCGTCGATAGACGGCATTTCGGGCTTGATGCGCAACCGCCGAGCCCGGAACAGCTATCGAGGCATCCAGCCCCCGTATCTTCTTTCTTTGATGGCCGGGCGAGGGAGAATCACGTCTCCAATCGGGTTAAGGCCCACTCGTCACTGCCGGTGCGCCGCGCGCGGCTGTCCAGACATGAATGGACAGTCGGCCCGTCTCGCCATTGCGACGATCCGGAAGACTTGAATTCGCAAAGGGCGGGTCATGATTGGAGGCTGCTGAGTTGCTTTTTCACCTCCGCGGCCTCACTGTAATTCGGGTTGATCTTCAGTACCAGTTCCAATTGCTGGCGCGCGAGCGCTGGCTTTTCCGCCTTCGCATAAGCCATCCCCAAGTGGTAATGGATATTAGGGTTGTCAGGTGCATGCTGCTTCGACTGCAGCTTGAGTGCTTCCTGGAGCATGCTGATTGCCGAGCCATAGACCCCTTGCTGGTAGTAAATCCAGCCTAGCGTGTCAGCCGCATTCGGAGAGTCAGGCATGCCACGGCGCGCAGTCTGGGCCAACGACATGGCGACGTCGATGTTGCCACCACTTTGCAGCATGACGTTGGCCAGGTTGTTTGCAGCGATTGGGTCACCCGGTTTGAGGGCTAGCGTCTTCTGATAGGCCTCCTGAGCTTTGGTCCAATCCCGTTTTGACACATACAGGTCGCCTAAGAGGGAGTAGAATTCGGGCACACGAGGATGGTCCTTGGCCGCCTGCTGATAAGTGGCGATTGCCTGGTCTACCTCTCCTTTCGCCGCCTGTACCTGACCTAACTGGATCACAGCACCGGAATTGTTTTTGTCGAGTTCGACTGACCGGTTAAATGCCGACTCGGCGCCGTTCAGATCTTTCTTGTCGCGGAAAAGCACGTTGCCGAGCAGGAAGTAGAAGCTGCTATTCGCAGGCGACTTGGCAATTTGGGTATTCGCGACGGCCAGGGCTTTGTCGACCTGGTTTTGGGCAAGGTAGGTGTTCATCAGGCCACGAAGCGCGTCGGTAGAATTGGAGTCACGGTCAAGCGCGTCCTGGTAAGCCTTGCCGGCTTCCTTGTACTGCTTCTGTACGAACTTCAGATTTCCCCGCTCAACGTAAGCCAGGTGGCTTTGCGGAGCCACTTCGATCGCTTTGTTTATATCTTCCTCGGCAGCCGCAAACTGCTGGCGATTGATGTGAGAAAGGGCGCGCAGGGAATAGCCCTCTGGCGATGCGGGCTGCAGGCGAATGAGTTGGGTGGTTGCCGACTCGAGCGCACCCATGTCACCCTGGCGCATCGCCAGTAATGCCAAGGAGCGCTGAGCTTCGAGCAGGTCGGGACGAATACGCACCGCATTCAGCCATTCGACTTTGGCGTTTTCCACGTCCCCTGAGTTTTGAAACGCGACTCCTAACTGGTAGTGGGCCGCAGCGTTATTGGGCTCATTCTTGATCACAGTTTGCAATGCCACGATGGCGCCACTGGCATCTCCAGCGGCGATTTGCAACTGCGCGCGGTAGAGCAGAGCCTCGGTGTCTTTGGGACTGGCTTTCAGGACTTCGTCATTGAGCTTGCGCGCCTCATCGAAACGGTTATTCTGGAGCAGAAGTTGAGTATAATTATTCTTGACCTGGATATCTTTGGGATGCTCCTTGTAGAGGGTCGCGTATTCGGCGGTGGCTTTGTCCAGGTCCCCGGTGGTGCGGTAGAAGTCACCCAACATGCGGTAGTCCGCCGAGTTGTCGGGAAAGTCGCGCTTGACCTGTTTCAGGAATTCTTCTGCTTCGGCCTTCTTGCCCTCAATCAAGAAAAGGCGGACCAGGGCGGCGCGTGGTTCGGGATTGTTCGGGTCAACTTCAATGGCGTGGCGGAATTCCTGCTCTGCTTGTCCATACCAACCACGGGCCTGATGATACGTCCCCAGCATTAGCCAAGCGCCTACCGCCTTGGGATTCAGCTCAACGGCTTTCCTGAAATTCGCCTCGGCTTCGTCCGGTTGACCTTTCTTCAACAGCAGCAGCGCAAGCTGAAGATGCAAATCTCCATCGCTGGGCGCAAGAGTAATGGCCTTCCGTATTTCCGCAATCGCCCCCGAGACGTCGCCCTCCGCCGCCAGAAGATATGCGGCCACGAGATGAGACTTGGAATCGTCCGGGCGGTGTTGGAGCAACCAATCCGTTTGCTCTTTCGCCAACTGCAGTTCGCGATGGCCGATCAGCAGTTCGGCCATGTCAACACGGGCCGAGTAGTTCTCGGGCTGCAGCTCAATCGTGCGGGCCAGTTCCTGATACGCCCGCTGCTGCTGCTGGGTTTTGAGGTAAGTCTTGGCCAGTTCATAATGCGCATCGGCGTAGCTGGGATCAATTTTGACGGCGTTTACAAACTCAATCGCCGCCTCGCGATACTTGCCTTTTTCGAAGTAGCGCTGGCCGCTGTGAAAATACTTCTGCTTGCGCACGTTGGGATCGCGCGAGCATCCCGTAAACGTAGTAGCGATAAGGGTGAGAAGCAGAATAAATCGGAAACCGACCGGAGTCCTCATGGGCAACCTCTCAGCACTCACTACATGCTAACTGGGCAGCATTCTGAAAGTATAGGGCACGCCACTCGGATGCACCAAGAGCGACGCATCGTCCGGCTTCAACTTTCGTAACCTAGAAGCCCATCTATGACTTCGGCTGTCCGTCCTCGAACCCGGGACATTTAGGCTTCCTGCATCGCCAGCCGTCTTTATTTCACCTCGAAGGCGATGTGGAAATTGATCTGGTTCCTGCGGGACTTACCGGTGCCCCCGAACGCCTGAGCCCGAGTGAGGTGGATGAGCGAGCCCGGCGCGGCCTCGTGGGAGTGGTGAAGATCATCCACGCGGTTTTAAACGGCATTCCGGCGTTCCGAACTGCGGCTTCGTCGTCGCTTTCGCTGTGACCGTTTTGCGGACGCGGTTGCGGTCTCCAGTGTTAGCTTCGCACGCAGGCATAAGAAAAGAGCCGGATTGTTCCGGCCCTTTCCTTTGGTTCTCGCTTTAGAAGCAACCTGCTACACGCGGAATTTCC
>Ga0335069_10013230_pt1 | contig 11589 bp, 14 predicted proteins | sample Lox_Sample_11_FD_206714 | JGI IMG/M metagenome (GOLD analysis project Ga0335069, IMG submission 206714) | Soil microbial communities from Loxahatchee National Wildlife Refuge, Florida, United States - Lox_Sample_1.1 | ecosystem: Environmental > Terrestrial > Soil > Wetlands | place: USA...
CACCGGAGAACTCACCGAACATCCTCTACCTGGTGTGGGACGACACCGGCATCGCGACCTGGGACTGCTTCGGCGGGCTGGTCGAGATGCCCGCCATGACGCGGATCGCCGAGCGCGGCGTGCGGTTGTCGCAATTTCACACCACCGCGCTGTGCTCGCCGACCCGGGCGTCACTGCTGACCGGGCGTAACGCGACCACGGTCGGCATGGCCACCATCGAGGAATTCACCGATGGGTTCCCCAACTGCAACGGGCGCATCCCCGCTGACACCGCGCTGCTCTCCGAGGTGCTCGCCGAACGGGGCTACAACACGTATTGCGTCGGCAAGTGGCACCTGACGCCGCTGGAAGAGTCCAATCTGGCATCGACCAAACGGCACTGGCCCACCTCGCGCGGCTTCGAGCGGTTCTACGGTTTCATGGGCGGCGAGACCGACCAGTGGTATCCCGACCTGGTGTACGACAACCACCCGGTCAGCCCGCCGGGCACACCGGAAGACGGCTATCACCTGTCGAAGGACATCGCCGACAAGACCATCGAATTCATCCGCGACGCCAAGGTGATCGCGCCGGACAAGCCATGGTTCAGCTACGTGTGCCCCGGTGCGGGACACGCGCCGCACCACGTCTTCACGGAGTGGGCCGACAAGTACGCGGGCCGGTTCGACATGGGCTACGAGCGCTACCGCGAGATCGTGCTGGAAAAGCAGAAGTCGATGGGGATCGTGCCGCCCGGCACCGAACTGTCGCCGGTCAACCCGTATTCGGGCGTCAAGGGACCACAGGGCGAGCCCTGGCCGCTGCAGGACACGGTGCGGCCCTGGGACTCGCTCAACGACGTGGAGAGGAAGCTGTTCTGCCGGATGGCCGAGGTGTTCGCCGGCTTCCTCAGCTACACCGACGCCCAGATCGGCCGCATCCTGGACTATCTCGAGGAGTCCGGGCAGTTGGACAACACCATCATCGTGGTGATCTCCGACAACGGCGCCAGCGGCGAGGGCGGCCCCAACGGATCGGTCAACGAGGGCAAGTTCTTCAACGGCTACATCGACACCGTCGAGGAGAGCATGAAGCTCTTCGACCAGCTGGGCGGGCCCGAGACCTACAATCACTACCCGATCGGCTGGGCGATGGCCTTCAACACGCCCTACAAGCTGTTCAAGCGCTATGCCTCGCATGAGGGCGGCATCGCCGACGCGGCAATCGTCTCGTGGCCCAACGGCATTGCGGCGCACGGCGAGGTCCGCGACAACTACGTCAACGTCTGCGATATCACGCCGACCGTCCTCGACCTGCTGGGCATCACGCCCCCGGAGACCGTCAAGGGCATCGCGCAGAAGCCACTGGACGGGGTGAGTTTCAAAGCGGCGCTTGACGATCCGGGCGCCGACACTGGGAAGAAGACCCAGTTCTACACCATGCTGGGCACCCGGGGGATCTGGCACGAGGGCTGGTTCGCCAACACGATCCATGCCGCCACGCCGGCCGGCTGGTCGCATTTCGATGCCGATCGCTGGGAGCTCTACCACATCGAGGCCGACCGCAGCCAGTGCCACGACCTGGCCGCCGAGAACCCCGGCAAGCTGGAAGAGCTTAAGGCGCTGTGGTTTTCCGAAGCCGCCAAGTACAACGGCCTGCCGCTGTCGGATCTGAACATCGTCGAGACGATGATGCGCTCGCGGCCCTACCTGGTCGGCGAGCGGGACAGCTACACCTACTACCCCCACTGCGCGGACGTCGGCATCGGCGCGGCCGCCGAGATCCGCGGCCGCTCGTTCGCCGTGCTGGCCGACGTGACCGTAAACACGACCGGGGCCGAGGGCGTGCTGTTCAAGCAGGGCGGCGCCCACGGCGGCCACGTCCTGTTCGTCCAGGACGGGCGGCTGCACTACGTCTACAACTTCCTCGGCGAGCGCCAGCAGCTGGTTTCCTCGTCCGGCCCGGTGCCGCTGGGGCGACACATGTTCGGTGTTCGCTATGCGCGGACGGGAACGGTCGAGAACAGCCACACCCCGCTCGGTGACGTCACGTTGTTCGTCGACGACGAGGTGGTCGGCACGCTGCCGGATGTGACGACCCACCCCGGGACGTTCGGGCTGGCGGGGGCCGGGATCACCGTCGGGCACAACGGCGGATCGGGAGTGTCCGGCCGCTACAAGGCACCGTTCAATTTCACCGGCGGCACCATCGCCCAGGTCACCGTCGACTTTTCGGGCAGGCCGTACGAGGATGTGGAAAGGGAACTCGCGCTCGCCTTTTCGCGCGACTGAGCCGGCGTTCCGGCGATGTCGGTGCGGTCGCCATCGCGCCGGCACAGTTCCGCGGCGACAGCAGACAGTTGCTGAGCGGCACGGTTTGGGCCCCGGTGGCGATCCATCTGGAAGGGCCGGCGGATGCCCCGGTTGCGACGCGCCGAAGCCGACAACGAGGCAGCAGTTTGCTGCCGCCGTTTCCTTAATCCCCACTTTTGGGGGTCGCGGGCTGTAGCATCTGGCCCCGTGATGCCTCATGAGCACTGAACCTTCGCCGTCGGCACCGCCCGCCGCACGAGGACCGCGCGTTGCCATCGCGTTCGGGATCGTCGTGGCCGTCATCGTTATCTACGTCCTGTCCCTCATCGCCGTGCACCTGTTGACCCAATCGGCGCCCGCGCTGCCCTCGGTGGACTTCAGCAAGATCGAGGCCGAGGACAGCGTGGTGCAGGTGCGCCTCGAGAAGCTGGACACCGTCGCAAACCGACTGACGGTGAATGTGCTTGTCTACCCGAAGGATTCGCTGTACGACAAGAACCTCGGTGTGTTGACCACCGACGCCACCGTGCGGCTGTATCCGGAGAACGACCTGGGCGACCTGCAATACCCGGTAGGCAAAGCGCCGGCGCAGGTGAGCACCGCAATCGTGGCGCACGGCGATCCCGGCAACTGGCCCTTTGACTCCTATAGCACTGATGAGATCTCGGCCGACGTGTTCACCGGGTCCGGCCCGAACCGCGAAAAGGTACCTGCTCGCGTCGAAGTCACCGGAAAGCTGGACGGCTGGGACGCCGTTGTCACCCGCATCCATGACCCCGCCGACCCACCTGATGTCCAGGACAACGCGCGGCTCACATTGTCGAGATCCAAGAGTCCGCTGATCTTCGATTTCGGAATCATCCTGGTCCTGATCACCCTGCCCGCGTTGGCATTTTGGGTGGCCATACCGATGGCGTTGGGCCGGACGTCCTTCTTGCCACCGTTCGGAACCTGGTACGCCGGTATGCTTTTCGCCGTCATGCCCCTGCGCAACTTCCTTCCCGGCAGCCCACCGCCAGGCTCGTGGATCGACCAGGCCGTCGTGCTATGGGTTTTGCTGGGGTTGGTCGCCGCGATGACCATATTCATCTTCGCCTGGTGGCGGTTCCGCGATCGAAAGAAGCCGCCGAAGCCCTAGCGTTCACAGCCGGCCGCTACTCCGAATTCGATGGTTCCCCGGGGCCGATCGCGTCGACGGCGCTCGATACGGTTTCTCGGAAGTCCGCCGACAGCGGGATGTAGCCGGTTTTCGCGAGGTCGACTTGGCCGGGACCAATCGCCGCCTGCAGAAACGCTCTGACCGCCTTGGCGACGTCGGCGCTGGGATATGTGGAGCAGACGATCTCATAGGTGGCCATGACGATCGGGTACACGTCGGGTTGGGCCGGGTTGTAGAACGACGAAAGATCGAGCACGAGGTTGTTGCCGTTGCCGATGACTTTGGCGCCGGCAATGGTCTTGCCGACGGCGTCGGTGCCGATCCGGACCGGCCGCAACGACCTGCGGCTGGCCGGGGTCTTGATCTCTGCGGCGAAAAGCCCCTCTTTCAGCGCGAATGACAATTCGTTGTAGCTGATCGCGCCCTCGGTGGTTCTCACCAGCGCCGCGGTGCCGGCGTTCCCGACAGCGCCGGTGCCTACACCGCCGTTGAAGGTCTTGCCCGCGGGCTGAGTCCACGCTCCACCGGATGCGGCCTGCAGGTAGGCCTGGAAGTTGTCGGTGGTGCCCGATGCGTCGCTGCGGTAGATGACGTGAATGTCCTCCGCCGGCATGGATGCGTTGAGCGCGGTGAGGGCCGGATCGTCCCAGCGCTTGATCGTGCCGTTGAAGATTTTGGCCAGCGTGGGCGCGTCGAGCACCAAAGAGTCGGCGGAGCTGAGGTTGTACGTGATGGCCAGTGGGCCGAATACCACGGGCAGGTTCCAGGCCTCGGCACCGCCGCATCGCTGTTTGGCCGCGGGGTATTCCTCGGCGGTCAGCGGTATGTCCGACCCGGCGAAATCGGTTTTGCCGGAGAGAAAGTCGCTGACTCCGGCGCCGGAACCGTTTGAGGTGTAATTGAGGTGCTGCCCGGGGCAGGCCTTGGTGTAGGCGTCGATGAACCGGTTCATCGCATTGGCTTGGGCGGTCGAGCCGCTGGCGTTCAAGTTCTGGTCGCCGCCGCAGCTGACCTTGGCCCCGGCGGTGTAGGGAAGGGTCGCGGGGGCGTTGCTGCATGCCGAGACGAGCAGGGCGGCCGCAGCCAGCAAGCTCAGGGTTGTAGCTGATCGATTGCGCTTCACGTTGGTTGTTTCCTTGCGACAGCGGATCCGGCGGGTGGACTCGCGTGGCCTCGTCGACCACGATGGCGCCCGTGGCCGACGGCGAGCGCAAGGGGCAACGGCAGTGTCATCCCCATTTCGGCACATGTCGACAGATACAGCCATCGAAACGAGCAAGTAAACAAAGATTAGATGAACGGGCGGGCTCGACTGTATGAATGGCCGGATCGGTCCTTCTCTGAATTGCGCGGACGAGCCGCACGGGGCCGTTTGCCGTCGTCATACCCTGAAGTAATGCTTACCGAGTTGGTCGAGTTGCCCGGCGGGTCGTTCCGCATGGGCTCGACGAGCTTCTACCCGGAAGAGGCGCCGATCCATACCGTGACGGTGGGTCCCTTCGCAGTGGAGCGGCACCCGGTGACCAATGCGCAGTTCGCCGAATTCGTCTCGGCCACAGGGTATGTGACGGTCGCTGAGCAACCGATCGACCCCGCGCTCTATCCCGGTGCGAATCCTGACGATCTGTGCCCGGGCGCCATGGTTTTCCGCCCCACACCCGGGCCCGTCGATCTGCGTGACTGGCGTCAATGGTGGGACTGGGTACCCGGGGCAAGCTGGCGTCATCCGTTCGGGCCGGACAACCATGTCGCGCGCCTCGACGATCATCCGGTGGTGCAGGTGGCCTATCCGGACGCCGCGGCCTATGCGCGCTGGGCCGGCCGGCGGCTGCCGACCGAGGCCGAATGGGAGTATGCGGCCCGGGCCGGAAGCGCGACGACGTACTCCTGGGGTGACGCGGCCACACCTGATGGCCGATTGATGGCCAATACCTGGCAGGGCAGGTTCCCCTACCGCAATGACGGGGCGCTCGGCTGGACGGGGACTTCGCCGGTGGGCGCGTTTCCGGCCAATGGGTTCGACCTACTCGACATGATCGGCAATGTCTGGGAGTGGACCGCCACCGAATTTTCCGCACACCACCGGCTCGATCGGCCGCCGAAAGCCTGTTGCACACCGTCGGGGCCCGCCGATCCGGCCGTCAGCCAGACCTTGAAGGGCGGTTCGCACCTGTGCGCGCCGGAGTACTGCCACCGCTACCGCCCGGCAGCACGGTCACCGCAGTCGCAAGACTCGGCGACCACCCACATCGGGTTTCGCTGCGTGGTGGATTCGGGTTCGACCCGGCAACGCTTCAGCATGTCGTGACCCGGGCTCCCGCAATCCCCCTACCGCAAGTGAACGTCGGATGTCGGGCGGGTGACGGAAGCCTTCCGGCGCGCGCAGGCTTGGGATTTCCGCGCGCGATCAGCACGGTCCTTCGCTAGCATCTGACCCCGTGGCGCCCCGACAAACCGGATTTCGGCAGCCAGTCGTAGACCCGCCCCGGCAAGCAGTGCGGTGCCCACGGCATGCGTTCGGTCCCGGCGGCGATCAATGACAGCGGAGACTCAGTCGACACCTGCCGCGCCTCCGGCGCTCGACGAGCCGGCCCCGGCCCCAAAGAAAAAGAAGAAGTCGCCCGGCAAGGCAAAGCCGCCCAAGTTGACGAAATCTCAGATCGAGATCGGTGTGGCCATTCTGGTCACCGTGGCCGTCACCTACGCCCTGTCGCTGGTCGCCGCCCACTTGCTGCAGCGAGAAGGGCGTCCGTTGCCCGCCCTGGATTTGAGCCAGGGCGGGGGCGACGCAACCATCGTGCAGCTACGCGTCGAGGAGCTGAAACCCGTCACGAATCGCCTCACCGTCAACGTGCTGGTCTACCCCGGGATTGCGCAGTACGACCCGCGATTCGACGTGTTGGGCAACGACGTCGCCGTCCGACTGTATCCAACGAGCGACCTGGGCGACCTCAATTACCCGAAGGGAAAAGCGCCGGCGCAACTCACCGCCACCATCGAGGCACACGGCAATCCGCGCAACTGGCCGTTCGACAAGTACAAGACCGAGCCGATCGCGGCCGATGCGTTCGTCGGGTCCGGTGACAACCGCCGGAAGGTGCCGGCCCTTGTCGAAGTAACCGGAGCGCTGGACGGTTGGAACATCGATGTCGAGCGCGTTCGCGACCCGAGCGGCCTGCGGACCTCGCGGTCCATGGACACGGGCAACGTGGTCATCACCCTGGAGAGAGCCGAGGGCCCCCTGATTTTCGACCTGGTCATCTGCCTCGTCCTGATGACGCTGCCGACCATAGCGCTGATAGTGGCCATTCCCATGGCGATGGGCAGGCGGAAGTTCGTGCCGCCATTCGGAACGTGGTATGCCGCGATGCTGTTCGCAGTCGTACCGCTGCGCAACATCCTCCCCGGCAGCCCACCACCCGGTTCATGGATTGACCAGGCCCTCGTGCAGTGGGTGCTGCTCGCACTGGTGACAGCCATGAGCTTGTACTTCGTTTCCTGGATCCGGCAAGGGGACTGAAGCGGCAACCCGGGGTTGCCCGATTTGGCGCTGAGCTGGCCGTCCCCTAGACTCTAGGGGTTGCCTTGGGCAGACCTCGGCCGGTGCGAATCGGCCCCGCGTGCCCTTCGGTGACAAAAGTGTTTCAAGACCGCGCATGTCAGGATTTGTGGTGGGCTTTGCCTGCCTCCTGCCGCGCACGTGGACCAGGTCAGGAGATCGAGTGATTCAGCAGGAATCGCGGCTGAAGGTCGCCGACAACACCGGCGCCAAGGAGATCTTGTGCATCCGGGTGCTCGGCGGTTCGTCGCGACGCTACGCCGGCATCGGTGACGTCATCGTCGCCACCGTCAAGGACGCCATCCCCGGCGGCAACGTCAAGCGCGGCGACGTCGTCAAGGCCGTCGTGGTGCGCACGGTCAAGGAGCGCAGGCGTCCCGACGGCAGCTACATCAAGTTCGACGAGAACGCCGCGGTGATCATCAAGCCCGACAACGACCCGCGCGGCACGCGCATCTTCGGGCCGGTCGGCCGCGAACTGCGCGAGAAGCGATTCATGAAGATCATCTCGCTGGCCCCGGAGGTGTTGTAGATGAAGGTCCACAAGGGCGACACCGTCCTCGTCATCGCGGGCAAGGACAAGGGCGCCAAGGGCAAGGTGCTGCAGGCGTACCCGGAACGCAACCGCGTGTTGGTCGAGGGCGTCAACCGGATCAAGAAGCACACCGCGATTTCGACCAACCAGCGCGGAGCGCGCTCGGGCGGCATCGTCACCCAGGAAGCGCCGATCCACGTCTCCAACGTGATGGTGGTCGACTCGGACGGCAAGCCCACCCGGGTCGGCTACCGGGTGGACGAGGAAACCGGCAAGCGCGTCCGCATCTCCAAGCGCAACGGCAAGGACATCTGAAATGACGACAACAGAGGCCAATGTGAAAGCTCAGCCTCGTCTCAAGGAGCGCTACCTCAAAGAGATCCGGGATGCGCTGCACAAAGAGTTCGGCTACGGCAACGTCATGCAGATCCCGACCGTGACCAAGGTCGTCGTCAACATGGGGGTCGGCGACGCCGCCCGCGACGCCAAGCTGATCAACGGCGCGGTCAACGACCTGGCGCTGATCACCGGGCAGAAGCCCGAGATTCGCAAGGCGCGGAAGTCCATCGCGCAGTTCAAGCTGCGCGAGGGCATGCCGATCGGCGTCCGGGTGACCCTGCGCGGGGACCGGATGTGGGAGTTCCTCGACCGGCTCACGTCGATCGCGCTGCCGCGTATCCGCGACTTCCGGGGCCTTTCGCCCAAGCAGTTCGACGGGGTCGGCAACTACACGTTCGGACTGGCCGAGCAGTCGGTGTTCCACGAGATCGACGTGGACAAGATCGACCGGGTCCGCGGCATGGACATCAACGTCGTCACCTCGGCGACGACCGACGACGAAGGACGAGCGCTGTTGCGGGCCCTCGGCTTTCCGTTCAAGGAGAACTGACTGGATGGCGAAGAAAGCATTGGTCAACAAGGCCGCACGCAAGCCCAAGTTCGCGGTGCGCGGCTACACCCGCTGCAGCAAGTGCGGCCGTCCGCGCGCGGTGTTCCGCAAGTTCGGGCTGTGCCGGATCTGCCTGCGCGAGATGGCGCACGCGGGCGAGCTGCCCGGTGTGCAGAAGAGCAGTTGGTAACAGGGGACTGACGATATGACGATGACGGACCCGATCGCGGACTTCTTGACGCGTCTGCGCAATGCCAATTCGGCTTACCACGACGAGGTGAGCCTGCCGCACTCCAAGATCAAGGCCAACATTGCCGAGATCCTCAAGAGTGAGGGCTACATCAGCGATTACCGGACCGAGGACGCTCGGGTCGGCAAGGCGCTGATCGTTCAGCTGAAGTACGGCCCGAGCCGCGAGCGCAGCATTGCCGGCTTGCGCCGGGTCTCCAAGCCGGGTTTGCGGGTGTACGCGAAATCCACCAACCTGCCGCGGGTGCTCGGCGGACTGGGCGTGGCGATCATCTCCACGTCGTCGGGTCTGCTCACCGACCGTCAGGCGGCCAGACAGGGCGTGGGCGGCGAAGTCCTCGCGTACGTGTGGTAGGGCCGGGGAGGTAGAGAAAGACTATGTCGCGCATTGGTAAGCAGCCGGTTCCGGTGCCCACCGGAGTCGACGTAACGATCGAGGGCCAGAACGTCTCGGTCAAGGGGCCCAAGGGCACCCTGAATCTGACGGTCGCCGAGCCGATTACGGTGGCGCGCAACGACGACGGCGCGATCGTGGTCACCCGCCCCAACGACGAGCGGCACAACCGCTCGCTGCACGGGCTGTCGCGGACCCTGGTGTCCAACCTCGTCACCGGTGTGACGGAGGGTTACACCGTCAAGATGGAGATCTTCGGGGTCGGCTACCGCGTGCAGCTCAAGGGCTCCAACCTCGAGTTCGCGCTGGGCTACAGCCATCCCGTGGTGATCGAGGCGCCCGAGGGCATCACGTTCGCGGTCCAGTCGCCGACGAAGTTCACGGTGTCGGGGATCGACAAGCAAAAGGTCGGCCAGATCTCGGCGAACATCCGCCGCCTGCGCCGTCCCGACCCGTACAAGGGCAAGGGCGTGCGCTACGAGGGCGAGCAGATCCGCCGCAAGGTCGGAAAGACAGGTAAGTAGTCATGGCGCAAAAGAAGGCTGACACCGCCGCCGCGCGAAAGCCGGTCGGGCAGAGCGTATCCGCAACCCGGCGGGTCTCGCGGCTGCGCAGGCACGCGCGGCTGCGCAAGAAGATCGCGGGCACCCCGCAGCGTCCGCGGCTGGTGGTGCACCGCTCGGCGCGGCACATTCACGTGCAACTGGTCAACGATGAAAACGGCACCACGCTGGCCGCCGCCTCGTCGATCGAGGCCGACGTGCGGAGCCTGGACGGTGACAAGAAAGCCCACAGCGTGCGGGTGGGTCAGCTGATCGCCGAGCGGGCCAAGGCCGCCGGCATCGACTCCGCGGTCTTCGACCGTGGCGGATACACCTACGGCGGACGGATCGCTGCGCTGGCCGATGCCGCGCGCGAGAACGGATTGCGATTCTGATGAACAACATCAGCCTGATGACAACTGGAAGGACCGCATAATGGCGGAGCAGTCAGCCGGCGGCCCGGAGGCCCGCGGCGACAACCGCGACTCGCGCGGTGACAGCCGCGATAGCCGCGGACGGCGCGAAGGTGGCCGCGGGGGGCGCGATCGCGACCGCGACGGCGAGAAGAGCAACTACCTGGAACGGGTCGTCGCCATCAACCGCGTCTCCAAGGTGGTCAAGGGTGGACGGCGATTCAGCTTCACCGCGTTGGTCATCGTCGGTGACGGCGCCGGCATGGTCGGCGTCGGCTACGGCAAGGCCAAGGAGGTGCCGGCCGCGATCGCCAAGGGCGTCGAGGAGGCCCGCAAGGGCTTCTTCCGCGTCCCGCTGATCGGCGGCACCATCACGCACCCGGTGCAGGGTGAGGCCGCCGCCGGCGTGGTGCTGCTGCGCCCCGCCAGCCCGGGTACCGGTGTGATCGCCGGCGGTGCGGCGCGCGCGGTGCTGGAATGCGCCGGGGTGCACGACATCCTGGCCAAGTCGTTGGGCAGCGACAACGCGATCAATGTGGTGCACGCCACCGTGGCCGCGCTCAAGCTGCTGCAGCGTCCCGAGGAGGTGGCCGCTCGTCGCGGGCTGCCGATCGAGGACGTCGCCCCGGCCGGGATGCTCAAGGCGCGGCGGGAAAGCGACGCGCTCGCCGGCCTGCCCGCGGGCGCGGCCGTCCGGGAGGGAACGGCATAGCCATGAGTCAGCTCAAGATCACCCAGGTGCGCAGCACCATCGGTGCGCGCTGGAAGCAGCGCGAGAGCCTGCGCACCCTGGGCCTGCGGCGGATTCGCCACTCGGTGATCCGTGAGGACAACCCACAGACCCGCGGCCTGATCGCGGTGGTGAGCCACCTGGTCGAGGTGGAGTCGGCGCCCGAAGGGAAGACACAGTGACCATCAAGCTGCATGACCTCAAGCCCGCACCCGGGTCGAAGACGGCGCGCACCCGGGTCGGTCGCGGCGAGGGCTCCAAGGGCAAGTCGGCGGGCCGGGGCACCAAGGGCACCAAGGCCCGCAAGAACGTGCCGGCCACCTTCGAGGGCGGCCAGATGCCGATCCACATGCGCCTGCCCAAGCTGAAGGGATTCCGGAACCGGTTCCGCACCGAATACGAGATCGTCAACGTCGGTGACCTCAACCGGCTGTTCCCGCAGGGCGGTTCCGTCGGCGTGGCCGAGCTGGTGGCCAAGGGGGCGGTTCGCAAGAACTGTCTGGTCAAGGTCCTCGGCGACGGCAAGCTGACCGCCAAGGTCGAGGTGTCCGCGCACAAGTTCAGCGGCAGCGCGCGCGAGAAGATCACCGCCGCGGGCGGCTCGGTCACCGAGCTGTAGTCAGCTCAGCTGCGGAATCACCTCGGCGGCAAGGCGTTCCATCTGCTCGCGGTTCTCGGGGACATCGGCGCCGTCGGGATTGAGCAACAGGTACCCGGCGCCGGCGTCGATCACCTCGCGCAGCCCGCGCGCCACGTCGTCGGGTGTGCCCGACACCGGCACGTCTTTGACGCCGGGCATCTCGCCGTAGATGCGGTGCAGCCCGGCCA
>Ga0335069_10013233_pt1 | contig 11587 bp, 13 predicted proteins | sample Lox_Sample_11_FD_206714 | JGI IMG/M metagenome (GOLD analysis project Ga0335069, IMG submission 206714) | Soil microbial communities from Loxahatchee National Wildlife Refuge, Florida, United States - Lox_Sample_1.1 | ecosystem: Environmental > Terrestrial > Soil > Wetlands | place: USA...
GCTCCACGGACTTCACCGTCACCGCCGAGGCCGGAGGGCTCTCGCGCACGGCGCAGATCCAGCCGGGCGTCTTCTTCACCTTCGAGGCGCCCTTCGTCCGGATCCTCGGCCTGTACAGCAACATGCTCGAGGACCCGGGGGTCATCGCCGACCAGAACGTCGGCAACTCGCAGCTCAAGTTCCTCGAGGCGGCCCTCAGGCGCGTGAAGGCGGAGGCGTTCGAAGGGGCCCTCCTCTTCGCCCATCACCATCCCCCCTACACCGCTAGCACCGCCGGGTCACGCCACGGCTGGAGCGTGCAGATGCTGGCCGACATGGACGCCGTCTGCCAGAAGGCGGGCGTGTGGCCGCACGCCGTCCTCGCCGGCCACGTCCACAACTACCAACGCTTCACGAGGACGCGCTCCGACGGGACAGAGATTCCCTACGTGTCCTGCGGGAACGGGGGCCACAACGTCCAGAAGCTCACCCGCAAGGGGGCCACGCCGCTTCGGACCCCACAGGTCCTCCAGGCGGCGGGGAGAGGTACAGACGAAATCGCCTTCGAGAGCTACGACGACTTGAACTACGGTTACCTGCGGATTCTCGTCACCGCGGCTCAGCTCCGGATCGAGTACCACGCGGCGAGCGACGGCCCCGATGTGAAGACCCCAGACGACTCCGTCACGGTCGACCTCGCCTCCCGAAAGCTGGGTCATTTCGCGGCCACCGACATGGGGCGGGCGCAGGCGGTGAGCGATCTCCACGAGTCGATGCGGGAGCTTGCCAGAGCGAAACGCTGACGGCCGCCCCTGCCCCTGGGCCCTCTCCCGGGCGGTCCTTCACCCGAGGACAATTCACCGTATCACGGTGATCCATCCCTCCGTCTTCGCGCTCGGGACTCGCCGGCTCGAGGGTGTTCCAGCTGACCATGGAGAGGGACGGTGCTTTGCCACCTCTGCTCCTGGGCTTTACTCGTCTCGCGACGCTTCTTGGACCTCGACCACGCGATCCCTGTGGAAGCCGACAAGGACGAGCCGGAACAGGTAGTTCCAAGGGTGGGAAAAGAGCGAGCAGCCCGGTAGACGAATCCGGTGCGATTCCGGCTCGGAACGCGAGCCGCGAGGCTGGTAGTCTTTGGCCGATGGCGTCGACGGACCTGTGCAAGCCTCGCCTCGAGAGCGAAGGCTTCCGCGACAGGGCGGACACCCGACCCGCGCCCCGAGGCTTCGAGGCCGTGGGCGGCCACCTTTCGGGGATGGCGCGTGAGGGTCGCTTGCTTGGACCAGGTCCTAGTCGGTTCGGGGCCCGCCTCGGGTTCGCCGTCGTCTCGGTCGTCCTTCTTGCCCCGCCCGCCTCCCCTGCATCGGATCGGCTCGCGCCACACATGGCCATTCTCGACCTGAGACTCTCCGAGGACACCTTTGCCGACGCAGAGCGTCTGCTGGGCCCGGCGGAGGTGAAGGAGAACGGCGGGGAGGCGGCAGCCAGCGCCCGGGCCGCTTGTTACGTCGGCCCGGACGGCACGACCCTGGCGCTCATCTCAACCGGAGGGTTCCGGGGCGGCTGGCTCACGATGTACCAGCTCGTCGCGCGCGTCGCCCTCGCCAACTTCAGCGGTGATTTCGGCGGCGATTACGTCGTCCCGCTCGCCAAGCGACCTCGATGCGCCCGGTCAGCGAAGTTGTCACACAAGACTCGCACGCTCGGGGGACTACGGCTCGGGATGACGAGCGCCGAGGTCCTCCGGCTGCTGGGGAACCCGTGCGACAGAGCGGAGGCGTCGCTCGGCTTCTGCTCGGAGGAGGCACTGCACCCCACCGCCGACGAGGTGACGCGGCTCAAGAAAAAGGCGGGCCAAGGGGACTGCACCACCCTGCACGTCTCACGATGGCTCATCGTGGAGTTCGAACGCGGCAAGGTCGTCGCGATACGTGCCGAGCAGAACGAGTCCTGAGGTCCGGCCCCGCTCCACGCCATCTGGCCTCGAGCATCGACGAGCTGCCCCGGAAGAACAAGGCGCCATCGAGACCCGGGCCGGGCGATCCTCGGGCCGGTCACCCCAGGACGGCAAGGGCAGGCTTGCTCGAGCCCTGGCCGGCAGCGTCGAGAACCCAATGAACGAGAGCACCGGCTCAGCGGAGACTACGTCGAGCGTCCCGCGTGGATGATGACACTTCCAGCGAGGATGACGGCCAGGCCCACCCAGGTGGAGGTCGGCACTTGGTCCTTGAACACGATGCGGCCGATGGCCACGCTCACGACCGCGAAGATCCCGACGTAGGCGCCGAGCAGCTTCGAGAAGTCGATATCGAGCAGGTTCACCACCACTCCGTAGGAGCCGAGCAGGCAGAAGCCGAGCGCCATGAGGACGGCAGCGGCTCCGCGCATCCCCTTCCGGATGAGCGCGTCACCCGCGACCTCGAGTACCGCGGCTCCGATGAACCACGCGACTGCTCCAAGCCTTCCAAGTTCCATCGACAGGGGTTGCATGCCGCCGCTATATAAGCGACCACCCTCGGTCGCGAGGGGACCCGTCGAGACGGCTTGGACATTCTCTGGTGGCGGGAGATCGGGGGCACCGACGGCAGAATGGGTCGCTCCGGCGACCGACATGGGGCGCCGCCCACGACGCTCGAAGAGCCGCAACCGGAGTCCCTCGAGGTACGGTCCTGGGCTTGATCCGGTCTTCTAGACACCAACCGAAGGGGAGTTACGGTGTCACGCATGGACCAGGAGTCGACGGCAAGGAAGCCGCCTGGACAGCGTAGGAGCTTCACGGACGAATTCAAGGCGAACACTGTTCGGCCGGTGAAGCCAGTGTCGGCGGTCGCCCGCGACCTCGACCTGACGTCCTCGGCAGAGTGCGGCGAGCGATCCGTCACGAACGCCACCGCAGGGGAGGCTGTGCTCGACTACATCGAGGTCTTCTACTATCAGCAAGGGTCGACACTCGGCCATGGGCTACAAGAGCCCGGCCGAGTATGAGTGGGCAGCCCGGGCGGAGTTGGTCGCGTACTGACCTGTCTGCAGAATCGAATCAAGCCCAGTACATTCCCTGAAAGAGTGCAGAGACGAGGGCACGATGAATGACGCGCGGGTGGCACCCGAGACGAAAGGTGTTGCGGTGAAGTTGCTTGCTGCGATGGACCTTGGCCCTGAGATCGAGGGCATGGCGGGGCGCCAACTTCGAATGCGTATGGTGACGATCGAGCCTGGTGGGGTCTTCGGCCCGATTCACGACCACAAGAACAGACCAGGCACCGTCTACATTTTGCAAGGAACGATCACTGACCATCGAAATGGAGTCGCTACGGACTATGGGCCGGGAGTAGGCTGGCCCGAGGATAGGAACACCACCCACTGGCTTGAGAACAGAGGAACGATTCCGGCGGTGGAGATCTCGGTCGATATAGTCAGGCAAGAGTAAGCAGCATCGCCACTCGGCCACGGGCTACGGGAGCCCGGCCGAGTACGAGAGGGCAGTCCAGGCAGAGTTGGTCGTCTACGGATTCGCATCAAGCCCAGCCGCGGTCCTGCCCTGGTAGGCGGGGCGCAGGTCCTCCATCCGAGTGTGGTCCGCTGCACCCCGCACCGTTAGTCGTCGCCCCGGTGCGGTAGACATAGAACTTCAACACCTCCTCCTTGCCGCAGGAGGTTCTGGGAGCACAGGAGCAATCGCCATGGATAGATCCGACCTCTCCCAGGTCTACCGGGACTACATCGCTTGCTTGAATGCGCAGGACTGGCCGAAGCTGGAACAGTTCGTCGACGAGGAGGTGCACTACAATGGGCGGCGGACCGGAGGATCGGGCTATCGGGAGATGCTCGAGAGAGACTTTCTCGAGATCCCGGACCTCCACTTCGACGTTCAGCTCTTGATTTCCGATCCGCCCTTCATCGCGAGCCGACTGCGCTTCGACTGTGCGCCCAGGGCGAGGTTCCTTGGCCTAGAGGTAAACGGGAAGAGAGTCTCCTTTACCGAGAATGTCTTCTATCGGTTTCGGGGAGATGGGATTGCGGAGGTATGGTCGGTCGTAGATAAGGCGGCTATCGAAGCTCAGCTCTAGGTCAGCTTGAATCCTTGGCGGTATACGGACAGGGCTCTTGGCTCGAAAGTGAGCGAGGCGATTTCTTGCAGGCCGAGGTCGTTCGACCCAGCAAGCTCCTCGCGTGAAGGCGTGCCATGCCGTTGGTCGTTTTGATTGGGGCCTCGGGATCTGGAAAGACGACGATCGCCCGTGCGATCGAAGAGCGCTACTCCGAGGAGATCGAGGTCTTGTACTTCGATCGGATCGGTGTGCCGCCTCCGGAGCGGATGATCACCGAGTACGGATCTGGCGAGGAGTGGCAGCGCGCCAAGACGATCGAGTGGATGGCGAAGCTCGCGCCCCTTTGCAGGTCTGGACGCCGACTGCTGTTCGAAGGTCAGACCCGCCTTTCCTTCCTTGCAGAGGGAACCGCGGCTGCCGGTGGCTTTGATTATCTGCCGATCGTCGTCGACTGCGACGATGAAACCAGGTCAACGCGCCTCTCGCTCGAAAGGAAGCAGCCTGAACTCGCGAATGGGAACATGCTGGATTGGGCGCGCCACTTGCGACACGAGGCTTTAAGATCCGGCTGCGAGATACTGGACACCTCCATACTCTCGCTCGAACAGTGCATCGACCATGTGATGGGTCGGCTCAACGGAACCTGACTCCCGGGCTCAAGTTCCACCAGGATTCGCCTTTCCTTCGCCTCCGGCAGGTAGAGCTCGCAGTCCACCAGGGCCACCGATCCCTTGGCCGCGTAAGCGAGGAACTCCCCCACCTGGCACTGCTCTTCCTTGCCCAATCGCCCCAACCACTGCCGCTGTGTCCCCACCGACTCCGGTCCCGCCTTCTGAAACCCGCTCCCGTCCATGATGAGGACCCCATCAGAGCTCCCCATCTCGGCGGCTACTTGCCGGCACTGTTCATCCCGCAACAGGCCATCGTCCCATTTGCCAGCACCGACGAAGTGCTGGAGAGGGCGTCGCCTCAGGCCGCGTTCCGTGGCGATCGGCTCCAGCGTCCTGCGCGAAAGCTGGCGCCAACGACCCTCCACGTACACTTCGGCATGAGCCCGCTGCTCGCGCCGCTCGAACAACTTCAAATAGGGCTTTAGGAAAGCAGCCACCCGCCCCGACAACCCCGTCACGTCAGCCGCCGAAACCCTCGCCTCCTCACGCCATTTCCCCATCCCGCCGCCCTCCCTCTGGGCAGCAGATCACAGGGGATCGCGTCGTCAATTTTCCTGTCAGTCCGAGATCCGATTGATCTCGCACAGTCCAACTAGGCCCAAGACGCCGGGTCCCGCGCACTCCCCAGCCGCCGAGGATCGGATCGAGGAGCTCATTCCCGGGCAGTTAGCCTGGTGTGGAGAACGCAATTGCCGCGGCCACGCGGGCCAAATCACCGGCAAAAGGGGACGCGATGGTTTCCCCGCGCATCGCACGGGAAAGGCGGATCCCTTCACTTTCACGGTGGAGTGATGTGGCCGTGGGTCCCAGAGGGCGTCCCAGGACTCGCCGTCCTTCCAGAGGAAGACCTGGCCCTTGATGAGACGGCAGCTTTTGTCGATGGCGGCGATGGCGGTCATCGTCCGGGGTGGGGGAGGGAAGAGGGCGGCCTTGTGGTTACTGTGTACTCGTTTTTGCGAACGGAGAAGGGGATGGGGACCCTGGCCGCGTTGGACGGCCCACTTGACGCAGACGGTGGCGGGGTGAAGGCCGAGGCGGTTGGCGATTCTCAGGATCACGGGATCCTCGATGTCGACGTTGTCCTCGGGGGTCTTGTCGCGGTCTGGGCGGGTGGGGGAGCCGATGGGGCAGAAGCCCGTAGATGTCGGGCTTGGCACCGGGGGAGCGGGGGCTGACATCGCAGCCGGGGGGGTGGTAGTTGGGGAAGGGCCAGTGGCGAGGCGCTGACCAAGCTCACGAACCTGAGCGAGGAGCCTGGCGGCTATGGGGAGCTGAAGTGGCCTCGCTATCGACGTGTTCCCCTCGCCGTTCAGCGTCGTTCTCGACGCCAAAGTCCTTTGTCCGTTCACGTTGCGGGACACCCTCCTACGCGCAGCGCGGCCCGCCTTCTTCCAAGGCGTTCTGGTCGAGCCAGATCCTCGACGTACCCTATCCGCAACACCGTCTACGCCTTCACCATCTCCACCTTGTGCGGCAGGCGGCGGAACTGCTCCAGCAGCGTGGTCACGACGGTCTCTGCGGCGAAAGGCCGAGACATCCCCAGCGCGGCTTGACGCATGGACGCCAGTCGGCCCGGCGTCTGTAGCAGCCGATCGATCTTGTAGCCCATGGTTATGATGTCGTTGCACCTGATGGCCACGCCCTCCTCCAGGAGGTGATCGCTGTTGCGCTCCTCCTGGCCCGGGATGGGCGAGAGGATCACCATGGGCAATCCCTTACAAAGGGCCTCCGCAGTGGTCAGGCCACCGGGCTTGCCGATGAGCACGTCCGCCACCGTCATCCACTCGTCCATGATATCGGTGAACCCCAGCAGATGGAACTGCAGGTGCGCCGGTACCTCCACCGCCTGCCGCCGGGCCTCCGCGAGCAGCTCGTCGTTCCTGCCGCAGATCACCACGACCTGAGCCGGCGTCTTCAGGTGCTTCAGGACTTGCACCGCTTCCGCAGCCGGCCCCACGCCGAAAGCCCCCGCGCTCAACAGCACCATCGGTTTGGCCGGATCGAGCCCGAGCTTGGCGGCCAGGGCCACCCGATCCTTCTTCTCGGCAAAGACTGGATCGACCGGGATGCCTGAGACCGTAACGCGGTCTTCCGGCAGGCCGAGCAGCTTTAGATGCTCTTTCGTCTCGTCGAGCGCGACGAAGTAGTGATGAAACAAGCGTGATAGCCACATAGCGTGGAAATCGAGATCCGTCACCACGATCGACAGCCGGGCCTCGATGTCACCGCGACTGATGAGGTGGGAGATGATCTCAGCCGGCAGGAAGTGGGTGCAGATGGTCATGTCCGGCTGGACCTTCCTGACCATTCGGACCAGCGGACCCGTGTTCATGCGGTCGAACATCAGCCGCATTCGGTCCGTCTTCCAGGGTTCATCGCTTTTCTGGTACCACCAACCGAGGAAGGTCGGAGCGTTGCGCACCAGGTCGATGTACAGCTTTGAGTAACAATCGCGGAAGACCTTGTTGGTGAAGCGCAGGGCGTCGACGTTGACCACGTCGGCGATCTCCTGGCGCGCACGGCAAACCTTCTCCAGGGCCTCGGCCGCCCTCACGTGACCCGTGCCCGCACTGACGGAGAGGATCAAGACGCGGAATCGGGGATCCATTGTTAAGTCTAGGCTCCGGACCTCGCCCTGTACAAGCAATGTTCGCCGAGCTGCTGCTCATGCGCCCGCAAGGCTGCGGCGTCTGAGGAAGCGAGGATCGTCTCGAGCGCGGCGCGCTGTGCTGGCTTCCATGAGGAGGCCGCTCCGTGTCAAGCGCTGTGGTGACCGATTGCCATCTGCTTTCTGAATCCACCCCGCTCCGCCGGCTTCCATTCGCACTCTTCGTGGGCCTGGCTCGAGGCCCGGTGCATGCTGGGTTCCGAACTGTCTCGGCGCTGCATTCTACCTTCTCGGGCTCGAGGCTCCAGCCAGCACAGCGCAGTCGCCGGGATAGGGCGGGTTCGTGGTGACTCCTGAATGGCGAGGGGCCTCAGCGTCTTAGGGTCGGCGGCCAGAATGTCAATGCCCTTAGCCGTTTGTGAAAGGGCCGACACGATGAAGCCCTGCCGCACGAGTTCACCCGCAGCCAGGTAGGTCCCGACGGTCCCCTTGGTGATGTTGGATGCCTTTCCATGCTTCATGTTCGCTCTCGCCGTATCTGACCCTTCCTAGATTCTCACCTTCAAGGTCGTGGGGCCGGGCTTACTCGGGGTCTCTCCGACTTTGGGCATGGATGCTTTCAAGCGCTCGATTCGAGCGGCACTGCCGCAAGATGCTCACGGCATCGGAGAGGACGCGATGAGCGCCACCTCGAACTCCCTTGCCCGCGCTCTGCGCGAATTCTTCGCCGACCATCTTCCGACGGTCCGCGGCATGAGCCCGCACACGGTGTGCAGCTACCGCGACGCGTTCACGATCCTGTTGCGGTTCCTCGCCGACCGAGATCGTCGCTCCGTCGTGAAGCTCGACTTCGACGATCTGTCTCCCGAGAACGTCATCGCGTTCTTGCAGCATCTCGAGAGAGAGCGCGGCAACTGCGTGTCGACGCGAAACGCGCGGCTCGCCGCCATCCACGCGTTCGCGCGCTTCGTCGCCACGAATCATCCTGAGCATCTGGAGCTCAGTCAGAGGATCCTCGCCATCCCGTTCAAGCGCGCGGCGCCGCGCCTCGTCGAGTACCTTGAGGCCGCCGAGGTCACGGCTCTTCTCGAAGCCCCCGATCAGACGACCTCCGACGGTCGTCGCGACCACGCCCTCCTGATCACGCTCTTCAACACCGGCGCCCGCGTCCAGGAACTCCTCGATCTGCGGCCTTCCGACCTCCAGCTTATGCGGCCGTTCCAGGCATGGTTGCGCGGCAAGGGTCGAAAGGAGCGCCTCTGCCCCCTCTGGCCGCGCACGGTGAAAGTCCTGAAGGCGTTCCTCGCCGAGCACGAAGTCGGCCTGACATCGACGACGCCACTCTTCTGTAACCATTGCGGCGAGCCTCTCTCCCGATTCGGCGTTCGCTATCTCCTCCGCAAGTACGCCGACGCGGCTTCATCCGTCGCGTCGACCCTTCTGGCCAAGAGAGTGCATCCTCACGTCCTTCGTCACACGACCGCTGTCCACCTTCTGCAGGCAGGAGTCGACATGGTCACCATCAGCCACTGGCTCGGTCACGCCAGCGTTGAAACCACGAACCGGTACGCGGCTGTCGACCTCGAGATGAAGCGCGCCGCCATCGCCAAGGCGCGCCCGATCGGTCACATAGATCCTTCCGTCGCCAACTGGCGCAGCAACTCCACGATCCTCGACTGGCTCGAGGCGCTCTGACCCACGATCGCTTATGTGAAGTGATGCCGCCGGGAATCCAGCCATTCCTCGACAGGATCGGCTCGCCGCCGACAGCACTCCACATAACCAGGTGCTCAACATGAGTCAACTCATGTGGAGCTCCACATAAGTTGACGAGGTCGGCTACCTGGCCTACGGCGACGACGCCGCCAACGTGCTCTTCCACGTCGTCAACGAGCGCCACCTGAAGCGTCGCTCGATGGTCTTCACCACCAACAAGTCGCTCGATGCCTGGGGCCGCGTCCTCCACGACGAGGACCTCGCGGCCGCCATCGTCGACCGCGTCCTCGAGCGCGGCCGCCATCTCAAACTCGACGGACCATCCATGCGGACGCGGCACCTGGGCCTTGACGATCCCACCACTGCTGAGCCATCAACTCAACCGGCCAGAATTTCCGGAAACCGGACCGGCAGAGTTTCCGGAGCCCACAACCCGCATCGACGGCCTTCGAGGAAGCGCTGCCCCGGGTCTCCATCGCCGAGAACCCCTTCCCTAAAACTCGCGTGCCGGTTGGGTATCCCCTCGTCCCCGTAAGGGGCGGTCCCGCGAGCATGTAGAAGAAGGCCGATCGGGAGCCTCGCCGACGTCCATACCCGATCGGTAGCGGCCCTGCAGCCCGGCGCCTCGTGATGCTTCCGGCAGCGGGAAACAGCTTCGCGGCCCGGGCCGTTTCCCCCTTCAGCGCTTCACATTCCCGATCGGCCATGGGGTGCCTCCCCATAGACTGCGGAGGACGACCGTGAGATTCGACGCGTTCTCGTTCGGGAAGATCCGCATCGATGGCACCACCTACGATCACGACGTGGTGATCGTGCAAGGGAAGGTCCGCAAGCGCCGGAAGAAGCCGTCCAAGAAGTATCGAGACGAGTTCGGTCACACTCCCCTGTCCCTCGACGAGGACATCCCCTGGCAGTGCAAGCGGCTCGTCATCGGCACCGGAAGGGAGGGCGGGATGCCCGTCATGGAACAGGTCATGCGCAAGGCCCGCCGCCGGGGGATCGAGCTGTTCGTGGGACCGACGGCCCAGGCCATCCGGATCCTCGCTCGCCGCTCGCGCGACACCGCCGCGATCCTCCACATCACCTGCTGACCGCTCTTCCGGCCTCGCTCTCCAAGAAGAGGGCTCGGCCCGTACTCTTCCCCCCTCAATAGACGCGAGGGATGAGGCGAAACCGGACCTCTCGGCAGTACTCCGCATATCCGGGTAGCTCATTTGAGAGCATCCGCTCCTCGTCCCGGAGCCGGAAAACGAGGACGCAAAGGAAGGGAAGGACGAGCGGTAGGCTGAAAAGCGAACCCAGGGCCAAGGGCGTCGCGGCGAGCAGCAACAATGCCCCCGCGTACATCGGATGGCGCACGTGCCGGTAGGGCCCGGTGGAGATCACCCGCTGGCCGGCGCTCACCTCGATCGTGGCCGAGGCGTGGCTGTTCTCTCGGAAGACGAGGAAGACGATGGCGAATCCCAACACCACGAGCGCATCGCCGAAGAGGGCGGCCTCGACCGGAACCCTCGACCAGCCGAAGCGCCGATCGAGGCCCGACACCACGTAGATCCCGACGAAGAGGGCACTCGCGAGCGCCTGCAGGATCTTCTGTCCCCGGCGACGCTCGGAGATCGGCCCGACCGAAAGCCGGCGTCGAACCAGCTCCGGGTTCTTTCTCAGGAAGTGGACGGTCACGAGGAGCACGGCACCCAGGAAGACGGCGCAGTACACCCAAGCCTGCCAGTAGCGGAAGGTCATGGCCGACCCGAAAAGCGCCCCCATGATGACGAGCATGAGGAACGCAGCGCCGGCGAAGGACTTCACCCACAGCCTGTCAGCCTTTCCTCCGGACATGGGCAGCCCACCCAAGAGATGCGATCCTGGCCACGCGGCGTAGGCGGAATACTCTAGGCCGGACCGGCGCCCTCGAGGCGACGAAATCGACCACTTCCCCGATGGCGGCCTTTCAGGAAGACGACACCGAAGGCGGAGGCCCGTCGCCTCCACCAACGACACGAGTACCCTTCGAGCGACACGGGCGTGGCCCGGCCCCCAGGGCCGGACCTTCGGGCGACGAACCCGAGCACCCGACCCTGTCCCGGCCTCTTCTCGATCCCAAACGCGACACCGGTGGTCATGGATGGCTCGGGCTCGAGTCAAGCACCTCCGGCCGGACCCCCGCAGAATCGGCCGTGGGAATCTCGCCCTCTCGGACAATTGACCCCCGCCCTCCGGGCTCGTGTGTGTGACGCAGGGCGTCGTCACCGTCGCGCCTTCGGGCGTCATGGCCGTGTCGCATCCTCAGAGGTCGGAATCGATGCCGCCGTGTTGAGACGCCGGCTCTCGGATCCGCACCCCTCCGCGCGAAACGAGACGCGCGAGTGCCATGACCCGGGTCAGGAGGCACCGCGCGCGAATCCCGGGTGCCAGTGCGCCGCAGCGATTCGGTATACTCGCGAGCCTGTTACGAACACGGCGGGCGAGACCTCATCCAAAGGCCCCACCGTCGGTCGGGAGCCGTCCCTTTGCCTCACGAAAGACGCCGCCGAGCGCGACGCCCCAGGCCGGCACCGTCC
>Ga0335069_10013234_pt1 | contig 11587 bp, 6 predicted proteins | sample Lox_Sample_11_FD_206714 | JGI IMG/M metagenome (GOLD analysis project Ga0335069, IMG submission 206714) | Soil microbial communities from Loxahatchee National Wildlife Refuge, Florida, United States - Lox_Sample_1.1 | ecosystem: Environmental > Terrestrial > Soil > Wetlands | place: USA: Florida...
TGGCGAAGCGGCGCATCGACTCGCTGTCGTAGATCGCATCCTCGGCCTGAGGGTCAGAGAGGTTGAACCACTGCTGCAGGAAGTAGATGCGCAGCATCTTCTCCAGCCCCAGCGGCTGGCGGCCGTTGCCGGCCTTGGGGTAGTGCGGCTCGATCAGTCGCAGCAAGCGCGGCCACGGAATCACCGCATCCATCTCCGCCAGAAACCGCTCGCGGCGGGTGACCTTGCCCTTCGCAGTCCAGGCCATCGAAGCAAATGTCCGCTGATTACCCACCGCCACACCTCCGCATCCAACAATCGAACTCTTCCTTTTTACACGAATCGATCAGCTTGTGCAGAGCGACCCTAAAGGCATGCCGCCGCCCATCTCCTGCACGTTAATGTTTGAGAGACTCACGTTGTGAATTGGATAGTTGGGAAGTCCGTTGATCGAACACGGATTAACCGCATCCAGTGCTGTTACTTTGTTGATGGCGACATCTGCGATTCGTCCCGGATGTGGCGCCGACATCCCGCGCCCGCGATTTCCCAAGCGCAAAAAGATGGGCGTACGAACTCCGCACATCACGACGTTAAAGACCCTCACTGCACTGACTTTACCGCCGTCGACCGACTCGATGGCGACACCCGTGATCGGCGCTCGACCGCTTGTCCGCGGCAGAATGATGCAGTTGCTGAACGTGGCGTTTCGAAGGTCGCCTTCGCTTTCAGTGCCGAATTTGAGGCCGTTGTTGGAGGTTCGGAGTATGCAGTTGACCACCGAGAGATTCTCCGTGGCAAGCCGCTGCCCAAGCGCAAGACTGGCTTTCGCGCAGATCGCGTCGTCCCACGTGTCTATATAACAGTTCGCAATGCGCACGAATCGAGAGTTATCTGGATCGATCCCATCGGCATAGCCATTGACTATCTTCAGATCTTCAACGTCCACATGCTCGCTTCCCATCAAACTCACGTTGTAACTCGGGGCATTGCGAAGCGTGAGGTGGCGTATCGTTATCTGATGGCAGTTCTTCAGGGTGATCAGCTTCGGTCCACCGCGCTCGGTGGAATTCCCATCTATAGTTCCCAAACCTTCGATGTTGATGTTGCTCACACCGTCGGCGAGGATCAGTGAGTAATGAGCGTACGTCGTATCAGGGTCATCGATCGTTGTACTCGCGGCTGCCGACGCCGTGACCAGGACGCCGGGGCGTTGCATTCGCGGTGGCAGTATCCAGGTTGGCTTCGCGTACGTGACACTCTGTGCTGATACTCTTTCGTACGGATCAAAATCGGCGTCGTCCCGGCTGGCGATCAAGGTTGCCCCGGCATCAAGAGTCACTGAAACATTGGTCCTCAGATGAAGGGTGCCGCTTAAATATTTCCCCGGTGGGAACCGAACCCTCCCGCCAAGCCCTCCCGCAGCATCAATCGCCGACTGCAGGGCACGCGTATCCTTCGTGAATCCATCTCCTTTCGCCCCGTAAGCCCTGACATCATAGGAAGAGCTGTCCCCCGGTCGATAGACGCAGAACCGTGCGGCGAACGCTGCAATCAGCGTTATCGCGATGCCGGTTATCGCCATCAAGGGCCTCGCCACCCGCCGCTTTGCTTCAACCCGCAGGCTCTCTAGTCGCATCGTCTTTCGCTGAATCGAAAAAGCAGAAATCACCCCGCCCGGCGAATGAAGCCCGCCAGGATTAGTTGGACAACTGCCGCATAGTTTCTGTCGAAATGATGACCACCATTTCTCCCGAACGTCTCGACGCCACGTTGCTCCAGATTTGGGCAGGCTGTGTCCGTTTCATCTTGACCATAAAAGCACTGCATCAGTTGTGCCGGTACTTTGCCTGCCTCCGGAAGGACTGGCATTGCGCCGGGTCCCGGCGGCTCTCCAAGCCATCCCCCAACGGAAATCTCAAAATCCGCAGACTTGGAGAGCCCCAAAAGAGCGATAAGGGCCACATGGGTCTTTAGATCTTGCGGCAAGCGATTGTAAACGAACGGGATCACATCGGCGCCGAATGAGTAACCGACCAAAGCGACTTTGTCTGCATGCCATCTCGCCATAAAGGTTTCCATCACTGCGGTTACGGCGTTGGCCGTCTGCTCCGGCGTCTTTCTGCTCCAGAAATACCGTAAACTGTCGAACCCGACCACGGGCACTCCCTCTCGCTGAAGATCTTCCGCGACCGTCTTGTCGAGGTCGCGCCATCCACCGTCGCCGGAGAGCATCACTGCCATCAGCCGCGACGCATGTTCAACTGGCAATTCGGCAAGCGGCAATCCGGAAATGTCTTCAAGTTTTGGAATCCGCGACACAGCGGGTTTTGGAATCACAAGATGAGGCTCTATCAGCGATCGGAGGGCCTCTCCCGTCGTCATCGCACGCGGGATGAAATGCAAATCGATAGGCGCGCGATCCTCGCGCAATTTTATGACGTAATTTCGGTCGCCCTTGTGAACACCGCGCGTGAGTCCGACTGTCCAGAAACCAGGCAACTTTTTGGGAGTACCGTATTGGATTCGTTTTCCGCGGACCGTTGTCGATAAATTTGAGCAAATTGGCCGCCGACTCGCGATAGCTTCGGAAGGATCAAGCGATACTGCGCCGGCGACGGTCGCCGACGGCGCCTGGACCAAGGTCATTTCCGCTACTGTGCCGCCCTGGCCGATTCCGGCGACAATCGGTGTCAGATAGTTTGGGAACCCACGCTCCCGTTGAAGCTGACGACTGGCCCATTCAGCGTCGTAAACGAGTTCGTGGCATTTTTCGTTAATCTTGTCGAGCCGGTTCAGGTAGTCCACAGTATCGACTTCGACGACGAGTGCTCCTCCATTTGCTAGCGCTTGAGCGGCGTCTTCATCAGCTCTTGACAACTTTTTCCCGCTGGAGAAAAAGATGACTACGCCGTTGGGGGGCCCCTTCGCTTCTGCGATCTTGACGTCGCTATAGCGGCCCACATCGAAGGCCTGCGCCGCCCGAGCACAAAAGAAACAAACGACACCTACTAGAAGAAAAAGCTTACTTCGCACGCGAATCGTGTCAGTCGAGGCGTTTCTTGTATCCGCTGGCCAGCATCGCCACATCGGCAAGACTGATAAAAGGACCGGCCGCGCCGGATGCTGCCAAATAGCGTGGTTCCCATACGGGACGAAACTTGTTCTTGAAACTGCGGAGACCTCGAAAATTGTAAATTGGGCTTCCGTGTTCCCAAAGCAACGCAGCGATCAGATGCCATCGTGACGAGAGTGGCTTTTTTCTTATGCCGGCCAGCGGCGCCATGCCCAGGCTGAGCATCTTCAATTGTCTAGTCTTCAGCTCCAAAGCCAATCTCGTAAAAATGAACTCCATGGTGTATGCGGGAGCGTCTGGTAGCTGGCGCAACAGCCCTATGGTTGCTTCGTCCTGCAAGTCGGTCGTCATGAAGGTTGCGAACGCCAAGGGCTTACCATGTTGATAAGAGACGGCCGCCGATTGGGCTGAGACGAAGCCTGGTTCATAGGCCGCCACCGAAAAGCCTCGTTCGCCGGAACGGCGATTAGCAAGCCATCGTTCAGAAATGTATTTCAATTCGCACCGTTCCTTGTACGGTCGCTCCGGAGATAGAATCTCGAATGTTAGCCCCTCTCTCTCGCCTCGTTTGACAGCTTGACGGAGGCCATAGCGCTGCGGACCCTCGAGGCTGAATTGTTCCAGATAAATGCAGGCTTCTTCACCGACTTTCACGATGCGCAGACCCGCATCCAGGTATACGGACAGATCCTCCTGACGAATCTGATAGAAGGCGGCGCGGCCGCCGTGCGCATCCGCAAGCTCAACGAATCGCCAAACCAACTCCGGCCATTCCCGACGAGGACCCACCGGGTCGAATAGCGTTATCCAGCTCCGACCGCGTTTGGCGTACATCAGAAACGAGTCGCCTGAGTTGGAAAACAGCAAGCTCTTGTCGCCCATCAAGGCCAACATCGCTGCGCTGCGTTCTTGTTTTCGAATTATATCAGCCGCCTGCGACAAATCTCGCTCGGAAGGAAGGGTGACCCGGCCGGTCGTTACCTGCAGCAATTGCCACAGGGTCATTCCCAGCGCGAGAATCGAGGCTCCGAGAATCGCCCTCAACGACCTTGATGCCTGCGCGTCAAACTCGAATTGCCACCAGATCTCTCGGCGGTAAGCCACGTCGCGAAAAGCAAAAAGCAGGACCCCTGCTGCGCACGTGATAACTACGGCAATCGCCACAAACCAGCCGAGCCCAAACGGTTGATGCAAAAAAGCCGCGGGACGAGTGAACTGGTCGCGCGTTGCGAGTAAGAGAAATACCAAAAAAATGATTGCCGTCGTTTCGTAAAAGGCCAAGCCTTTAGCCAACGAGAGTCCTACATTGATCAGTGCGACTAACAGCGCAAGCCACCAAGCACCGTCGAGGCGATGATACAACCCGCGCGCGACAAACAGCAGGAAGACTCCTGCTAACGCTGCAAGCAGGTGCGATATCTCTATTGCCCATAAGGGAAGTACTTCCTGCAACGCGGCCAACCGCCAATCCAACGCAGGAGTTGCACCGGACACGACCAGCAACGCACCGATTGCGAAAGTGATGACGCCAAGGAAAACGGGCGCCAGCACTGCGGCTTGCGACGCGAATGGCCCTCGTGTCACCCAGGCCCCGCGACCACTAGCACTCCTTAGCTCCAAGCCCGCCCACGAGGTTGCCGCGATTAGAACGGGGAGCACGAAGTACACACCGCGATAGATCAGTAGTGCCGCGCCAATACTGTCGGCTGACAAGAATCCGCTGAAACCCAGAAAAATAACTATATCGAAAGTGCCGAGGCCCGCAGGAACTCGGCCGATCACACCAGCCAGCGTCGCCGCAGAAAAAACTGTCGCGAAACTGAAGAAATCGATTCGCCCACGCGGCAACAAGACCCACAGTGCCGCGGCGGTAGCAGTCAGATCGATCACACTCGCAAGGGTCTCCAAAAGCACCGTTGCGAGGGCGGAACTCTCAGACGGGTGCCAGACTTTTGCCACCTCCGAACCGTGCCGCTGGATCCGGAATAGGATGGCTACGACTGAAAGAGTCATTAACACTGCGACGCATCTCAGTGAACGGACGGAGATCGATAGTAGCTGAGGCAGCGCATCTCGCGCGCCCACCAAACCTCCAGCCGTAAATATGGCCAAGCCGAGAGTGAAGGCGATCTGAATAAAGGTTACGGCGCGCGCGGTCTGCTCAGGCCGAACTCCAACGGCGCCATAGATCCGATCGCGAACCGCATCCGCCGTCAGGGCTCTAAAACTCAAGGCATTGCCCAGCGCCGACGAACAAAACGAGGCGAACAGCGTGACGGGAGTAAAACGCTTCACACCGGCGTACCTCAATGCGGATTCGTCACGCGCGATCAGAGCCACGTAGCTAACGATCGCAAGCACAAGGGAAATCCAGATAAAGCCATGCGGCACAACGCGAACTGCCTCGACCACTCCATAATAATCGAGATTTAATGAGAAGCCGCTTAAAAGAACCAGGAACAAGGCGCAAGCCGCCAGCGCGGCGAGCGGTCGAGCGATAGGTTGCAGGGGTCTAATGCGACCATTCAGCGAGCGGAAACGATGAAGCAATTTGCTGGCCACGACGGGCTGGATCGGCCTTTACATTTTCGCCGCACACAATTCGTCAGACGATCGCAAACGCGTACTGTATTTTGCCACTCCAAACCCTTATGCGCCAGACCAAATCAAACCTGATGCGAACTCTTCGCTTCGGTAGTCAAATGTGTTAGCTGTATTTTCGCTAAACACAATGGCGTTGGAGCCGACGATTGGCGCGAGCAGAGAAAATCCTTGTTCCTCTTCTGGTGTTGGCTTCGGTCTTCGCTTCTGCTGCCACCGCCTCTGCACAGTACGGCGGGTGCGTCGACGCATACGGAACGTCGGTCCCCACCATCGTGGAGCCCCATCTGGGCGATGCGGCTCGCGCCAAGTTGAGCGCTCCCACAGAAATCGATGTCGATCCCGTAGGGATTTCGCGCTTATCGTATTTGGGAGGAGAGTTCACGTACTGGCATGAATGTGGACACCTTGCGCTCCGCACTCAGAATTAAGAAGCTGCAGACTGTTATGCTATCCGCAAGCTCGTAAGCATGGGATTAAATATGGGCGGCGTTATTGCAGTGCAGCGTGAATTGTCAAAAATAGGCCGCGGAGACTGGACCCATTTGCCAGGGTCCAGGCGAGCAAATGATCTGATGCGGTGCCTAGCCTTATATCCACCTCTCATTCCTCCGCTTTAAAGCTTGTTGAACGTTCTCAGGGGTTTGTTTAACTCTTCAGTAAGCGCTCGAAGGGTTGCAGCGCGTCCCGCTGCCACCAGCAGGTCACCTTCCTTGAGGGCATAGTCGGGATGATGAGGAGCAAATTCTGTATCAGGCCTTGAAGAACTCTGAACTGCCAGTATCGTGGCACCGGCGTTTTGATAGAGTTTACCGAGAGTCTTTCCCACGCTCGCCGCGGGCACTTTAATTAGGACGATGTGGTAGTCGCTCGACCAAAAGATGTCGGCGTCGCGCTCCAGCAAGGCATTTAGAGAAGCGGTAGCGCGGCGGACCGCTGAGGTGATTGCGTGGCGCGAGATCAGTCCAACGAGGCGACGGTTGGAGCTTTCGACGACAGGCAGTTCCTCGATGTCCTCAGCATGCATATGCTGCAGAGCTTCGTCGAGACTGGACTCCGGCGTCACAGCGGCTGGCTTCTGGCGGGCAACATCGTAGGCGCGAAGCGGGGAACCGGCCAAATCTCTGGTGGTGAACAATTTGATCAGTTCCCTGCGAATTATGATCCCGACGAGTTTGCCCTCGGAATCAGTGACGGGAAAGGTGGCTTGAGTGGTCTCGCCTGCCTCGCGTAATCCTTCTATCACCTCGTCGGTATGCGAAAGGACTATCGGTTGCGTTGACATAACGGTCGATATCGGAATCGCGCTCAACACGCGCCGTTCTTTGCCGACATGCAAGCTTTTGCCCTTTCGCGCTAGCGCGTAGGTGTCAATCGATTCGGTTTCCAAAGTGCGCGCCACCAAAAGAGACAGGACGCAACTCAGTAGGGCGGGCAGGGTAACATAGTATTCCCGTGTCATTTCGAACAGCAAAAAGACTGCTGTGAGCGGAGCGTGCGTGGCGCCTGCCAGAAAGGCCCCTAAACCTATGAGCGCGTATGAGCCGCGAGGGCCGGTCAGTCCCGGGAAAAGGGCTTCAGAAAGACCACGAAAACTTCCCCCAGTCATTGCCCCAATAAAAAAGATCGGCCCGAACACGCCCCCGGGAGCTCCGCATCCGAGAGAAACACAGCTGGCCGATATCTTCGCAAGGGCTAATAGCCCCATGTGGTGCACAGAGAGACGCCCGGCAAGGGCATTGTTGATAACGGGGTATCCGTCGGACAGATTTTCTGGCAATGGAATTGCGATTAATCCCACCACCGCCAGCCCTATAAGCAGCTTGACCAGTTGCGAGGTTCTTAACTGTTCGAAGAATGCCGCTACCGCACAAAAGAGCCTTATGAAACCGGCGGACAGCAGACCCATCGCCACGCCCATGAGAGCGTAGGTAACTAACTCACGATAGCTTTTCAAAACGAATGGTTGCACGCGGAAAACCGCATCGTTGCCGGCGATGGACCCCGAGGCAACGGAACCGCTCGTCGCGGCGATAATTAGTAGTGTCAGATTGGCGAGCTCAGTCTCTCCAAGAAGCACGATTTCCTGTGCGAAGAGAAGGCCGCCTATAGGCGAATTAAACGTAGCTGCGATTCCAGCGCCGGCGCCGCACGCGACTAGAACCTTACAACGGTCAGCGCTTAGTCGCGTGATTCGGCCGACAGCCGCTCCGATGGAACCGCCGATTTGAGCTATCGGGCCCTCTCGCCCCACCGAAGCGCCAGCCCCAAGCGATATGGAGGCGCCCAGTGCCTTCAGGAAACTTCGCCTGAGCTTGATCCGTCCTCCTCCAAGATGAAGCATCTCGAGAAAATTGGGAAAACCGTATCCCAGCAATTCTCCAGGGAAGAAGTACTCCAACGCAAAGAGAGCTAATCCGCCGCTGCAAAGAATGACGGGAACCAAAAACAAGAAAATGCCGCCCCGATCGATGCGCAACGCATTCCACTCAAGTCCCCGAAAGATCCAGCTCGAATAGTCTATCAGCCGGCGAAATCCGAGATTCCCGAGCGCGCCGAGGCAGCCAACAACAACTGAAAGTAGGACGAGTCGCACATATTCGAACCGATCGCCATGGAGCATCCCCCGGACATCGGCGATCAGTCGGTTCAGCCGGGTCTGCGTTTTGAAGCGGGCAGCAATCGATACGTAATGCCCCTGGCGCGAATCAGTCACATATGTTTGGCCTGCCATACGGGGACGAGTGGTCCTGAGACCTATTGGGCGACACTCGCCCACCAGCCAAGCGTAGAAAGCGAAATATGATCGAAAGTGGGAATCGACCGTCGCTTGGTTTTCATCGTATAAATCCTAACCCGACGACAAGGCCTCAGAACCGCTGATGAGGTCAAGTATTTCCGTCGTCACAGCCTCTTGCCGCATACGACGTGCGAGTTTGTCGAGCTCATCCGATTTGGTTTCGATGTTTTGATGAGCGGCTTCCATGGTCCGGAAGCGTGCCGAGTTTTCGCTGAAAAATGATTGCATCGCGGCGTTCTCCAGGGATGCGAAGAAATATTCGCCGGCGATATCCTCGAACAAACGGCGTGCACCCAGGTTGATTAAAGGTGGTAGTGCTCTCGAGGCTGTCTCAGGTGCGGGAATTTCAAGCGGTAAAAGTCGGTGGCGCTCGATATGCGCGAACTGTGTCCCCGCCTGCTGCGCATAGATCACCTCCAGTCCTCCGATCCGGCCGTCGCTGAACATGCGATAGACTTCTGTTGCAACACGCCGGACCGCTCCCGTAACTCCTGCGCAGTGGGTGGCCATCGCAAGAATTAGATCTGGTCTCAGGCCGTGCTCGCGGAAGATCTGCCCACCTCGAGATCCGATCACAATCAAAGTGGTGTTAGTTACAGGCCCCTCCAAGGCGCGTTGCGCAGTATGTAGCATCTGCTCATTGAAACCGCCGCAGAGGCCGTGTTCTCCGCAGAATACGATCAACGCGGGCTTTGAACCTTGCGGGGCCAGCGCGCTGCCATCGGAGGGCAGCAAAGTCGCGGCGTCGAACAGTGCCCCGCGAATCGTCTCTGAATAGCGACGAATCGCCTCCAGCGATCGCAGCGCCTGTTGCATCTGCGACGCTCCGATCGCGCGAATCGCCAATACAATGCTCGACAACTCCTGAAGCGACGATATCCGGGCCGATATTTCCCTTTCCTGCGCCACTATCTACGCAACCGCTCCAGCCGCACGGGAGGCAACTTGGCTCACGAGCCGACTTATCGTTTCAACGAGATCCGCACGTCCCTCGCTGTCGAGGTCGCCGGTCGTGTTAATTCGCTCGGCGCGTTCGCGCCCCTGGGTAGAGAGCCACTTCCCCAACTCCGCTCGCAGCTCCGGCAGCCTTTCCACTGCAATTTGGTCGACAAGTCGTTCGTCGATCGCCACCAGCAGGGCTACCTGGTGGGCCAAAGAAAGCGGCTCATACTGCGACTGGGTCAGTACGGCTCGGATGCGACGCCCGTGCTCGATCGTCTCGCGCGTTCGTTCGTCGATCATGCCCCCGAAACGGGTGAAAATCTCCAGCTCAAGGAACTGAGCATACTCAAGCCTAAGCTTTTCGGCGAGGTTACGCATGGCCGCCGATTGGGTCTTGCCGCCAACGCGAGAGACGCTTCTGCCGACGTTAACGGCAGGCTTCTGACCCTCGTAAAACAGACGCGGGTCAAGAACGATCTGCCCGTCAGTGATCGAAATGAGATTGGTAGGTATATATGCCGAGATATTCCCCTCCTGAGTAGCGGCGATGGGCAGAGCCGTTAGCGATCCGCCTCCACGTTGGCGGCTTAGTTTTGCGGCCCGTTCGAGGAGTCGCGAGTGAATGTAGAAAATGTCCCCGGGATAGGCTTCGCGCGCCGGTGGATTGCGCAGTAGTAACGACAACTGTCGATAAATGACGGCATGTTTGCTGAGATCATCGATTATCAAAAGAGCGTCGCCGCCACGCTCCGAGAAATATTCGGCCATGGTGCACGCCGCATACGGCGCGAGCCATTGAATTCCGGCGGGTTCGTCAGCGGGTGCGAACACAAAGATGCAGCGCTTCGGGTCGCCGTAGCGACGAACAGCCTCGATGGCCTGACTGACCGACGAGGTCTTCTGTCCGACTGCACAGTAAACACAAATGACACCGGTATCACGCTGATTGATCATCGTGTCGATCGCGATCGCAGTCTTTCCTGTTTCGCGATCGCCGATAATCAGCTCCCGCTGACCGCGGCCCAGCGGAAGCATCGCGTCTATTACAAGCAGTCCCGTGTTCAGCGAGGTGTTGACGAAATCGCGATCTACGATCGCAGGAGCCACTCTTTCCACCGGTTCCACGTTTGCGGCGTCGATTTGTGGACCTCCGTCCATCGCCTTTCCCAATGCGCTCACGGTGCGGCCCAAGAGCGCTTCTCCCACGGGAACACTGGCTACGGCGCCGGTGCCTCGGACGAGGTTTCCTGCTTCAACTCCGCTCGATGCGCCCAGCATCGCGCATCCAATTAAATCCGGGTCGAGAGTCAGGACTATGCCGGCGACGGGTTCGCCGCCTCCGGAGCGCTCGAACAGCAACAGTTCGCCAAGTCTAGCCTCGGGCAGACCGCGAACGCTCGCCACATCGTCACCGACGCGTTCGACCCGCCCTACGAGGTTGAGTTGCGGCTCGACTTTTAGGCCGCCAAGCGTTCGGGCGGCCTTTTCCAAGCGTTGGTTTACCGTTTCAAACAGCGTGCTCATCGCTGTGAATTGTCTTCATTGCCGCGGCCAAACTATCGCGCCAGTTAAAGCGCAATATCGCATTGGGGAACGTAAATATTGCGCCAGCAATAAGGCTCGGGTCGGCATCAAAGGTGATATTTGAATTTGCGCCCAACCGGCTGGCCAGTTGCTCGCGCCATTCGTTTTGTTCGTGAACAGAGAGGGGATGTGCGGTCATAATCTGCAATTGCTCGGTGTCTTGGTGTGCAAATAGTTTGACGCGTTCCTGCTCGGGTAGGCGATCGATGTAATCGATCATGCGCGCGAGAAATGGTCGCTCCATTGAAGATGTCGCAGCTTCGCGCAGAAGTTGTTGCGCAATGTTCGTAGCAAGGACGACCGTGTTTTCAAAGAGCTGGTCGGCGGCGGAAGCACGCTCATCTTCGAGCCGTTTCAATGCCTGATCGTGGACCTTGACTGCGTCGGCGCGGGCGTCGTCCATCATCTTTTGGCGTTCAACGGAAAGGAGTGCGCGCCCTTCAGCAAGCAATTTCTGGCGATCCGCTTCGATTTGAGATCGCTGTGCATCAAGCGCCTGCTTCAGCTTCTCGGCCCTGTCCTTTTCAGCCGCCGCCTCGGCGAGCGCTCGCGAGATTTCCTCCTTGCGGCGCGCGACAATCGCTTTTACCGGCTTGAAGAGGAAG
>Ga0335069_10013235_pt1 | contig 11587 bp, 8 predicted proteins | sample Lox_Sample_11_FD_206714 | JGI IMG/M metagenome (GOLD analysis project Ga0335069, IMG submission 206714) | Soil microbial communities from Loxahatchee National Wildlife Refuge, Florida, United States - Lox_Sample_1.1 | ecosystem: Environmental > Terrestrial > Soil > Wetlands | place: USA: Florida...
TCACCGACACCGCCCCAAAAAACCGACCTGAGAACAAGACTCGCCCGTGAACATTTCGGGCGCCAAGCCAACCTAGCCCTGGTAGCTCGACACCGACCCCGAGACAAGTCTGCGCGGCACCCCGGACGACTCCGCCGACGCGCCCAGGGGTCGGTTTTCGACCGGGCACCAAGCTGACGTACTCGGCAACAGAGTTGCGCAGCACGAGAGCGCGCCTTCGAGGCAGCGGTCGCAATGTGCGCGTTGACCCTCGACCACAAATGGCGTTATCCGAACGGCGCTTGGGTGCACGCGTCGGACCTCGTCACGTCGTCATTCGACTCGGATGAAGCGACTTCATGCTCCAGGGAAAGGCACACATCGGCCGGTATGGTTGGCTTCTATGCGCCAACTCGAGGTTCGGATGCTGGGTGGCTTCGCGGTGCTCGTCGACTCGCGACCCGTCCCGGCCGAGGCATGGGCGCAGCGCCGCGCGACCGACCTCGTCAAGCTGCTCGCATTGACTCCCGGGCACCGACTGTCCCGCGATGAGGTGCTCGAGATGTTGTGGCCGAAGCTCAGCACGGACGCTGCGGCGTCCAATCTGCACAAAGCCGCGAGCTACGCGCGCCGGGCCCTGGGGGATGCGGGCGCGATCGTGTTGCGCGGTGGTTTCGTTGCACTGGCCCCCGGCGCCGACGTGACCACCGACGTTGAACGGTTCGAAAACGGCGATGTCGACGCCTACCGGGGCGACCTGCTGCCTGACGAACCGTACGCGGAGTGGACGCTCGCACCACGTGCGGCCCTGCGCGAGCGCCGGCTTGAGGTGATGCGCTCCCAGCAGCGTTGGGAGGAGGTGCTGCGCGAGGATCCCGCCGACGAAGAGGCCCATCGAGCGCTGATGCGCCGTCGGGCGGCGAGTGGCGACAGGCCGGGCGCGGCACGCCAGTTTCGGCTGCTGCGAGAAGCGCTCTCGCGGCTGGGCGTCGAGCCCTCGGAGGAGACGCTCGCGCTGCAGCGCGAGCTCACGCGCGGCCCGGCGGTGCGTGCGCCTCGGTTCCTTCATGCGCCCGTGGAGGGGCGGGAGCGAGAGGTCGCGCAGGCGCTCGGCGTGCTTCGACGTGCTGCGGCATGCGATGGCGGCGCATTGCTGATCACTGGTCCGCAGGGCATCGGCAAGACGCGCGTGCTGGAGGCCGCGCTCGAAGAAGCGGAGCGGCTCGGCTTCCACACGCTTCGCGGCGACGGCGACGAGGCTGAGGGCCGGACGCCCTACGCGCCGCTCACGGAGGCACTGGATCCGCTGGCGGGGCGCCGTCCGGAGCTGATCGGAGCGCTCGCCGACCGCGCACAGCTCGCGCTCTCACGACTGCTCCCGTGGGACCGCCGCCCTGTGGGGGCGGCGGACGACGCGGTGGACCGCCGCGTCGTGTTCCGAGCAGTGGCGGAGCTGCTGGGTCAGGCCGCGGCGGAACGCGGCGTGGTGCTGGCGATCGATGACCTCAACAACGCCGATGAGGCAACCATGGCGCTTGTGCATCATCTTGCGCGCAGCGCCGCCGGCCAGCGCATGCTCGTGATCGCCGCAATGAGCGCTGAGCCACTTCCGGAGGCGGCGGCGATCGTGCGATCGAGGCTCGTGGGACGCGGGGCCGCGGTGGAGCTGGCGCTGGGTCCGCTCGACCGGACCGCCCTCGCAGCGGTCGCAAGCCGCGCGGCCGGCCGGCCGCTGCGACCCGGAACGCTGGACGCGATCGCGCGCTCGGCGGCGGGCAATCCGTTTTTCGCCGAACAGCTGGCGGTGTCGGTGGACGCGTCCGGCGAGGTCACCGTGTCACCCCGGCTGCGCGAGGTCGTCGGGCAGCGGCTCGGGCGACTCGAGCATTTCAGCGAGTCTCTGCTCGCCGCGCTCGCCGTGATCGATGACGGCTTCACGGAGACAGCGCTGGCGGCACTCGCCGGCGCCGATCGCGTCGGAGAGGAATTGAGCGAGGCCCAGGCGGCCGGCGTGCTCGAGTGCGCACGGGGACGCTACCGCTTCCGACAGGCACTCGTGCGCGCGCAGCTGGCGGCCCAGCTGCCCGAGGAGGCTTTGCGACGTGCCCACGCCGACGCCGCGGCGCTCCTGGACGAGGAGGACTCGCCGCCCGAGCGGGTCGCCCATCACCTGCTCGGCGCGGGCCGCCCCGTGGAGGCCGTCCCGCTCCTCGCCGAGGCGGCCGCGTGGGCCCTCGACGTTGGCGCGTATCGCGACGGCGCAGCGTGGGCAGAGCTGGCGCTCGAGCACGCACCTGATGAGGAGCGTCCGGGCCTGCTCGAGCTGCGGGCGCAGCTCCTCTTCGGTGCCGGTGAGCCCCATGCTCCGATCGCCTTTGCCGAGGCGATCGAGGTCGCACCCGCGCAGCGCGTGCCTGCACTCCGCGCGCAGCACGCGCGCGCGTGCGTTGCGGCGGGCGACATCGCCGGCGCCGCGACCGCACTCGAGCTATTCACGGCCGAGCGGCCTGAGGACCTCAGTGAGTCGATCTTCGTGCGCGGCATGGTCGCGTGGCACACCGGCGACTGGGAGGGCGCGCGCCGGGTGGCTGCGGAGGCCGATGTCGTTGCGGCCGATCCAGGCGATGTCGCGTTCCTGAACGCGATGCTCGCCCACGTTGACGGTGGCTGGGAGCAGGATTCGCGCCGACAGCTCACGCAGGTCTGGGACTCACCGGGGCTGGCGGGTCGGGTTTTTGACGCCTATCTGTGCGTCACCGAATACGTGCTGGCTGCGGGCGACCCGTATGAGCGCCTCGCTCTATTTGCCAAGCGTCTGCGAGCGCAGGCGCAGCAGGCAGGGGCCCGCCGCGGCGAGGCATTCGCCGCCACCGTGCTCGGCGAGATCGAGCTGTTCACGGGGAACCTCGAGGCCGCCCGCGCACATCTGCTCGACGCGGCGCGGCTCAGTCGCGAGCTGGATGCGATCGGAGGCGAGTCGCTCGCGCGCATGCGCCTGGGCGAGACGCTCCTGCATCTCGGGGACCGAGCGGGTGCACGTGCCCAGCTCGAGGAGGCACTCGAGCTGGCGCACATCTCGCCGATGTCCTCACACCTCGTCTTCCTCGTCTGCGGTGTGCTGCTGCAGGTGCCCGAGGACAGCGCCGAGGCGCTGGCCTTGGTCGACCGCGTCGAGACGCTGTTCGACCCCCGCTGGGTCTGCCCGTTCTGCCCAACGGGCTACTACGTGGCGGCGGCGACGGCGTGCGCCGGTGCGGGCCAGCTCGAGCGCGGGTGGGAGTTTCTGGCGCGCGCGGAGTTCGGCGCCTCCCGCTGGCCAGGAGGTCCGTGGCCGGCGGCGGTGGCGGAGGCCCGGGCCGCGCTGCTGCTGTCCGAGGGCGACGGGCGAAGCGCTGCGGATGCGCTGCGCCGCTCCGCCGAGGGCTACGCCGCAAGCGGGCAGCTGCTCGGCGAGCGGCGGGCGCGCGCAGCGCTGGAACGGCTCGGTGTCGCGCTAGCGCGCTGACGGCGTCTCCGGCTCGGCGTGGCGGACGCGAATCGCGGGCAGCCATCGGTCGATATGCGACGGGACCCACCAGGCGCGGTCGCCGAGTAACCGCAGCACGGCGGGCAGCAGGAGCAGCCGCACCAGCATCGTGTCGAGCAGGACGGCGACGCCGAGGATCACGCCCATCTCCTTCGGCGGCAGCGGACGCGACAGGCCGAATGTGAAGAACACGACGATCATGACGGCTCCCGCGGCGTTGATGACGCGCCCGGAGCGAGCCAGACCCTCGACGAGAGCCTCGCGCGCGTTGCCGGTTCGCTCGAACTCGGCACGCACCGACGTCAGCAGGAACACGGTGTAGTCCATCGCGAGCGCGAAGCTCAGGCAGAAGAAGAACACTGGTGCCCACGCGTCGACGAACCCCTGCGACTTGAAACCGAGCAGGGCCTCGCCGGCGCCGTCCTGGAAGATCAGCTTGGCGGCGCCGAAGGCGGCTGCCGTGGCGATCAGATTCAGCAACACGGCCGCCGCGGCGGCAAGCGGGGCACGGACGACGGTCAGCAGCAGGATGAAGCCGACCGTCAGCACGAGCGCGTAGACGAGCGGTGTCCGGCCCGCGAGCGCTTGCTCGAGGTCGTGGGCCTCGGCGGCGCCTCCGCCGATGCGAACCCCGGCCGGGAGTTGTTCACGCAGTCGCTCGATCAGCCGGTCAGCGTGATCGCTCGCAGGCTGCACACGCACGAGCGCGAACCCCCCGGCTCGTTCCGGCGGCAGCGCTGCCGCGACGCCCTGATTGCGGCGAAGCACGCTCTCGACCCTGTCGAGAGCGGCGGACGGCGCCACCACCTGCAACTCCGCCGGAGCGCCCGGCCCGAATCCCTGCTGCAGACGCTCGTAACCGGCGCGCGCGCTGGCGCCATTGGTGAGCACGCCTGCGTTCGGCATCGCCGTGTGCAGGTGAAGCACCGGGAGCGCGAGAGCCAGCAGGAGTACGGCAGCCAACGCGGCGATGAGCACGGGCCGGCGCCAGATGAGGCGCGCCCAGCCCGCGAAAGCCTCGCTGCGGTGTTGCACCGAGCCGACCCACGGCAGGGCGAAGCGGTCGATGCGCGGACCGAGTCCTGCCAGCACAGCGGGCAGAAGCGTGAGCGAGGCGGCGAGCACGAATCCCACCGCGAGCAGGATCCCCACCACGCTGGTGCGGAATGGCTGGCTCGGCACGAGGATCACCGCGGACAGCGATGCCAGTACGGCCAGGCCGCTGACCAGAACCGCCTTGCCGGCGCTGTCCATCGTCTCGCCGACCGCGTCGAGCGGGGGCAGCCCCGCGCGAAGCGCGGCTCGGAAGCGCACGACGACGAACAATGCGTAGTCGATGCCCACGGCGAGCGCGAACATCAGGGCGAAGTTCATCGCCCAGATCGTGATCCCGGTCAACCGGCTGGCGATCCAGAGCGCGCCGGCGGCCGCGACAAGCCCGAAGATCGAGAGCAGTAGCGGGATACCGGCGGCGGCGACCGAGCCGAACGCGACCAGAAGGACCGCCAGCGTGAGCGGCCACGACGTGATCTCCGAGCGGAGCATCGCCGCCTTGTTCTCGTCGTTGAACTCTGACCACAGCGCGGGCGACCCGGTCAGTGCCAGGCGAACGCCGCTCGTTGCCGAAGCCTCGAGGCGCCTCTGGACTCGGCCCGCGGCACGCACCATCTCCGCCGTATTCGCGCCGGCGCCGCCACGCACGACCGCGACGTGCCCGTCTGACGAAATGGACTCGCCGCGGCGCGGAAGCTGCACCGCGGCGACAGCCGGGTCGCGCCGCAGTGCCCGTGCGGCCGCGCCGATCGCACGCCGGAAGGCGGCATCGCCCGCAGTGTGCTGGGGCGAGCTCACCACGACGGCGAGCGCGTAACTGCCCTGCCCGCCGAAATACCGCTCGATCAGTCCGCGTGCGACAACGGACTCCGAGCCGTCGGCCTGCCAGCCGCCGCCGGACAGCGCGTGCTCGACGCGCGGCGCAACGGCGCCAAGCGCAATGATCAGCGCCGCCCATGAGAGGAAGACGGTCCGGCGGCGTCGGGCCGACCAGCGGCCGAGGCGTCCAAAGACGCCGAGAGTGGGGTGAGAGGTGGTGGTTGTGGGTGCGCTCATAGTGAGGGCCAAGCTAGGAGTGCGGCCTTCCCAGAACCTTCCTTGGCATGGTGCGGCCGTCATCCACTCGGAGGATGAGCACGGCCGATGAGGCCATGCTGAGCGCCAGCACGATCCCCAGCGTGCCGTAGCCGCCACGGGAAATCACTGCACCGCCGACGATGGCGCCGAGCAGGTAGCCGAGCTGCGTCGCGGCCGTCCGGGCCGCCATCATCGCGCCGGGGTGGCCAGGAAGCTGCTCGAGGCCGAGCCCGCTCGAGGCCGGCGACCGGATGCCGGCGGCGAGCGCGAGGGCGCAGAAGGTGGCAACGGCCGCCGGTGCCGCTGATGTCAACCCCAGCAGCACAAACACCAGGATCGCCATCGTCAGCGCCGACCCGGCCACCAGGCGCCGGCGGGGAACCCGGCTGACGAGTGGTCCGCTTTTCGTCGCACCGGCGAGGTGGGCCGCAGCTCCGGTCGCGAGCAGCCAGCCCGTCGCGGCCTCGGGCACGCCGAGACGCTCGATGAAGAACGCGCCGGCGAACGTCAGCAATGCGGTCCATGCGGCGTACGCGATCACCTCTGCGCCGAGCCACCGTCGCGCAGACCGCTCGCCCAACAACACGGCCAGCGGTGCGGCGGGCTGGCTCGGGGCCAGCGCAGCAGCCGGGGACGCCAGCAGCGCCGCGACGGCGATCCCCGCGGGAACGACCTGCGCCGCCCGCCACGACAGCCACTCAGTCAGCACCCCGACGATCGGGTTGACCACGATCCAGGCCAACGCGTTCGCGCCGGCTACCCAGCCGATCGCCCACGGCCTGCGCTCGGTTCCGAACGCGGCGACGCCCGCAAAGCCGGCTGACAGCAGACAGGCAAATGCGAGCCCGACCAGCACGTGCGCGGCGAGGAACACGGCGAGCGTCGGCGCGAAGGCGACGGCCGCGCAGGCAATGGTGCCGAGCACGGACCCGACTCCCAGGAGGCGACGCACACCCAGCGAATCGACGCGCGCGACGATCGCGAGTGAGGCCACGATGGCGATGCCCGCGGCGACGGAGCGGGCCTGACCGACGGCGCCGACTGACGTTCGGAGGTCTCCGGCGATCGACACGATTGTCGGAGAGAGCGCGACGAGCAGCGCCTGGGACGCCATCGTCGCAAGCACCAGCGGAGCCAGCTTCGGCTGTGTTCCGTTTTGCATCGGCGCAAGGTAGGCCGACGCATGCACCTCTGACATCCGCGCCAAGACGCAACTTCAGCGCGCGGTCTGGAGATCACACGGCGGGATGCACGTAGTCGCCGTGCGACCGGGAGAAGCGGGCCGCCGCGGCTGCACGCGCAGCCTTCCCGGAGACGCGCAGCTTGGCGTAGATGTTCGAAAGGTGGCGCTCGACCGTCCTGACGCTCAGGTACAGGCGCCCCGCCACCTCCTCGTTGCTGAGTCCCTCGGCGACGAGCGCCAACACCTCGAGCTCGCGGTTGCTCAGCTCGGGGAGCTCGGGCGGCGGCGACACCTCAGCGGGACCGAGGAAGGTCCTCAGCTCGGTTCGGAATTGCGTCCATGCGGGCTCGTCAGCTAGGAGGATGTGGTTGCGGCTCTCGAGCGTGACGAAGCGCGCTCCGGGGATGAGTGTGGCGAGCAGGCGCCCTTCAGCGAACGGCACGAGCGCATCATCCCGCGGGTGCATGACCAAGGTCGGGCATGACACCTCCGTGGCGGCATCCGTCACGTCGTCGTGGTTGCGAGCCTGGCGAATCCGAACGGCGGTGGCTGGATCGGTCGTCATGCGCTGAAGCTCGTCGAACCACTCCATCTGCTTGGTGCTCGCGTCGGGCATGAACAGCGTGGTGAACAGACGCCGAAAGGCGGGCACGCCCTGACCCCACCCGATCCGGATGAGCGAGTCCATCAATTGCGCCTGCTCACGGTCAACCGATGCTGGATCGCGCTTGAGTCTGCCGCGGGCAAAGGTCGCATACAGAATGAGATGGCTGACGCGCTCGGGATGGCGCGCGGCGAAGGCCACCGCGAGCGGACCTCCCTGGGATATGCCGAGGAGCGCGAATCGCTCGATTTTGGCCGCATCAATGACGGCTTCAAGATCGCCTAACCGTGCCTCGAGCGATACGTCGTCGACGTCTCGGTCAGACAGACCGCATCCCCGCTCGTCGTACCTGAGCACCGTGTGCCCGTCGGCCAATCCCTCGAGCCAGTGCCGCCACACGGGACTTTCCCAGTCGAACTCCAGATGGGTGAGCCACGTAGCCGTCCTGACCAGCGGGGAACCGCGCCCGTGAATCGCGTACGCGAGGCGGACGCCGTCACACGTGGTGCAGAACCGAACTTCTTGCCGCACAGCGTCAGACGGTACGTGCTTCCCGCCACACGTGCCACCCGGATTTGGGTGATGGCGCCGATGTCGGGCGAGCGGCTGCGGAGGAAGGTTCGGACACCACCGCTACGACCGAGGAGGTCAGACAGTGAGCGTAAGAGTGCAAGAGCCTCGATCCGCGCCCGGGAAGGTTTCAGGAAGGTGTGCCGCCGATGCTCCCGGCATGCCAACGACCACCACATACCCCACCGTCGTGGACGTGGACCCGGACGAGCTCGACCGGCACATCACAGAGATGTACCGAGACGTGGCGAACGGGGACGTCCGCGATCTTCATTTTCAAACCGGCCGCAGGCTGGCCGAGGCGCTCGGCTATCCCATTCCGCTGCTGAATGCGCTTCCAGCCGAAGCGGTGAGCTCGTTCGCGGGCGTCGGCCATCACCTCCCACTGGCGAGGCTCCAGCCCGGGGAGCGTGTGCTGGATCTCGGCAGCGGCTCGGGCATGGACGCGTTCGCGGCGGCGAAACAGGTCGGTCCGACAGGCTCCGTTACCGGCGTTGACATCACGCCAGAGCAACTCGCGAGGGCGGACCGTCTCAACCGAGATCGAACCGTGAAGTTCGTGCGCGCGCGGATCGAGGAGCTCCCGTTCGCGGACGGCACGTTCGACGCCGTGATCTCGAATGGCGTGGTCAACCTCAGCGCCGCCAAGCACGTCGTCTTCGCTGAGGCGGCACGCGTGCTGCGCCCGGGCGGGCGGCTCGCGCTCGCCGACATCGTCACCGAGCGACAGATCGCCGAGGGCACGGCATGCCAAGCCGACCTATGGGCCGCATGCATCGCCGGCGCCAGCCGCTGGGACCTGTACCTCGACGCGGTCGCTGCCGCCGGTCTCGAGCTGGAGCTCATCCACAGCAATCCGACCTACGCGTTCATCAGCGAGCGTGCGCAGCGTGCGAGCGAGAAGTACGGCGCGCAGAGCGTGTCACTGCTCGCGCTGAAGCCTGCCTACACCAACACCACAAAGACCCAGGAGGTCTCGCAGTGAGCATCACGACAAACACGATCCGCAACGGCGTCGACACCGCGACGATGTTCGCCACGCTCGATCTGATCAAGGCGCAGCCGGAGCTGGCGAAGTTCCAGTTCCGGGCCACCAATCGCTGGTTGGGCGGAGCGCATAACCGGACGTCGATCAAGGACTTCTACGCCGCGGGCGGCGAGGACACGAGTCGCGCCGGGGGGTTTCAGATCGACGCGGGCGAGCCCGCGATCCTGCTCGGTGCCGACACCGGCCCGAACCCGGCGGAGTACCTGCTGCATGCGCTGGCCGCGTGCCTGACGACGTCGATCGTCTACGTGGCGGCAGCGCGCAAGGTGGAGCTCACGTCCGTGGAGTCGACGATCACCGGAGACATGGACGTGCGCGGTGCACTCGGCGTCGACGAGGAGCCCCGCAACGGGTTCGAGCGCATCCGCGTGTCGTTCCAGGTGACCGGCAACGCGTCCGAGGAGAAGCTCCGCGAGGTCGTGGAGCGTGCTCGGCAGCGATCAGCCGTCTACGACATGGTCACCAACGGCGTCCCGGTCGCCGTGGAGGTGACCACCGACTGAGGCTCGCCTGCGGTCTCGTGGCCGGGGTGACACTTCGGCCACAGACCGCATGACGAGCGGATTGGAGATTTGTCCCATGCCGATCGAACTCACCGCCAATACGGCGACCGGCGCCCACCTCGTGTCGGTTGCCGAGGAGCTCTCCGCAAAGCTCGCCGCACGCGCCCCCGAACACGACCGCGATCGCACGTACCCATTCGAGGCGATCGAGGCGCTCAAGGCAGCCCGCTACTTTGCTGCGCCCGTCCCCGTCGAGCTCGGCGGGCTTGGCGTCTCCTCAGCACACGACCTCGTCGTGGCATCGAGCCGACTGGCGCGCGGCGATGCCTCTGTCGCGATCGGGGTGAACATGCATCTTGCCGCCGTCCAGAACATGGAGCGCCGTCGTCAGGTCGCGGTTGCGGCCGGGCAAGAGCGTCGCGCGCATGGTTTCGCCGCGTCGCTCGAGCAGATCGCACGCGAGGGCGTGGTATTGGCCGCCGCCATCAGCGAGCGCAGCCAGGACCTGACCCGGCCCAGCACGACTGCCACCGCCACGGACGGTGGTTGGCGGATCGACGGCCGCAAGGTCTTCTGCACGATGTCCCCCGGGGCAACCCATCTCTATGTGTCCGTGCGTTACCTGGACGGTGACGGCGTCGAGCGCTACGCCTACGCCATGGTTTCCACCGACGCCCACGGCGTCACGGTGCACGACGACTGGGACGCACTCGGGATGCGCGCCTCGGGGAGCAACTCTGTCTCCTTCGACGCTGTCAGGTTGCCCGAATCGGCTGTCCGAGGCGGCTTCAGAGTCGGCGATCCGACGCCGTACATGGAGCGCAACCTGATGGCCGGCTTGTTCCACGCTGCAGCCTCACTTGGCATCGCCGAGTCGGCCGACCAGCTCGCCCGTCGCGGTCTTGCTGAACGCATCAACGGCCACGCGCGCCCGAGAATGCAGGTGGCTGACAACGCGATCGACCTCGCCGCAGCACGCGGCATCCTGTCGCGCGCGGCCGCGCTGATCGACCGGCACCGCGCAATCAACACGACGTCCGACGGCACGGCCGAAGAGCTTGGGGCGTTGTTCGCCGAGGCCCAGGCCGCCAAGGCGTTCGTCGGCGAGGCGACCACCCGCGTCGTCGATCGTGCCCTTGCGCTCTCGGGCGGCGCCGGCTACCTCAACGGCAGCCCGCTTGCGCGCGCCTACCGCGACGTCAAGGCCGGCTCGTTCATGCACCCGCTCGGCGCGAACCGCGCATACGACTATCTCGGCCGCTTCGCGCTCGGCGAACAGCCGTCGCTTCACTGAGATGTCCGGTTTCGCTCCGGCCGATGCCCCGGCGGCGCCCGATACGGGTGCATTCCGCGAGGCTCTGGGCAGATTCGCGACCGGCGTGGCGTTCGTCACCGCTGCGCCCGGCGGCACACCGGAGGGGCTGATTGTGAACTCGCTCACATCGGTCTCGCTCGAACCGCCGCTGGTCGCCTTCTGCCCGGCCCGCAGATCACTCACCTGGCAGCGGATGCGGCGCACGGGCCGGTTCGGCGTGAGCGTGCTCGCACGGCAACACGAGGCCTTCGCCCGGCGGGCCACCCCCGCCGGCGCTGACCGCCTCACCGGGATCGACTGGGAGCCCGGGCGGGGCGGCGTGCCGTTGCTCACCGGAGCGCTTGTCACGCTCGAGTGCGAGATCGTCGCCGAGCATCCCGCCGGGGACCACTGGATCGTGGTCGGACTCGTGGACGGACTGCGTACGCCTGTAGTCGGTCAGCCGCTCATTTTCTTCGCTGGAGGGTTCGGATCGCTGCAATGACACGCTGCGCGGCGTAGGTCCGAAACCCGATGCGACGGTAGTGTCGAACCAGACCAGTCAGGCACGTCAGGAAGACGACGTCTGACCGAAGCTCCGGCGCTGCCACCAAGTAGGCCGCGCAGACCAGCGACATGAGCCCGGATCGACCCGGCGGTCGCGCCGGAGCATCACGCGTCCGAGCTCGGCGCTTCCGATTTCGGCCAAGCCGGGGAAACCGTCCTCGGCCGTCGTGTAGATCAGGACGG
>Ga0335069_10013238_pt1 | contig 11586 bp, 6 predicted proteins | sample Lox_Sample_11_FD_206714 | JGI IMG/M metagenome (GOLD analysis project Ga0335069, IMG submission 206714) | Soil microbial communities from Loxahatchee National Wildlife Refuge, Florida, United States - Lox_Sample_1.1 | ecosystem: Environmental > Terrestrial > Soil > Wetlands | place: USA: Florida...
TGCCCTCCTTGGCGAAGCACCTTAACGCCATGCTATGGAAACCGCACTGTCCGGGTCGGCAATTTGATTTGATCGAATGTCGTGGTTCCCTCCCTCTCGCGGAAGGTAACAAGAGGTCCGGAGTCAAGTATGGCAGGACCGAGTTCAACCCGAGTCCCTGCGCTGAGATGTTCAATGTTGACTTGGTCGCCGGGGAAGAAAAATACTTCCCCTTGATTTTTCTCGGGCTCGAGCAGCACCATCTGGTAAGGTCCGGGCTTCAGAACGGAGTCTCCGACGCGAACACCGCGTTCGAGTTGGATGGCGATTTTGCTGTCCTGCCGGGAGGTAATTTCCTGCTGGACCCTTGCCCACTCCGTTTCCATGTTCTTCCACCTTTTCCCCGTCGCCTTTTCCAGTTCCGACATTAAAGGCGTGTAGTCCTTCTGCCCTACGCGAAGGAGAACCTCCTCCTCGGCATTCCCTTCACGCCAGAAGACTCGAACCAGGTAATCCCGAGTCTTTACCGGGTAACTGGCCGCCATCAGAAAAGCGGTGAAGATCACAATAGCGCCGCAACCCTCCGGTGGAAAACAGGGTCCGGGAGCAGCGGCAAAATCTTTCAGAAACTGCCCCTCTGCACGAGTGGCGGGATGGGTGCCCTTCACGTTGCTCGCGACCAGCGTGATGGCTTGGGCAGGAACCACGAAGGGATTCGTACCCCGCGGGGCCAGGCGCAACGCCTCGGAGTCGATGCTGACCTGGACGTGAGCACCCCTGGGAAAAGGCGCCACCCCCGCCAGATAGGAAGCCTGCCAGACGTTCTTTTCAATCCCCTCCGCCACCGGGATCTGGAGCAGCACGATGCATCCCAGAAGGAATAGGCCGTGCTGGCGCCGTTTGCGCATTGTGTATGGACAGAGCCTCATGCGCCCTCCAGTCTTAAATTCCACGAAGATGCGTCTTTGCCTGGTGACGGGTTTCGCATTCGAAGCATCGGCGAAGGAGTTACGACTACTTGCGGACCTCACTTCGCGGCTTCTCCATCACCACCACGAGATCCGAATCGAAGCTCGCGATTCCCAGGGCCCGGAAGCCGGCGTCGGCTGCGTTCTCAATATCTTCAGCCTTATTGGATAACCGCTGTGACCAGATGACGCGATACTGGAATTCGCTTGCCGCGGTTACGTCCCGTTCCATGACCACCCTGCAATGAGCGGAGGGATCATTGGGCCGCTCGCGCTGCCAGGAGGCGCCCAATAGACTCTGCGGAAACAGACGAAATTCCCCCGCGGCGTGCGTATTTAACTCGGCTTCCAATTTTGTTAGTTCCGTTGCAAAGGCGGCATATTCGTACCGGGAACCCCGTGCCGGAGCGATGTTCCCTTCCACTCCCTCGAGCGTGGCGCCGGTCCACATGGGCGGCGCGTAGGGAGCCAGATCGATCAGGTGAAACCCGCGGGCCGCTTCCTGCTTCAGTCGTGCATCGAGCTTATCCGCCTTATAGTCGCCAAGCGTTTGATACCGCGACAGGGGGTCTTTGCCAGGGGGAGCAGGCGCGGATTTATCCGCATTGGCGTCCCGCTCCGCCTTCTCCATAACAACCACCGCAGTCGGCACAACCCGCTCGATCTTATACCCCTCCGTTAGGGCGGCGTTGAGCTGAGGCCGGATGTAGTGAAGCGGATTTGTTTCTGCCCAGAGCTTGGGATTCAGGGCGGCTTTACCTGAAGCCTTGACGCCAAACCCAATCAACAGGTAGTGGGCAGTCGGGGAAGGAGCTGAAGGTTTTTCCATCCAGGCCAGATCGAATTGCGGGGGTACCGCACGGCCCTGCGCCACAGCGCGCGGCACGAGGAGAAAACCCTGCGAAGCAGCCTCGTTGATCTGTCCCTGGAAGTCGCGACCTTCTTTGCGGGCGAGCACCACGTATTGGCAGGGCGGAAGGAGCAAATCCACTCTCTCCATGATCGCTGCCCAGGTGCCCCCGGCATTGGGTACCGCCCCCACTAACCGATAACCCTCGGCCGCGGTCTCGTTAATCTTCTCCTGTAAGGATGAAAGCTCGACCATCTGCAGCAACCGGTAGTGCGGCGTCGCCTCCGCCGGAGCGTCATGCTCGGCATTCGCCCCCGGAAGCATTGCCAAAGCCACGAGGATTCCTAACTCCGTTTTTCGTATCATTTCACACACGCGGTCAACCGGGTGGATCGGGGCCATCTCTCCCAGGGCCGGATGAATATACCCTTGGGGCTGTGCCGATAAAGATGGCCAGCATTCAAGTGCGTACAAGATGAAACACTGAGAAGCCGACACCTCAGTCCGGGAATGGAACATCGGTAACGCAGTGGCTACCCCTCCTGCCGGCGGCCACGACCCGAGGTAGACCACCGACGCGTGGGCGTTTATTTTCCGCCGATATCCCGCACGGCCTGGCGGACCTCCGCGATTTTGGCCCGATATTGGTCCGGTGGCGCTTTCTCCAGGAAAAGTTGCAAATAGTGAAGTGCTTGCTGGTTCTGGCCCGTCTGTCGATAAAGCATTCCAAGATTCAGCATTGCCTGCAGATCGTCAGGATTGGCTGCGAGAGCCTGCTCAAAGGCGTGGCGCGCCTCTTCCGGGTTCTTGCGGGCCATGGCAAGGAATGCCAAACCGTCGTAGGCAAAGGCGTAATGGGGCTCAAGGCTCAGCATAAGCTTGAAAGTCTTCGCCGCGTCCTCCTGCCGTCCCAGTTGCAAATAAGTAAATCCCAGCTTATATGCGGTTTCGAGGTCGGTCGGATTCAGTTTGCAGGCTTGCTCCAATGGCGCCACGGCGCGCTCCGGCCGGTTCAAGGCCAAATAGTCTGTTCCCAAGCGCGAATAAACCCTGTCCGTTTCTATGTCCCGGGCAATGGCATGGTTGAGAATGCGGATGGCACGGGGGTACTGCCCCATGCCTTCATAGGCCGCGGCAAGCTTGATGTGTACGCGTGGATTAGTGGGATCGAGTCGGAGCGCTTGTTCCAGCAGATCGGCGGCAGCCGCATAAGATCTGGCGCCCAACTGCTCATTTGACTGTTCCAAAAGCCGCAACACCGATGTTCGGTCCTTGGGATCAGGAGCGTCCTCACCAAGCTGGATTTCCCGTGGCGTTCCCGCGCCAACGTAGCCAAGCGATTCCAGTTCCTGGCGCGTCTGGGGATCGACGGGCGTTACCGCCACTTTTTCCCGCCGCGATTCCAGTCCCGCAGCTTCCCAGATGTGCTTTTGCAGTTGGTCCGCATCGGCAGGGTGAGTGGTGATGAGGTTTTCTGTTTCGGCAGGGTCATGCTCCAGGTTATAAAGTTCCGGCCGGGGCGCCAGGATGAGCTTCCAGGTATCCGTGCGCATAGAGCGCAATTCGGACCATCCCAGGTGAGTGCGAGGAAGAATAGTCTCTCCGTACGAATAATTCGATCGCACCCGGATGTCGCGGCTGATCAGCGGCCACAGGCTGCTCCCCTGGGCTTCCTTGCCGGGCGCGATGTGCAAGAACTCAAGAAGTGTGGGCATGACGTCAATAGAGCGCACCTGCGCATCGATGATCTTACCTTCGGGCACATCGGGTCCCGCCATGAGCATCGGTATGTGGAGCGTGGATTCGTACAGGAACACCCCATGCGTCACCTCACCGTGCTCGCCCAGGCTTTCGCCGTGATCGCCCAAAACTGTAACGAGCGTTCGGGATTCCAGTCCCATCTCGTGCAATCCGTCCAGCAAGCGACCGACCTCCTGATCCATGTAAGCGATCTCCCCGGAATACAAGTCGTCGGCGTAAAGGTGCTTGTAGGGTTCCGGCGGATCGTAAGGTGCGTGTGGGTCGTAGTAATGCGCCCAAAGGAAAAACCGCTTCTGCCCGTTCGCTTTCAACCACGCAAGTGCCCGGTCGGTCACCACGCCCGCGCGGCGTTCCGGATCCGCGAGGAGCTCGAGTGTTCGCTCGTTCTCGCCACCCATGTCGTCGTCGTAAGTGGTGAAGCCGTTGGCAAGGCCGAACTGGCGCGCAAGCACCCGGCAGCCCACGAAGGCAGCAGTCGTGTAACCGTGGGCTTGCGCGAGGGAAGAGATGGTGTGGTGCGAAGGGGAAAGCGAGAAGCCACTATTGTCGCGCACTCCGTGGCGCGTCGGGTACTCGCCGGTCATGATGGAAGTATGGGAAGGCAGCGTCAACGGTACTTGCGCCGTGGCCTGCAGGAACCTGACCCCACGCCTGGCGAGCGCATCGAGGCTCGGCGTGCGCGCGTAGCGATATACCGCGGCCGGGTCCTTCGAGTCAGAGTAGCAGCTCAGGTGATCAGGACGCGTGGTATCGAGCGTAATCAATAGCAGATTGGCATCGCGCGGGCCGGGATTGGAAGGACCAGGACCGCCATGACGGCAAGCCCCGGTGAAGAGCACCAAGGCAGCGATCATCCCGGGAAGCAATGCCAAAGCCACCCGGATTCTCAGGTTCGTTTTTCGTATCATTTCACACACGCCGTCAGCCGGGTGGATGCGGGCCATCTCTCCCAGGGCCGGATGAATATACCCTTGGGGCTGTACCGATGAAGATGGGCAGCATTTAAACCCCGCAGCCCAAAGGTGTCAAGCGGAAAGCGGGTAGCCGGTTAGCGTTGTAACCCCGGTCGGGGGCGGGGGGCCGCCCCTCCTTCCTGGTGGATTCTCAGGTCTTGATTCGAAGGAGAAGGTATGTTCCGGCCAGACCGAAGAGGACGTCGGGCGACCAGGCGGCCATGGCGGGGGGAAGTTGACTCAGGTTTCCCATCGCTTCAAAAAGGCTGGAGGTTGACCAGTACACGATAGCGATGCCAATGCTCAGAGCGATGCCTGTGAGGGCGCCTTTGCCGCCCATCGTGAAGGAGAAGGGAATCCCGATGAGGGTCACGACGAAGGCGATGAGGGGGTAGGAGAACTTGCGGTAAAACTGCACGGAGAGCCGCACCACGTCAAAGCCGCTCTGGCGGAGGTCGGCGATGTAGCTCCTCAGTTCCAGAGTGCTCATCTGTTCAGAGGGTTTTACTTCCTTCTTGAAGTACGACGGCTCTTCCGTCAGCTCCTTGAAGGTGGCGATCGAGAAGGGCATGTTGTTGGTCACCCGGTCGGCATCGAGGTCTCGTGCCCACCCATTCTCCAAAATCCAACCGTGGATCGATGCCTCCCAGAACGCGCGAGAAGCTTGTAGCCGCCGCGTCATACGGAAAGTGATCGGATCGAATTCGAATACGGACAGGTTCGCGAACAGATTCTGGTCGGAATCAAAAAAAGTGTAGTTGTAGATGCGGCTGGAGGTCCCGAATATCCACTGATGATCGGGACGGTAAAAGGTCTGGGCGGGTTTGCCCTTGATTTGGTTGCGCAGGCCGTTCTGGCGCTGATTCATCTCCGGCAGCACGCCGTCCGCAAACAGGAACATTCCCACACTAAGCAGGGCGGTTATCGACAACACGGGAACCGAAAGGCGGTAGAGGCTGATGCCGGCGGATTTGATGGCGATGACCTGGTTGGTTTTCGTCAGCAGCCCGAAGTTCACCAGGGTCGCCACCAGGATACTCAAGGGCAGCATCAGATAAACGACCTGGGGAAGCAGGAACCGGTAATAGTCCACCACCACCCGGCCCGGGACCTGGTTGCGAACGATGTCACCCAGAACCTGGAAAAAATCGAAGATCAGGTATACGCCCGTGAAGGCCACGAGCAACATCGCGAAATAGAAGACCCAACTGCGGAGGACGTAGATATCAAGGATCTGCAGGAACCGCCCCCCCACTTTCGCCGGCTCCGGAAGGGCGGATACAGGTTTCGGACGGCTGCGGCGGGCCCGCCATTCCTGCCAGCGCTTCACACGGTCGTCAATAGCATCCTGGAGGAACAACAGGCGAGTCCGTACGTGGCCGAGGTTGGAAAGCATCAGGACGCCGGCCACCGCGAACAGGAAGTTGGCGAGCCAGAGCCCGAGGAGTGGAGAAACGCGTCCCTGTTTGGCAAAGCTCAGGCCAAAGGCCATGAGGATGTAATATACGAACACCAGCAGGATGCTCAGCATCAAACCCACGGGTTTCCCACCCTTGCGTGTGGAGATCCCCAGCGGAATGCCCACCAGCGCCAGGACAATGGCCGCTACCGGCAGGGCAAAGCGGTAATGCAGTTCAACCAGGGCGGGTTGGCGTTCCTGGGGTTCATGAATGTGCCGCCAAAGCTGCGTAAGGGAAAGATACGGAGGCGTGGTCCGTCCTCTCTCGGCATTTCCCTGATCAACCTCGATGGGAATTTCCGTATTTGTGAAGGCGGCGATGGAGTATTCCTCGGGGCGCTGAGGGTCGTATTCGTGGGTCGTACCCTGCTCGAGGTGCAGCACAAAACGGTTGCGGGCAGGTTCGTTGACAAGCACCCCGCTTTCCGCTAAGGTTACCTTGACTGCATTGCGGTGAGTCAGATCCGCGATGAAAACGCCGCGCCAGCTTGACCGGGATCCGGTAACATCTTCCAGGTAAAGCAACAGGTTGGGAAAGCGCTCGATGAAAATGCGCGGCTGGATCTCGTAGGGTACCTGGCTGGCGGTCAACCCCGCTTCCATGCGATTCATCTTCCGCATGGACTGAGGCGCCACAAAGAGAGACATCCAGAGTGTCACCGCCCATCCCGTCGCCGCCAGGTACATGACGGGACGCACGAAGCAGTCCAAGCCGATCCCGGAGGCTCGCGCCGCGATGACCTCCCCATCCGCAGCCATGCGGCTCAACCCAATTAGGGTCCCCACCAGCACGGCCATGGGGATGGTGAGGATCAGGATGCTGGGGATGGGCAGGAGGAAGAGCGTGGCCATCTCCTGCAAAGGGATATTGTGCCGCACCACCAGTTCCAGAAGGTTGCCCAATTGCCGGACGAAAATCACAAAGGTGAAAACCAGCAGTCCTAATAAGGAGTGGGAAGAGATCTCTTTCAGAATGTAACGCGTTAGAATCCGCATGGCCGCAAGCCATTAATCCTAGCACAACCGGAAACGAAACTTGAAGGCCGGCGCGGTGCGTTATGTTAAAGTTTCGAATTCTGTTTTTTTAGTTTCGATCTTCGAGCTTGGACTTTCGATACAATGCCCCCAACGTACCTCATGCTCCTCTGGCACATGCACCAACCTTATTACAAGGATCTGGCGGAGGGCGCTTACGCCATGCCCTGGGTGCGCCTGCATGCCCTGAAGGACTATTACGGCATGGTGGCAGTGTTGCGGGATTTTCCCTCCGTACGCGCTACGTTCAACCTGGTCCCGTCACTGGTCGAGCAGATTGAGGATTACGCCCACGACACGGCCCGCGAACCTGCCTACGACGTGGCTTTCAAGCCGGTGGGCAGCATGAACGGCGGCGACCGCGAGGCCTTGCTCGCCTCCGCCTTTCAGATCAATCACGAGAATCTCCTGCGCCGCTACCCGCGCTTCCAGGAATTGTGGGAGAAGGTCCAGAAGTCGGGAATAGCCACGGCCGCCAAAGTGTTCACTCCGCAAGAAATTGTGGATCTCCAGGTGCTCTCCCAGGTGGCATGGTTCGATGAGATCTACTTGAGCGGCGACCCCGAGGTCGTGGCCTTGGTCAAGCGCGAAAGGAGTTATCGCGAGAGCGACAAGACCGTGCTTCGGCAGAAGGAAATCGATCTCTTTAATGTCACGCTGGAAGAATATCGAAGGGCAGCGGAACGCGGCCAGATCGAAATCTCCACTTCGCCCTTCTACCATCCCATCCTCCCGTTGGTTTGCGATACTGCGATTGCCCAGGAATCGCATCCCGGCGTCAGATTGCCGCACCAGCACTTCCGTCAGCCGGGGGACGCGCGCGACCAGTTGCGAAGCGCTGTGGCGCTCCATGAGCGCGTTTTCGGGCGCCGACCCCGGGGGATGTGGCCCAGCGAGGGCAGCGTCTCCGATGAGGTCCTCCGGCTGGCTGCCGACGAGGGGTTCATCTGGACAGCGACCGATGAGGGCGTGCTGGGGCGATCCCGGCAAATGGGCTTCTACCGTCGTGGCGACGGCACCCTCCAGGGCGGGGAAGAACTCTACCGACCGCACTCCTTCGAGGTGGGGGGAAAGACCGTTTCCCTGTTCTTCCGTGACCACCAGCTTTCCGATTTGATCGGCTTCGTCTACTCGCGCATGGATCCTCACGCTGCCGCCGATGATCTGTACCACCGCATCAAAGCTGCGGGACGAAGCACCGGCCAGAGGCCCGCGGTTGTTTCCGTCATCCTGGATGGCGAAAACGCCTGGGAGTATTACCCGGGCAACGGGCGCGAATTCTTGAAGGCCTTCTATGGACGCATCGCGGCGGACCCGGACCTGCGCGCCGTAACCGCCAGCGAGGCGCTGAAAGTCACCGAACCGGGCACACTTCACCACGTAGTTCCGGGCTCGTGGATCAGCGGCAACTTTGATGTATGGATCGGCGCCGATGAGGATAACCGCTCGTGGGACATGCTCAGCGACGCCCGGGCGTTTTTTGCGCAGCACGTTGATGACCCCCAGGTGAAGCCGGAGAACCGCGCGCTGGCGCAGCGGGAGTTGTGGATCGCGGAAGGGAGCGACTGGAATTGGTGGTATGGCCCGGAGCACTCCACTGCCAACGACGAGGAATTCGACCTGCTTTACCGCAAGCACCTGAGCAACATCTACCGGTTGCTGGGAGGATCTCCCGCGGATGAGCTGGCGGTGCCCATCAAGAGCCCACGCGTGCGCGCCCTGACCGTGGCTCCCTCGGCGCAGATTAACCCCAAGATTGATGGCCGAGTCACCACATATTTCGAATGGCTGGGGGCGGGGTTGTGCCAGCCGGATTACCGTACCGGCTCAATGCACGGCGCGGCCCAACTGGTGGAAGCGCTCTACTACGGTTATAGCGAAAAGGCCGTGTACCTTCGGGTAGACGTGGGCGGGACGTTCATGCGCGAACACCCCGACTTTGAGATCCGCGTCAATGTTAATGGCGGCAGCCAGACCCGCTTGCATGCGGCCATCGGCACGGCGGGGGTGAAAACCGTGGAGTTCTGGAAGAGCGGGGAATCGCTGCTGGTCCCGCTTGGAACGGGCGACCAGGTTCAGGTGGCATTTGACAAGATCTTCGAACTCCAACTCGACTACAGCATCCTCGCCATCATGCCGCATGAGCAGATCCACCTTCAGGTGTCCATTTGGATGGACGGCCTCCCGCTGCAGGTCCTTCCCCAGGAGGGCTGGCTTGCACTTGAACTGACCGAAGACCTGGCAAGTTGGTAAGGATTTTCGGGTTCCCGAGCCAGCCAAACGGTGGTGCCCGAGCGTGCTCGCAGGGACGGTCCTGCCACGGTTGACACTGTGGGCGAGCCGATGTCAGACATTATGTCTTTTATTTTTGTAGCAATCTCACTCGGTGACGCCCTCGTTTTCCCCTAACAATTTGAATAATCAGTAGTTACCCTTCGACTTGCTCCCGGGCCAGTTGGGGTGACAAAATTCCCCGTTCGCTGTATTGGAATTTACAGTGACGTGCATCAAGTAGCATCATGACGTGTGTCAGGTATTGCTTGCGCTTCCTGACGCTCCATGTGGTGCTTTGTTGTTCCGAAAGCCAGGGCTTCATTAAGACCAGATTTCGAATTTACCGCGGTATGCGCGGAGGGATTTTGACCACCGAGCCCGACTGCCTGTTCGTGTATCCCACCATGAACCATGTTTGCCCCAAAACGTTATTCCGACGAGGTGATGCATGAGTACCGTTCCCTTTAGTGAAATGCCCCCCGCCAGCGGAGGCCTTATCCAGATATCCTCCAAGGAGGCGTTGATCCGCCAGAAACTCGAAGACGAGCGGCGCCGCCTGGAGCGCGAGGCCGGCCTGGAGCGCCGCGCCGTGCAGCAATTCCACAAGCCCATTGAGCGCGCCTTCACCAAGTCCCAGCGCGACCACACCACAATTCTCTTCGGCGGCCTGACCTGGAAGCACGAGAAGTTGATTCACGGCGCGCTGGAGGGCCTGGGATACAAGTGCGAGGCCCTGCCCGTACCCGACAAGCGCGCCTTCCAACTCGGCAAAGAGTATGGCAACAACGGCCAATGCAACCCCACCTATTTCACCGTCGGCAATCTGGTGCAATATGCCCAGAGCCTGGAGGAGAAGGGTCTGAGCAAGCAGGAAATCATTGACCGTTTTGTCTTCTTCACGGCCGGCTCCTGCGGGCCCTGCCGTTTCGGGATGTACGAAGCGGAATACCGCCTGGCGCTGCGCAACGCGGGTTTTGACGGCTTCCGGGTCCTGCTGTTTCAGCAGGCAGGAGGGCTTAACCAGGCCGAAGCGGAAGCGGGCTTGGAGATGAACCTCGACTTCTTCCTGAACGTCTTGAACGCCATGAACATGGGCGACATCATCAACGACGTGGCATACCAGATCCGCCCCTTCGAGGTGAACGCCGGCGAGACCGACCGCGTTCTGGACGAGAGCCTGGATCTGCTGCAGGAGGTCATGCGCCGCAAGCGTTCCTACACGCTGGAAGGGAAGTTGGCGTCCCTGCTGCGCAAGACGAACTTTTCCGGAACCGCAGAATATGTCGGCAAGTTTCTCGACCAGCTTTACGGCGATGATTACACCTCCGCGCTCAACGAAGTGCGCGACCGCTTCAACGCCATCCCCCTGGACCGTACCCGCGTGAAGCCCCTCGTGAAGATCACCGGCGAATTCTGGGCGCAGACCACCGAGGGCGACGGCAACTTCAACATGTTCAAGTTTCTCGAAAAGGAAGGCGCGCAGGTTCTGGTGGAGCCGGTGGGCACCTGGATCATGTACATGATTCACCAGGCCAAGCAGAAAATTAAGGACGAGAGCGGCCTTGACCTGGTGCAGCGCAACGTTTCCAAGTGGAACCTCAAGGAAATCTTCGGCAGCCACTTGAACACGCAGCAGCGGATAGCCAAGCTGACCGTGGCGGAAAAGGTCTTCAAGCGCGAGTACCACCGCCTGATTGACGCCCTGGGCGGCATTGCGCACCATCTGACCGATCAGTACGAGTTGCAGCGTATCGGCCATCCTTTCTATAACTCGCGTGCGGGCGGCGGCGAGGGCCACCTGGAAGTTGCCAAGAACATCTACTACTCGAACAAGGACCTTTGCCACATGGTCCTGAGCCTGAAACCCTTCGGCTGCATGCCCTCCACGCAGTCGGATGGCGCACAGTCCGCCGTGGTTTCCAACTACAAGGACATGATCTTTATCCCCGTGGAAACCTCCGGCGAGGGCGATGTGAACGCTCACAGCCGCGTCCAGATGGCTCTGGGCGAGGCCAAGGTTCGCGCCAAGAATGAAATGAAGCGTGTGCTGGATGAGACGGGTACGACGCTGGAAGATGTGCGCGCCTTTGTGGCAGACCACCCCGAAATGCAGCAGGCCATGTACAAGTACGGGCACAAGAAGGGCGTGGTGGGAGTGGCGGCCAACTTCGTCCTGCACGCCGCCGAGCGCATGAAGGCGGAGAGGCGGGAGGCGGTCAGTTGTCAGCCGTCAGTAGTCGGTTGTCAGTAAAGGCGCTTCAGGCGTCGGTCATCAGTTGTCGGTTTTAAGTAAGGGCGGGGCCAGGA
>Ga0335069_10013239_pt1 | contig 11586 bp, 10 predicted proteins | sample Lox_Sample_11_FD_206714 | JGI IMG/M metagenome (GOLD analysis project Ga0335069, IMG submission 206714) | Soil microbial communities from Loxahatchee National Wildlife Refuge, Florida, United States - Lox_Sample_1.1 | ecosystem: Environmental > Terrestrial > Soil > Wetlands | place: USA...
CAGCGCCTCGCGATCGAGCAGGCGCAGCCGCGCGTCGACTTCGCTGGCGCCGAACAGCAAGACGAGCCGCATGCCGTTCGTCAGTTCCGGCGCGGCGGCGACCGAGACCAGCGAAATATCGAGCCAGAGCGAAGGCGCGAGCAGGCCGGGCGTCGCCAAGGCCATGCCGCGCGGCAGGTCGGACGGTTCAACGGCGCGCAGATTGACCGCAACCCGCTGGCCCGGACGCGCCTGATCGACTTTGACGCCATGGGCCTGCAAGGTGCGGATGCGCAGCTTTGTCCCAGCGGGCAGGGATTCGATCGCGTCATCAGCCCGCAAAACGCCGCGCCGCAAGGTTCCGGTGACCACCGTTCCGTGGCCGGCGATCGAGAAAGCGCGGTCGATCGGCAGCCAGGCGAAGCCACAATCTTCCGGCGGCTGCGCCTGCGCCAATACGGCGGCGAGCGCGCGGCGAAGGGCTTCGAGACCGGCGCCGGTCTGGGCGCTGACCGCGATTGGCGTAACGACCGCCATGCCGGCGGCGCGCGCGAGCGCAACGGCCTCCGCGCCGACCTGCGTGCAAATTTCCGGTGGGGCAAGATCGGATTTGGTCACCGCCACCACGGCCTGGCGCACGCCGAGAAGTCCGGCGATGTCCACATGTTCCCGGGTCTGCGGCATGATCCCTTCGTTGGCGGCGACGACCAGAAGCGCAGCGTCGATTCCGGTCGCGCCGGCGATCATCGTGCGCACGAAACGTTCGTGGCCAGGCATGTCGATCACGTCCACGCTCGCGGCGTCGAGCGTGAAATATGCGAAGCCGAGCGCGATCGAAATGCCGCGCCGCTGTTCCTCGGCGAGGCGGTCGGTCTCCATGCCGGTGAGCGCCCGGGTGAGCGCGGTCTTGCCGTGATCGACATGGCCGATCATGCCGATGGTCAGCCGGCGCGCCTCATTCATGCGGCGGCGTCCTTGATGGCTATGGCGATGGCCGGGAAGTCGTCGTCTTCGAGGGTGAACAGATCGAGGAGCAAACGCTCGCCGGCGATGCGCCCGACAATCGCCGGGCGGTCGAGGCGCAGGCGGCGCGCGAGGGCTTCCGCCGAATGACCGGGAACGATGAGCGCCAGGGCGCGACTTGGCAGATCGATCGCCGGCAGCGCGCCGCCGCCGGCCTGCGCGGCGCTGCCGATGATTTCCGCTTCGGCGGGCGGCGCGATCAGTGCGGCGAGTTTTTCTGCGCGAGTCTGAAGCTCGGCCTCGGTCTGGGCAAGCATCCGCAAGGTTGGTATCGCCCGTCGCGCCCGTTCGGGATCCTGATGGAGATGCAGGGTCGCTTCGAGCGCGGCCAGCGAGACCTTGTCGAGGCGCAGCGCCCGCATCAGCGGATGGCGGCGCAGGCAGGCGACGGCCTCTTCCCGGCCGACGATCAGCCCGGCCTGGGGGCCGCCAACCAGCTTGTCGCCGCTGAAGGCGACGATGTCGGCGCCGGCGGCGACGCTCTCCGCGACAATTGGCTCGTGGGCGCGGGCGAGCGCCCGCAGGTCACCCAGCGCGCCGCCGCCGAGATCATGGATGAGACGCAGGCCCCGCTCCTTGGCCAGAACGGCGAGCGCGGCAAGATCGGCTTCGGCGGTGAAGCCGACGATCCGGAAATTGCTGTGGTGGACCTTGAGAATGGCCCGAGTCAGCGGGGTGATCGCGGCGGCGTAATCGTCGAGACGGGTCTTGTTGGTGGTTCCGACTTCGACCAGCCGCGCGCCGCCCTGCTGGATCACGTCGGGAATGCGGAAGCCGCCGCCGATCTCGATCAATTCGCCGCGCGACACCAGAACCTCGCCGTTGGCGGCAAGGCCGGAAAGACTTAGCAGCATGGCGGCGGCGCAATTATTGACGGCAAGCGCCGCTTCCGCGCCGGTCAGGGCGCAGAGCAGGGCGGCGACGCCCGGGGCGCGGGCGCCGCGCTCGCCGCTCTCCAACGCGAATTCGAGATTGGCGTAGCCCGAGGCCTCGATCATCGCCTCACGCGCCGCGCGGGCGAGCGGCGCGCGGCCGAGATTGGTGTGCAGGACGATGCCGGTCGCATTGATGACGCGGGCGAGACCGCGATTTTGCGCGGCGTCCAACAGGATCGCCGCCTGCGAGACCAGCGTCGCGGGGTCGGGCGTCGCTTCGCCGGCGAGCAGTTCTTTCCGCGCAGCGTCAAGCGCCAGTCGCAGCGCCGCGACCACGTGCTGGCGCGGCGCCCGCATCAGCAGACTTGCCGTTTCCGGCCGTTCGAGCAGACGTTGCACTTGCGGCAGATTGCGCAGGGCGTGGGCGTGCTGTGGCGTCCCGCTGCGCACGTCATCCATCGCGACATTCCCCTGTCGTCTTCATGGAACGATAAGCTGAACAGCGCGTTTTTGTTCCCAAAAGGGACGATTTTCTCCGGCTTGCAGCGCCAAGGAGCCCCCGCCTCATGAATATCGCTGCGGGCGCCGCCGCGCCGAACTTTTTCCGCCTGACCGATCTCGCCCATGGCGGCGGCTGCGGCTGCAAGCTCGCCCCGGCGGTCCTGCAACGGCTGCTGGCCGGAACGCCGAGCGGCGGCTTTTTCCCAAATCTCCTGGTCGGCGCCGAAACCGCGGACGACGCCGCCGTGTACCGGCTCGATGACGAGCGGGCGCTGATCGCGACCACCGATTTTTTTATGCCAATTGTGGATGATCCGAATGATTTCGGCCGTATCGCCGCGACCAATGCGCTTTCCGACGTCTATGCGATGGGTGGGCGCCCCATTCTCGCCTTGTCGTTACTCGGCATGCCGCTCGGCAAGATTCCGGAAGAGGCGGTGCGGGCGATTCTTTCCGGCGGCGCCGCCGTCTGCGCCGAAGCCGGCGCGCCGGTCGCCGGCGGCCATTCGATCGACAGCGCCGAGCCGATCTATGGCCTGGTCGCGATCGGTCTCGCCAATCCCCGGCGCATCTTGCGCAATTCGACCGCGCGCCCGGGCGACGTTCTGATCCTGACCAAGGGGCTTGGCGTCGGCATTTTCAGCGCCGCCCTGAAAAAGGGCGTGCTGAGCGGCGAGGATTACCGGACGATGATCGCCTCGACCACCCGGCGCAACGACATCGGCCCCGAACTGGCGACGCTCGATTACGTTCATGCCGCGACCGATGTGACCGGCTTCGGCCTGCTCGGCCATCTGCTGGAAATGTGTCGCGGCGCGCAGCTGCGGGCCGTGCTGTCGCTCGCGGCCTTGCCTCTGCTGCCGGGAGCGTGCGCGCTCGCCGAAGCGGGGATCGTGACCGGCGCCTCGCGCCGAAATTGGGAGAGTTATGGCGACGAGGTGGTTCTGCCCGAAGACCTGCCCGAATGGCGGCGGCATCTGTTGTGCGATCCGCAGACGAGCGGCGGTCTGCTGGTCGCGGTCGCTCCCGAAGGCGTCGAGGACGTGCTGCGACGCTGCCGCGCCGCCGGCTTTGACCAGAGCGCGATCATCGGCCGCATGGAGGCCGGTGCGGCGCAGGCCTTTGTGTTTCCTTAAGTCCGGGAAGGAGCGTGCATCATGGATCGTCGCAGCTTTCTCTTCGCCGCCTCCGGGGTCGCGGCGCTGGCCCGGTTTGAGGGCCTGTCGCCCGCCCAGGCCGCCGATTTGCCCGAGCCGGGCTGGCGGCGTTTCGAACTGGTGACCGAGGTCGATCTGGCGGAACAGGCCGAGCCGGCTCAATTGTGGCTGCCACTCGCCGGGACCGTCGCCGGCCAGCAGAAGAAGATCGCTGTGACGGTCGAAACCAATGGCGCGCTCCTTTATGAACAGGATGCGCGTTATGGCGCCGATCTCGCCAAAATTTCCTGGACCGCGCCGGGACGGCGTTCCGCGACCCTCACCCAGATCGTCGACACCGAGGGGCGCGGCCTGACGCCAGCTTCTCTCGACGCCGCCGAACGCGCCTTCTGGCTCGCGCCGACGCCCAGCGTTCCGACCGATGGGATCGTCGCCGAAACCGCCGCCCGCCTCGTCGGCGAGCGCCGCGACCCCGAAGAAAAATTGCGCGCGATCTATGACTGGGTGGTCGACAACACGTTTCGCGAAGGCTCGACGCGGGGCTGTGGAACCGGCGACATCAAATCCATGCTGACGACCGGCTGGCTCGGCGGCAAATGCGCCGACATCAACAGTCTGATGACCGGCCTGGCGCGCGCCGCCGGCATGCCGGCGCGCGACGTCTATGGCATTCGCGTCGCGCCGTCGCGGGAATCGCGCTCGCTTGGCGCCGAGGGCGATGTGACCAAGGCGCAGCATTGCCGCTGCGAAATCTATCTCGACGGCAAGGGCTGGCTGCCGGTCGATCCAGCCGACGTCCGCAAGGTGGTGCTGGAGGAGAAGGCGCCGCTCGACAGCGACCATGTTCGCGCCCAACGTGCGCGGCTGTTCGGCTCTTGGGAGATGAACTGGGTCGGTTACAATTCGGCGACCGACATTGTGTTGCCCGGCGCGCTGCGGCCAATCGCTTCCAATTTCCTGATGTATCCCTGCGGGATGACGGCGAAAGACGAACTCGATTGCCTTGACCCCGGTCATTTCTCCTATCGCATCACGTCACGCGAAATCCTCGCGTGATGGCCGCGTCGGCGCGGAACTTTTTCGCCGCCTGACGGATTGAAAGAACAAAACAAAGCACGGTTGCGCCGTGCCGGTCGAGCAATGGCTGGGGAGGGGTTCGCATGAACGTCCAAGTGACCCGTCGCGGATTGATTCAAGGCGCAGCCGGCGGCATGGCGGCGTCGTCGCTCGCGGCGCTGGGTTTCGGCGCCCTCGAAGAGGCGGCGGCGGCCAATGTCCGCGCCTTCAAGCTCACCGCGGCGAAAGAGACCCGCAACACCTGTCCCTATTGTTCGGTCGCCTGCGGGGTGATCCTTTATGGCCTCGGCGACGGCTCGAAAAACGCCCGGCCCGCGCTGATCCATATCGAAGGCGACCCCGACCATCCGGTCAACCGCGGCACGCTCTGTCCGAAAGGCTCGGGCCTGCTGGATTTCGTCAATTCGCCGGGCCGCACCCAGTTTCCGCTCTATCGGGCGCCGGGCGCCGACAAATGGGAGCGCAAGTCCTGGGACTGGACCCTCGACCGCATCGCGCGGCTGATGAAAGACGACCGCGACAAGAATTTCATCGCGACCAACGCCGACGGCGTCACCGTCAATCGCTGGATCACCACCGGCTTTTTGGGCGCCTCGGCGACCACCAACGAAACGGCGATGCTGACCTACAAGGTCGTGCGCAGCATGGGGGCCTTGGTCTTCGATAACCAGGCCAGAGTTTGACACGGACCTTCGGTGGCCAGTTTGGCCCCAAGTTTCGGTCGCGGCGCAATGACCAACAGCTGGATCGACATCAAGAACGCCGATCTGATCGTGGTGATGGGCGGCAATCCCGCCGAGGCGCATCCCTGCGGCTTCAAATGGGCCGTCGAGGCCAAGGCGCATAACAAGGCGACGCTGATCGTCGTCGATCCGCGCTTCACCCGCACGGCCTCGGTCGCCGATTTCTATTGCCCGCTGCGGCCCGGAACCGACATCGCCTTCCTCAATGGCGTGCAGAAATATCTGCTCGACCACGACAAGATCAACCACGCCTATGTGGCCGCCTTCACCAACGCCAGTTTCGTGGTGCGCGAGGGCTTTTCCTTCAAGGACGGGCTGTTTTCCGGCTACGACCCCGACAAAAGGGCCTATGACACCGAGAGCTGGGAATATGAGATTGGGCCGGACGGTTTCGCGGTCGTCGACCCGACCTTGCAGCATCCACGTTGCGTGATGCAGCTGCTGCGCCAGCATGTCGCGCCCTATACGCCGGAACTGGTCGAGCGGGTCTGCGGCACGCCGAAGGACAAGTTTCTAAAAGTTTGCGAGATGATCGCCTCGACCGCGACGCCGGGGCGGACGATGACCTCGCTCTATGCGCTCGGCTGGACCCAGCATTCCTATGGGTCGCAGAACATTCGCGGCATGTGCGTGATCCAGCTGCTGCTGGGCAATATCGGCATGCCCGGCGGCGGGGTGAACGCCTTGCGCGGCCATTCCAACATCCAGGGCCTCACCGACATCGGCCTGATGAGCGACCTGATTCCGGGCTATCTCAACCTGCCGCTCGATTCCGAAAAGGACTACGAAACTTATATCAACCACCATCTCTACAAGCCGTTGCGGCCAGGCCAGGTCAGCTATTGGCAGAATTACAAGAAATTCTTCGTGAGCTTCATGAAGGCGATGTATGGCAAGGCGGCGACGGCCGAGAACAATTTCGCTTATCATTGGCTGCCGAAACGCGACGTGCCGACTTATGACGTCATCCGCGCCTTTGAACTCGCCAAACAGGGCAAGATGAACGGCTATGTCATGCAGGGCTTCAACCCCCTCATGACCTTCCCCGATCAGACCAAGATGCGCGAGGGGCTGAGCAAGCTCAAATTCCTGGTGGTCATCGATCCGCTGAAGACCGAGACCGCGCGGTTCTGGGAGAACCACGGCCCGTATAACGATGTGAAACCGGCGGAGATTCAGACCGAAGTTTTCGAGCTGCCGAGCACCTGCTTCGCCGAGGACGAGGGCTCGCTCACCAATTCCAGCCGCTGGCTGCAATGGCATTGGGCGGCCAAGGAGCCGCCGGGCGAAGGGCGCTCCGATATCGACATCATGGCGGCGCTGCAATTGCGCCTGCGTGATCTTTACAAGCGGGAGGGCGGCGCCTTTCCCGATCCGATCGTCAATCTGAACTGGCCTTATCAGATCGCGGAGACGCCGCGGCCCGACGAACTGGCGCGCGAACTCAACGGCTCGACGATCGAGCCCATTCCCGATCCCGCCGACCCGACCCGGGTGCTGACGCCCGCCGGCAAGCAGTTGAACAGCTTTGCCGAATTGCGCGACGACGGCAAGACGGCTTGCGGCTGCTGGATCTATTCCGGCTGCTTCACCGAGGCCGGCAACATGATGGCGCGCCGCGATCCGCACGATCCGGATGGGCGGGGCATCGCGCCGAACTGGGCCTGGGCCTGGCCGGTCAACCGCCGCATTCTCTATAACCGCGCTTCCGCCGATCCTGACGGCAAGCCCTGGGCCGAGAACAAGAAGCTGCTGTGGTGGACCGGGCGCGCCTGGACCGGCTTCGACGTTCCGGATTATGGCCCGACCGTTGCGCCGAGCGCCGGTGTCGGCCCCTTCATCATGAATGACGAAGGCGTCGGGCGGCTCTATGTGCGCCGGCTGATGCGCGACGGGCCGTTCCCGACCCATTACGAGCCTTTCGAGACGCCGCGCGTCAACCCGCTGTCGCCAAAGCTGCTGGGCAATCCCGCCGCCCGCATCTTCAAGGACGATTTGGCGGCGCTCGGCGATCCGACGAAATTCCCCTATGTCGGAACGAGCTATCGTCTGACCGAACATTTCCATTACTGGACCAAACATGCGCGACTCAATGTCGTGATCCAGCCGCAGCAATTCATCGAGATGGACGAACAACTCGCCGCCGAGAAGGGCATAAAAAACGGCGGCTGGGTGCGGGTGTGGAGCAATCGCGGCGAGCTGAAGGCGGTCGCCGTCGTGACCAAACGGCTGAAGCCGCTGATCTGCGACGGCAAGCCGGTGCATGTCATCGGCATCCCGCACCATTGGGGCTTTACCGGCCAGGCGCGCAAGGGCTGGAGCCCCAACGCCCTGACCCCGGCGGTCGGCGACGCCAATACCCAGACGCCGGAATACAAGGCCTGGCTGGTCAATATCGAGCCGACCACGCCGCCTGAACCGAACGCGTGAGGTCGACGCCCATGGCCGAGCTTCCGTCCCTCGATATCCGCCGGTTATCCGCTTCGACCGCCGTGCCGCCGCGCATTCGCGCCGAGGCGACCACCGAAGTCGCCAAGCTGATCGACGTCTCGAAATGTATCGGCTGCAAGGCCTGTCAGGTCGCCTGCAGCGAATGGAACGACCTCCACGCCCCGATCGGCGAGAATGTCGGCTCGATCCAGAACCCGCCGGATCTCGCGGCGGACACGTGGACTTTGATGCGCTTTTCCGAGGTCGAAAGCGCCGAGCGCGGCCTCGAATGGCTGATCCGCAAGGACGGCTGCATGCATTGCGACGATCCCGGCTGTCTCAAGGCCTGTCCGGCGCCGGGCGCGATCGTGCAATACGCCAATGGCATCGTCGATTTCAACGAGGCCAATTGCATCGGCTGCGGCTATTGCCTGAAGGGCTGCCCGTTCAACATTCCGCGCTACGGGCGCGAAGACCGCAAGGCCTATAAATGCACGCTCTGCTCCGACCGGGTGGCGGTCGGGCTGGAGCCGGCCTGCGTCAAGGCCTGTCCGACGGGCGCGATCATGTTCGGCTCGAAGGAGGACATGATCCATCAGGCTTCCGACCGCGTCGAGGATCTCAAATCGCGCGGCTTCGACAAGGCCGGCCTTTACGATCCCGCCGGCGTCGGCGGAACCCATGTGATGTATGTGCTGCATCACGCCGACCAGCCGGAGCTCTACCAGAACCTGCCGGCCGACCCCCGGATCAGCCCGGTGGTGCAATGGTGGAAAGGCGGCGGCAAGATTATGGGCCTCGCCGCCATGGGCTTCGTCGCGCTGGGCGGGTTCGTCCATTACCTCACCTCAGGACCTAATGAAGTTCCCGAAGAGGCCGAGGAAGAGGCCTTGGCGATGCGGCGCAAGACGCAGGAGAGGAGCGCCCGCTGATGGACAATCAAGTCCGCGACGACGGGAAAATCGTCACCATCCCACGCTATTCAGGTTTCCAGCGCGTGAACCACTGGATCACCGCGATCCTGTTCATCCTGCTCGCGCTGAGCGGGCTTTCGCTGGCCTTTCCGAGCCTGTTCTTCCTGTCGGCTCTGTTTGGCGGCGGGGCGGCGGCGCGGGCGATCCATCCCTGGCTCGGTCTCGCGCTGGTGGTGAGTTTCTTCTGGCTGGCGGCGGGCCTTGTCAGCCGCAACATCATTCATGGCGACGACATCACTTGGCTGCGCAACATCCGGCGCGTCCTCGCCAACGAGCATGAGGGGCTTCCCGAACTCGGCAAATATAATTTGGGCCAGAAGGGCGTTTATTGGTCGCAGGCGCTGTTGATCCTCATCCTGCTCGGCAGCGGCCTGGCGATCTGGCAGGAATATTTCGGCGGCGCGACCTCGATCCCGATGCAGCGTTTCGCGGCCTCGATTCATTCGCTCGCCGCCATGATCGCCATCGCCATCATCTTCATCCATGTCTATGCCGCTTTCTGGACCAAGGGCACCTTGCGAGCGATGACCCGCGGCACGGTGACCGGCGGCTGGGCCTATGTGCATCACCGCAAATGGCTGAAGGAAATGCTCGGGCGCGACAGCGCCGCCGCCGCGCCGGCGCCGCGCGCGAGACGTGAGTGAGGCGCCGTGAGCAGGCAGGACCGCAGCGGACCGCCGCGAGACTTCACGACGGTCGGCGCCTTCAGCGAACCGCCCTTCGCCGTTCTCCCCGAACCGCGCGTGTCGTTCGCGCGGCGGGCGGCGCGGTTGGGCATGCTGGCGAAAGATCATCCGCTTGGGCCTTATCTCGCCTTCCTGTCGCGTCTCGCCGCCGTCCAGGCGCAGGGCGCGGCGCAATTGCCGAAACCCGCGCTTGACGACGCGCATTGGCGGCGCGCGGTCGCCCATGGGATGCCCGCGCTCGCCAGCGATCTGCTGGCGGAAGGCGAGCATTTCGCACGGACCTTCGACTGGCTGCTGAATCACGCCGAAGTGGACGACGCCCCCGAGGCCGCGCGCGCCGCGCTCGACCGGCTTCGCGTATTGCCCTGGCCGGAGCGGCTGGCTTTGGCGAGATCCGTGTTCGACGCCGCCTATCCGGCGGAGCGGATCGCGGAATGCCTTTATGTGGCCGCCGCGCTCCAGCTGCATCTGAGCCGTCTCGCCGCGCAACTCGACGCGGAGAGCCTGCGGCCGCTGGGCGACGGGATTTGCCCGGTTTGCGGCCAGCTGCCCGTCGCCAGCATGGTCGTCAGCCGCGGCGCCGCCGAGCGCGCGCGCTATTGCTGTTGCGGGCTCTGCGGGAGCGAATGGCACGCCGTGCGGGTGAAATGCACGATCTGCGGGTCGACGGAAAAGGTCTCTCTGCGCCTGATCAAGGAGCAATCCGAAGACGTCGCCGTCGAAATCTGCGGCTCGTGCCATTCCTATGTCAAACATTTCCGCCAGGACCGCGCGCCGGAGCTCGAGCCCTTTGTCGACGATATCGCCTCGTTCGGGCTCGATCTCCTCGTCGCCGACGAGGGTTATGTTCGGCCGGCCGCCAATCCGTTCCTCATCATCGGGGGTTCGACGCCTTCTCGCGAGCTTCGGGAGGAGGCGGCTCCTTCCGCTGGAGTTTGAAGACGCGGTCGCTCATCGGCCGGCCGCTGACGGCGTCGATCAGCAGCGGCTCGGCTTCGAGGCCGGTTTGGCGATCGATCAAGGTGAAAACGCGGCCCTCGGGCGCGAAATGGCGATTGCCCCAGGCCAGCAGCGCGATGACCACCGGCTGGAAATCGCGCCCGCTCGGCGTCAGGACATATTCGTCGCGTGGCGGGCGCTCGCTGTAGCGCCGCCGCTTCATCAGGCCGGCCTGGACCAGAGCGTTGAGGCGGCGCGCCAGCATGTTCGGCGCGATCCCGAGGCTGCGCTGGAAGGCGTCGAACCGTTTTATCCCGTTCAGGGCGTCGCGCAGGATCAGAATGCTCCACCATTCGCCGACGCGCTCCAGCCCGCGGGCGACTGGACATTGCATTTCCCCAAAGCTCTTTCGCTTCATATGAAAACAATCCGCACTTGCCCGCTTGGTTCGGCAGAGTCACTATCATCATGAAAGTATCATGAAAAACCGAGGCAGGCCATGACCGACGCCGTCGCCCATCCGCAACCCGCTTTTCTCGACGATCTTCGCGTCGGCCAGCGCTTCGTCAGCGGGTCCTGCGAACTGACCGCCGAAGCGATCAAGGCTTTCGCGGGCGAATTCGATCCGCAGCCCTTCCACACCGATGAAGCGGCGGCGGATGAAAGCTTTTTTGGCGGCCTCGCCGCCAGCGGCTGGCATGTCGCCGCCGTCACCATGAAGCTTCTGGTTGGCGGCGGCTCATTCATCGCCAATGGGCTCATCGGCGCCGGCGGCGAGATCGCCTGGCCGCGTCCGACCCGGCCCGGCGACATTCTCACCGTCGAAAGCGAAGTGATGGACATAGCGCAGTCGCGCTCCCGTCCGGATCGCGGCATGGTCACCCTGCGCAGCGAAACCCGCAACCAGCGCGGCGAGGTGGCGCAGGTTCTGACGGCGAAACTCGTAGTGATGCGCCGCGCCGAGGCGCCGGTGTGAGGGGCAAGCGATGCGCGTTCTCGTGGTCGGCGCCGGCGCGGTCGGCGGTTATTTTGGCGGCCGGCTGGCGCAAGCCGGCCGCGACGTCACCTTTCTCGTGCGTCCCCGCCGCGCCGCAGCCCTCGCGGAGAACGGCCTGCGCATCCTCAGCCCGTTCGGCGATCATCATCTGTCGAAGCCGCAACTGACGACGGCCGAGAGCCTCGCCGGGCCTGCCGATCTGATC
>Ga0335069_10013240_pt1 | contig 11586 bp, 10 predicted proteins | sample Lox_Sample_11_FD_206714 | JGI IMG/M metagenome (GOLD analysis project Ga0335069, IMG submission 206714) | Soil microbial communities from Loxahatchee National Wildlife Refuge, Florida, United States - Lox_Sample_1.1 | ecosystem: Environmental > Terrestrial > Soil > Wetlands | place: USA...
TGGAGGTTCCCGTGAGACCCAGCCGCTTTGCCTGCGTGGCCACACTTCTAATTTCCGCCTTATCGATGGCACAAGACTCTTCCCAGTCTGTGTCGCACGTCTCAAGCATCTTCCCGGTTCAAACCGGGAGCCGCGTGCTGGCGGCAGATCGCCCGCTTATCGCAACCGACTCCATTGCCAAGTCGCAGGAACCGCGGAATGCTCCTGCGAATTCCTGGAAGCTCCTTGCCACCTTGCCGGGCACGATCATTCACGACATGCAGTTCGTCACCAATACCATCGGTTTCGCCGTCGCCGAAGGCGGCCAGGTTTGGAAAACCGCGAACGGCGGCAAGAAGTGGACGGAAGTTCTAAACCTCGGCTACCCGTACTACTTCTACGGGGTGGCGGTGCTCAACTCGAAAAATATCGTGGTTTCCGGGTTCATCGATTCCTCGACGGAACAGGCGGGCATTATTCGTTGGACGCAGGATGGCGGCACAACGTGGAGCGACGACATTCCTCTTCCCTCCACCAGCCTGCAGCGGGTGCGCTTCGCCAACCCCACCGACGGACTCATTTTCGATCTCATCAACGGCACTGCGCAGTACACAACGGATGGAGGAGCAACGTCCTCCGACTGGACCACCGTCACCGCCAATCCCAGTGGAGCGTGGTTCGGACTGCAATTCAGCTTTCTACCGAACCTGCATGCTCGGGCATCGGGAATTAATTTCTGCACCAGCCTGAACGGCGGCGCGGCATGGACCTGCGGACCTTCTGTCGACTCGGTTTTCGACGGTCCCGTATTGTTCCAGGGCGACTATCAGGGATTCGTGGGCGGCGGCGAGATATCTCCCGCGGTTGAGGGATGGGTTCACATCACAACCAACGGCGGCAAAACCTGGAGTGCACGCACGCTCGATGGCCCCTGGCCGATCCGCCAGCTGGTCTTCATCAACAACAAGGACGGTTGGGCGGCGGGCGGAAATATCTATTCCGGTGTGGGCGGAATCTACTACACCAGCGATGGGGGCAAAACGTGGGCGGTCGACGTCACCACCAACGCCGAGATGGATGCCTGCGACAAGAAGCAATTGAAAGCCGGACACCAGGTCTGGTGCGCGGGCTACGACAGCTCATTCAACGGCTATATCTACACAGCCGTCACCAGCCAGTAGCAGATAGAGAACAAGATAAAAAAGCGAATGCCCCACTTCCCCGTGGATAGAGAAGTGGGGACTCTTTTATAGATCGCGATACATTCTCGGGCGGAGAAGTTCTCAGGCGGCACGAGTGCCAATGTTCGAAACGCGTGGACTGGAACTGCCCGCCGTCGCCGACGCAGGCCGGAACCGCCTGACAGCGAGAACGGTCAGCACCACGAACAGCGCGAGCACGGTCAGTTGAGTCACTGCGAACGGTGGTTCCTTCTGCGTCGGTGCCAGCGCCTTGAGCGCCGGCACTTTCTCGAAGGATTGCACCACCAACACAAATACGTTGAAGTAGAGTGCAACGGCCGCCGTGACCACATAGACCGGCCGCCACAGGCCATTCATTCGCAGGCCATACCGGGCCGCAACCGCGATTGCCAGAACGGCCATCGACAATATGCCAATCACAATTCCCGGCGTGACATGCTGGTTGGGAAATGCGAATCCGGTCAGGCTGGTTGCGGCTGTGGTTAGAAGAAATATCAGCGTCCAACGGTCGAAGCGGTTTGCAGTGAGAAAGCCATACATCACCACCAGGCCCGAGCCAATCCCCACCAGACTGATCAGGACATGGAGCAAAGTAAAGGTAGCAGTCGACATCCCCAGAATCATGCAGAACCTCCGTGCGGATGCTGAATTGTACGCTTGCGGTTGCGCCTTGGAAAGCGAGCGGAGAATGGCAGAGTTGCGCTCAGCACCCGCCTCAGCTACAAATGAGCCTTCATGAAAGAGGCGCCGCCGCAGCCATCGCCAGGTCGTGATGTAACTGCTTCCCCTTGGCGCCGGATTCGTACTCGCCTTTCCTCCATCGTCACGATCGCTTTTCTTCTGCGGGTCGGGTGGATCATCCTCGGCCACACCTACCGGTTCAAGTCCGCCGACAACAATTTCAGTTTCGGTTGGGAGATGGGGAGCATTGGTGCCGCCCTCGCCTCCGGACACGGCTTCAGCAATCCCTTTGGAGTTGTCACCGGGCCGACGGCATGGGAGCCGCCGCTGTATCCCGCGCTGACCGCCGGCGTGTTTCTGATTTTCGGGATCTACACGAAAGCCTCGGCGTTCGTGCTGCTGACGTTGAACAGCGCCTTCTCGGCCCTGACCTGCATCCCCATCTTTCGCATCGCGCACCGCATCTTTTCCCAGAAGGTCGCCGTGGGTTCGGCATGGGCGTGGGCGCTGCTTCCTAATGTCATGTTCTGGTGTACCCGCGCCGTATGGGAGACAAGCCTCTCGGCATTGCTGTTCGCGCTGGTGTTCTGGCTCGCGCTCACCATGGAAGATCGCGAGGGCCTGGAGCCTTGGATTCAATTCGGACTGCTTTGGGGCATCATCGCCCTGAACAGCACCTCTCTTCTTTCGTTCCTTCCGGCAGCGGGACTGTGGGCCTGGTATCACCGCGCGAAGCAAGGCAAGCGTTCCATCGCAGGCGTGGTCCTTGCGGCGGCAATCTTCTTCGCTTGTATTGCTCCTTGGCTGATCCGTAATGAACGCGAGTTCGGCAGGTTCATCTTCATCCGCGACAATTTCGGCGCAGAACTTCGTTTAGGCAACGGCCCAGGCGCGGACGGCACCTGGATGGAATACTTGCATCCCACGCAAGACACGTTCGCCATGATCCAATACCAGTCGATGGGCGAACTGGCGTACGTACACATGCGGAAGCAGCAAGCGGTTGAGTACATCAAACAAGATTACGAGCGCTTTGCCGTGCTTTGCTTCAAGCGCTTCGTGTATTACTGGGCGGGACCGCCGAAGGCTACGCAACCGCCATGGATGAGCGAAGCCAAGAATTCGCTGTTTCTCGCTTCATCCGTGCTGACTTTTTGGGGATTGGGCCGAGCGCTGAGGCAAAAGCGAGCCGGGGCGGGATTGCTTTTGTGGTTGATCCTGCTCTATCCGGCGATCTACTACTTTGTTTTTCCCAGCCCCCGCTACCGAGTTCCGATCGAACCGATCATGACGATCCTTTGCGTGTTCCTTGTCACCGAGGCTCGATGGACCTCTAGGGCTTCTCTTCCAGTTCAATCTTGAGAACGTGGATCATGCCGAGTTTTTGGTCCAGCGTTCCGGTGACCCTCACTTTCTGGCCTTCGAATCCATGAACCAGGTCGGAGCGGTCCAAGCGAAATACATCTTTCCCAGACGACAGGACCAGGTATCCGCCCATGTGCTCGATGCAGTACACGGCACAAGTATTCGCGGTACCACCCATGGATTTCGACTTGAGCATCTCCTGGTGGGAGCGCGTCAGCGAATGAACGTTTAGCGCGCACTGGCTGTCGGAAACATCCCCATGAAAAACCTGTGCGCCCTGCGCCCACGAGGGCAACAAGAGGGGAGCCCTTTATGAAGCGGTTCATCATTGGGTGTGCGGCGGGTTTATTGGCGCTATCCGGAGCAGGCTGTCGGAAGTATTGGAATATTTCGGACCGGCGCAAGCGCCTCTCACCAAAAGCGACTTGCTCCGTCTAACGCTTTGAAAGGAAGGCCATCATGAACCATCATCGCCAAAATGCCACCTGGCTGGGAGCCGTTCTCGGAACGATCAGCGCTCTGCTTGTCCTCGCGCTGGCAGCGCACGCTTCCGACCGCCGCGGCGACTACACCGAGGAGTTCCACCAAACCTACGCGATCTCAGCCGATGGCCGGGTCGAACTCGACAACATCAATGGCGACGTTCACATTTCCAGTTGGGACCAGAACCAGATCAAGGTCGACGCGGTAAAGTACGCCGACTCGAAAGAAAAACTCGACGAGGCCAAGATCGAAGTCGAATCCGGCAAGGATTACTTCTCCATCCGCACCAAATATCGCGACCACGATCACTGGGGCTCGCACCACAACAATCCGGCAAGCATCGAGTACACGCTGACAGTTCCGCGCAACATTCGGCTCGACGAAATCAAACTGATTAACGGCGCACTCGACATCAACGGCGTGAGTGGCGAAGTACGGGCTTCCTGCATCAATGGCCGCTTGGAAGCGAAGAATCTGGCTGGACGCACCAAGCTCTCCACCATCAACGGCCAACTCAACGCCCAGTTCGACCGGCTTTCTGAATCTTCAGTCGAACTGGATTCCGTCAATGGGGAAGTCGAAGCAACCATCCCGTCAGACTCGAAGGCAGAGATTGAGGCCAGTACGGTGTCCGGCAGTATTCACAACGATTTTGGCTTGCACGTGAACAATCACAAATTCGTCGGCCATGACTTGCGCGGAGAGTTGGGCAGCGGAGGCGCGCACATTAAGATGTCGAACGTGAACGGCAGGATCGAACTCCGTCACGCGCAGGACGGACGCGCGATCAGCCCAGTAAAAGACCTGAGCCATCACGATCGCAATAGCGACGATGACGACAGCGAAATCTGAGTGCAGGGATCAGTGGCCAGGGACTAGCCGAAGAGTCAGGAGAGGCATCATAATCCTGCCCTCTGATCTCTGCCCGTGACCCCTCCTAGTAAATCGTGTAGCCCGGAGCGGGCGTCCGCAGATCCGGCTTCGAAGCCATCAGCAGCAGAGCCCCTTCCCGCTTAAATGCTTTCAAATCATCCAGACTCTTAAACGATTTTGTCTTGTAGTCCTCGGGCGTCGGCGTGTCGTCCGGAATGCGGGTTGCTTCCACATTCTCGAAGGCATGCTTCTTCAGCAGTTCGATGTATTCCGCGGTCGAGCGCACGTGTACAGGTACCTTCAGCTTATCTACCCACTGCAGCGAGTATTCGTTGTCTCTGTACAAATTGATCAGGATGAACAGCCGCCCGCGCGGAGCCATCACCCGAAACAGTTCCATCAGCGCGCGATCCTGATCGGCATAGTAATAAAACGATTCGACCGACAGCACTTTATCGAAATAGTTCTCTTCCCACGGAATCTGCTGGGCCGACCCCCAAACGTACAGGATGTTTTCAAACTCCCTCGACGATTCCCGCGCCAGACGCACCATCTCGTCGGAAACATCCAGCCCAACGACTTGCCCAAATCCTTCCGGCCCTTCGCCCACCAATCGCGCCAATAAACGCGTGGCCCACCCCGATCCGCAGCCCAGATCGAGCACCCGTTCCCCGGGACGCAGGTTCATCAGGCGCAACGTCTTCTCGGTGATGTCGAGATGGTGGTTCTCCATCTTCGGGCCTTCACCGGCCGCGGCCCAGCGGTTGAATTCCTCTTGCAACTTCTGGTCGGGAGTTTGTGGTTTGTCAGGCATGTATTAAATTGTAGCGCCCTGAGCCCGCCTTTCAGATCAATCAAGATGTCGCATGGGCGAAGGCACTGTGCTACAGTTCCTAGCTCATGGCGGCAAATTCCCAGAGTCCTGAACCGCGGCTCGATCCAAACTCGTTTTACTGTCCGACGTGTGCCGAAGAGGTCACAGACCCGCTGACCTGTGGTGACTGCTCGTCGATCATCTGCCGCAAATGCGGCACGCCTCTTGAGTCGCCCGACGAACTCGGAATCGGATAATGGAACCCACCTCGGTCCTTCCCGCCCCGCCGCCGGCAGCCCAATCGCAAGGAGAGAAACCAAGCCTCGTTCGCGGTCTCGGATTGCTGGACTCCGTGCTGCTCCTGGTCAGCGGCATCATCGGCTCATCAATCTTCCTCACGGCGAAAGACATCGCCACTCCGTTGCCGCAGCCCGTTCTGTTCCTGCTGGTCTGGGTACTGGGCGCACTCATCTCCCTTTGCGCCTGCTTCGCCTTCGCCGAACTGGGCTCCATGTTTCCAGACTCCGGGGGCCAGTACATCTACCTCCGCGAAGCCTATGGCGACCTGGTCGCATTTCTCTACGGCTGGATGTTGTTTGCCGTGGCCAACGGTGGCAGCATCGCCGCTCTCTCCGTCGCCGCAGCCGCTTATTCAGGCCAGGTGTTTCCTGTCGTCTCTCAGGATCACGTGGTCTTCGCCCTCAGTTCGGTCGTACTTACCCGCGCACATCTGTTTGCCTTGCTTCTCATCGCAATTCTCACCTACGTGAATGTGGTCGGATTGCGCTGGGGCGCTCTACTCCAGAATGTTTCCACCTGGACAAAATTTACGGCCATGGCGGCGTTCGTGCTTCTGGGATTCGCCATCGGTCACGGCCATTGGGACAACTTCCGCGCGCACAACGTCCCCATCAGCATCGGACTCACTCCCGGCCAACTCATCTCGGCGCTCGGAGTGGGCCTGATCGCCGTGTTCTGGGCCTACGACGGATGGGTCTATATCACCTGGGTTGCGGGCGAAGTGAAAGATCCACGCCGCAATGTCCCGCTCGCGATGGTCTTAGGCGTTCTCGCAGTAGGAGCGATTTACATTGCGATGAACGTTACATATGTTTATGCGCTTCCGCTGAGTGAAATCGCGAAACACGAGACGATCGCCCACGCTGCGGCGGCAGCACTATTCTCGCCACGCGCGGCAGTCTGGCTTTCTCTGATGATCGCCGTGTCTTGTTTCAGCGCGGCCGCCACTTGCACGCTCTCCGGGGCACGCGTCTATTTGGCTATGGCGCAGGATGGGGTCTTCTTCAAGCGCATGGCCGTCATTCATCCGAAATGGCGCACGCCTGCCTTCAGTTTGATCGGACAAGGCATTTGGGCCGCCGCTCTCACACTCAGCGGACGCTACGACCAGCTTTATACCTACGTCATCTATGGGATGGTGTTGTCGTACACTCTGACAGTAGTTGCATTGTTCTGGCTGCGCTGGAAACGTCCCGATGTTCCTCGTCCCTATCGTTGCACCGGATATCCATGGCTCCCAGCAATTTACGTTTTGATCGGATCCGCCTGGACGTTAAACACAATCATTACTCGTCCCAGAGAAGCCTTCTGGGGAACAGCCATCGTACTCGTCGGGGTCCCGGGATATCTCTACTGGAAGCACAGCAACCGCAAGGCCACCGCAGTGGAGTAACGCATGTTCGAGCGCTACACGGAAAAAGCCCGCCGCGCCGTCTTCTTCGCCAGATATGAAGCCAGCCAGTTTGGCTCGCCGACGATTGAGAGTGAACACCTGCTGCTCGGACTGCTTCGCGAAAACAAACATCTGTATCAGTGGATCCCGAACACAAACGCGGAGACCATCCGTCAGTGGATAGAGGCCGACGCGCCGGTTCGGGAAAAGACTGCGGCCAGCATCGATTTGCCCCTCAGCCGTGATTGCAAGAAGATTCTGACGATCGCATCCGACGAGGCGGACGCTCTGAAACATCGTCACATCGGCACCGAGCACTTGTTTCTTGCGCTTCTCAGTGTTCCAGACTCAATGGCTGCGAAGGTGCTCACGAAGGCCGGAGCCGATCTGTCTAAGATGCGTAGCAAGCTAGCGCAACAGCCAGAAAATGAGGGAGGCTCACTGCAGAATCGCGTCATGGAGCGGTTGCGACAGCGCTTTAGCACGGATGAACCCATAGAAATCCACGGCGTGAAACGAAAATCGGACCTTGTCCGCGATCTTGTCAACGTCATCCGCTCGCGCAACTGGCACTGGCAAAAAGCCCAATGGAAAGCGCAGGATCTTGTATTCCATCGCAAGAGCGGGAAGTTCTCTCTCAATCTCTCCCTCGCCGAAGATGCCGAGAATTTCATCCTCGGCCAAAAAGGCTGGACGACGGATCATTGCTTCATCTGTGGATGGGAACTCTTCGAATCCGACAACGAACACGGCGTCGGCTACACCAACGGCCGCGATTGGCTGTGCCTGGAATGCTGCGAACGGTTCGTATTGCACGATTTTTTCTCGTCATCGCAGTCGGAGATAACCTGACTTTACTTTGTCCTTGCCGCATGCCCGCGCCGATGGTATTCCTCTTCCGGTGTCCTGCTCTCCAGCATTCATTGAGAAATGGGCATTGCACCACCTGACCCTGGGACATGCCTGACCCCATTTCGAATCGGCCCGCTGCAAACATCAGTCTTCTGTCGACCGGTGTCTCCATTGCCGACGTAGAAGACCCCAATCGCCCGCGGCAAGTCATGGGATTCCGTGACCTGCTGCTGTTTTATGTCATCACTGGCATTAGCCTGCGCTGGATCGCCACCGCTGCGGCCGCTGGCCCCAGTTCCATCGTCATCTGGATCGGTGCCTGGCTCTGCTTCTATACGCCGCTCGCTCTGTCCGTGCTCGAACTTTCCTCGCGTTATCCCAACGAAGGCGGACTCTATGTCTGGAGCAAACGCGCCTTCGGTGACTTCTCCGGATTCATGTCTGCCTGGACCTACTGGACCAGCAATCTGCCCTACTTCCCCGCTGTGCTCTACTTCGCCGCCAGCAACATCCTGTTCATGCGGCAATCGAACTGGCAGCATCTCTCGCACAACGCGACGTTCTACATCATCTTCTCGCTGCTCACGCTCAGCGCCGCAACGCTGCTGAACGTCGTCGGCCTCGACGTGGGCAAATGGCTGCACAACATCGGTGCGATTGCTATGTGGGTTCCAGTCGGCATCGTGATCGTCATGGGATTCATCGCCTGGCACCGCTACGGCTCAGCCACCCACTTCACCGCGCACTCCATGATTCCCAGTACGCACTTCAACGACATCATTTTCTGGTCGGTATTGACCTTCGCCTTCGGAGGTTCCGAGACCGCCTCGTTCATGGGAGAGGAAATCAAAAACGCTCGCCGCACGATTCCACTCGCATTGTTGACAGCAGGAATCACCGTCACCGTCTGCTACATACTCGGCACTGTCTGCGTGTTACTCGCCCTGCCTTCGACGGAAGTAAACAGCTTGGAGGGGCTGGTGCAGGCCGTTTCGGCAACATCCGACCGCATCGGATTTCCCGGCGTTCTTCCCTTGGTAGCATTCCTGATCGCCCTCAGCAATATCGGAGCCGTCGGCGCGTACCTGGCTGCCGTCGCTCGCCTGCCCTTTGTTGCAGGGATCGATCGCTTCCTGCCGCCCGCCTTCGGCTCGCTGCACCCAAGATGGAAAACACCATGGGTAGCGTTGCTCACCCAGTTCGTGCTCGGGGTGGTGTTTATTTTTCTGGGACAAGCCGGCACCAGCGTGAAAGGCGCGTACGACGTGCTGGTCAGCATGGGAGTGATCACCTACTTCATTCCCTACCTTTATCTCTTCGCGGCGATGATCAAACTGCAAGGCGAATCGGCGGGGCCCGAGGTGATCCGAGTCCCCGGGGGCAAGCCGATGGCAATCGCAGTGGCCGTCGTCGGATTCGCGACCACTGCGCTAACAATCGCTGTATCGCTAATCCCTCAGCCGGACGAACCGAATAAACCGCTGGCGTTGTTCAAGATTGTGGGAGGCTGCGGGGCATTGCTGTTGATTGGAGCATGGCTTTACGTCGCCGGAAAACGCAGGGCAAGTCAGGCCATGATGGACAAAGCGATTCCTAACGTTTAACCTCCCGCAGAATCATTTCTGCTGAGAGGATGGAGTAATGGGACCTATCGATCCAGACGCGGCATCGAAACTGCAGTCTGAGTTGCTGTCCGGAGAGAACCTGCTGTGGGCCGGCAGGCCAAACCCAGGTGTCATCTTTCATAGCGATGACTGGGCCCTGATCCCGTTCAGCTTATTCTGGGTGGCTTTTACGACATTTTGGGAATCAGCGGCATTAGGTTATTGGGGTAACGGCGGCAAGGGCGGCTCGGTTTTTATGAGCCTTTGGGGAATCCCTTTCATCTTGATGGGCCAATACCTCCTTTGGGGCCGCTACGTGTACGACGGGTGGCTAAAACGCAGAACGTACTATGGCGTAACTTCCAGACGAATTCTGATCGTTCAGGAGGGATGGAACAGAAAAACAAGTTTCAACTACATCGACGTTCTTCCGACCATCGACAAAGAGGGTTCGCCGAACGGTACGATCTGGTTTGGCCCCAAACTCCCAATAATGGCAGGACGCTGGCAATCCACCCGAAGCATGAGCCGTTTCAGCCTGGGTGGTACACCTGCCTTCGTCGACATCGATGATGTGGCTTCAGTCGCCAGTCTTGTCCTGGATTTACGAGAACAATGGAGTCGACGGGACACAGCCTTCTCGCGCTGAGCTTCGAGCCCGGCTAAACCGGGGTGGCCGTCTTCCGCGCAGGACTAAAGAACGGCAGTGTCGTTACCTTCACGTCAGTCTTCAGCCGGATCGCCTCGATCGTCACTTCCATTTGCAACCGCGTTCCTGGCTTCGAGTGTTCCGTCTCGATGCTGGCCAGCGCAATCATCTTTTTCAGCGTCGGAGACCAACTCGTGGTCGTCGCTTTCCCGACCTGCTTGTCGCCCGAGTAAACCGGCACGGCCACACGCGAAGCCTGCGCCGGAGCCGCCGGAGTCAATCCGTAGCGCTCGTAAAGCTGCTCGACATCGGTCCAATCCACCTCAAGGCCAACCAGTTGCCGAGGCACGCCGTTCTTTGCGTCCCGCTCCAGCGCCCGCTTGCCGATGAAGTTTTCCTTTTCCAGATGCACCATCTTGGCGAAGCCCAGCTCATACGGCGAATATTTCTGCGACGGAATCAGCGCCTTCTTCGAACTGGTGTAATCCACTTCGATCAGTAGCAACCCGGCTTCCACGCGCGCGACATCTAGCGCTAGCATCCCGGCCGCGTGCAGGTCGAACTCCTTCCCTTTCTCCGCCAGCGCATCCCAGACTTTCACCGCATCATTCCACGGCATCCAAATCTCGTATCCCAGATCGCCCGTGTAACCCGTGCGCGAAATGTCGACCGGGACACCGGCAATCTTTCCCCGTGTCACGCGGAAATATTTCAGGTTGGCGATGTCGGCCTCACTTACCGCCTTCAGCAACTTTGCCGACGTCGGTCCCTGCAGCGCCAGAGCTGCCGTCCTCTCCGAGATATCTTCGATCTGCACATCCATGTTCAGGCCGTTCTGCTTGAACCAGCGCAGGCTCGGATCGGCCGCCGTCCACCGATACACATTTTCTTCCAGCCGCGAAATCGTGCCGTCGTCGATGACCTTGCCCTCTTCATCGCACCAGCAGCAGTAAATCACCTGCCCGACTTTCACCTTGTTGATGTCGCGGGTGATCACGCGGTTCACCAGCCGCGTCGCATCTTTTCCCGTGATGAGGTACTTGTACAGCGGCGAAATATCGATCAGGGCGCACGCATTGCGAATGGCGTTGTACTCGTGCTCGTGATGCACCTCGTACACGCTGACCGTGTAATATCCCGACCACTCGCGGTAGTTCAGGCTTTGGCAAAGAGGAAAGGTACGCTCGTGAAATGCGGTTCCGATGGGCAAGATGGTTTCCTTATTCGCGGCGATGAGGGCCGAAGTCGGATTATATGCAGGAGCGCACACGAGCGGCAACAACAAAGCCGCCTGACTCCCAGTCAGCACCACATTCAGGTGACGTAACTTTGATTGTGTAAAAAGCAAGAGGGTGTAAGTTGGCTTTGGCCTGACGAGCTAAAGCCCTTCC
>Ga0335069_10013241_pt1 | contig 11585 bp, 7 predicted proteins | sample Lox_Sample_11_FD_206714 | JGI IMG/M metagenome (GOLD analysis project Ga0335069, IMG submission 206714) | Soil microbial communities from Loxahatchee National Wildlife Refuge, Florida, United States - Lox_Sample_1.1 | ecosystem: Environmental > Terrestrial > Soil > Wetlands | place: USA: Florida...
GATCCGCGCAGCCGCGAAGTCCTGTATAGCGGAGCGTCGTGCGGGAAAGGCAACAGACACGACCTCTTTACGTGGGACACCGCCGAAGGCAAGCATTCGATTCTGGTTTGGAGCGCAATGGATGGCTCATGGTCGCCCGACGGAAAGAAGATTGCCTTCAGCCTCTTCGGCGCTCCTCAGTACTACGGCCCGACCGGAGCCCTCGTCGCCGGATCAAATGCTCCGGGTTCCAAGGCGCAGCTCTACGTCGGCGAAGTGATCGGCAACGGAAGTCGGATAGGAAAGTCGCGAGCGCTTATTCCCGTAGCGCCCTTTCACCCGATATGGTCGCCGCATTCCGATCGTCTCGTCACACTCGACGCGACAGGTAACCTCGTTATGGTGAGCGTCGGCGGCAACGGGAAAGCTACTCTTTTTGGCGCTCCGTTCTCCGGCGAGTTCTCGCCGCCGTCGTGGTCCTCGGACGGCAAGTGGTTTTCGTTTCTGACCTACGACTGGATCATGGCAGCACCAAAATCCGCTTCAGAAGACCCCCTCGATGAGCTCATGCCGCCGATCGCGGAGAAAGATGAGGCGACGCCCGCTGTCGCCGTCAAACGCTTTTATGACAACGCGATCGAGCATGCTCCGCCGAACCTAAAGCCAGTGTTTGCGACCGAGTACGCTCGCGCTCTGGAGGCGTTAAACGAAACCGAGGCCGCTGACGCTGAATATCGGAAGGTGATCGAGATGCTCGGCCCGCCGGGAAAGCGCCGCGGCGGCGAGAGTTTTGGCATGCCAACCTACTACGGCGATTTCCTTACCAAACACGGCAGGTTCGATGATGCCGTGGCTATGGGAAATACGTTTTCTCCTCCGGTGGTTTTCGAGCGTCCGGGCCTGGCTCGAAAGCCCCCTCTGCCCAGCCTCGCAGAACCCGGCAAGCCCTATTACAACGCCGTAGGCGAGCTCGTCTCGAGTTCATCGACCGGCAAAGCCACGCCGACGCCAGCCGCCGGACCGCATCTCAATAACACCCAAGTTCTCTACGTCATCGCGAACCCGAAGCTTTAAGGGATTGTCGGCTGGGGCGGGAGGAGACGAGGCGAATCGGGCGGGAGCTTGCGGCAACCGTCGGCACTTCATCTTCCGTGCGCTGCCATCGGACGAAGATCGCCGTGAACACCAGCATCAGATAGGTTCCCTGCCCTATCCACATCAGAAGGCCGCCGAGCACCTGATCGTCCATCGGCGTCAGTCCCCACGGATGCGGACCTTCGAGGTACCAGGGATAGACGACTGAATAGGCGAGCGTGATCGGCGCGGCCACCGCAGTCATCGGGATCATCAGCAGAAACAGATAGAAGATCTGCGCCGGATAGGAGAGCGGCGGCAGCTCCTCCAGCGGGCTCAGGATCGGCCACCACATAAGCGTGCCCGTAACCATGAAGGCCAGGTGGATCGCGATATGCACCTGCTCGTTGCGACACATCGTGTCGAAAACCTGTTGGCTGTGAGCCATCACGAACACGCCCGAGAAGAGAAAGAAGGCTACAAAGGGATTCGTCGCGATCTTCGCAATCGGCTTAATCGGTCGCGACAACACCCACGGCCGCAGCATCCACGCCGGCACCGCCATCAGGAGCATCGGAGGTATCACGAACGTCTGGTTGAAATGCTGGAGCATGTGCATCCAGAACGATCGGCGCTCGGCCCATTCGTCGACGGGACCGAGCGTGAAAAACGTCAGCGCAACAGTAGATGCGAACCAGAACCATTGCGTGCGAGTGACACGATTCGTGCTCTTAATCGCGCCGGCGATGTAAAGCGCGGAAAGACCGATTATTCCGACAATCACGCTGGGGTGAATGTCGGTGATGACATCCAAATCCATTTTACAAACGCCCGCGGCGACTTAGGGAACCTCTGCACAAGTAAGGAGCGCTGCGCGGACAAAAAACCGGTACCGGCTTCGCTTGCGCGAAGCTGTCCGAGATCCCTCGACTTCGTTCGCGTTGCTCACTTCGCTCGGGATGACAAACATAGGCATTTGCATAGTACGCCGAGTTATTCAGTGGTTCCTTACGTCACTACTCCGGCCATGTGATGCGACAGATAAGCAAACAGTGCCAGCAGCGAAAACAGGAGCAGGGTCGCGATCATCAGCGGGAAGATGAAGACGGACGTGAGCGTCCATCCGTCGTAACGCAGGTGCATGTAGAACATCGCAACGAGGATGAACTTGGCGCCCGATAGAACCAGCAACATCGGAACCAGCACCGGCTTCAGCGCCTGCACGTAAAACACCGTCAGTTCCATCGCGGTCAAAAGGATAAGGAACACTGCGACGATGACGTATACCATCGGTCCCGGATGCGCGTGCTCCTGGGAATGCGCCTGCGCCTGATGCTCTGAAGTTGCAGTTGCCTCGTTCATGCGCCCTTAACCTGCTGCATAAGATACACGAGCGTGAAGATGACCACCCATACAACGTCTACGAAATGCCAATAGAGTCCGCCCAGCTCGACGGACAACGCCCGCGACTTTCCGAGCTTGCCCATAAACGCCGCGATGGTCAGCACGCTGAGCCATATCACGCCGATCGCGACGTGCGCGCCGTGGAATCCGACGAGCGTATAGAACGTCTGGCCGAACAGATTCGTCTGGAGAGCCAGACCTTCATGATAGAAATGCGTAAACTCGTAGACCTGGCCGCCGAGGAAGATCAAACCGAAGGAGACCGTCCCTAGCAACCATACGCGCGTCCACATCTTGTCTCCGCGCTGAACCGCCGCGAGAGCCAGCACCATCAGCAGACTCGACATCAACAGCACGAAGGTGCTGAACGAAGTCAGCGGAATCTCAAGGATATCCGCGCCCGGCCCTGCAACGTTGCGAGCCTTGTAAACCATGTAGGTCGCGATCAAGCTTGCGAAGAACACGCACTCAGAACCGATGAAGGCCCACAGTCCGACTTTGCGAACGTCCGCATCGGCGCTGGTTGAATGCGCCTCCTCGGTCTCCTCGCCGAAAGTCGGATACTCGAATCCCATCCCGATCGCGCTCAGAACCATTACGATGAGTGCCGTGATCATCGCGCGCGGATAGTCGACCAGCAGCCCCAATCCCGCGACGGTGATGCCCAGCGCAAGGATGAGCGGGAAGATCGATTGCGCCGGCATATGGATCGGCTCCGTCGGCGGACCCTCGGGCTCAACCTGCGGAGAACGTCCCTGCGCGAGCATCGCGATTCCGCGCGATCCGGCGCGTCCATATTTCACGACCCAGAACGCATCGCGCGAGCGGACGGTCGGGATAGTCGCGAAATTGTATGCGGGCGGCGGCGAGGCCAAGGACCACTCCAGACTGCGGCCGTCCCACGGATCGGAGGGCGCTTTCTCGCCCGCGAAAATCGTCCAGAAGACGTCGATGAACATCACGGCGAAGGCGAGGCCCAGGATGAGCGCGAACACGGTCTCGATCTCGTTGAGCGTCGTCCATCCCATCTCCGCGCCGTAAGTGTACGTGCGCCGCGGCATCCCCCAGATGCCCACGAGATGCATCGGGAGAAACGTGCCGTTGAATCCTATTATCGTCAGCCAGAAGTGGAGCTTGCCGAGCTTTTCGTTGAGCATCGTGCCGGTGACTTTCGGCCACCAGTAGTAGAAGCCCGCGAGAAGCGCCATCACGACGCCGCCGAACAGGGTGAAATGGAAGTGCGCGACGACGAAGTAGGAATCGGTCTGCTGGAGGTCGATCGGCGCCGACGCGTGCATGATTCCGCTCAGTCCGCCGAACGTAAATTCGAGCAGGAAGCCCAGCGCAAACAGGAACGAAGTTGTGAACCGCAGCGAGCCGCCCCAGATGGTTGCGATCCAACTGAAGATTTTGATTCCAGTGGGAATCGCGATCAGCATCGACGTGACGGCGAACGCTGCATCGGCCACAGGACCCATGCCGGTCGCGAACATATGATGGCCCCACACGCCGTAGGACAGGAACGCGATCAGGATGATCGAGTAGGCCATCATCGGATAACCGAATAGCGGCTTGCGCGCGAAGGTCGGGATAACCTCGGAGACGATTCCGAAGGCGGGCAGCGCGACGATGTATACCTCGGGATGGCCGAACAGCCAGAACAGATGCTGCCATAGGATCGGGGTGGCGCCAGCGAGCACCTGGTAGAAGTGCGTGCCGAAGAATCGATCCATCAGCAGGAAGATGATCCCAACAGTCAGCGGTGGGAACGCGATCAGGATGAGAATCGCGGTGATCAGCATTGACCACACGAACATCTGCATCCGCATGTAGGTCATGCCGGGTGCGCGCATCGTGACGATCGTCACGAAGAAATTGACTGCGCCGAGCACGCTCGATGCGCCCAGGATGAGCATCCCGACCACCCATACGTCCATATTGAGGCCGGGCGTGAACTGGCGATCGGTCAGGTTCGCATACGCGAACCATCCTGCGTTCGGCAGTCCTGAATGCATCAGCCATCCGGCGTGCAACAAAATCGCGCCGCTCAGGAAGGCCCAGAAGCTTAGAGCGTTGAGGCGCGGAAACGCGACGTCACGAGCGCCGATGTGAAGTGGAATCACGAAATTTGCGTAACATCCGAGCAGCAGCGGCATCGCGACCAGGAAGATCATCGTCGTGCCGTGCATCGTAAACATCTGGTTGTAGATTTCGGCGGAGATGAAGTGATTGTCGGGCGTGAAGAGCTGAATCCGAATCAGCATCGCCTCGATTCCGCCCACAATCAGAAACAGGACAGCGGCTGCCCCATACAAAACGGCGACGCGTTTATGATCGACGGTCGTCAGCCATTCCCAGGCCGGGCCTTGCAGGTAGCTGCGCACCTGGGGAGCGGACATTGGTTTGGGATGAGCGGCCATATCGATTCCTATTTAAGGCTCTCCAGGTATGCGGTCAGCGCGGCAAGCTGATCGCTGCTGACGGCAAAATTCGGCATCATCGCGCCGGGCTTCATCTCAACTGGATTCGTGATCCACTTCGCGATGTTATCAGGCGTGTTCGGATAGACGCCCGAAGCGAATGTCGTCCGGCTTCCGAAGTGCGTGAGATCCGGTCCGAGATATCCCTTCGACACGCCACGAACCGCGTGACAGGTCGTGCATGGGCTGTTGGCGAAAATCTTTGCTCCTTCGGCGAGCGCATCGGTGGGCGCCAACTTCGCGGGCAACGCGGCCTGCGCCTTTTCCCACGACGCGAATTGCTCGGGGGTATCGACGAACACGCGGAATCGCATGTTCGCGTGCGATTCGCCGCAAAACTCCGCGCACTGTCCGTAATATTCGCCGGGTTCGTTCGCGATCAGAATGATCTCGTTGACCTGCCCGGGGATAACGTCGCGTTTGCCGCCCAGCGCCGGCACCCAGAAGCTGTGAATTACATCGTATGCTTTGAGCTGTAGACGAACCGGGCGCGCAACCGGGATATGCAACTCGTTGGCGGTCGCCACCTTGGAGCCATCCAGATAGTTGAACTCCCACCACCATTGATGGCCCACGACCTCGATGTTGACGGCATTTTTGGGCGGGACCGCAGGCTGCGATCGAAAAACCGTTCGCACGGTAGGAATCGAGATCATCAGAATCACGAGCGCCGGGCCGATCGTGTAAACGATCTCAAGCCGAATATCCGACGCCGCCGTGCTGGGAGGCGCAGCCTCGCCCGCGCGCGTCGAGAAAACGAAGACCGCGAGCGTGAACGATATGATCACAATCGTCAGAATCAGCAGGTCCCACAGCGTAACCTGAAGATAGAGACGGTTGATCCACACGCCGAAATCGGACGTGGGATGGATCGTCGTCATCGGGCGTTCGGGACGTCCTGCGCATCCGGCCAATCCGAACGCGAGCGCAACGAGAATCGCGGCGATGCGATCGAACTTCATCGTTGTTATTCCGCCTGTTCTCATCGCGCCTCTTTGGGGCCGGCGGAAGCCGCGGCGGCTATTGCGTATTTGATCCCCGGAAGCGAGCACAAACCGAACACGCCAAGGAAACCCAGCGTTATAAGCAGTTCCGCAAGTCCCAGCGGAAGCTCCCTGGGCGAGAGCGACGGAACCACCAGCACGTAACGCTCGAGCCACATGCCTGCGAGTCCAAGCGCCGCGATAGTCCCCAGGATGGCGGGCGTCTTCTTCGGTTTCACGCCCATCAAGACCGTGAACGGAAGCAGCCAGACGAGCACCAGCACAAGCCACGACAGCGGCCACCACGGCCAGGTATTGACCCGGAGAACCACGAAAAACGTTTCAACCGGAATGTCGCCGTACCAAATGACTATGTACTGGGAGAACAGCAGGTACACCCAGAATACAGAGAAGGCGAACGTGAACTTGCCGAGATCGTGCAGCAGCCCCGGTCGCGAGAACGCACTTTGCGGGCCGAACCGCCGGCCCAGCAGGACTGTAACCAGCGAGATCATCACGACCGCGCTCCAGAACGCTCCCGCGAAGAAGAACCAGCCAAAAAGCGTGCTGTGCCACTGCGGCGACAGGGACATCACCAGATCGAACGCGATGAGCGAATAGACGAACGCGTATGAAATCGCGAGCACGACGGCCAGGCGCTTGATCGCCTTGGGCGGCATATGGATGTTCGAGGAGTGTTGCGTCCACGCTCGCGCCTTCTCACCACGCGACACGTTTACGAAAATCATGCTCAACGCCGTCATCCACAGGAGCGCGATTCCATCGCGAGCGAACAAGAACGGCGTGTTGAGCCACTGGGCCTTGTCGGGAACCGGATGCGATACCCACGGGAAAACCGCAGTGCGCCCGAAATACAGGATGAAGAAAAGTACAAGACCCACCGGGATGAACAGCGAAAACGCTTCCGCCATCCGGAAGGCCATCGTCCCTGCCCATCGCCCCTGCGTCAGGTAATACGCGGATGAAATGACCACCCCACCCTGAGCGATTCCCAACCAGAAGAGAAGATTTACCAGGAAAGCCTGCCACGCTCGTGGCGAGCCCGAGTATGCTGTCGCAACAAAGGCCGCGCCGCCGACGAGGGCGAGCACCGCCAGTATTCCTGTCACCGATGCGGGTATCGCCGGTGAGGGCGGCAGCCCCGGTTGTTCGTTTAACTGCGCGCCGGCCGCGCGCCCGGGTTGCGCACTCATCGCCCGATCCTTCGCCGAGGCTCAATAAGAGGAGATTCTGTTCGAAATTGGTTCATGCGCTCTCGCGATACACGTTCTCGGCGCCGGCTTCCTTTAACAGCGCTTCGACGCGGCCGCTGTCCGATTCCGGACATCGCACGACCACGCCGAATCGATCTGAACCGAAACGCTCGTTGTAACCTTCGATCTCTCCGACTTCGGGAAGACCCGCGTTAAAGATGAATCCCAGCAGTCCGCTGATTCCGCCGAACAGGATCATCAGCTCGAAGCAGATGATGATGAACGGAGGAATCGAGACTACAGGCTTGCCACCGACGATCAGATTCCATTCCCACGAAGTTCCGACCGTCAACGCGATACCGGTCAGAACACCTGTGATGCCGCCTGCCAAGACGATCTTCCGCACGGGGCTTCGGCCATAACCTAGCGCTTCAGTGAGATGCTCGCTGGGAAACGGGGTGAACACGCGTGCGGGTTGGATTTTCGACCCGCGTAGCGCCTCCACGCCGTGGATACATTCGTGTTCGTCAGCAAATGAGCCGACCAATTCGATGTCGCCGCTCATTGCGCCTCCGAGAAATAATCATTGCGCAGCGCCTGACGCAGCCACGAAATTCCTTCTTTCAACTCGGTCATCGACACGATCGGCAGGAATCGTGCGAACAGCGAAAACAGCATGATGAACCATGCGAAGCTGCCGACCAGAATCCCGATCTCGGTCCACGACGGCGTGTAGAAGCCCCACTGTGACGGCACGGTGCTGGCTGCGAGCGATCCGGCAATGATGACGAAGCGCTCCAACCACATCCCGATGTTCACGAAGATCGAAATGATGAACAGCATCACCATGTTGCGTCGGATCGACGGCGAGAACAGCAGCAGCGGGATGATGCAGTTGCACAGCACCATCATCCAGAACAGGTATCCGTATGGACCGTAGTAGCGCATATGGAAGGTCATCTGCTCGATCGGATCGTTCGCGTACCAGGCCATGAACGATTCGGTAATGTACGAATAGGTGACGATAAGCGAGGTGAGCAAAACGACCTTGGCGAGATTATCGAAGTGCCATGGCGTCAGAAGATCTTCGATTCCCAGAATCTTGCGCATCGGCACCAGCAGCGTGATGACCATCGCGACGCCCGAGAAAATCGCGCCCGCGACAAAGTAAGGAGCGAAGATCGTGCTGTGCCATCCCGGAAGCTGCGCCATCGCGAAGTCCCACGAAACAACGCTGTGCACCGAGAGAACCAGCGGAGTCGCAAGACCGGCCATCAGCAGATACGCCATCGAGAAGTGCCGCCACTGCCTGTCCGTCCCTTTCCATCCCAGACAGAGCAGCGCGTAAATCTTGCGTCGGATACCTGTGCTCGCATCGCGGGCGTTGGCGATATCCGGAATGAGCCCCATAAACAGGAACATCGCGCTGACCGTCAGGTACGTCGATACGGCGAATGCGTCCCACACCAGCGGTGAGCGGAAATTCGGCTGGAGATAGCGCTCGTTCGGATAAGGGAGCAGCCAGTACGCGTTCCATACGCGACCGACGTGAATCAGAGGGAAGAGCCCCGCGGTCGCAACCGCGAAAAGCGTCATCGTCTCGGCGGCGCGATACACCGCCGTGCGCCATCGTGTTCTGAACAGAAACAAGATCGCAGAGATCAACGTGCCCGAGTGTGCGATACCGACCCAGAAGACGAAGGTCGTGATGTACACGGCCCACATCGTAGGCTGGCGCAATCCGGTCACCCCCATCCCGACGTAAACCTGACGAATCCAGAGGAAGGCGGCAATCGCAACCAGCGTGGCGTTGAAGCCTATCCACGCCCAGTATTTGACGCCGGGAAGGCCTGCGATGAGCCGCAAGACACTGCGGTCAACGTCGGCGTAGCTGGGTGCTTCGACCCTGTCGGCTGCGGCGGCCACTTATGCTTTCTCCCTCTGATTGTAGATGTCGCGGAGGTAAACGATCGCCGGCTGGTTGTTGAACTCTTCCAGCGCTCGATAATTTCTCGCCTGGTTCTCCGCCCTGCGCTTCATCATCGCGCTCTGCGTATCTTTCATATCGCCGAACGTGATGGCTTTCGCCGGACATGCCTGCTGGCACGCGGTCACGACCTCGCCGTCGCGCACCGGGCGATCTTCGACTTTGGCTGTTATCTCAGCGTGGCGGATGCGCTGGATGCAGAACGTGCATTTCTCCATCACGCCTGCGCCGCGCACGGTCACATCGGGATTGAGCTGATAGTTGAGAGGTTCGGGAAATTCGGGATCGTACCAATTGAAGCGTCGGACTTTGTAGGTGCAGTTGTTTTCGCAATAGCGCGTCCCGACGCATCGATTGTATACCTGACCGTTGAGGCCTTCCTGCGTGTGATACGAGGCGAACACAGGACATACCGGTTCGCATGGCGCGTGCGCACATTGCTGGCACAGCATCGGCGACAGGTAGATTAGCGGCGCATCTTCTTTTTCGGGGAAGTACCGCTCGATACGCATCCACGACATGATTCGGCCGTAGCTGATTTCTTCCTTGCCGACGACTGCGAGATTGTTCTCGGCATAGCAGGCCGCCACGCACGCGCTGCATCCTGTGCACGCATTCACGTCGATCGTCATTCCCCACTGATGGTTGGGATACTCGATCGGCGCGTACATCTCGTTGGGCTCGGGAACCTGCTCCTCCTGGCGACGCTCGCCATTCGCAAGCGCGGCGACGCTGGTAGCCTCGACGATTGAGCGCCCCATCATCTCACTCTTGCCCAGCGGCGTAATGAGCTCGCGCTTCTGATGGGTCGTTGTCGCCGTCGCTTCGATCGTGAGATTGCCCGGCTTGAGCGCCGCCCACGCATTCGTCCCGCGATCTTTGGCATAGCGCCCGTACTGCGTATGACCCTGTCCGAGAGGCACCGCGATAACGCCCGTGCGGACGCGTTCGGAGATCAAAACTGGGGCCTGGATCGCGCCCTCAGAAGATCGGACTTCGACGATATCGTTCTGCCCGACCCCGATCTCGCGCGCAGTATCAGGGTGAATCTCCGCCCAGCTATCCCAGACAATCTGGGTGACTGGCTCGGGAATTTCCTGCAGCCACGGTTTGTCGGCGCCGCGTCCGTCGAAGAGCATCGGATGCGGGAACGCCACGAGCGTAAGCTTGGGAACGTCTCCGAGCGCAGGCGCCTTCAGTGCGCCGGCGTTGAGTCGGACCGCGCCGATGCGGGCATTCTCGAAAAGACCGCCTTCGGCAAGCGCGCCGGTCCATGCAGTATCGGCAGTCTGTCCGCCCGCCGGCGCATGAGCCTTGAGCCACTCCGTCTTGACGGCGTCGGCGCCGTCTTTCCACGCAATGGCGGAGCCGCTTCTACGCGCTGAATCGATCAGGATGTCTCCGACCGCGCGCGATTTGAACACGGGCTGCATGACAGGCTGTCCGAGCCCGTACACTCCCGCGCGGGGATTCGTATCACGCCATGATTCAAGCGCGTGATGGGTCGGAATCATAAGATGCGCGATCGCCGCGGTCTCGTCGGGTACCGTGCCCATCCACACGACGAACGGCGCCTTCCCGATCGCTTCCACAGCTTTGAGCGCCGGTGCAAGCGCATAGACAGGATTCGAACCGGCAACGACGAGTACGTCGATTTCGCCGCCGCGCATCGCGTTAACGACCGCTGCGACCTGCTCGGGTCGGCTCTCATTCTCCGCCGGAGCCCCATCGAGGAATTGAACGGTGCGACCCACATTTCCGGTCGCAGCATTGAGGATCATGCACGCGAGATGCGTCGCCGGATCACTGCCGCCGGCCAGCGCGAGCGCGCCGTCGGCCTTGCCGAACGCCTCGCCCATCTTCTCGATAACGCTCGCCGGAACACCGGTCTTGGCGCTCACCGAGGCAGGATCGAAAGCAGCGGCGAACGCTTTGAGTGCAGCGACGTCTACGCCTGAATTCGGCGCCACCCATCCCTGACGCAGGATGACGTTGAGAACCGACATCGCGACCATCGCCTGCGCGCCCGCCGGGATCGCCACCCATTGATCCGACTTTCCCGCCGTCGCGTTGAGGCGAGGGCCGACGTAGATCGAGCGACCGATCGTCAGGCTTCCGCGGCGCGTCCTGGGCGATCGGAATTCGGCGTACTGACGCGCGAGTTCGACCGGAGATTGCCAGGTCTCGAGAAAATCGGCGTCAAAGGAAATCAGAACTTCGGCCTGCTCGAGACGGTAGACCGGGAGATCGCGACGTCCGAATACAGTCTGGGCCGCAGCGCGTGCAGATTCATTGCTCAGAGGCTCCAAGAACACGACGCGATCGGTCTGATGGGCGGCCGCCCACGACGATACGATTTTCGACAGCGTCGGGCCCTGCGGCGCTCCGATGAACGCGACGCGATTACGACCTTTGCCGGCCGCGCCTTTGAGCTTATCCGCCAGCGCCGCAAGCGAATCGTCCC
>Ga0335069_10013242_pt1 | contig 11585 bp, 11 predicted proteins | sample Lox_Sample_11_FD_206714 | JGI IMG/M metagenome (GOLD analysis project Ga0335069, IMG submission 206714) | Soil microbial communities from Loxahatchee National Wildlife Refuge, Florida, United States - Lox_Sample_1.1 | ecosystem: Environmental > Terrestrial > Soil > Wetlands | place: USA...
GATGCTATCGTAAGCATTGCCGAGCCAATGAGTACAAGGGTTGTCTTTAGTGTTAATAGCGCCCCTGAAATTAGCTTTGCGCCAACCTCATGCTCCTTCCACCATTTGACCGCACCGATCTCGTATAGCCAGATCTGAAGTTCAATGAATGCGTACTTGAGATCTAACACCCAACCAACGGCCTTCTCAATGAGCTTCTTCAGAATCGGGAAACCCTTCTCAGCACTGCCAAAGAACGGCCCGAATATACTTTCAAGCAAGCGCTTGAGCTGTTGGCCAGTAACAGTGTTTTGAGAAAACAGATCTGTTACCGACTTGAGGCCGGTTAAGAAGCCTTCGATCTTGATTCCGGAAAATAGATAAGTTACATTTTCCTTGAGCTTGGCCATTTGAGTGCCGAAGCTAAGAGCTTGCTTGCGCGCTATCTTTCCGAATTTGCCTTCGATAACTGCGGCTGCGGCCTCTGCTGAAGACCCACTCATGCGATACCATTGGATCAACTGCATTGCGTAGGCTTTGCCCTTGTCGCCGGCTGCACTCTGCGCGTCTGCTACTGCTTGCAACGCTTTCGTGCCGTGAATACCCATGCGTTGGAGGCTTGTGGCTATGTCATAGATATCGCCACGCATGAGGGCAGACGAACCCGCAACCCTGTCAATGCCCGACTGGATTTGATCGGCGGCCTGCATTGCAGATCGCCCGGTAAATATGTTCCAGGTCGGAATCTGCCGAAGCCCTTCAAGCATTAGGAGTTCTGAACGCCTCGCGTCTGCGGCACCCAATGCAAACTTTTCGATATTGGCAAAGGCAACGCCAGCAGCAACACCAACAGCTATAATTGCAGCCGCAGCTAAGATTGCCGCACCAACAACACCAGCTTTGCCGAGTTGCGAGGCTAGTTTAGCAAAACCGCCAGACATTTCGCCGACGGGTCCTTGCGCTTGCAGAAGCCCAGCTTTGAGTTGATCAGCAAGGGTTTTCGAATCCTTGCCGGTGGTTCGCATGCTGCCGCCAAGTTGCAAGTACTTGGCTTGATTGGCACCGATTTGAATCTTTAATTTGGCGGCTTCTTCCTTCAAATGTTTGAATTGTTGCACATTGACAACCGAACCCATATTAAGGTTCTTCATTGCCTTTTGCACATTGCGTAACGCGGCTTCGTCAGCTTCAAGTTGACCTTTTAAATTCTTCAGGCCGCTGACGGACGAAGTTATGCCGCTAGCCGTATCGTCAACGACTTCAATCCCAAACTGAGCAAAAGCATTACTATTAGCCATAAAGTGAAAAAGGGAAGATCAAACGACCTTCCCACTACTTTTCTTCGGACAGCTGCGCCAAACACCCCGCAGCCAGGATCATTCCACCAATAATTTGTTGCACCTTCGAATCGGCGCAGTCGTTGTCAGGTCGGAGCAATTGATTTATGCAATCACCTGCATACCTGAGATCTTTACGGGCTCTTCGAAAGCCCGGTTCTATTTTTTTTCGATGTCCTCGATCAACTCGCCAGCAAGCCGCTGAATCATTCCAGACGCGTAGGCAATGATCGCTGGCGTTTCCTCACGCATTGCCGTTACTTCCTGGATCGTCGGATACAATAGACACGACTTAACCAGGTTGTATTCAGCGTCTGTGTCTTCCTTGGGCGTAGCACCTGCTAGCAAGGCTCCCATTATGTTTCTCGTTGCCTTGTTGTAGACTTGGAACACAAGCGCCTTGGGTTTGCTGACAACAATACACTTGCCCGTATTGGAAGCGAACACAGCACCACAATCACGACCTGGCTCTAGGTTCTTTTCCTCGCACAATTGGAAATATTTCAGCTCTTCTTGGGCGCGCTTCAGAGCTATGGCGTTGTCTGCCGCTTGCTTCTTGGCAGCGGCTTTGGCCTTCATTTCGTCAATCTGGATTTGGATTAGTTCTAGTTCGGTCATTAGGAATTATCAGGCCTAAACAATGGGATCCCATTTTCAATTAGGTACTCCGGCCACAATTCGATCTCTGTCATTGCAGCTTCAGAGCCTTCACTCAACGACACGGTTTCCGTAATGAAACGGCAGTTGAAGAAATCAATGTATGTTCCATTGAGGTTAACTTCTTGCCATTGTATAGAGACCGGAAATCGAAACCCAGACAACCCAGCGAAGTTTGGATCTGCGTTGAAAAGATCTGTTTTGAGCGCGACTGCGGTGTGTTGATAGACTTTGAGTTTTAGAGGATCGGGCACATACTTTCCTGGCGTAGTGCCAAGCGGCGTACCGCTACGTTTCATGCCGTAGCTGTATGCGGTTTCAATTTTGTGCCCATAGGTTAGCTCTGTTAGGCCTATGTAGTTAATTCCATTGATAGTCAAGAAGTAAGACGTATAAGCAACAATGTTGCCGTTGACTCGTAAGTAATCAGCCATGTATCACCTTATAATAATTAGAAGTTGGACGTTGTGACCGTCACTGCGAAGCCAAGTTGCAGCTTAATAAACACTGGATAAGCTAGCGGAACAATACGCGCGTCTACCGTTAGCGTAGGAGTAGTGGTGTTGAGCAATTGATCATTGCGTGAAACGGTTACCTGTGCACCGCTAGCCTTTGGCTTTGATAGCAGTATTTGCGTAAGTAACTGCATTGCCGAATTTTCGAGCTCTTTTGCCGCACGCTCCAAAATGAAGCCGGTCTTTTGATCTACTAAAATTGGCTTCTGCAATCTCCGCGTGAAGAATGCGAACAGTGCAGCTTGCGCAAGATTCCAAACACGCAGCTTTTGAATTACGTCAAAATCACTACCAGCAGCCGTGAATAGCCTTGGCATGTTGATATATACACCTGGCACGCTCGTCCAAGTGCGCAGCGTTAGGAAACCAAGCGCGTCAAGACCTGGGTTGAGTAATTCGTTGTGGCAACGCGCGGCTGGGTTGCCGTTGTTGTCCGTGATATTTACGCCAGGCAGCAGTCCTATATCTAGATCCGCAATGCTCTGCTCTTCACTTGCTGATACCAGCAAAGGAGCAACCGCATACGATATCGGATCAATATAGTTAAATGCCATGTTTGGCACAGCGCTGACAATCTGTGCTGCACCAGCGCAGACTGACCCATCATTGCTGCTAGGGTGTGCCGAGTAAGCAGCCAACGAGGTCTGATAAGCCGAGTCTGTTTGGCCAGAGGTCGGGATCGTTGTATTGCCGATCCACATTTTGGGATTGCCATTCGCCACACAATTTGCAACCCATGCATCCAAGGCAGCCAACAATGTGCCAGAACTATCTAGCGGACTTGCAAACAACAACACTTCGAAATCTTGCGCGCTGTTCTGCAAGTTCGTTAGGGCCGTCTGGATGTCAGCTGAGGTTAGTTGCGGACCCGTACAGGTCTTGTAATATTGATCACCAGCAACCAATGTGCCGGCTCCGAAAGTAACGACGATGCCGGATCCACCCTTGACTCCCGTCCTTGGCACGACATAACTGGTTGCAGTTCCAAGGCTGATGTTTGCCGAATACAATCGGCCGTTATCAAGGCTGTATTGGATCACAATACCAGCAACGCCAAGCGTGCCACCGGTTACTACATTGATCCGTAGTTCATATGAGTCATTGACACCGTTGGCAGTCATTGTAGTTCCGGCCAAAGCTGTGCCGGTGCCTGCGTATCCGTCCGAACCAGTGTCAGCACTACCGGCAGTTGTTGCAGTGACATATGTGCACAGGACAGATCGTCCGTAATTGCCGACCGCGTAACATGCTGAGCGAATCAGTGGACCGGCATTGCCGAAGTTTGACAAAATATCAGCGGTGCGTGCGAGTGCAATCGGAATGCCAGCAGATGCTGTGCCGTATCCATCAGACGTGCCGAGAATGGCCAGCATTTTGCCGGTAGAACCTGGAGTAATACCCAAGCCACCGGTTAGTTTTGTGGTTAAGACAGAGGGACTTGTCATAAGTTATCCTTAAAGTAATGTTGTTAAGCTAAGTAAGTTGTTAAGATTGATTAGGTCGCCGCTCCTCGAATGAATATTCCACCGTCTCCCGCCATGGGTACCGACATCGTCCAGTTCACAACACTCGAATCATTCGTCGAACTAGAATTAATCTTGAACGATGTCGCAGTAATGTTGCTCACCGATAACGTTCCCGTCGTACCAGAAGGCGTTGCATAAGTAGGCTGGATTATCGCATCCGAATGTATACCCTCAAGTGAAACCGTTACCGACGACGATGGTGAACCAGGCGTCAGCGTTGCTTGTCCTTGCGCGTGATTGAAGCATCGGTAGGGCGTGTTGGCCCAGGTGAAATACAAGTAAACCCCAGTATCAAGATCTGCCCAATCATAACTTGCCCCCTGATTTAATACCAAAATATTACAAGTAATCACCACCACGTTGCAGAATCGTCACTATTTGAGCGCGTGAATACGCCGCCGTCTCCGCGCTTGGAACTTGTCCAGGTCACCGTGATAGTTGAAGTATCCTGGTTGCTCGACGACGTGATGGTTATGCCTTTGGTGGTCTGAGTAAAACCCAACTCACCAATCACACCTGCAGCTGTTTTGCGAGACACCTGTACAATGGCGGACCCGGGGAGTGACGGGATCGTTATTGCCTTCGTTCCACCAACTAGAGTGACCTCGTATTCTCCGTGCGCCCAAGCTCTTGGAATGTTGTTTGCCCATGGGATCGCGGTCCCGTCAGTTATCCCATCGTTTTCCAAATTTATATGGGGGTGGAAACCAGCTCCGTACAATTTTGACCCGGTATACAGAATCACCTTGCCGCACAGATTGATATCCCACGGATTCGAATTGTAAACGGATCCATTGATCATGCATTTCGCGTCCTCGCTTACATACTGATTGGCACCATAGAAAATCACATTGCCGCACTGACTCTCACTGCCGCTATACCAGCTCACGCCGACATCCTGGTAAATACATTGGTATGTTACAAGTGCCAGATTGCCTGAGCTGTACAAAGTAGCGTTGTTCGAGCTCCCGGCAGGACCTTTCATTCCGCAATACCACATAATACCCCCGGTATTGACCTGCCCTAGTCCGGTGAAATATACCAAGCACCCATATAGGTAAAAGCCTGGTTGGTTTGTAATGTTAGAGCACGAGTAGAAGGTCCAGTTGTGGATCGAACTCCATTGGCACAACACTAGCCCATTGATCGAATATTCCCCGCTCACATTGAGCACGTCAATGTCAAGATGATAGAGGTGCGTATAGTTCCATCCCGCCTGATTGTCATACGATACATCGACGCGCATCATTATCACGTGCGGCAATTGCTCAATTGTGATTGTCTGACCGACAACGGGGGTTACAGGGGCCAGTGCCAACGACTCTGGCACCGATATTCTAGCCACATTATTTCCACCGCTCTCAGGATTTGCTAGCAATGGCCATGCAACAGCAACGCTATTACCGAACCTGATTCGATAGTGACTCGTTACATATGGAGTCCAGTCGCCGATCGTCGTTCCTGTGATTTTTGGCCCAACGCCTGTTACGAAATTAGCCGCTGAATATGCCGCAACCGTGTCTGTGGTGATTGTTGTTGGAGAACCCAGCACAAACAAGTCGCAATTCGCTGCCATGTGTGCTCGCAGTTCGACCAATGCATGAGTCCCGGCGAGCAAATAGATCGTGGTAGTCTGCGTTAGATACGGCTTTTCACAGCCCCAACGTCTTTGGATTTCATTCGGAGTTTTCAGGGCTGTTAGTGAGGTATATCCATCGTTCTCGTCATTACCGTTGGTTGGATCAACATACCAATACGGTTGAGTGAGCCAATAGCCATCGGTAGTTCCAGGCACACTTTGCCAATCACAGGAACTTCCGGCAATGGTAATAATGTTATCAATTATATTCTTGCCCGTTGGAACAGAGATATAACAACGGCCGACGGACGACACTCTAACAACCGAGCCGGGTTTATATCCTGGTAATGCGGCGAGGGCGGTAAGGTTAGAGACAGTGATACCATAGATCACTGGAAAGGTCTGGTTATTAACCGGTATGAGAGTAGCAGGAACCAATAAAGACATTAGGTCACCTGCCACGTGATAGTTCCGAGATTGGGATTATCGGTGCGCCACAAGTCATAATTTTGCGTGACTCCGGTTGAACTTGTGACACTCACACCAGAGGCCACCAATATCCAACCCCCAGCAAGTGCACCGAACTGGAATGTGGGTGTACCGTATGAGCTTGGGGCGGCATAGTAATCATATTGACCAGCGCCCATCGTATCAGTAAATGTGCAGGATCGTGAACTCTGGAGGTTACTACTAGCTAAGCTGGTTATGAATGCAGCATTGTAGGTTCCTGGAATTGCGGAACCATGATATACACGCGGCTGCCAGTACACCGTGATTGACGATGATTGTGTTTTACTTCCTCTGGTAACGGATAAGTTAACCGACCAGCTTGCATTGTTGGTACTGTATACAGCAGACCCTGCACGTGCCGCTGAGGCAAAGGGCGTTTGAAAAGTCCAGCTGCCTGAAGTAGTATCAGTGATGTTACCAGAGGAAGGTACATAATTGGTTCCAACACTTGCGGTAATCGCTGAGATACTTGTACCAACCTCTACAACGCTTGCATAGTTGGTTCCGGCAATTGAGAAGCTGGTTATTGAAAAGCCTGGTAGAATATCGTCTTGGGTCAGTTGCCGAATTGTATAGCCGTCGGTTCCGCCGATCATTACTGTTTCCTCTGGTAAAAACGGTACTTCAATAATAATCTCAGTTTGCTGACTTTGACTTTGCGTGGAACCATGCAGCACAGAGACATAACCATCAACTTGGGCAGATTGCAGCTCTGTTATGTCAGCAACAAGCGTCTGATTGATCTTGGCGCTAACAATTTCACCAACACCGAAATTGAAATCAAGATCCACAACTGGTGATCTCAAAACGCACGACAAAATAATCTGTCCGCCGAATTGTCGTTCGTTGTTGTTCGCGCGATTCCATTTCCAGCCATTGAAAATGATATTGCCAGGTACCGCGTCACGAGCACTTGCAATGACGGCCTGAGCCAACAGCATTGTGGCCGTGTATTGCCTCAGTTGATTTTCTGGTTCGGATCCGTCAAAGCCGCGCACATAGACGGTGAAGTTTTCGAGAATATCGTACAGGTGTCGCGGATTGCCGCCAATCTCCCTCGGCATGACAAACGAACCAATGTCACCCGATTCGTTGCCAGGAACTATATCGATGATCTGAAAGCTGGTCGTTGGTTGGCGAGTAATTGAGCGACTGCCGAAATTGAATACGACGTTCTTCGTTGCAAAATCAGCAGCAATACGATCGTATAGATCTTGAAGCGCAAGAATGACTGCCATTTATTTCGTTTGCTCAAAATCATACAATATCAGAGCTATACGCGAGCACAGCTTACCAGCTGAGGTATTTGGCCAAAGGTTAGCAATTGCCGAGCACACCGAGTATGCTACACCAATAACAATAAGAATAGTTTGCGTAGTAATCATAATTCACTTCCCGAAACTCTTGTGACCTTTTGCTCTGTTAAGCCAACTAAGAGGCATGTCCACAATTCCTTTTGCTATGGCGTTTCCTAGTTTCATGGGAAGGCCCTTAATAGGTAAAATTGAACGCCTGCGTTGGTGCCTCGTGCCAAATTGCGAATAAACCAACCCGCCTGTGATCGTGATCAGAATCACATTGTCATTGGCGGTAACACTCAGGTTCTTTTGTGCGCCTGCCAATGCCTGCGCACCGTCCTTGCGTGGGCTCCACTTATCACCGTCTAGGCTCTCACCTGCAGCGATCGACTTGTCACACTCGGCCTTTACTAGCGGAGCCAACTTAACCGGATACTTCTTAATTTCGTCGTGAGTACCTTGCAGTTCCTTAATCCAGGTTTCAAGAGTTGCGTAGCATTCACTGTTATCCATATCGTTGAGCTTGAGTTCTTATCCACCTGTACGGCGTTGCGTCCGAAGTTGATAGAATCTTAGGTGAGACGATGCCACTACCTTGCTGGTCTTGGATCAATGGCAAGTCAAACAGACCTGTTACACAATCCGCCGCTTCTTTCATTTCCAACTTTGCGTTTGCTTCATTATCAACGATTAGCTGTATTTGTTGATCGTTGGCGGAAACACCTAAGTGAATGTAGACCCTAAGGTCAACCAACTTCGCCAACCAGATCTTAACCTGATTGGAAGGCTGCTTAAGAGGCACCGCATAGCGCTTAGCCAAGCGTGCGTCTATCTCACCGGAACAGATTGTTAGCTGGTTGTTGAGCCATGCAGGATCCAACGCTTGGCTTTGATCAATTACGATCGAAGGGACAAGAGTCAGACCCTGATAATCCTCTACAGTAAGATATTGGCTCAACAATCACCTTTAGGAAACGCGGCATTCGTAGATATAGTATGGGTGTCCGTATCCACCAACAGAGCGACCACGGGCAATACCTTCAATTCTGTCAGCGCGATCAAGCACGACATCCTCTTGTGGCCAGTGGAACTTGATAGCGACTGGCTCGCGCTCGACATACACAATGCCGCCCATCTGTGAGCTTTCCATTCCGTCTGCGACGATGTAAAACACGCCAGAGGTTTCCATTGATAGGATTAAGTTACCAAAGCCCAAAGCCTGCATTTCACCACGAATGTCGGTCGTACCGCTACTCATGGAAATGAATTGCGCATTGAGAATGTTGCTCAAGTACGGATATAGATCCGGACCGGCAATTATTCCAGCTGGGCGCAGGAATCTTGGATCGGTTCCGTTCGCACCCTTTTGGCTTGCGATGTATGCAAAAGCTTTTTGCAACGAAGCATAAGCGCTTGCGATTGTCACGCTGCCTGTACCAATACGCACATCAATTGCACCAGGATACAGAGACGCATTAGGATCTGTTGATGGCGCGTTACCTGCGTTGCCCGTAAAGACGTTGCAGTAGGTTGTTGCTGAGTTCTTGCCGTCAACAGGATGCAACTGACTGAAGAAATTGACGCCGTCGTAGCCTGTGTTTGTGTAGCCATCGGCAAGCAACTTGGCAACTACACGCTGCGGGTAGTACACTGATTGATAGGACATTTGTGAGGTCCAATCAGCAATCAGATTGACACCGCGCCCATCGATATCCTCAAATTGTGCGCGTTGCAATGTAATGGACGAGCTCTGATATTCGTTTTGGAATGAAGTCTCAAGGATCGTCATAGGTCGTTCGCGAACCGAAGGATCTAATTTCGTGCCTTCAAGAATCGCATTATTTACTACCCATGCAACTACCTCTGTAGCCGCATTGGATGGTATCAGACGCGCAACCTTATTCCACCAGAGATTGCCACTGGATAGATAGCGCGCGTATTCATTTTCTGCTCTAACTTGCAGATCGTGTTCAAGTGAAAAATAGAACTGTGGATTAAGTACACCCATTTGTAAGCTCCGTTATGTTAAGTACTTAGAAAATCCCGAGGGGTAAGATTTCGACGAGCACCATTGACGCGCCCTGAATTGTTTCAACGCCCCAACAGATACCTGCAACGGCGTTGTTGCCAGCGGCCGTTGTTACGGTCTGGTTGTCAAGCACATACACCTTGCTGCCAATGTATGCGGCAGTTACAGCGTTCGTTGTAGAATTCGCGAAATATAGTACTTCGAATGAGCGCGGCAACTCAACCAGTGCGGTTGTGATATCGGCGTTGGTGCCGGACGAAGAAGCATCATAGTCCTTTGCCCAAGTGCCAACAACGCGAGAGTACCCGTCATTGCTGATATCGGTTCCCACTCCGACGAACTTGCCGGCATTGGTGGACGCGCCAGTTTTGACGGCTGCAATACCTCCGGCGTAAACTTTTTGCCCGGAAAGTAGCGTGACAGAAATTTGCTTGCGGCCTTTGTATGTAATAGGCAGCTTTGAATAAGTAAGATCAGACATTATTTACTCCTTTAAGAAGTGTTAAGTTTAAGCGGTCTTGCGCGCTGCGAGATATTGCTCGCGTTGCTGGTCGGTCATTGTTGGGAGCACAATCGCCTTGTGCTCCAGGTGTGGCTTTACTTGCTCATTGAGCAGTCCAAGACGAATCTTGATCGCACGCTCTTGTTCTTCCGGAATTCCGTAAGAGAGATGTGGTTGCGCATCGCCTCGAATGCTTGGGCGAGTGTTGAGCGCTGCAACAGCTGGTTGCTCAAGCAATGCAGCTTTAACGTTTGTGGTCGTTGGTTGATTTTCGACAGCGTATTTCACGACCGCCAATGGTTGCTTCATAAGTTCGGCTTTTTGCGCGTCAGTAAAATCAGTTCGCGACATGAGAAGAACCGTCTTTTCCAGGCTTTCGACCTTTGCCGTTTGAGCGCGGAATGCTTTCTTTTCGTCACCGTCAGGCTCTTTGTGCTCTTCGTTTTTATTTTCAGGCTCTTCTTCGGCCTTAGGCTCTTCTTCGGCTTCGGCCTTATGAGACCAACCGCAAGCCTTAAGCATTGCTTCGGCTTCGTCTTTATCTTTAGGATCGGTTTTTTCGTCTTCAACCAAAGCGATCAACGCTTGCTTGTATTCTGAAAGTGTAGACATAGTTTCACCATTAGTTGAGGCCCTCGCGGCCTCAAAGGAAGGGTTAGTATTAAGGAGCGCAACGACAGAGTCGAAGGTTCCGATATCGTCAGCTAGACCGGCGTTGACAGCATTTGCGCCATAGACAACGCCGGCTTGTAAATCTCTTATTTGATCAACCGTGATCGGTCGATATGTAGCAACCAATTTGAAAAACTCTTCAGCCAGCGCATCGAGTTCTGCCTGCTTGGCTCCAAGTGCTTCGGCATTTTTTGCCGTATGTGGATTGGTATCTGCTTTGCGTGCACCACTCGTCAAAACATGAAATTGCACACCTTGGGCCGCATCTAACGCAGTAACATCAACCAAACACTCAATAAGCCCCACACTGCCAACCATTGCTGTTGGCGGGACCCAAATCCTATCTGCAGCACAGGCAAGAATGTAAGCTGCTGAACATGCTTCACTATCGACGTAACAATAAATTGGCTTTCCTGCGGCTGTTGATAATGCTCTTAACTCTGTGACCGTATCGTGCAGCCCAGCTACTAAGCCTCCGCCACTATCAATGCTTAGCAAAACGCAGCTGGCAGACGAACTAAGGGCAGCCTTGACGCGTTCCTTAATTGAGTCGTAGCTATCAAATAGACCGCCGGCGTGGTGCTCTAGCGGGCCAATGACTTCAACGACCGCAACATTGTCAATGACGTTCGGTGCGGTTTGCTGTTCGCGAATCGCAAATAGCTGATCAAGGCCCGATAAGGGCATTGCGAGTAGCTCGTTAGGATGTTCAAATTTTTGCGCGATAAGTCCCTCTTTATGCGGCGGCTGTCAGCTCTGTAAGATCAACGTCCGTTTCTTCGTCCGTTGTAGATAATTCATAAATTTCGGCGGGTTGCGCCTTGACCTTTATAGGCAAGCTGGTCTTGGTAATGATTTCTTTTAGATCAACTTCGAGGCCATATTTTTCAAGCAGGTTGGCTCTAGCGACAAGCTGGTCAAGTGCTGAGCATGCCTGCAACCAGCTTTGCGCTAGCTGCGTTGGATCTCGTGGCGCAGTCG
>Ga0335069_10013243_pt1 | contig 11585 bp, 10 predicted proteins | sample Lox_Sample_11_FD_206714 | JGI IMG/M metagenome (GOLD analysis project Ga0335069, IMG submission 206714) | Soil microbial communities from Loxahatchee National Wildlife Refuge, Florida, United States - Lox_Sample_1.1 | ecosystem: Environmental > Terrestrial > Soil > Wetlands | place: USA...
CGCGGCGGAGTCGTGGTACGCGCTTTACGTGCCGGCGCAGACGCCGGCAGCGATCATCCGGAAGATGAACGCCAGCTGTGTTGCCATGCTGGCCGAGCCTGCGATCAAAGACAAATACGTGCTGCTCGGCGTTTCGGCCGCAAGCTCGACGCCGGAAGAACTGGCCGCCATGAATGCGGCCGACGCCGCACGCTGGGCGCCAGTCATCAAGGCCGAGAATATCCGGGGCGAATAAGGTCGGTCATATTCGGCCGGCTTGGTTTCGTTGACGAAAACCCAAATCAGCACGGTTGCCCACCGGCGACCGCGGCGATGCGATGAATCCGCCGAAATTGCCGATGCCCTGAAACAGGAAGCCGGTCGAGAGCGTGCTCACCGAGGCGGCGATGCCGATCATGGCGCCGAAGAGGATCGCAGCGGCGATGAAGATCGAACTGATTGCGGAATAGGCGCCGGCGAGGCCCATCAAAGCCGCGGTCGCGGCATGGCCGCCGGCGGCGTAGCGATAGTTCCTCCCGGTGCGCAGCGACATGCCGCACCGGCCGACCAGGCCGAGGCTGATGGCATTGATCGAAGGCGTAATGATGCCGGACGTGGCGCCCTGCAGCAGCGACGCAAACATGACGAGCCAATACGAAGGAGCCAGCGCGAGTATCAACGCCGCCACGCCTATGCCGGCAATGCCGATCGCAGCCAGCCCGCGCTTCCAGCGCACTGCATCGGCCAGTGCTCCGCCGGGAATTTGCCTCAGCATGACAGCGATGCCGCCGACGGTCAGCGCGATACCGACGCTGTGTGTGTTCCAGCCGAGCCGGGCGAGATAGAACGCCACGAACGTGCCGAAGCCGTCCTGCACGTCGGCCAGGAAGAAGTTCATCCAGTCGAGGCCGAGCCGGCTTTGCCGCGAGGCCGGCGTGTGCAGCGACCTTCTTGCTTCGTGATAGCGCGCTGCGGTTTTGCGCAAGCGGGAGGCTGGTCCTGGCTCTGGTCAACATGAAAGTGCCTGCGGCGGTACACCCCGCGAGGGCCGTCCGTCGATGCCAACAACCTTGCCGGAAGCGCGGTTCCCTCTGTCTCGGTGTGACGGAAGGTGCGCCACGGCTGCTGCTGCCCGTTGACGAATCAGCGCAAGCCGCTTGTTAATGGATGGCCCTTTCTCGCCGATTCCATGAAACAAGCGGCCCCGTCACACCCTTCGTCTGAGGATGTCAGACCTGGACCTGCAGCCGGGCGCGAGGCGCCGAGCGCGGCAGCGGTGGTGGCAGAAGGGCTGAAGCTGCACCAGGCCGGCCGGTTCGCGGCGGCGGCCGCCGCCTATCGGCGCGCGCTTGCAATCAAGCCCGACGATTTCGACGCGCTGCATCTGCTCGGCGTGATCTTTCATCAGTGCGGCCACCATGCCGAGGCGGCGCAGCAGATCGATATCGCACTGGCGCAGAGCCCTGACAATGTCTTTGCGCTCAACAATCTCGGCATCGTGCTCGGCACGATGCATCGGTTTGCCGATGCGCTGTCGCGTTATGAGCGGGCGCTGGCGCTGCAGCCGGATTACGTCGAGGCCTGGCTCAATCGCGGCAATGCGTTGCTTGGTCTCGGCCGCTTCGCCGAGGCCGTCGCAAGCTACGATCGCGCGCTGGCGCTGCGGCCGAACTATGCTGAGGCGCACTCGAACCGGGGCAGTGCCCTGACTGCGCTCGGGCGCTGCCAGGAGGCGCTGGCGAGTTGCGACCGGGCGCTGTCGGCGCGGCCGAATTATCCCGAGGCGCTGCTGAACCGGGGCAATGCGCTCAAAGAGCTGGCGCGGTTCGAGGCTGCGCTAGCGAGCTACGACGCGGCGCTCACCGTGCTGCCGGATTATCCCGAAGCGCTCGCCAATCGCGCGGTGGTGCTGTGCAAACTCGAGCGCTTCGATGAGGCGCTCGCGGCGGCTGATCGCGCGATCGCGTTGCAGCCGAACTTCGCGGAGGCCCACGCCAACCGCGCCACCGCGCTGCACGGTCTCGAACGCTTCGCCGACGCGCTGTTGAGCCATGACCGTGCGCTGGTGCTGCGGCCCGATCTGGCCGATCTGCTGGTCAATCGCGGGACCACGCTGCACGCCATGAAGCGGCTCGATGAGGCGCTCGCCGATTTCGATCAGGCGCTGACGGTGATGCCGGCTCGCGCTGAAGTCCATTACAACCGCGGCAATGTGCTCTACACGCTTAAGCGATTTGACGAAGCGATTGCAAGCTACGACCGCGCCCTGACGCTGCAGCCGGATTATGCGGAGGCGCACGCCAATCGCGGCGTGGCGCTGCAGGATTCGAAACGCTTCGACGCGGCGATCGCCGCCTATATCAGCGCCCGCACCGTGCGTCCGGATTTCGCCGATGCCTACTATAACGAGGCGCTGTGCCGGCTGCTGACCGGCGATTTCAAGCGCGGCTTCGAGGTCTACGAACGCCGATGGGAGAGCGGTCAGCATCGCGGCTTCAAGCGCGATTTTGTCCAGCCGCTGTGGACGGGTTCGGAAGATATCGCCGGCAAGACCGTTTTTTTGCATGCCGAACAGGGCTTTGGCGACACGATCCAGTTCTGCCGCTACGTGCCGCTCCTGGCGGGGCGCGGCGCGCGCGTCGTGCTCGAAGTGCAGGAGCCGCTGCGCACGCTGATGGCTTCGCTCTCCGGCCTCGCGCAGATTCTGTCGCGCGGCGAGGCGCTGCCGGACTTTGATCTGCATTGCCCTTTGCTCAGTCTGCCGCGGGCTTTTGCCACCGAACTCGGCTCGGTGCCGACCGGGGTGCCTTATCTGCGCGTGGCGAAGGACCCTGTGACGCAGTGGGGCGCTCGGCTTGGGAGTGGCGGCCGCCGCGAGGTCGGCATCGCCTGGTCGGGCCGGCCGACGCATAAGAATGACCACAATCGCTCGATCGCGCTCGGCGAGTTCCTGAAGATCTTCGCCGGCATCGACGTCGCCGTCGTCAGCCTGCAGCGCGAGGTGCGGGATGCGGACGCCGCCATGCTGCGCGAGCGCGCCGACATCATTCATTTCGGCGATGAGTTGAAGGATTTCGCTGACACCGCGGCGCTGACGGAAAATCTCGATCTTGTCATTGCGGTGGATACCAGCGTGATCCATCTCGCCGGCGCGCTCGGCAAGCCGGTCTGGGTGCTGCTGCCGTTCATGCCGGACTGGCGCTGGCTGCTCGATCGTGATGACAGCCCCTGGTATCCGAGCGCGCGCCTGTTCCGGCAGGACGAGAGCCGCGCTTGGGACAGCGTGATTGCGCGCGTGAATGCGGCGCTGCGGGAATAAGTACGTACATCGTCATTGCGAGCGGAGCGAAGCAATCCAGGCGGCGGAGCAGCGCTGGATTGCTTCGTCGCTTTGCTCCTCGCAATGACGGCTCTCTGGTAATTCTCTAATACACCACGACGCTGCGGATGCTCTTGCCGTCGTGCATGAGATCGAAGGCCTTGTTGATGTCGGTGAGCGGCATGGTGTGGGTGATCATCGGGTCGATCTGAATCTTGCCGTCCATGTACCAGTCGACGATTTTCGGCACGTCGGTGCGGCCGCGGGCGCCGCCGAAGGCGCTGCCGCGCCATACACGTCCGGTGACGAGCTGGAACGGCCGCGTCGCGATCTCCTGGCCGGAGCCGGCGACGCCGATGATGATGCTCTCGCCCCAGCCGCGATGGCAGCATTCGAGCGCGATCCGCATCAGTTTGACATTGCCGACGCATTCGAACGTGTAGTCGGCGCCGCCGATCTGGTCATCGCCGCGCTTGGTCATGTTGACCAGATGCGCCACCAGATCGGAGCCGACCTCGGCCGGATTGACGAAATGCGTCATGCCGAAGCGCTCGCCCCAGGCTTTCTTCTCCGGATTGAGATCGACGCCGATGATCATGTCGGCGCCGGCAAGTCTTAGGCCCTGAATGACATTGAGCCCGATGCCGCCAAGGCCGAACACGATGCATTTCGAGCCGGGCTCGACCTTGGCGGTATTTATGACCGCGCCGATGCCGGTGGTGACGCCGCAGCCGATATAGCAGACCTTGTCGAACGGCGCGTCGGGACGGATTTTCGCCACTGCGATTTCCGGCAGCACGGTGAAATTGGCGAAGGTCGAGCAGCCCATATAGTGGTGGAGCTTCTGGCCGGCGATCGAGAAGCGCGAGGAGCCGTCCGGCATCACGCCCTGGCCCTGGGTGGCGCGGATCGCGGTGCACAGATTGGTCTTGCGCGACAGGCAGGACGGGCAGGTGCGGCATTCCGGCGTGTAGAGCGGGATGACGTGATCGCCTTTCTTGACCGATGTGACGCCAAGCCCGACATCGACCACAATGCCTGCGCCCTCATGGCCGAGAATTGCCGGAAACAGGCCTTCCGGGTCGGCGCCGGAGCGGGTGAATTCGTCGGTATGGCAGATGCCGGTGGCCTTGATCTCGACCAGCACCTCGCCGGCGCGGGGGCCGTCGAGCTGGACCGTGGTGACTTCGAGCGGTTTGCCGGGCGCGGTTGCCACGGCGGCGCGAACATCCATGATGGGCCTTCCGTCGTCATGCGGGGATGAAATAATCGCGCGGACGATACATGATTGGACACGGGAAGGGGAGGCGCGAATGCTCAAGCCGGAATTGCCGCTACCGCGGCTTGAATTCATCTTTGCCGCGCATGTGACGGTGGACGAACCGCGTGACCTTGGCGACATCGGCAAGGGCCGCCGCCGCATCGTGCCGATCACCGGCGGCACGTTCTCCGGTCCCGATATCAGCGGCACGGTGCTTCCCGGCGGCGCCGACTGGCAGATCATCCGCGGCGACGGGGTCGCCGAGCTCGAGGCGCGTTACACTCTGCAAAGCGACGACGGCGCGCTGATCGAAGTGTGCAATCTGGCGCGCCGCCATGGGCCGCCCGAGGTGATGGCGGCGCTTGCCGCCGGCCGAGAAGTCGATCCCGCGCACTATTATTTTCGGGGCGCGACATTCTTCGAAACTAGCGCGCAACGCCATGCGTGGTTGACCGGGCACATCATCGTTTGCACCGGGCACCGCGAACCGTCGCTGGTAAAGGTCGAATTCTACCGAACCGATTGAACCGTTTTGCGAATTCGCGCGACTAAGCGCAACGGGTCATCATGCCGTCATTTGGGCTCGCGACCCTATCCGTCAGAAGCGCAGGGCGAAGGACAACAAGGGCAGAGGGAAACTAGGGCCATGGATTTCTTCATCTGGATCTTCTACGCGATCGTTATTTTTTTCGTGCTGTCGATCGTGCTCGGGAGCTTCTTCACCATCAGCACTGCGCAGGTCGCGGTGATTGCGCGCTTCGGTAAATTCCTGCGCGTCGCCGAGGCTGGCCTGAACTGGAAATGGCCGATCATCGACGCCATCGCCGGCAAGGTCAGCCTGCGGGTCAATCAGATCAATCTGACCATGGAGACCAAGACCAAGGACAATGTCTTCGTCACCATCCCGATTTCGGTGCAGAACCGGGTCCGTCCCGACCGGGTGTTCGACGCTTTCTACAAGCTGTCCAATCCGGTCGAGCAGATCCAGTCCTATGTCGAGCAGGTCATCCTCGGTCACGTTCCTGGCATGACGCTCGACGAGGTTTTTGCCAGCCAGTCTTCGATCGCGTCCGCGGTGAAGCAGGAGCTCGACGCCGATATGGCGGCGTTCGGCTATGAGATCGTCAATGTGCTGGTCACCGACATCGTGCCCGACGCCAAGGTGAAGTCGGCGATGAACGACATCAATGCGGCGCAACGCGAGCAGGTGGCGGCAAACGCCCGCGGCGAGGCCGAGAAGATCCTGGTGGTGAAAAAGGCCGAGGCCGAAGCCGAGAGCAAGGCGCTGCAGGGCCAGGGCATCGCCAATCAGCGCAAGGCCATCATCGAAGGGCTGCAGGGCTCGATCGAGCAGTTCCAGCGCGTTATCGGCGGCGTGTCTACCTCCGAAGTGATGCAGCTCGTTCTGATCACGCAGTATTTCGATACGATCAAATCGATCGGCGAGTCCGACAAGACCAACACATTGTTCGTGTCGCATTCGCCTGCTGCGGTGCGCGACATTTCCGATCAGATCATGCAGTCGATGATCGGCGCCGAGAAGGCCAAGGGGTAGGGCGACCGCCGCGAGCTGCCGCTGCGCCGCTCCTGTTAGAAGATGGTCGCGAAAGTAGATGCCGGAAGGCGACAGTGAAAGCGCCGTGCGCTTCCGCTGCCTCACGATGCGAATCAAGCTTCAACTGTCGAAAGTATTCATCCAGGACGAATCGATCTGCGCATCGGAATAGAATTTCTCAAGCCGGGCGCGTGTCCGATCGCTCCTGCCCAGGCCGAGAAATCGAACCGCATTATTGAACATGATGTTTTCGATTTCCTTGTCTGAATAGCCCACGTCGCTATAGAGAAAATCGGCGACGATTTCAGGATACAGTTTCCTCCGGTTCAACGACGGAAATTTCGCCTCGAGACCGACCATGATCCAATCGGTTCCGTAAATGAGGCGGTCGGCGCTCATCGGATATTGTTTTCTGAATTGAATCATCAACGATTTGATCTGCGCGCGCCGGCATGCCGCGTCTTCCTTGCAGGCGTCGATATCAAGAATATCGCTGAAGTAACTGATGTCGGCATAGACATGGGAATCGGGTGCGCCTTTCCAGATGTTGCCGATCAGTCCTTCCCAGGTCTTGTCCATCCAATCCAGGTGAACTTTGCCGTTGTCGTCGAAGGCATTATCAAAATTCCCAAAGTGCGCCATGTTCACGCGGAGGTGCGGAAAGGACTGGAGCGCCGTCATCCAGTATTTCGGACTGGCTCTGGTTGCGTATCCGGCCGCAGGGCCATACACGCCGTTGCTTTTGTGGGTATGCGCGAGGATTGGCACGGCTTCCGAGTCACACCACGCATAGAGCTTCATGAGCGCGTTATCGAAAAGCTTGCCCGGCTCGTTGCCGAGCGCATCGCTGTGGTTGGTCCGGCCCGGACAGTGCACATCAAATCCGGGCGAGCCCGAACCGAAACGCACCGAACACGGAAAATCGTCGCCGGCCGAAGCGTTATTGGTCGCGCGGAAACCCATCGGAGGATATAGTTTCACTCCGATGAATCCCTTCATCTCGATGACATCGCGGCCATCGACGATCTTCTTCTCGCCCTCGATGGCGCGCTGGACCAGTGCGAATGGCGATTGTTCCGCGGGCTCGCCAAGCTTTTCATGGATGGCCTGACGAAGCGGATCAAACGCGACGAAGCCATGAACATGAACACCGTCGCTCGGCTGCCTTTGGCGGCTGATCAACGACATGACCTCGATCTGATCGGCTATCGGGGTCGGATCGTCGACGTCGAGCCATTTCGAGAAATCGACCATGGCCGGCGTGACAAGAATCGCGTGCTTTCGATGTATCAGGTAGAGTTCATCGGCCAGCTCGAACCGGTAACGGGTGCATTGCAGGGCCCATTTGGTATAGAAAGTGATCGGGCCATTTCCGCTGTTGTAGAGCGTTTCCGCCAGGAACTTTGTCGGTTGCCAGTTCTGGCGAGAAAAAGCGTTATCGCTGTTATCGTTCAATGCATTCAGATCATACCCTTTGACCGTATATATCGCCGGGAATGCCTCGCGGTGCATGAGGCCGACCAGGATGCCCGGTGCAAGCGAGGCCAACCAAGCTTCGCGGAACGGCGTATTGCGGACCGGGACACGCATGTTTTCAAGATCGTCGATGAGGTCGGTCAGTAACTGGATCTCCCGGTCCTCAATTTGTTCGCGGCTCGGCTTTGTCGCCGAACCGTTCAGTATTTTGACGAGCAGAGCGTGTTCGACGTCGGCGGCGCTGGCTTTGTCCTGTAGCCAGTCACTCAGAAAGCTGAGAAAGAAATTTACCGAATGGTCGTAGTCGGCGATTTGTTTTTTGATCTGCGGACGGTTGGGGAGAACGTCCTTCTCAAGGAAGCCGACGATGGGTAGATCGTTGGCGTTGAATATATGGCAGTGAGCGTCAATGACCCGCCTGGTCAGGTCGCTGACGTTCATTTGGCTCGCTGCAAAGCTTGGCTTTGACGCTGCATGGGCCGCGGTCGCTAGACCGCCGGCCAGAAAATCGCGACGGCGCATAATGCCCCCTTCGCGTCAAGATATCATCTCGTACAAGTTGTATTATGATCGCCGGCATTGCAAGCTTGAATTACGTGTTCCACGCACGACGTTTCTTCGACGATAGTTTTGGCGTGAAGCCGTCGCCAAACGACCGAATGATCACACGAGGCGGCCGCACAAATGATCGAGTGAGCTAGTCCAGCTTGATATTGGCGGCGTCGATCACCTTTTTCCATTTGTCGGATTCACGCCGCATCATCGCGGCGAAATCCTGCGGGCTCGAGGCGATCGAATAGGTGAAGCTTGGCGCCAGCATCTTCTGCTGAAACGCCGGATCGCTAAAGGCGGCAACCGTATCCCGATTGATCTTGGCGATGATGTCGGGCGGCGTGCCTTTGGGCGCGACCAGGCCGTACCAGGAGCCGGCCTCGAAGTCCTTCAGGCCGCTCTCGGCCAAAGTCGGCGTATCCGGAAATTGCTTGAGCCGCTGCTTGCTGCCGATCGCCAGCACTTTCAGCAAGCCGGCCTTCCAGGGCTGCGCAACCAGCCCGACGCTGACGATCATGAATTGGATATGGCCGCCGAGCAGATCGTTGATCGCCGGCGTCGCGCCGCCATAGTGCACCGGCGTGAAATGCGCGCCGGTCATCATTTGAATGAGCTCGATGTTCAAATGGCCGCTGGAGCCGATGCCGAACGTGCCGTAGTTGAGCGCGCCTGGATGGTCGCGGCCATAGGCAATGAGCTCGGCGACGCTGTTCACCGGTACGCTCGGATGGATGACCAGCGCCTGCGGGCTGATGCCTAGGCCGGTGATGGGCGCGAAGTCTTCGAGCGCATCAAATTTCTGGTCGCGATAGAGATGCGGCGCCATGACGAACGTCGTGTCGGCGCTGACCAGGAGCGTGTAGCCGTCCGGCGCCGACCGCGCGACATATTCCGCGCCGATCTGCGAATTGCCGCCGGGCCGGTTCTCGACAATGACCTGCTGGCCCCAACGCTCGGTGAGCTGTTGCGCCAGCGCGCGGGCGAGGATGTCGGTGATGCCGCCCGCGGCATAGGGCACGATGATGCGCACGGGTTTGTCGGGATAGGTCTGCGCACCGGCCGGAGCGATGAACAGCAGCGAAAGAACCAGAACGCGCGCAATCGTCTTGAGAATGTTCACCGCCGAAAGGCCTCCCGGGTGGTTTTTTGATTTCTTGAAGCGCGGCGAGCTTGCCATTCTTCGGGCGGGCTGGCGAGCCGCTATTTCTTCTCCGGCAGGATCACGATCTGCGTCTGTGTCACCAGCGCGCAGAGCTTGCCGTCGCCGCGGGTGATGCGGGTCTGCCAGACCATGGTGGTGCGGCCGCGGTGCAGCGGCGTGCATTCCGCATAGGCGGTGTCGCCGATCGGAATGACGGCGAAGAAATTGGTCTTGCTCTCGATCGTCGCGGTGCGTCCGCCGGGCGGCAGGTTGGCCACCGTCGCGGTGCCGCCGAGATTGTCGGCGAGCGCCATGACCGCGCCGCCGTGCATGGTGCCGTTGCGGTTATCGTGGTCGTGGCGCACGGCGAGCTCGGCCGTGACCTTGTCCGGCGAGACGTGAGTGATCTTGATGCCGAGGAAGGCGGCAAATGGCGGCTGCGATGCGGCACTTGGATTCATTGGCATTGCCCCCAAAACGAAGAGCGCGGCAAATGCCGCGCTCTCATATCCGTTAATAATCTAGGCGCTTTTCGCCGCTCGTCCAACTAGCGCGGTTGCGGCACGACGCGGATATAGGGCTTCAGCGTCTTCCAGCCTTGCGGGTAGAGCTTCTTGGCCTCGTCCTCGGTGACCGCGCTGGTCAGGATCACATCCTCGCCTTGTTTCCAGTTCGCGGGCGTCGCCACGCGGTGCTTGGCGGTGAGCTGAAGCGAGTCGATGACACGCAGCACTTCGTCGAAGTTGCGGCCGGTCGACATCGGATAGACCAGCACGAGCTTGATCTTCTTGTCCGGCCCGATGACAAAGACATTGCGCACCGTCTGGTTGTCCGCGGGCGTGCGGCCCTCCGATGTGCCGGTGGTGGAGGCCGGCAACATGCCGTAGAGCTTGGACACTTTGAGATCGGTGTCGCCGATCATCGGATAGTTCGGCGCGAAGCCGACCACGTCCTCGATGTCGCCCGACCATTTCTTGTGATTGTCGACCGGGTCGACCGACAGGCCGATGATCTTGACGTTGCGCTTGTCGAATTCCGGCTTGAGCCGCGCCATGGTGCCGAGTTCGGTGGTGCAGACCGGGGTGAAATCCTTGGGATGCGAGAATAGAACGGCCCAGTGGTCGCCGAGCCAGTCGTGGAAGCGAATCTTGCCCTCGGTGGTTTCGGCTTCGAAATCCGGAGCGGTATCGCCAATCTGCAAGGCCATGGAAATCTCCATCAACTGATGCGCGAGAAAAGGGCTGGGCGCGACTTCGCGGGGGCCGCTAAAAGTTTGAAAGCTGCACTCTTTATGTACGGCCTGGCGATGCGGAACGCCAGCGGTTGGCCAGTAATATTGGCTTGATTTGAAAGAACATTTTGGCCCGGCCAAGCGTCTTGGCGAAACAATCCTCTGCGTCTGCCGAAATGTCCAGGGCAAACATTTCACAACCATCTTCGCCGATTTCAGGCGTTCGGTTGTGGCATTGCGGCAAAGAATAGCGAGGTATTAACCGGCCTGCCGTTAGATTGCCCCATCTCCGCCCTTAGCGAGCCACCCTCGCAAGGAAGCTTCCAACGGCACTGAACTATTCTGTTCTCCCTGGCGACAAATGTGGAACCAGTTCGACCCGTCAGGGTTTGCGTAGTGGATTAATGGCGTAGGCAAATGGCTTTCGAACAACGCCCCGGCATCGAGACCCTCGCTTTGGCGATCGCGCATTCGCCGATCGTCGTGGCGCGCGTTTTGTCGCAGCCGTCGTCGCGCCTGGCGATTCGCGAAACCATGCGCGCACAATTGCCCGCGGGCTTTGACGACGCCGACCTCGCCATTTTGCGCTGGATCGCCGAAGAGGCGCGGCGCACCGGCCGCGGCCTCTTCCGCAACTAACCTCCAAAAATAACCCAGTCAGATTATTGTGTCGCGCTCGGTAGCGCTGTCGCCGACAACCCGACCGTGCGGCCGGGGAAACCTGCCGCATCAAAGTAGCGAGTGGTTCCGACCGTCTGCATGTCGAGCACGGTCACGAGCCCGTTCGACGCCGGCTCCGAGGTCACGACCCGGCTCGTCACCTGCGGCACCGTGCCGTTAGGCAGGGCTTCCGACAGAACGCGACCGATCAGCCTGCCATTGTCATGGATGTCCAGTTGCATCACCTGGGCAATGGTGCGGCCGACATCGGCATTGCTGGCCGGCGCCGGATCGACGAATTTCGATTTGAAGTCCGGGCCCTGCATGGCCATGAAATTCCAGGTGTCGCCGCGGCTGAACGAGCCGTGCATGCCCTGGCCCTGTTGCAGCACGGTGTCGGCGACCTCGACC
>Ga0335069_10013244_pt1 | contig 11583 bp, 9 predicted proteins | sample Lox_Sample_11_FD_206714 | JGI IMG/M metagenome (GOLD analysis project Ga0335069, IMG submission 206714) | Soil microbial communities from Loxahatchee National Wildlife Refuge, Florida, United States - Lox_Sample_1.1 | ecosystem: Environmental > Terrestrial > Soil > Wetlands | place: USA: Florida...
TGGACCTTTTCGAGCGGCGGGCTGTAGATCGCGGGGGCGTCGACCGAGGTCACGCGCCGGATCGGGGCGTCGAGGTCGTCGAAGGCCTTCTCCTGGATGATGCAGGCCAGCATCGCGCTGACGGAGCAGAACGGCTTTGCCTCCTCGACAAGCAGGACGCGGTTGGTTTTGCGAACCGAGGTGAGGACCGTCTCCTCGTCCAGCGGCCGGATCGAACGCAGGTCGACCACCTCGGCGTTGACGTGGTGTTTCTCCTTGAGCTGCTCGGCGGCCTTGGCCGCAAGCTGGATTGAACGGCCGTGGCCGATGATCGAGAGGTCGGTGCCCTCGCGCATCACCTTGGCCGAGCCGAGCGGCACGAGGTACTCCTCGTCGGGCACCTCCCCCGGCTCGCCGTAGAGCAGCGTGTTCTCCATGAACAGCACCGGGTCGTTGTCGCGGATGGCCGACTTGAGCAGTCCCTTGGCGTCGTAGGCGTTCGACGGGACGACGACCTTGATGCCCGGGTGATAGGCGGCGATCGACTCCGGCGTGTGGGAGTGGGTGGCGCCGACGTTGGTGCCGCCGTTCGCCGGGCCGCGGATCACGATCGGGCAATGGATCAGGCCGCCCGACATGTAGCGGATGTTGGCCGCGTTGTTGAAAATCTGGTCGAAGGCGACCGAGTAGAAGCTGAAGAACATCAGCTCCATCACCGGGCGCAGCCCGAGCATGGCGGCGCCGATCCCCAGGCCGATGAAGCCCGCCTCGCTGATGGGCGTGTCGACGATGCGCTTGGGGCCGTACTTGGCCAGCAGGCCCTCGGTGACCTTGTAGGCGCCGTTGAACTGGGCAACTTCCTCGCCCATGATGACGACGTTCGGATCGCGTTCGAGTTCCTCGGCCATGGCGTGCCGGAGAGCTTCGCGGTAGGTGATGACGGGCATGCGGGGACCTAAATTTGAGATTTCAGATTTGAGAATCGAGATTCGGGAAGGGCCATTCAGTCGAAGAACAGGCTGCCGCCGGACTTCCGGTCGGCCGGGTTGTCGATTTCCCAATAGACGTCCTTCTTGATGTCGTCGGGGGTGGGGAAGGGGCTTTGTTCGGCAAACTGCGCGGAGGTCTCGGCCTCGGCGCGCGCCTGCTCGTCGATCTGCTGGACCAGTTCGGCCGTGAGCACCTTGTCCTCCAGCAGGGTGTGCTGAAACACCATCAGCGGGTCCTTGGTGCGCTTGTATTCCTCGATCTCCTGCTTGTCCCGGTAGGTCGTGTCGGGATCGGCCACCGAGTGCCCGCGATAACGGTAGGTGCGCACCTCGAGCACGCTCGGCTTGGACTCCTCCTTGGCCAGGCGCAGGGCGCGCTCGACCTTGTCGCGCACCTCGAGGACGTCGTGGCCGTTTTCGATCAGGTCCCAATTCATGCCATAGCCTTCACCGCGGCGGGCGAGACACTGGCCGGCAGAGGAACGCTCCTGGCTCGTGCCCATCGAGTAGCCGTTGTTCTCGATGATGAAGATGACCGGGAGCTGCCAGAGCGACGCGAGGTTGAACGATTCGTGCACTGCACCCTGGTTGACCGCGCCGTCGCCCATGAACGCGAGGCACGCGCCCTTGCGGCCCTGATACTTCAGCCCGTAGGCGAGGCCGAGCCCCAGCGGCACCTGGCCGCCGACGATGCCGTGTCCGCCCCAGAAATTGCGGGTCGGATCGAAATAATGCATCGAGCCGCCCTTGCCCTTCGAGCAGCCGGTGATCTTGCCGTAATTTTCCGCCATCATCTCGTTCATGCCCATGCCGACGGCCAGGCCGTGGCCGTGGTCGCGGTAGGCGGTGATGATGTGGTCGTCGTCACCGAGCACCGAGACGCAGCCGACCGCGACCGATTCCTGGCCGATATAGAGGTGGAGAAAGCCGCCGATCTTGCCCTGCTGATAGCTCCGCAGGCAGCGCTCCTCGAAGCGCCGGATGCGCACCATATCTCGGTAGAGTTGGAGGAGCTCGTCGTTGCCCAGGCGGGCGTTGATCGGCGCGAGCCGGGAGTTGTACGCGGGCGTCCCTTCGTCGGGCTTCTTGGGGGCGGCGGGTTTCTTGCTCACAGGATATTTTGAACTGAAAGTAATGAGCGGGCGTGGAACCCTCCTCATCCAGAGAATCCGAAACGATGACAAGCGAAAGATGCCACCGGTGATTCAAGCCCGGTCGAGTCATGAGGTTCGGCAACTGGCCTCACGCGCCCCCTTCGCGGCGCCACAACGGGGCAGGCCTCAGTCCGGCGGCGTGACCTGCTCGACGGTGATGCGGATGGGGGAAACGGAGCAATCGGCCCGCATCGATACGAAACGGTCGCGATAGCGGTCGTAGATCGGCCAGAGCGCGGCCTTGTCGGTTTCCGGGATCGGCAATTCCGCGATCTGGCTCCGCGAGAAGAAGGCGAACTTGCCCTCGGAGATATCGGGCGGGAGCCGGTCGATCGGGCGCCGGCACCGGAAAAGAAACATCAGCCAATGGGTCTCGCCCTGGTAGGCCTTCTCGGCGATCATGGCGAAGAGGTGCATTTCGTCCGGCTCGACCTCCAAGCCGGTCTCCTCGGCGGTTTCGCGGATCGCGCATTGGAAGGGCGATTCCCCGGCGGCGGTCTCGACCTTGCCGCCGATGGGAGTCCAGACGCCGAGGTTGGGCTGCTTGGCGCGCAGCATGAGCAACTGCTCGCCGGCGCGGTTTTCGATGAAGACCAGGACGCTGAGCTTGTGGGGCAGCACCGGAGAATTGAGTAAAAATTTCGCGTGACTGTCAGTTGGTTCGAATCAATCAAGACCCGCGCACGGGCCGCCAACTGGGACAGCCCGCATGTTTTTCTGGTCGATCGACGTTCTCGAAGCAAGCGCAAGCCAGGTGATTTGGACGCGCCTCAACGCCGGGCGCGGCGGCCGGCTGCGCCTGGTCGCGCGGGCGGCGGAGGGACTCGGCGAGCAAGGCGCCGGCGGCGTTTCCTGGCTGGACGCGGTGCGGGAGGCGACGCGGCAGCTGCGTCGCCGGATGTCCGGGGAACGCCCCGTCGTGCTCGTGGTTCCGGCGCATCTCGTATTGACGCGGCGCGTCGAGGCACCGGCGGTTGATGCCGAGCAGCGACGGCAAATCGTGGGCTTCGAGGCGCAGCGCAGCCTGCCGTTCGCCTTGAACGAGGTCGAATGGGGTTGCACGCCCGCGGATCAGAGCGGCGTCATGCTCTGCGCCGCGAAACGCGAGGCGGTGGAGTCGCTCTGTGTCGCCGTGGAAGAGGGCGGCGGCCGATGCCACGCGGCCATCCCGAGCCCGGCGGCGCTGCTCGCGGTCGCCCGGTCGACCCCGCAGTTGGAACCGGGCTCGCTGCTGCTGCACGCTGACGGACCCTCCGTCTCCCTTTGCCTGGTCGGAATGGGGCGCATCGATTTCCGGTCGTTTGCCCTCGACGGAAGCGAGCCGGCAACGCCCGGCGCGATGGAGGAGACGCTGCCGACCGCGAGCCCGGCGAGCGAAATCGGACGTGAGGTGAAACGGTCGGTTTTGAAGTTTCAGCAGCGCTCCGGGGGGACCACCGTCAGACGGGTTCGCCTGGTCGGAGCAGCGGCGTCAATCCGAGGACTGTCGGACGAGCTTAGGGGCCTGCCCGGCGGGCCGGTCGTCGACGTGGTGGGCGGCGGGTCGGACGAGCCGGCCGAGGGCATCAGCCCGCCTTGGGGCGTCGCCTTGCTGGTGCGCTCGGGCTTGGCTGGTGAAGTCGATCTGCTCCCCGCACGACGGCGGACCGGGAGGGATCGGCGTCGGCGGCATCCATGGCTCGCGCTCACCGCAGCCCTGGTTGCCTTGTCCGCCCTTCCGCCGCTGCTCCGCCAGCGCGCGCGCCTGGTGTCGCTCAAGGCCAGCAATGCTTTGGCCGAACGGGAGCTCGCGTCCTTGCGAGTCGAAGCGCACCGGATGAAATTGGAAGCGGCGCGGGCGGAGAGGGACCAGCTCCGGGTCGCGGCCTGGCGGGAGTTGGAGCGGCGCCGCCGGTCCTGGCGGTCGTTTTGCGCGGACCTCGAGGCTAGGATGAACACTGTCGAGGACACCTGGTTCGAGAGCATCCGGCTGGAACCAGCCGGTGAGCCGGCCCGGACGCTGGGAACCGGAGGCGGGGGGCTGCGGCTGCGGGTGTCGGGCTGGACGCTCGATCGCGCGCGGCCGGACGTGAAGGCGGGCGAGGGCGCTTACCGCCGGGCCGGCGCCCTGCTGGGGAGTCTCGGCGGATCGCCGTTCGTGGTGGCGGTCGAGCACGAGCAATTCGACGGCCACCGCGACGGGCTGCTCGGTTTCAGCGCGGTGCTCGTGACGAACCCTGACCGGCTTTGAACATGGACTCGCTTCGGCAGAATCCCTTCTTTGCCGCCTGGGTGATGACCTGTGGGCTCGGCCTGATGGCCCAACTGGTCTGGCTGCATCACCTGCGCGGAGCCGTGGGGCGCGAAAACGCCGCGCTGGCGCGCCGCCGCGGCGAATGGGAGGGTCTGGCCCGGGATGCGGTCTCATGGACGCCGACTGCACCCGGCCTCAAGGCGCCTGCCGGACGCGGCGAGGACAACCCGACGGGGGATCAGGCGGGAAAGCAGCCGGTCGGTGCTGCGCCCGGCCGGTCGCTCGATATCGTCATGGCGACATCGGCGCTGCTCGTGGAGCTGCGTCAGCTGGCGGCAGAGCATCGCGTAGTCGTCCGGCCGGACGAAGGCTTCGGCTTCTCGACGTACCTGGCGGAGGCGCCGGAGCGCTCGACGCTGCCGGAGGTCTGGGCGCAGTTGCGCGCCGTGCGCCAGGTGGTGACGGCAGTGATGAGCGCCGGCCCGGACGAACACCTCGGCGTGGCCCGGGAACGGCCGGTCGCCTTGCGGGCATCAAGGCATCTCGCACGGGAGCCGTCCGCAGGAAACCCCCGCGATTTCTTCACGCCGGACCCTCGCGTCGTGGTGCGCCCGCCGGCGGACTGCAGGGCGGTCATGTTGCGGATTGTGTTTCTTGCCCGGACCGACGGCTTGCGCCGGGTCCTGAACGCCCTGGCCGAAGATCGCGCGCCGATGATCGTGCGCATGGTCGAGGTCGAGCCGGCGCCGTCGCCGTCGCCCGGCAGCGCGGGCTCGGACCGCCGCATCGCCGCGCGGGACGCCTCCCGCTTCAGCCTCATTGTCGAATGTGTTGTCCAATCGACCCCGGAGAATTCCTTGCCGCCATGAAAACCATTGTCCGTCTCCCTCACGAAAAGATCCTGGCCGCGGCCTCGTTTCTGGCCATGGCCAGCAGCATTGCCTGGGCCTGGACAGACCGGGCCAACCCGCCGGTGCTGACCCGGACCAAGCTGCGACCGGTTCCGACTGCGCCCGAAGCTCCGGGCGCCGGATTTCCGGAGTCGGCGACGCCGGCGCCGTGGATCGAACCGATGGACCAGAGCGCGGGTCCGGGCTGGAGATTCGAACTGTTCACGCCTCCGGGCATTCATCGCCGGGTGCCGGATGGCGGCTTCGCGGTGGACGGACCACCGAACCTCCCGGCAGCGGAAGCCGCGGTCGACGACTTCGGTCTGGAGCTGGAGGCGGTGCGGCCGGAACCGTACCGGCTGCAGCTCGTGGGCTATTTCGGCGTGCCGGGAGATTACACGGGAATGTTCACGAGTCCGCGGATGAGCGAAACGCTGCTCGGCCGGGCGGGGCGGCGGTTCGCTCCGTTGCGGTTGAGGATCGAGGACATCGTCGTGACCCGGAGCGAGCCGGGAGAAAACTCGGCCGGCACCGCGGTGTCGATCGGTGCGCGCGCCGTCGTGGCCGACGAGGAGAGTGGGAAAAAGCTGACGCTCGACAGCCGCGAACCCTGTTACACCGGAAGCCTCGTCGCGACGCTGTGGAGCCGAGCGGGCGGAGGGCCGCAGGAGCTGCACGCCGGCGAGGAATGGAAGTGCGGGCGCGCCACCTACCGGGTGGCGCGGCTGCAGCTCGAACCGGCCGAGGCGACGGTGACGCGGGTTCTGCCGGACACCCCGCATCCCGAGACGCGCGCGCTGCACCCGACGCCGAATCCGCGCGAGCGGGCGGGCCGGCGCCGCCCGCCGGAGGAGATGGCGGTGGCCGCGCAGGAGCCGGCTGTCGCGAACCCGCCCGAGCGATGAACCCGAATCATGTTTTCCCCGGCTCGGGGTGCGGCAGCCTGGCGGTCGTGGTGGCGGTTTATTGCCTGCTCTTCGGGCACGTCGCCGGCGCGGAGGGCAGCCCGGATGAAGCGAGGATTCTCTGGCAGCGTGGACGCAGCCAGTACCTGGCGGGCGAACCGGAAATGGCCGCGCGGACGTTGAGCCGGCTGCTCGCGCTGGATCCGGCGCACGCCGGGGCCCGGAGCCTGCTCCAGCGGATCGCCGCCGACACGGCGGGCGCCAATCCGAATCGCACGACGACCGTGGCGCAGATGCTGGTGGAAGTGGAGGACGCCTGGCGGCGCCCGGTGGCGCGCGCGGACGGGCCGGCGGCGATTCCGCCGCCGAAAATTTCCGCGCTCTTCGCGCGTCTTGAATCCGTCTTCATTCCGAACGTCAGCTTTGAGCGGGCCGACCTGCCTCGGGTCGTGAAGGCGCTCGGGGCGCTGGCCGAGGAATACGGTTCCGAAGAACCGCGGGTGACGCCGATCAATTTCGCGCTGCTCGACCCGGACGGTGGCGCGCCCGAGGTGAATCTGACCCTGCACGACGTCACCCTGCGCCGATTGCTCGATCTCGTCACCCAAGCCGCCGGCTACCACTACGAGGTGCTGGAGGACGCGGTGGTGATCCGGCCGGCCAGCGGTCCGTCCGCCTTGGAAACGAGGATCTTTGCCGTGCCCCGTGCGGCCGTGCTCCGGCTGGCGGGCCGCGGCCCGGGTCCGGACGGAGCGGAAGGGCGGGCGGCAGCGAGCCGGCGGGCTGCAGGCTCGGCCGCCACGGTCGAAGAGGAAGGCCGGGCGATCCGCAGCTTCCTGCAGCTGGCGGGAGTCGATTTCGACGGCACGCCCGGCAGTTCGCTGGCGTTTGATGGCTCGCAGGTGATCGTCACGCAGACCCCGCGCAACCTGGAACGCAGCGGAAACATCCTCGCGCGCTACCGGGAAGTGCGTCAGGTGGAAATCGAGGCCCGCTTCATGGAGGTGCAGGACGGCGCGCTGGAGGAAATCGGGATGAACTGGGGTCTGGCGAGCCGACCGTCGACGCGGTCCGGAGCCCTGACCACCAGCTACGCCACGAGCAACCGCTCGCTGGCGGAAGCGTTCTCGTACCAGGGCACCCACGACAATCTTACGATCAGCGTTCCGCCGACAACCACCGCGACCGGCAGCGGCACGGAGGCGGGCACGGTGACGACTCCGGGATTGAACCTCAGTCTGCCGGTGGCGCCGCCGGGCATTCCGGGGGGCGTGGCGCTCGGGCCTCCGGGAGCGGCGCTGGCGACGGTGACGGGCATTCTCGGGGAGTTCAGCGTCAACGCCGTGGTCCGTGCCCTCGCGCAGAAAAGCGGCACGGAACTGCTCAGTTCGCCCAAGGTGACGGTCCTGTCGGGCAGCCAGGCCACCATCACGGTGGCGCAGGAGCTGCGCTACCCGCAGGCGTACGGGCAGGTGCAGAGCCAGGTCGGCACCGGCAACACAATGGGTGGCGGCTCGGCCGGGGTCACGATCACCGCCGGCACGCCGCAGGACTTCGCCACCCGCGACATCGGAGTGGAGCTCCGGGTGACGCCGACGGTGGAGGAGGACGACGCGAGCATCAGCCTCGAGCTCAATCCCAAGGTGACCGAATTCGAGGGCTTCGTCGAGTACGGCGGCGCCAGCGTGGCGATTGCGAGCGGCACCACCGTGACCGTGCCGTCCGGTTTCTATCAGCCGATCTTCGCGGTGCGCGACATCGCGACCAGGGTGACACTGTGGGACGGCGCCACGCTGGTGATGGGCGGACTGACGCGGGAGGACGTGCGCACGACCAATGACAAGGTGCCGGTGCTGGGGAACGTGCCCGTGCTCGGGCGGCTGTTTCGCAGCAGCGGTTCGAGCGCGCAGAAGCGCAATCTGCTCATCTTCGTGACCGCCAGCCTGGTCAATCCCGGGGGCGCGCCGCGGCGGCTGGCCGCCGCGGTCCCGACGGGCCGGACGCTGTTTGAGAATCCGACGATTGTGACCCCGGCCGGCCCGGTGGGAAGAAGGCGGGGGGAACATTAGGCACGATGCGAGAACAGGTCTGCTGGTAGGGCGTAGTCGCGCATTTCCCTCGTGACTGGGAGAGACGCACCCGCTACGCAGGAGGCGCCGCCCCATCCGCCATGAAGCCTTCCGCGTCCGTCCGTCAGGGAATGCACCGAATCCTGTTTGCCGCCGCCCTCGTCGCCCTCGGGGCGATGCTGCCCGCCGCCGTCCAGCCGCGACGCACGCCGGTGATCCTCGACAGCGACATCGGCACCGACATCGACGACACCTGGGCGCTGGCGTACCTGCTGCGCTGCCCGGAGCTTGACCTGAAGCTCGTCGTGTCGGACACCGGCGACACCCGTTACCGGGCGAAGCTGCTGGCGAAAACCCTGCAGGCGGCCGGCCGCACGGACGTTCCGGTAGGGGTCGGCCAGGACTTCGCCCCGATGGACCCGGCGGCGATGAATCTCGCGCCGTGGGTGGCGGATTACGCGCTGGAGCGCTATCCCGGCAAGGTGTTTGCGGACGGGATCGGGGCGATGATCGACGTGATCATGAAATCCGACGCACCGGTGACCCTGATCGCGATCGGACCGGTGCCCAACATCGCCGCCGCCCTGCAGCGCGAGCCGCGGATTGCGGCGAAATGCCGCTTCGTCGGGATGCACGGCAGTTTCGACGTCGGCTATGGCAACAAGCCGCCGGCCGCGGCCGAGTACAACGTCAAGGCGGACGTTTCGGGACTCCGCGCGACGCTGGCGGCGCCGTGGCGCGACGTGCTGCTGACCCCGCTCGACACCTGCGGCCAGGTGATGCTCGACGGCGCCCGCTACCAGGCGATTGTGGCCGGGGCGGCCCGCGACCCGTTGCTGCGGGCGGTAATGGAGAGCTACCGGACCTTTGCGCCCCGGGTGCAGTGGATGAAGTGCGACTTTGTCGAAACGCATTCGACCACACTCTTCGACTGCGTGGCGGTTTACCTGGCCTGCTCCGAGGAACTGGTCGAGGTCGAATCGCTGCACGTCGGCCTGACCGATGAGGGCCTGACCGTGCGGGCCCCGGGCGGTCCGCCGGCCCGCGTGGCCCTGCGGTGGAAAAATCTCGCGGCCTTTGAGGACCAACTGGTCGGCCGGCTGACGCCGCGTCCGGGCGGCTGACGGACGGGCGCGGGACCAGCCGGCGGAAATTGGTTTACCGGCCGCCGGTTTGAGCCTTTCGTCGGGCATGGCCAAATGGCTGCTGGTCGACGGATACAACATGGCGTTCCGCGCGTTCTACGGGATGCCGGAGCTGACGCGGGCGGACGGATTTCCCACCGGCGCGCTGCACGGCTGGATGAAGACGCTCTGGCGGCTGCAGGATCAGATGAGTCCGGATGCGATGCTGGTCTTTTTCGATCTCGGCGGTGCGCAGGACCGGCTGGCGCTGCTCCCCGAGTACAAGGCACAGCGGAAGGATACGCCGGAGCCGCTGGAAAAACAGATCCCGGTCATCAAGGAGCTGACGCGGGCGATGGGGCTGGTGGGCGTCGAACTGGACGGAGTGGAGTCCGACGACCTTGTGGCGTCGCAGGCGCACGCGCTGGCCAACGCCGGGCACGAGGTGCTGATCGTGAGCGCCGACAAGGACTTTGCCCAGTGCGTGAACGAGCGGGTCAAGGTGCTGCTGCCGCCGCCGACGGCGAACCCGAAGGCCGGCTGGCGTGTGCTCGATGCCGCCGGCGTGGCGGAGAAGTTCGGCGTGCCGCCCGAGCGGATCGCCGAGTACCTGGCCCTGATTGGCGACACGGCGGATAACATTCCGGGCATCGACGGCGTCGGGCCGAAGACGGCGGCGAAGTGGTTCGCGGAATTCCGCACGCTCGAGGACATCATCGCGCACGCCGGCGAGCTGAAGCCGGAGAGGTTCCGGGAGGCGGTGGCCGCGCGCGCGGGCGACCTGCGGCGGAATCTCAAGCTGACGACCTTGAGCACAAAATCGCCGATGCTGACGGTTGCGCCCGGCGAGCCGGCCCCGTCGAAACTCTTCGCGCTGCTCGAGGCGATGGAAATGAAGTCGACCCTGACCGAGGCGCGGGCCCGTTACTCGGCGCAGCGCGAACTGTTTTAGAGCCAGTCAGCTTGAGCGGCAGCTGGTGCGGGCGGGATGCCGCACCCCGCTGCCTCGCCTTGCCCGCGGCGTGAGGGTGCGCCGCTCCCATCCGGAGTGCTGCTTCGCCAGCCGCGGAGGCGGCCCCAACCCTGTGAAACCCGCTGCAGCCCGCCCGGACCGGCGGATCAGCCGCCCTTGCCGGTGGCGGCCTTCGGCGGCTCGAAGATGTAGCCGATCCCGTGGACCGTCTTGAAGGAGTCGAGGCTGAGTCCGTTCTTTTCGAACGCCGACCGGATCTTGACAATGTACTGGTCGAGCGAGCGGCTGCGGATGTCGGCGTGAATGCCCCACACGGAATGGATGAGTTCCTTGCGGGTGATGACCGCATGCCGGTGGGTGTTCAGGTAGGAAAGGATGCCGAGCTCCTTGCGGCCGATCTTGTGGAGCACGCTGTTGGGAAACTCGATCTCGAGCCGGTCGGGATGGACCGTCGAGCCGAGAAATTCAAACGGCTCATCCGTCGTGCGCACGTTCTTCGTGATGTTGAAATCCTTGTGGCCCTCGGTGCGGCGGAGCACCGCGTGGATGCGCGCGAGCAGTTCGGCGTAGCTGAAGGGCTTCGTGATGTAGTCGTCACCGCCCATCTCCAGGCCCTTGATCTTGTCCGTCTCCGTGGCGCTGCCGGTAAGGAAGATCGTCGGCACGTTGACATCCTGCTGCTTCAGGTCGGCCAGCAGCTGGAACCCGGAGGCATCCGGCAGCGTGAGGTCGAGCAGCAGGAGGTTGGCGAAATTCCGTTGCAGGAAACGGACGGCGGGAGCGCAGCGGTTGTACGACTGCGTCTGCATGCCGGCCGCCTCAAGGTGCATGCAGATGAGCCGGGATAGTTCCTCGTCGTCCTCGACGACCACGATCAGCGGGCGGGGTTCAGCGCACATGGGTCAGGCAGGTTGGGTGGGTGACGAACGGCGAAATGCTTTTGCGCCCGCCGCCTGACTGCAGACAGGGGGACGGGCCGAAGGTTGCGCGGCGCGTGTCCGGCTGCGGGCGGAGCGGATCGGCGAGACGGGTGAGGCGGCCATACCCTGCCTTTTACAATTGCCCGGTGCATTGTCAAAGCCTTGTTCGTGACTGACAAGCTCCGCCCCGGCGCCGGAGAATCCTTGTCAAGCGCCGCCGGCCGTCGTTGCCTGTTTGCGGCGCGCGCCGGGCGAGTGCCGGCCGCAGCCCTGACCAACATGAAAGTTACCCTTGGACTGCTCCAGCACGCCTGTGCGGAGAAACCGGCCGAGAACCTGAAGAAGAC
>Ga0335069_10013245_pt1 | contig 11583 bp, 10 predicted proteins | sample Lox_Sample_11_FD_206714 | JGI IMG/M metagenome (GOLD analysis project Ga0335069, IMG submission 206714) | Soil microbial communities from Loxahatchee National Wildlife Refuge, Florida, United States - Lox_Sample_1.1 | ecosystem: Environmental > Terrestrial > Soil > Wetlands | place: USA...
AAGGCTGGCACGGAAGATGATGACCACAACCCGCCGCGTATCGCGGCGCGCAGTCTTTTCGACCTCGGCTTCGGACACGACAATATTTTCCGCGGCGACCGCTACAAGGTGAGTGCGCGAATCTCAGTCATCAATCTGACCAACAACTACGCGCTTTATAACTTCCTGTCTACTTTCAGCGGAACCCATTACGTGACGCCGCGCAGCATTACCGCAACCATCGGATTCCATTTCTAGGCCGCACGAGTTCACTCACCGCGAGAACCAACCCGCCTGTCAGAAACCCCTAGGCCCAAGCGGTGATCGCGTTTACAGTGACGCCGTGCCGCGCAGGAAGCTTTTCATCTCAAGGAAGGCCGAGGTCCAAGTCCTTGTCTCGATCATCGCCATTACAATTATCCCTGTGATTGGGACAATTGGTGTCGTAGTCGCATCCAGCCGGCCGAATCTTGAAGAACTGGTCCCGATCCAAAATTCGGTAGGAAACTATCTTGTGCTGAATTGGTCGGTCCTGCTGCGTGAACCCTCTCGCCCCGAACGGTTCTTCGCGGGTGAGCCGGTCAGGGCTTTGGGATATATGTTCGAAGGTGATCGGAGCGTTCATGAGGGAGACTTGGTGCAAGATTTTGTGTTACTCCCTGATGCCGGAAATCTGCTTCATCCAGCGCACAGGTTTGGGGATCAAATGATCGCCGTCCACCTGGAACCGGCCGCGCGCGTTCCGTTCTCCTGTCGAGCTCTCGTTTGGGTCTGGGGAAAGCTTCGATCCTCGCAGGGCGATCCTTCTGCGTCTAAGCCTCTTTATTCATTAGAACAAGCTCGCGTGCAGCGTACCGACGAAACTGTGATCGCTAAGTATTTCAAGTAGGGCTACCAGTTCAAGAGTTCGCGGACGCTTCGCGCCTGCCTCTTGCTGGCAATGAATTCCTGATCGTTGCTCAGCGTGATCAACCATCGCTGGCTGCTGAGAACGCTCATCTTGCGGACATGATCCACGTTGACCAATGAATTTCGATGGATTCTTCGAAAGCTCGTGTTCTTCAGCCGCTGTTCGAGCATCTTTAGGGTTTGCGTCGCCATATACTTCTTCTTCGCCGTCATGATCCACACGATGTCTCCGTCGGCTTGGAATGCGAAGATTTCATCGGCGCTCAGCAGAAAGAATTCCTCTCCAACCTTGCCGACGATTCTCTTGGTGCGAGGCATTGAGGGCTGATCACCGATCTCCTGCAGGTGTGCCAGCCTTTCTGCGGCCTCTCTGAGATTCATTCGCCTTGCCCGCTCGACGGCCTGCGCCAAGCGCTCTTCGCCGACCGGCTTGAGCAGATAGTCGATCGCCCCAGCTTCGAATGCCTGAATGGCATACTTGTCGTATGCCGTAACAATCACGATTACCGGCATATGCGCAGCTCGGCGGAGATGGCGTACCACTTCGAGGCCGCTCATCCCGGGCATCTGCAGGTCCAGCAGCACAAGATCCGGACGTTGCGCCGCGATCTTTTCGAGAGCCGCGTCGCCGTTATCCGCCTCGGCAACTATCTGGACGTCCTCGATCACGTTGAGACCCTCGCGCAAGACTTTCCGCGCGATGGGCTCGTCGTCCACGATTAGCGTTTTCAAGGGCATGCCTGAGTTTCTCGGCTCAGATATTCTTAGCACGCGATGCTCGGACAGTCGCAGGACTTTCGGATGAACGGCTGCTTCATGGCGGCCAACGATCTTGGAAACGTCGCAGACGGTCATAGCAACAATCAGCTACACGGTGGCCATCTGGTGGGCCGTGGGCTGCATCGGAAGACTGAAACTGACCGTCGTGACGCCGCTGTCTACGCGCACGTCAAAGCAGGTTTGCTCGCCATAACAAAGAGCGAGGCGCCGGCGGACGTTAGCCAGCCCGATGCCATTAGTGGAGTTCGTTAGCGTTCGAAGGTCGCACTCGCCTGAGTTTGCGACTTCAATGGAAATGGCTGGTCCATTGCTTCGGATGGTCACATGCACGAAGCCCATGTTCACGCGCGATGCTACACCATGTTTGACTGCGTTCTCGACCAAGGGTTGGATTGACAGTAGCGGAATAGTCGCACGCAGAGCGTCGCTATCGATCTGGATCTCAGTCTGGAGTTTCGGACCGAGCCGCAATTCTTCAATTTCCAAATAGGCTCGAACAATCTTCAACTCTTCCCCGATTTCAATAAATGTGCGGTCGCCACGAAGCAGATAGCGGAAGACGTCGGAGAGGTTTAGCACCAGCCTGCGCGCCTCCGCGTTCGAGCGGTCAATGGTTCCGTAGAGCGTGTTCAGCGAATTAAATAGAAAGTGCGGGTTGATCTGCGCCTGCAGGGCTTTGAGTTCAGCCTGAGATACAAGATTTTGCATCTGCACGCTCCGCAGGTGTTCCACTTGCTCGATCACAGCGGCTTCCAACCGGGCGAGTACGGCAAGATCTTCGCTCAAGTAACGGCGAGCGCCTTCTCGCGGTCCTAGCAGAAGATATCGCGCCTCACCGCGCGCGAAACGCAGAGGCACCACGGCTTGTACCCATGGAGGTCCCGGCCAGTTTTCTGGGTCAAAAATGGCAACTGGAACAGCGATTTCGTAATGAGTTGCCGAAAACTCCTCAGTTAACTCAAAACGTGACGTATGTAGAAAACTAGCGATTACCTCGACTGCGTTCCTCAGATATTCCGTCTCGCTGTGAGTGGCGCGAGCGGTTTGCTGCAGCTCGGCGAATGCTTCATCTATATTGGATCGCAAGAAAATCGCAACCGTTACAAATCGTTGAATCCGATTGCGAATGTACACGAACAGCGTCAAAAGAACGCAGACTGAAACGAAAAGCAGGCCGGCCTCGAATGGGTCCTGAAGATAGTGAGAAAGTTCGCGATGCTGCACTGCTCGAATTGCGAGGAGCACGGCTGCAGCGGCGAGTACAGAATTCACGATGAAGCGCAGAAAGGCGTCCAAGAGAAGAAACCGATAATCTTGCAGGATGACGAGCAGAGCGAGAGGGAGGCCGGCATGATGGAAGGCTATTTCTCCTGACCAAGCGTGCGGTGCATGCGCGGAGCTGAAATGAACGAACGAGATCGCAAAAAGAAACAGCGCCATCGCGGCCGCCAAGCGGGACCCCGCGGCGCGATTCTGGTGACGCAGTTCCAGGAAAACTGAAACAGCAGTCAGCCCCGTAAAGCCCACCGTTACGAGCAGCAAGGCTGCGTAGTGAAAGCGTGGTGCTTGCGTGAGAAGATCACTAACGTGAAACGCCACCGCGATCAGGCTCAAGAGATAGCCGCTGAGCCAAAGGGCTCGGTGACGCGACTTGAGAGAGATGTGCAGTAGGACCGCCGGCAACAAGCTCAAGACAGAGAAACTGGCGGCGACGATTATGTCGGCAACGATTCCGCCTCGTGGGCCAACCGACAACGCGACCAGCGATCCAAGATTCCACAAAAGCGCTAGGATGGCAGCGAGTGTCGGCAAGTTGGGCCGATCTTCGCGTGTCCGACGCCAGTTTACAACGAAGAAGTACAGCAGAATGCCGAAGATTACAGCTCCGGCGCAATGCCCAATCGTGTTGACGAGAACCGGTTCATGGATGCTGAGCCAATCGGGCATTCTTGCTCTTACGATAGCTGATCTCGCGATCAGAGGTGAGTTTGGAACGCAGGATTGCGTCGCCCGGACGCTACAAATTATCACGCGTCACTGGCGACAAAGCGTCACTTGAATGGTAAACGCTCTGAGCACTGAGAGTCCGCCAAATTTGGGTTTGCGTATAAGGCGGAATCGCACCTACTCACGTCCAAGGCGTCGGGACCCATGCGTCCGATCGGGATGGATGCTGAATCCTGCGATAGGTCCACCGATGCCGCAGATCGATGGGCGCGAAGAATCTGCCGCAACGCCCCATTTACCCGTGTGTTTAGGTTCCCAGGCCGGTTTCTCGGAGCGCTCCGAGCGCGAAGCGAGCGCCGTCGCGGCGCTGAATCATCTCAACAATCTGCCAACTCCTCGACGTTGCTCGGAGCCATCTGGCATAGATCTCATCCACGGTTCGCTGGTGGGACGGTGGACACTTTGAGCCATCTATCGTAGAAGTGCTCCAGGGTCCTCCAACCGGTGTCAGCGGATCGAAATCAGCAAACCGATGCTGACGCCGATCGCCTGATCGTGGCTGTGCCCAAATGTGTAATCGTATGCCGGCTCGATATACCAGCCGAACCTGCGCTTTGGGGACGGCCAAAACATGAAGTCCAGCGCGATTTCGCCAGCCACTGAATTGGTGGTGACGCCGTTTTTCCTAGTGTGAATCCACACGGGCCCGACGCCGAACATGAATTCTACTCTCTTGGAGAGGGTCCGGGGTTTTTTGAACAAACGTCCGTATCCCACTCTGTCGAGTGATCACTAAAGGTTGGTGTAACACCAAACTCCAGTTCCAGCCAGTTCTCGATTGGCGTCACTTCCACCGCCACCGTGGGGCTCAGAGTCCATCCGCCCCCGCTGAGACTCCGAGCGGGTTCGGCCCCCACTTCGAGGATTGCAGCCGCCTCCTTTTCTCGCAGTTGCGTGGCACCCGTCGAGTCGGGTGAATCGGTCGGAGAGACTTCGGCCCTCTCTGGTGGTTCCGGATCATGAGCGGCGCGCAGGTCGTTGCCGCGCGTTGCTGGTTCGGACTGGTCGCAAACCCGTGGAGCCTGGGCGACAGGCTGATCAAGCGTCGAATTCCGCCGGTTGCAATACAGACTGCTCCTCGCGAGTTCGTCTGATTTAGCGGGCCCGTTCTCTTGCGCACTCGCCGTATGACGCACTACAAGCAGGGCGATGCAGAGAAGCGCGACACACATCCTCTTCATGGAATCTCCTTCTTGGAATCAATTAGGAATATGAGGAGAACCTAGAACGCGGAGGGTGTTCGATTCGGTTTGGGAGGACGTCAGGTGTTCGGCAGGCATTGAAGGTGACCGCCCTGGCGACTAATCCCAAAGGCGCAACTGGAACGAATGGCGCGACCACCACGATATGCCCACAACAGCATAAGCAGCCATCGGCACAGCAACTGTTGTCCGAATCATGTGAGGTTTGTGGGGAAAACAGGCAAGCTGGCGCCGCGATCGCGTCACAAGCAAGAATTTCCGTTGTAGCGAGAAGTAGCAAAAGGACCGCGACGACGCTCCGAGGTATCCGCCACGCCACCATAGTTGTTCCCCTCATCATGCCACAGGAGCCGCGTGGGTGAACGCTGCGGCGCGCGGCTAGACTTGAAATACGGTCGAGTTATCGCTTCCGGATCTTTTCGCCTAACGGAGGTTGAAGTGCCGCACGGGTGCCGTGACCCGCGTGTAGTCGCCTCACGCCCAAACCGGAATCGACGTGTCTACAACATCTCGGCTCCGGACGGTCCCGACGTCAGGCAATTCTCACAGACTCTTATTGTCCCGCAACTCGTGTGGACCAACAAAGACGCCCATACAGTCGACCGGAGCATTTCAGACGGAGGATCAGATCCGGCACGTCATGATCGATGTCACCCGAACGGGACAGCCAGTCTACATTGGCGACATCGCCGACGTCGAGCGTATGTACAAGGACCCGACACAATACGCACGGTCCCGTGGGGAGCGTGCCATCCTGCTATCCGTCGAGACGCAGGAAGGCAACAACATCGTAGATTTCGGCCACGAGTTGCACGTTTCGCTAGACAGCCTCCGCCCGGTTCTGCCGCCTGATCTGAAAATCGATATGGTTGCGGATCAGCCAAGTGTAGTCGCTCAGCGCGTGAAAGATTTCGTCCGCGAATTTGGTACCGCCATTGCCTCGGTCATTCTGGTCACGATCGTATTGCTACCTTTCCGCGTTGCACTGGTTTCGGCGGTAGCCATTCCCGTAACCGTTGCCGCGACCTTCGGGCTACTCAATGCCTTCGGCATCGAACTTCATCAGGTGTCCATTGCGGCGCTCATTGTTGTGCTCGGAATGGTGGTGGACGACGCAATCGTGATCGCCGACAACTATATTGACCTGCTGGATCATGGGGTCAATCGTGAAGAAGCAGCGTGGCGGAGCGCCAGCGAGCTTGCGATACCAGTGCTCACCGCCACCCTTACCATCATCTGCTCTTTCCTGCCATTCCTGATACTTTCGGGCGCAACCGGTGAATTCATTCGTGCATTACCGCTGACTGTGGCAATCGCCCTTTCGACCTCATTTCTGGTGGCGATGCTGCTAACCCCGCTCTTGGCCAAATTTTTCATTCGTAAAGGTCTTCATGACACGGTAGCCACTGATCAAAAGAAGCGACTTTCGCCTCTCGATCTGATGCAGAAGGCATATAACCGCATCGTTGGTGTAGCGATGCGATGGAAGTCTGTTGCTCTCTCGGCAGGCGTCCTTGCCGTGATAGCCGGCGCGCTGGTGCTCCAGCACATTCCGCAACGGTTCTTTCCTTTTGCCGAGCGCGACCAGTTCGTGGTTGACGTCTGGCTTCCCGAAGGATGGAAGGTGGAGGCGACGGATTCAGCAGTACGGCGCATCGAAGCAGTGCTCCAGCATGAAAAGGAGGTCGTCAATTACACCTCTTTCGTTGGATCGAGCGCTCCTCGCTTCTACTACAACGTCAATCCACAGTTGCCGGACAAGAACTATGCGCAGGTGCTCGTCGCGACACAGTCGAGGTTACGCCCCGGCTCGTCGAAGCTCTACGACCGAAGCTCGCAAAGGCCGCCCCGGAAGCACGGGTTTTTCTCCGAGAACTGCAGCAGGGGCCCGTCCAGGAGGCCGCAATCGAAGTCCGGATCATCGGCGACGACGAGAAGGTTTTGCGGCTTTTGGGGAATCAGGTTCAGACCATGGTTGAAAGTACTCCGGGTGCGCTGGACGTGCATAATGACTGGCGCGAAGACGCGTACCGTCTCAAAATTAACGTCCGCGAAGAAGTCGCCAACCGTCTGGGGTTCAGCAACGCCAACATCGGTCAGGAGCTTGCCGGTGGCTTTGAAGGGGCTCCGATCACGACGTACTGGGAAGGCGATCGTGATGTGACGGTCGCGCTGCGCCTGGCGCCGGCCCTGCGCCAGAGCTTTCAGGAGGTTTCCAATACTTATCTGATTTCGCCCGTGACTGGAGCGAGGGTCCCGTTGGACAGCATTGCGGACGTGTCGACAGTGTGGGACCCGGGCAGAATCGTGCGGCGCAATGGCGTGCGCACGGTGACCATCCGGGCCTGGAGCGATGGAAGTCTACTTCCAAGCCAAGTGTTCCAGAAGATTAAACCGCAGACGGACTCTCTGTCACTCCCCCCGGGCTACCGGATCTGGTATGGCGGCGAATACGAGAACCAGAACGACACCTTTCCTGAAATGGTAAAGGCACTGCTGGTCAGCGTGATCGCGATCTACCTGATTCTGATGTGCCAGTTTCGTTCGATTGTCGATCCGTTGGTCATTATGGCAGCGATTCCGCTGGGCTTGCTGGGCGCATCGCTTGGCCTTCTAGCCACTGGGAATCCCTTCGGTTTCACTGCATTCCTGGGCATTGTCAGCCTAGGCGGTGTTGTCGTGCGGAATGCCATCATCCTTGTCGACTATATTCGCGAGCGAATGGCGGAAGGGATTGGAATCGAGGAAGCCGCGATCGAAGCCGGCGAACGGAGGTTGCGGCCAATCTTCCTGACCACCATGGCGGCGGCTGTCGGCGTCACACCGATGATCCTCTCCGGTTCGACGATGTGGTCGCCTTTGGGGAGCACTATTGCGTTCGGACTTGTCGGTTCAATGTTCTTCACGCTCGTGGTGATTCCGGTGCTGTATGTGATGATTCACAAGCGCAGTTCCCGGCCGGGACCGATAACGGCGGCTGCGATGCTCGCCGTAGTTTCCTGTATCGCAGCTCAGGCGCAGCCTCGCACGCTCACGTTGGACGAAGCAGTTTCTCTGGCGAAGCAACACAGCTCCGCGGTCAAGATTGCAGATCAGAAAATCAGTGAAACAGACGCCCGTACCCGCGAAGCCAGGGCGAATTATTTCCCGGTGCTTTCCAATGAAACGAATGCTGTGCACATCGCCGAGCAACAGCACCTCGAAATTCCTACTGGCAGTCTTGGTGTTTATCCGGGCATTGGTCCACTACCGGCTGCTAGCGTCTCGTTGGCGCAGGGCAATTCCAATTTCCTCTTGAGCACCACAACTGTCTCGCAACCGATCACACAGTATTTCAAGACCCGCGCTGGCGTGGATGTCGCCCGCGCGGAAGCCAGGAGTGCCCGCGCTGACGCGCGCCGCACAACGGACGAGATTGCATTCAAGGTTAAGGAGGTCTACTACGCAATTATCACGACGGAACATCGCCGCGACGCACTGGATGCACAGATCCGTGCCGCCGAGTTACGAATCGTGGAAACGAAGAATGCGATCGACACCGGTGTTGCCTTGGAGGTGAAGGCAACTGAGGTGAGGGCACAAATTGCACAAGCCAGGCATGCGCGCGGACAGTTGCAGGATTCCGTGGCTGACATGCGGCTGGAGCTTTCAGACCTGGTTGGCCTCCCACTCGAGACGGATCTGGCATTAGTGCTTCCGACGGAAGCTGCTGGCGCCGATCAAGATCCAAGTCCAGAACCAGCCGCCGCTACGGACGTGGCTCTGGCACACAACCCGGAGATTGAGGCTGCGAGCGGACAGGTCAAAAAAGCTCGTGCAGGGGTGAGGGCGGCGCGGGCTGAATATATTCCCGAGGTCGGGGCCTTTGCACAATACATACACCAGAACGGCGCTCCGTTCCTGTCGCCGAACAACGGTGCAGTCGGGCTGCATATGACCTGGACGATGTTCGAGTTCGGTAAGCGGCATGGCCAAGTATCGGAACGCACCGCAGTGCTAGCACAGGCCGAAGAGAATCTGGCGCACCTGCGGCGCCGTGTTCAGATCGATGTCGAAAAGGCGATCCGCAAACTGAACCGCGCTGAAACCGCGCTCGATTCCGCGAAACAGGTGTTGACATCCGCCACCGAGGCGCGCCGCGTCACTTCGGATCAGGTTGAGGCCGGCACAGCGAACCGGTCCGCGCTTCTGGACGCTGAAGCAACTTTGTCCGGCGCGCGGGCGGACCTGCTTCGGGCCGAATATGACCGCAGCGTTGCGGCCGCGGATCTTGCCCGGCTCGAAGGAAGTCTCTGAGCGCGGCTCGGCGATTGCCAGAAGAATTGGGGCCTTCATGACGGCACCTTCACAACTGACCTATATCGGAGTTGTAGTTGCGGTACTGGCAAATCAACTCTGTCTGCCTGTCCCGGCCATCGTTTTCCTGATGGCCGGAGGCGCTCTTTCAGTCCACGGAGACATGCGCGCCAGCGCGATCATCGCACTGAGTGTTCTACCTTGCCTGGCGGCCGATGGATTGTGGTTTTGGTTTGGCCGCACGTGGGGTTCTCGGGCTATGCGGCTACTCTGTCGCTTTAGTCACGACCCTCGAACTTGCTCGCGGAATGCGCATGAAAAATTCCGCCGCCACGGCCTTCCCTTGTTGTGTGTCGCCAAGTTTCTTCCTGGTCTGGATGGTCTCATGCCACCTCTTGCCGGAGCCGAAGGCGTCTCAGTCGCCAAGTTCGTTGTTCTGGATTCGGTCGGAAGCCTTCTCTGGTCGAGCTTCTATGTCGGACTCGGGTTTTGCTTTTCCGATCAACTTGAGATCGCGATTGGCTGGGCCAAACAGTTTGGGACAGTCAAAGCCTTAGCGATCGGTGTTCCATTGGGCCTCTATGCCGCCTGGCGCGGATTGACGCTGCTGCGAATGATTCGTCTGCTACAGGTGCGGCGGATTAGCCCGCCGATGCTCGATCGGAAACTAAGATCCAGCCCCAAGGTCGCGGTACTTGACCTATCGGATTTCGAGGAAGAGACCGGCAACGAGACTGTGGAGGTAATTCCGGGCGCATTCCGGGTTGACCCTTCTCGGCTGCGCAAGTCACCACGGATCAGCGTGCCAGACGATGTTGAAATTGTTCTCTACTGTTCTTCGCAGCGGGACCTTGTGAGTGCGCGAGTAGCTGTGGGATTGGAAGGGATAGGGATCAACGACGTTTGGGTGCTGGAAGGCGGATTGCGAGCTTGGCGCGAGTATGGTTTTCCCCTTGCCCATTCATTGGAGCCGCCCGAAACAGTGGCGCAGCGGCTCGGCATTGCGTTGCCCGAGGTGTGAAAACTCCCGCACTCTGGAGAGTTCTTTTGAGGCTTATGCAACTCATGACAAAGTACAACGACTACGATCTCGCTGTGATCGGCGCTGGGCCGGCCGGAATCGTCGGCGCAACCACAGCCGCATCTCTCGGAGCCAGGGTCATACTCATCGACCGGTACGGCGATCTCGGTGGCGCGGGTGCGAACACTGGCACGGTGCCCAGCAAGACATTGCGCGAAACGGCGCTGGCGCTTTCGGGAATCCGGTCGCGCGATCTTTATGGCGTCGACCTCTCCTTGCGTCGCGAAGCCACCATCGCCGACCTGATGCGACGCGAGCACGCCGTCAAGGAGGCTCTGAACCGCACGCTTGCACAGCTTGTGGAGTCGTCGTCGGTCGAACTCATCGTAGGCGACGCGCAATTCGAGAATGCCCATACGATCTGCATCCAGAGCGGCGCCCCATCGAATCTCGTGCACGCGGAAACAATTTTGATTGCGACCGGCTCTTCACCCAACCGCCCTCCAAGCTTTCCGTTTGGCCAACCCGGAGTCTACGATTCGGACACTATTCTTGAACTGGACAAGGTTCCCAAGTCGCTAGCGGTGGTCGGTGCGGGAGCGGTGGGCAGCGAATATGCCTGTACGTTTGCCGCACTCGGTACAAAGGTTCATCTGATTGATGGTCGCGACGTGCTGCTGCCCTTTCTGGATTCCGAAGTCTCCGCAGCGCTCACGCGAGCCATGCGCCAGAGCGGAATTCAAATGCTCTTCAGCGAAAGCGTCGCACAATGCGACTGTGCGGGCCAGCAAATTGCGTTAGTGCTGCAGTCAGGACGCATTGTGGAGACCGAGGCCGTGTTGGTGGCGGCAGGCCGTCGCAGTAACACGCGATCCCTGAATTTGACAGCAACTGGTCTTACAACAGAAGTGCGGGGCGATCTGAAAGTGGACCGGCACTACCGCACGGCTGTCCCGCACATCTACGCAGCAGGGGATGTTATCGGATTTCCTGGACTCGCGTCGACTAGCATGCAGCAAGCGAGGCGCGCGATGAGCGTTGCTTTTGGCGGAGCCGACGATCTTCCATCCCGTGACTTCCTGCCTTCGGCCGTGTATACGATTCCCGAGGTTGCAATGGCTGGTGATACTGAACAGGCAGTTCACGCTGCCGGGGTCGACTACGTGGTCGGGCGCGCGCGTTACACGGATAATCCGCGGGGCTGCATCATCGGCGAACAAGAAGGTTTTCTCAAGCTGATTCTCAGGCGCCACGATCTGAAGCTGTTGGGAGTGCATGCCATTGGAGAAGGTGCAAGCGAGTTGGTGCATATCGGCCTCATTGCAATGACGGTCGGTTGCGACGCGAGTGTATTCAGTGACCTTTCATTCAATGTGCCGACCCTTGGAG
>Ga0335069_10013246_pt1 | contig 11583 bp, 11 predicted proteins | sample Lox_Sample_11_FD_206714 | JGI IMG/M metagenome (GOLD analysis project Ga0335069, IMG submission 206714) | Soil microbial communities from Loxahatchee National Wildlife Refuge, Florida, United States - Lox_Sample_1.1 | ecosystem: Environmental > Terrestrial > Soil > Wetlands | place: USA...
ATCCAACCGTAGGTCTTGGCCAGCCCATCCCTCAGTGGAGCAGACGGCGCCCAGCCGAGCTTTTCCCGAATGAGTCGGTTGTCGGAGTTGCGGCCGCGCACACCCGTGGGACCAGGCACATGTTTTATCCTGAGTCTCTTGCCGGCAATGTCCATGATCATGCCTGCCATGCCATTGATCGTGACCATCTCTTCCGAACCAATATTCACCGGCCCGCGAAAGCTGGGTGAATTCATCAAACGGCGAACTCCCTCAAGACACTCATCGATGAAGAGGAACGACCGGGTTTGCTCTCCGTCGCCCCACATCTCGATTTCACCGCCGTCGGGTTGCTCGGCGATTTTGCGACACAGAGCAGCTGGTGCTTTCTCGCGGCCACCGCGCCAGGTTCCTTCCGGACCGAAAATGTTGTGGAACCGGGCAACGCGAACGTCCAGGCCATGATTTCTGAAGAATGCAAAATACAACCGTTCGCTGAACAGCTTCTCCCAACCGTATTCGCTGTCGGGTTCGGCAGGATAGGCACTTGACTCGGCACAGTTCGGATTATTCGGATCGGTCTGGTTGTAGGCGGGATACATGCACGCCGAAGAGGAATACAACACCTTCTTCACCCGGGTCCGCACCCCGAAATCGGCCATGTGCAGGTTAATCATGGCCGAGTTGTGCATTACGTGAGCGTCGTGGTCGCCGGTGAAGATGTATCCTGCCCCGCCCATGTCCGCGGCGATTTGGTAAGCCTCGTCAAATTGCACGTCCAGGATCTGTTGCCAGGTTGAGGGTTCGCGCAGGTCGGCGACCACGAAACTGTCGGCGGCCGTAGGGCTGAATTCAGGCTCCTTTAGATCTACCCCCCGCACCCAATAGCCTTCGCGCTTGAGCCTCTTGACCAGATGGCTGCCAATGAAACCGCCTGCACCGCAAACTAAGGCCCGTTTACTCGTCATCTGCTCCCTCTTGTCTAACACACGCTTTTACATTCGCCCATTCGCAAAATCCTGCCAACCGAGTTTAACTTGAGAGGTACACCAGTGAGCAACCGAGTCGCCCTCCGTTCAAACCAAATCCCAGTCTCATTCGGCGGAACCTACGGCTGGCCCGAGCAAAATGGGGACGAGCAGCAGGGTAGAACGACCTAGTCCCCGAACGGTCCGCACGCGCCGTCTGTAGGATGCCGGAATAACTGACATCGTCGGTAACTGATTCAAAAGGAGAAATTGCGGTTCGGTGCCACAATTCCTGAGATTTCGTGCCACGATTAGTGGGCAAGATCCTACTGGTTTGCCAGTGTTGTTGGCATAATCCTAACGACTGCGCCGCCTAACTGCCCGGCCCGATTACTTCCGGGTCGGCCATCAAACGCCCGCGATTTCGCACGTAAACTGCTTGCCCACACAAGCGGCAAGCGTTGGACTACTTCTCAGCTCGCTGGCCTCGGTGTTCGCTCCAACGGCGGACTAGATCTTGCACGGCTTCGGGCCACTGCGGGAATTGAAATTCGAAGCCGGCGTCCAGCAAACGAGCCGGCACTACCCGGCGGCTCTTGAGGATCAATTCCGTTTCCGTGCGCAACAGCATAGCGCCGATCTCCAGCATCCATCGCGTTGCCAGAAGGCCAATCGGCGCTCCCCACGCCCGGCGCAAAGCTCGCATGAAATCACGATCAGGAAGAGGATGCGGGGAAGAAACGTTGATGGTGCCATCCAGTTCCTCGTGCGCGATCAGGAACTCAATGGCACGAATGAAATCGACTCCGTGGATCCAGGAGACGAATTGATCACCCGAGCCGGCCTGACCGCCCAATCCGATGCGTACCAGGCGAAGAAGCGTATCGAAAATCCCACCGCGACTGGGATACATAATCATGGCGCTGCGCAGGGCGATTTTGCGCGTCTGCGGCGTCGTAGCCTCTGTGAACACCCGCTCCCAAGCGGTAGCAACGTCAATGCTGAAGCGCCACGTGGACGGCACGTCTGGTTCGTTACCTCCAATCTCGCCCGTGGCCTCGTCCATGTTGCGGTCGAGGGCGTGGCGGTAGATCGTGGCGGTGCTCGCATTCATCCAGAGCGGTGGCGGTTGCGCGGCGGCAGCAATGGCGCGACCGATTACGCGCGTGGTTTGCACCCGCGACTCCATGATCTCGCGGCGGTTCTTCTCGTTATACCGGCAATTGACGCTGCGACCGGCCAAGTTAATCATCACGTCCGCGCCATCAATATCCCGCGACCACGAATCGAGATCGCGACCGTTCCAAAGCGCGGTGCGCCACTGGCTCGGGGATACATGCCGGGCGATAACCGTGACCGCATGACCGCAACCATGGAAGTGCCGGGCCAGCATGCGTCCGACCTGGCCGCTACCACCGGCAATGACGATACGCAGAGGCTTCGAAATTCCCATCCTGGGGCTCACTCCGGTTGCGTTGACGCAGTGACGCAGGTGCGGCCCGCGGGTAGCACGCGTTTTTCGCCGCCGGAAGCATCCACCAGCAATTGCAGACATTGCCGGACGAGCGGCAGTCGCATGCTCCATCCGACGAAAGCCCATGCGAGATTTATGTGTTCGAGACCGCGTGCTATAGCCGCCACGCCTTGTTCCAGCCCGCTGCCGCCGCCGGCATCGTAGCTGATCCGCTCGAGCGGCTTTCCTTCGTAGTCCTCGGCGGGAATGATTTCAATACCGACCGCTCCCTGCCGTTTGAACCAGCGACTCACTTCTGAGCACATGCCGCAGGTTGCTGAGACGTATAAGCGCGCCGGCGGCTCAGTTGCCGAGCCCAGCGATGGACGCCATGGCCGCCACCGCGGAACCCAGTTCCTTACGGCCCTTCGATATATGGTCCATGCTTCGCCGAACCGCGCCTCCATAGTGTTGGTTTCATCGAAAGTTGCCAGTCCGATGCTGTAGATATGAGCCATAACCCCGGCGGCCGCGACCCAGGCACTGCGCAGCACGACGGCCCACATCACCAGCATCAGCATGGCGGAAATCTGCATGGGGTTGGCAACATAGGCGTACGGACCGGAGACAACCAGCCGCGATGGCGGATCGTAAGGCAGTGGCGTCCCATGCCCGCGGGTTGCGAACTCCTGCACCGCGGTCAATCCGATTACGGCAGGAACAACGAGCAGTTGCAATAGCAGGCTCGTTGCCCACAGCGGCCGTCGGAGCAAGGCTTCCCAGGTGCCACCGGTATTAGCCAGCACGATCGCAGGCAGGGTCCCTAGGATGAGCGCGGCGAACAGAATCACCTGCAGGAGCACCCGTCCATAGAGCCTGCGCTCTTCGGCAGTCCATCGCGCGAGCAATTGGGCAGGAATGAAGCACAACGCAAGCGCCACCGCCTCGCCGGCAAGCCATTGCGGCTTCACCTCCAGCACTGGATGCAGCGCCGGCATCAGCAGCCAATCCAGGCCGAAGGCTACCGTGGCGGTGATCACAATTGGCGTTCGCGGAAACAGTAATATCGGCAAACTGCCCCAAAGAACGGTCCAACCCAGGAGCAAGTCCACGGGAATGCCCAGAAACATTCCGCCGAAAGCGTGGAACTGCCACCATCCCAGTCTTATCGCCAGCAAGTTTGCCGGAAGCAGAGAGACAAACACCCATAACGAACTGAGCAGCAAGGCAGCCCGCTGCTTGAGTACTTGCCGCTTAATGAGCCAGGCGCAGATCAGGCTCATCACCGGCAAGTACAGAGCGAACGCGCGGATGATCACGATGCGCGACATCTCAGTGACTCGGCGTTGCCACCGTTTGGATCAGATAATCCGCGGCCAGCTTCACCGCGTAGCGCTCCCACGGACGGAAGTACCACGCCGGATCCAGCAGACGCTTGTACCTTAGTGTCCAGCGTACTCGCGTTACGCCTGATGCTTCTTTACTCCACTGAACTTCGGCGGTTTGCCATTGCAGCCAGTGCGCAACATGACTTGTATCCGACACCAGGCGGAACGTTGCGCTGGACTCACCGGCATCAACGACCTCGGCGATCAGATCGCCCGGCTTCCCCTCGCCTCCGGCAAAGTGGATGACGCGGCGGTCACCCGGCTTGAGTCCTTCGCCGCGGGTGCCCACGGGACGCGGAAATCCCATGCGCAGATATGGCGGCAGGGTCCGATGGAAAGACGGTTCGGCCGCAACGGCATTACGAACCTCTGCCGGCATGGCATGAACCAAACGTTCGGTCGTGATCACCTCATCGCGGTTGAAAGAAAAGCGGGCGACGGTGCCTTCGAAGCTCATTGGCAGCAGCGCCAACACAATCAGCCCCATGATGGTGGGCTCCGTTCGGCTCCTGCTCTTGCGCATCTTGTCGATGCCGGTACCGATGATGATGGCAACCGCGTAGAACAGCGGCGACGCCATGATGATGCAGATGAAGCCTTCACCCAGGAATACGCCGGAGACGAGTAACGCGACGGTCACGGCCTTCACGATCAGGCCCGTGGAACTGCGTGGTCGGGCAAACAGCACGACCACCATCGCCAGCAGCATCGGTATCCCAATAAAGAGGGCGGAGGTCTGCTCCAGGTGGTGCCTGACCAGCAAACGGTAACCAATGCTGGCTGCACCAACTGCTGCGATGACCGCCGCGAGAGTGATCCTGGCGCGACGTCCGCTGCCGGTGTCCGCCGCTTCGACAGGAACGGACTTCGGCTCCCGTAGCGCCCAAGCCAAAGTGAAAAAGAACGCGAGCACCACCATAAGTCCGATGATTAACACCATTATTCCCTCCAAGTCTCAAAGAGGGCTCCTATCCCTCTTCGTTGCTAGTCGATGTTTCGGTCGCGGGTAGCTTTGGAACGGCGGGTATCAGCTCCGCCTCGCGCAAGGCATCAATCACTCGCTTGCGAACAGAACGCATCAATGGCAAGGTGACGATGCGCTTGGCCTGCATCACCATGGCCACCGCTGCCTCCGCCAGGCGCCAAGTGCGCCGTTGGTTGGGTGACTTGTCATACAAGAAATAGAGCAGCACTCCCATGTGCAACGCCCAGAGCAGGACGGGTGTGACCTCGCGCAGATCATTCGGCAGACGTTCGTCCGCGATGGCTTCCGCGAAGACTCCCATGCTGAGTTCGCGCTGATTTCTGGTTTCCGGGCCGAACCAGGAGAGCGGGTGGCCGGGGTCGCCGCCATAGCGAAACAACGCCGCCAAGAGTTGCCGGTCATCCTGCAGGATGTCGAGCTTGGTGTGAATGGCGGCGGCTACGCGTTCGCGCAATGCCGCGTGCTTCGCAAACTGCGCTCTGGCCCTCAAAATGTGCTCGGCCTGTACGTAGTCGTAATACGCGGCGATGATGGATTCCTTGGTTTCAAAGTAGTAATAAGCTGCCCCCAAAGACATTCCCAGCGCCGCTGCGATGTCCCGCATAGTGGTGGAATCGAAGCCTTGTGAGCGGAACAGTTGCAGGGCAGTTTGGAGGATCTGCTGCTTGGTCGCCTCGCCTTTGGTCACGTTCTCGAACACGTTCAAATAGATGCACGCACGTCGGCTCGCGACACAAATAATTTGAACACGTTCAGAATTGTCAGTGGAAGGTCGTCAGCGAGGGCCGGACAGGAAGACTCCACCCGAATCTTTCGTGATAGATCCCGAGGCCTCGCGGTCAATCAGCGGGAGATAGCGGGTGTTTTCGCCATTCTTGAAGCGGCGACGCTCCTGCTCGTCGTCTGACCAGGGGTGTAGATCCCAAAGAATGTCGAAGGCGTAGAAGAACGGCTCGCCGCGACGGAACAGCAGCTCGTTGAATTGTGAGCGGCCTTGCCCATCCAAGCAGACGATCTCACCATCAAGGACGCAGCGGCGGCCCTTCAAGTCTCGTGTGAGGCCTTCGCACAGGCCGGGAAAGCTCTTGAAGACATTGCCGCGCCGGGATACGAGTTGTACGCCGTCTTTATCGGAGTAGAGCAATGCCCGGAAGCCGTCGTGCTTGATCTCAAACAGCCAATCGGGGTGGCTGAAAGGCACACGACGACGTTCAAGCGACAGCGGCGTGAAATGCGGGGGAGACACTACTCTGATTGTAGCAATTCCTCCCAGGCGGCAAATCACGACGAGATGCGTGCTCCGCGACATTCAACCGAGTCGTTGGGCCGCAGGCCAAACGAGGAGCCGATGAGCACCGTACTGCAGAGGAGTCAACGCCTTTGGTTATGCCTCCAAACGCTGACGCTTCATTCTGAAGATGATCCATCATGTCAAAGCTTGCGAGGAAGAGATAGCGCAGCTAGCTCAATCGTGACGCGAAGAAGGTTGCGCGGCGCTCGTCCGGTGTCGTGACAGGCAGAACCACGCCTTTGCATCATTGCCGCGGAATTCGGCGGAGCGCAATTCGACGATCTCAAGCGCGGGCTCGATGGCGAGGACGACCTCGCGTGCCGAGCGGCGCGGCGGACCGACCTCGCGCGGCGGACCTTCGGTGCTGCCGATTAAGCTCAGCCACAAGCCGCCCGGCGCCAGTGCGGCTGCGACATGCGAGGCGAACCGTTGTCTCTCGTCTGGTTCATCGAAGACATGAAAGCAACCGCGGTCGAACACAAACTGAAAGGGACCGTCGGGCGGAGGCGCGGCAAGAAAATCGAAGGTAGCGAAGCGGCAGCGCAGAGAGCGTCGCTCTAGATTGGCGTGCGCTCTGTCGACGGCGAGTGGCGAGACATCGATTCCGAGTACGTCGAAACCGCGTTCGGCCAGCCAAATTGCATTCGTACCGGTGCCCGCGCCGATCTCAAGCATCCGGCCTGGCGCGACGGCGCCCGCAGTGACGAACTCGACGAGCAGGGGCTCTGGCTGTCCGGTGTCCCAGGGCAGCTGTCCCGAGGCGTAGCTCTCATTCCATGATGGGTGCGGCATAACCAGACGAGTTTAGCGCCGAGGTGGACGCCCGGCTCGGCGACTCTGCCAGCATCCAGGTTACCGCCAGTTGAGGTCGGTGTGTGTGGCGCAATTGCAATCTCATCAATATCAGCCGCGTCGCGCCGCCTCGATCGTGGCGACGTCGATCTTCTTCATCGACATCATCGCCTCGAACGCACGTTTTGCCTCAGCGCCACCGGCCGCAAGGGCATCGGTCAACGCACGTGGGGTGATCTGCCAAGAGAGGCCCCAGCGGTCCTTGCACCAACCGCATGCACTTTCCTGGCCGCCATTGCCCACGATTGCATTCCAGTAGCGGTCCGTCTCTGCCTGATCGTCCGTTGCGATTTGGAAGGAGAACGCCTCGGTGTGCCTGAACGCCGGACCGCCGTTGAGACCGAGGCACGGAATGCCGAGGACGGTGAACTCCACCGTTAAGACATCGCCCGCCTTGCCGCTCGGGTAGTCAGCAGGCGCCTTGTGGACGGCGGTCACTTCACTATTCGGAAAGGTGGCGGCATAGAAGCGCGCCGCGTCAAGTGCGTCCTTGTCGAACCAGAGGCAGATCGTGTTTTTCGATTTCATATAGGCGTACGTGGGCTCCTTGTGACGGAGGTAAGTCCAACCGTGCCCCGACCGAAGCTGGCGCGACCACATCGCAACGTGTTGGACAGGCCGACTTCTCCGAGGGCGTTCTTACAGCCCGACCGGGCCAATCGGATTACTTCCGTATCGCCGGTCATTCCGGAGGAACCCGTCGAGCAATCGGCGGCGAACGTCGTATACGCACTTAGGCAACCAGAACAATTTTTCCGAAGGCGCCGGGTTCGAGAATCTCTTTGTGGGCGCGAGGAGCCTCGGCGAGCGGCAGCTCTTTCCCGACGATCGGCCGCAGAGTGCCATTTTCCAGCCCGGCAAGGAGTCCCGCGTGAATCTCCTGTTCTTCGGCTTCGATTAGGCCCCACAGCGTAAAAGCGTGAATGGAACCACGGCGCGTCATGAGGTCGCGCGGCGAGATAGTGACGTCGCCGCGACTGCCGATTACGATAACACGGCCGTGAGAAGCGAGCAGCTTCAGGTCGTGGCCGAGATTTACGTTGGCGAGCATTTCCAGGATGAGGTCAACGCCCCGCCCGCCGGTCGCCTTCAGGATCTGTTCCCTGTAGTCCGGCTTGGTGTGATCGAAGACCTGGTGCGCGCCTTCGCGCTTTGCCAACTCGAGGCCCTTCTCCGTGCCGGCAGTACCCAGAACGGTCAGGCCTATGGTGCGTGCCATCTGAACACCCGCAATCCCCACGCCGCCGCTGGCGCCGTGAATCAGTACGGTTTCGCCGGCGCGGGATCGTATGCATTGATACAAAGCGTGGTACGCCGTGCCATATGGCACCCAAAGGCCAGCGCCCTGGGCGTACGTAATCCTTGCAGGAAGTGGATGGACTTGGCCCTCCAGGGTTAGTGCATATTCCGCGTATGCACCTGTTACCGTCTTGGCGACATAAACGCGATCGCCGGGTTTGACCGTGTTCACGCCTTCGCCGATGGCCTCGACGACGCCAGCGCCATCTGATCCGGGGGTGTACGGCAGTGGTGGCTTGATGGCATAGACACCGTTACGCATGTAGGTGTCATATGGGTTCACGCCGACGGCGTGGATCCGCACCAGTACCTGTCCAGAAGCGGGACGGGGCGTAGGAACATCTTCAAGCTTCAGTACTTCGGGACCGCCGAATTGATGAACAACAATTGCCTTCATTGTGCTCTCTCTTTTCTGTCCTATTTAGCGCCCTTCCGCCATTCTTCCGCTGAGTACCAGGCACGTGCTGGAGGCCCGCGCCATGAGGCGCCCGTTTGCGTCTATCACGTCGCACTCGACCAGCCCCACCGTCTTGCCGCGCGAAGTCACGCGCGCTTTGGCCTGCAACATGGACTCCCACACCGGGCGTAGGAAGTTGATCTTTAGTTCCAGGGTGGTAAAACTCTGGTCTGTATCGAGGGTGCTGGCGAACGCCATTCCCATGGCAGCATCCGCGATGTCGCAGAGCACGCCGCCATGAACTGTACCCATCGGGTTGTAATGTTGAGGGCCGGAGTCTAGTTCTACGATTGCTTCACCTCCGCCGAATGTACTCAGCCGAAACCCTATGAGTTTCGCGACACCAGGTGACGCATTAGCGTCGCAGCGGGCGTTGGTTGCGAATTTCGTAATCGGAACATTAGCCATGGTTCGAACTCCTGGTACGTAGCAGATAATCAGCGCAGCGCCAAAGCGGAGGGAGAGGGCAATTTGTCATCGCCCCTGAAATAAGATCTTGTCGCGAAAGTTCCGGGCACCATGCTCCACCAGGGCAGCAACGGCGGCGCGCATATCTTCGCTTTGGAAAAGCGGGGGGCCTACTTCTCCCACCACCCTATCCGCCGCGCGTATGCCCCCGTCCAGATATGCACGTACCATCCGCTTACCGGCGGCGTAGGCAAGCGTAGGACCATTTGCGAGCCGCTCGGCGAACGCTCGAGCCTGCGATTCAAACGCGTCATCTGGAACGACTCGGTTCACGATGTTCCACCGCTCAAACGTTGCCGCGTCGTACGGTTCGGCGGTGTATATGATTTCGCGAGCGCGTGCTGATCCAGCTCGTTCGGCCAAACGCTGCACACCACCGAGCAACGTTGTGGTTCCGATCGTTGCCTCCAGTTGGCCGAAGCGGGCCGAGGCAGCCGCCCAGATGAGATCGCACGCGAGCACCACCTCCAGCCCTCCGCCGACACACATGCCTTGAACAGCTGCCAGTGTCGGAAATGGCAATGCTTCAAGATCTGTGATCATTTGCTGATGGGCAGCAAAACTTTCGCGTGCCGCATTCTCGGTTTTTCCTTTGAAGGCGCTGACGTCAGCGCCGGCAGAAAAGACTTTGCCCTCGGCGCGCAGCATCAGCGCCCTTATCGGAAGCCTCTTGAGCTCCCTTACGGCGGCGCCAAGCTCATCCAACAGCTCCCCACTGAGTAGATTGAGCGGCGGATTCGCCAGCGTGAGTATTGCCAGCGGACCCGAAGTTTCGAAATGCACCTTCATCGTGACCTCCCATTACTGTTGACGCTCAGATTCCGTTCGCAGTCTCCCAAGATCGAGACGCTGCTTGACGCGTCGTGCTGCGATTCGTGTTCTTAATCTCATTGTTCTCGGCTATGACGGCTATCCCACTGCAACCGGATGTGCCTATTCACGATGGAAAACACCGCCCAAATGCCAGCAACAACTTTGGCGAACCTTGGATGCGAATCTTGCGCCGGAGCAATGCCCATACGAGATTGGTCTCCTTGCGCAGGAATCGAAGCCAAGTCTGGCTATCCGCAATCAGTTTCAAATCGGCTTGCCCGACGTGGCCTTCCGAAACCAGCAACGTTTCATCGCGGATGGTGACTGTTGCTTTTGTTTTCTCCTTACCGGTGAACGTGAAGTGATAAACCGCATTCATACCCTTAGATTTGCTTTTTTGAAAAACAAAGTTCAGGCCGCGCAGAAAACTGCGAATGGTGCCCTGGCCGGCGAGTCCGTTTGATACACGCTTGGTCTCTTTGTGTGGAAACCGTCGCGCGACATACTCCTCAGCATCGGAATTCCGTATGACATAGACCGCCTCCGGCTTGTTCTGAAGTGGCCGAACGACATCGTCCAGAAACTGCTTGCGGTTGGTAAGAAACGGCCCGATTACGTCTTCGCCTGCCGGGCAAACGGCCATGCAATAGGCTGCTTTGTAATTGGCACCGAACGAGAGGCTCTGCCACATCGACACAGTCTCAGCTCCGGAGACCTTCTTGCGATAATCGCGAGCGTTCTTGCTATCGGCAATGTTCTCCACCCAGTCGCTGAACCCGCCCATGAACTCGCGGTAGTTGTGGGTGTAGCAAGCGGAAAAGTTGAACTGGCCATCGGGGCTGATCGCTCCGGTCGGGCAGGCGGCAACGCAAAGCTTGCATTCAAGGCAAGGGTTATACACGATGGGATGCGAATATTCCGTGACTTTCGCATCGACTAAAACCGTGCCGAGGAGAATGAAATTCCCAAATTTCGGATGAATCACATTGCGGTGAATCCCCATCTGGCCCAGCCCGGCAGCAACCGCCACAGGCTTGTGCGAAATGACCCACATCTTTGATCCCCAGCGGTCTGCTTCCATCGGAAACCCCGCGGCCCCACCGTTGATCGCACCGATTCCAAGCTCTTCGAGAGTCGACACAATTCGTCGGGCCACATCATTGGTTTCATCTGTCGTGTGGTGGAATTCGAGGTTCGAGATCGACCGGGCAGGCGTCCGGATATTCTCACGGTTCATCCGACAAACGAAGCTGATGAGCGTCTTCGTGCGAGGAAACACAGATTGGATTTCCGGTTTTTGGTCGGCGATCTCTGGCCGGTCACTCTCGACGAAGCCCACGTCGTCTGCTCCGGCATGCAGGCACAACTGGCGAAGCCAGGCAACGTCGAGAAGTTGAGTTTCTGGTAGCTCTGTCCGATCTGTTCTTTGCTCGTGGAACTTTTTAACCGTGGGATGTTCTGCTAACTGTGCCATCGATGTCCCCTTAGAATTTGTTCCCCAGAAAAACGGAAGCACCTACGTGCAGACGGAGGTTAGTAGCGCCTCAATTTTCGCATCCAAATCCCGCGCTACCTTCAATGCCAGTTCGTTTTCGTTGGGCGCCAGGAAGCTACCCATCCTGTCGTATGA
>Ga0335069_10013247_pt1 | contig 11583 bp, 9 predicted proteins | sample Lox_Sample_11_FD_206714 | JGI IMG/M metagenome (GOLD analysis project Ga0335069, IMG submission 206714) | Soil microbial communities from Loxahatchee National Wildlife Refuge, Florida, United States - Lox_Sample_1.1 | ecosystem: Environmental > Terrestrial > Soil > Wetlands | place: USA: Florida...
GAATCACTGGAAGAGATTATCGAGCGTGCCTGCCGGCGCGTCCCCAAACTTGAAGGAGCCGAGGTGATGCGCGGAGTGACCGGGGTCTACGACATGACCCCTGATTCTCGGCCGCTGCTGGGCGAGATTCCAGGCATTGCGGGCCTTTACGTTTGCGCGGGATTTTCGGGGATGGGCTTCAAGATTTCACCGGCCATCGGACTGGTGATGAGCGAACTCGTGCTGGAGGGCAAAGGATTGAGTGTCGACCTGACACCCTTTCGTCCAAGTCGCTTTGCCGAAAATCAGCCGATTCGTGCCGAATACGAATACGTCGATGATTAATCTTCAGGAGCAAGCATGAAAAAGAAAGGCATTCTGGAACGCTTAAAAGAAGGCCCCGTGCTAGGGGACGGCGGCTATCTGCTCGAACTGGAAAAAAGAGGATGGGTGCGCGCGGGTCCGTTCACTCCGGAGGTTGCCCTGACCTATCCGGAAGCGTTGCGCGAACTGCATGTGGAGTTTCGCGAAGCTGGCGCCGAGGTGCTGCAGGCGCTTACGTTTTACGCCAGCCGCGACAAACTGGCTACCGTCGGACTCGAGAACCGCCTGGAAGAACTCAACCGATCGGCCGTGCGCGTAGCCCGGGAGGTCGCTGGAGACCAGTGCCTGGTGGCCGGCAACCTGAGCCTAACCTGGATGTACGAACCCGACAATTCCTCAGCCGCGGACCGCGTACGCCAGACGTTCGACGAACAGCTCGCGGTTCAAGTGGAAGAGGGTGTGGACTTCATCATCGGGGAAACTTTCTCGTGGCTGGGCGAGGCATTGATTGCGGTGGAACGCGGCAAGCGAACCGGACTGCCTACGATGGTGACCATCTGCTTCGAAAACAAAAATGAGACGGCCGAGGGAATCAATGCGGCAGAAGCAGCGAAGCGATTGCTTGACGCTGGAGCGGATATCGTCGGGATGAACTGCCTGCGGCCTCCGCAGCATATCCTCGGCCCAATGGAAGAGATGCGGAAGGCTGTCTCCGGTTATCTCGCATGTCAGCCAGTGGCTTATCGTACGCCGAAGGAAAAGCCTGATTTCACGAGCTTGCCGGAGTTTCCTTACGCGCTCGATCCTCTTCAACTCACGCGCAAAGAAATGGCGGACTACGCGCTGCAGGCTCGCGACATCGGGATCAACTTTATCGGAGCGTGTTGCGGGACGGTTGCCATGCACATCCGGGAGATGGCCCGCGTACTCGGAAAGCTGCCGCAGGACTCTCGCATCTGGAAGAAAGGCGGCGAGAAACCAATGTCGGCCTACGAATATTACGATCACGACAACCTGAGCGCAGCCAAAGTAAAGTAGCTTCGCTCAAGAGACGACAAGCGATGGAACCTGAAACGGGTTCCATCGCTTGTTTTTTAGAACGTCTAACTCGCCTGTTCGATATCTGGATCCTGGGCTCGGACCAGGGGCATCTCCACCAGGTGCTCGCTCAGGAACCAAACCTGCAGTTCATTGGGACGCAGCACATCGCTCACCACCAGGTCGTTGGTGCCATCGTCGCCCAGTTCGTCGGCGCGACGGGAAAGCTCGCGGCAATGGCGAATGATGACCTGGTGCGCATCCAGCAGGCGCGAGATCTGAACCGGAACCTCTTCCCTTCCGCGTGGCGGACGCTCAATGCGCGTCGTTTCCGCGATATCGTGGGCCATCGCGAGCGAAACTCCGCCGAGCAATTGGATGCGCTCGGCGATCTCGTCCACGATTTCCACCTGCTCCTCAAAGTGCTTATCGAACAACAGGTGCAGCTGATAAAAGGTTGGGCCGGCTACCTGCCAGTGGGACTTCTTATACAGATCGCGCAGCGTAATGCTGTCGGCAAGCAACAGGTTCAGCTGCTCGGTCATTTCCAAACGAACCGGTTCCTCCAGTTCAAGAGGCAAAGCGTGCGATACCGTGCCGTAAGGCTGAATCTCTCGGGCCCGTTGATGAATACGAGGCTGAGCGTTGATGCGTCCGTTGAACGACTTTGTACTTGTACGGGGGGCGGGGTCTTTCTTGGCCATGCGGGAATCCTCCGTGCAGCTGCAGGGATTGTGTGATTGCGGCGCGTTACAAACCGCTGCCTGACTACAGCTTCGATGCTGGTTTTGGATCGAAGTTGCGTCAGAATTTCGGAATCGTTCCAGTTGTTCGGGCGGGATGCAGCGAGCGGGGTTGAGTCATGACGAAGTTTGACGGGGCCGAAAGCGATTGTTATGATCGAACTGCGGGGTGGAGCAGTCTGGTAGCTCGTTGGGCTCATAACCCAAAGGTCGGTGGTTCAAATCCACCCCCCGCAACCACTTAGCAGATTTTAGGGACTACGGGCATAGTCCCCAATCCAAAAATCACTGGATCGCGGTTGTTTCGGGCCTGAAATTCTGCAGGGAAACTTCCTTCGCTCTATCCTTCAATTGCTTTTTGATCGCGGGTGGCAGAACAAGAGCCGCAACCCGGCTGTTGGCTCGGCGCTTGCTTTTTTCAAAGGCCGAGCCGTAGGTATTCATGGTGGTTTTGATGTCGGCGTGCCGCATGAGGCGCTGCTGCACCCCGAGAGGCGTGCCTACATCGTCGATCAGCGTTCGATAGCTGTGGCGAAACGTATGCCAGCCCACTCCTAGCAGCCCGACCTTTTCACCTGCCGGTCGCAAGTAGTCTTTCTGGATCACGTCGCCGTGCACTGGCCGGTTCGTGTCGGCATTCGCAAATAGCCAGCCCTCGGGCGTCGGTACACATCTCTTCTGCCAGTCCTCCAGAACGGAAACCAGCTTGGAATCCAGAGCCACTTCGTCTTCCGAAGCCCCGGTTTTCCCACCGTTCCAGACATGCTTGCCGACGATGGATCGTGCCAACGTCAGAACTCTCCGCTTCAAGTCAAAGTCCTGCCACTGCAATGCTCTGATTTCGCTAATGCGCAATCCCAGGCACATCGCAATCATGACCATCACCTGAATGTGGTACGGAAGTTCAGCGAGAAGAGCGTGATATTGCTCCACCGTGAGAACGACTTTTTTGCGAATACGCTTTGTAACGCCCTTGATTTCCACTAGCTGCATCGGGTTCCGCTGAGTCTCCAAGATTTCCCACTTCATCGCGTATTCAAAAATGCGATGCAGGAGACCCTTTATGTTCGACTTCGTTTTGGGAGAGTGCTTTAGTTCTTTCAACCACTGTTCCACCTTGAAAGGCTTTCTCACTCCAACCTGGCGTCGCTCTGTATACCTCGTGCGAAGAGTATCTTGTTCGTTTGTTCTATTCTCGTAATGACGGCCAAATCTCTAGGTATGCTGAGTGTGATGGCGCTAGACTTCGGTCAACAGGCACGCGGGTTTTTCGCAACCATCAAGTCCCGTGATTGTGCTATCTACGAGGAGGACGGCAAATGCATTGGCAACCTGGCAGGTTTCGCATTCGTCACAGGCGGATAACGAGGAAGGAACCGGCGCCTTAAGTATAGATTTGCTCCACATGGCAACCGAAAGTCTTATCCTTATCCAAGGACTTCCCGGCCCCTGGCGCCGGGCTTGAAGCGCTGATCGCCAGTTCAAGGCGTCAGACAGGAAGAGTAGGGTTGATCTGGTTCCGTTGCACCCGGTTTACTGAGCGGAACATAGGATCCCGACAAAGTGCCGCCGGACCAGCTCCAAATTGCCGGACTTTCAGCTTGCCGGCTCCGCATCTAAGGAGGAGCGGTCGCGCTCCAATAAAGCACGATGCATCAGAGAACAGGCTGCCACCGCGATCAACGACTGTATCAAGTCCATAACTAGGGTTACGAGGTAGATTAGTAAGGATGCGTTCTGATCATGCCGGTGCAGGACAGAACCAAGATATAACATAGGAGGCACGCCAGCCAGTCCAAGACAAACCGCGGCAGTGAGGGCTATGAAGGCGCGTCGTTTGGCAGTCAAAACGCAAAGAAGACTAATCAAACTGATAAGGACTAGACACGGAACTGTGACGGCCGGTAACCACCAGTAATAGACACACGCGCTGACCACAGCGGAATACGCGAGAGCGAGCTGCGCGAATGGGTCTCGAAAGCCGAACCGAACGGAGGAATATGTCGCATTAATCCACAGGAACGCCACAAGAACCTGGAGGACGCTTAAGACGGCTGCTTCGTTCTGCACCGGCTGATGACTGGCGTTCACGCTGTGGATGCTACTGTCAAGCAGCCGCATCCAGTACAGCGCCAGACACGACCCAGCTAGGTATCCTGCAAGCCTTCGCCATGTGGCCGCGACTACGACGCCGGACAACGAGTACCAGAACCAGAAATCTCCACGGTGCTGCCCCGTTTCGACAAGATCGCCGACGATCGAACTCGCTCTATTTCGATCGATGAAGCGCGCCAGAATCCACTCCGCGACCGATGAGCTAGGCATCTATATATCCTCCCAATAAGTTAAGACCTCGCAGTAAGCTCTGGTAGGAACGTTGTGCGTTGATTAGTGCAAGACGTCCCTTGCTCGTAACCCTAACGTAACGCTTTGCGCGACCGCCACGCTGAGGTGTGGATTCTCCCAACTTCGATCGGATCAGACCTTTGTGTTCCATGCGATCGAGGGTTGTGTACAGTGCGCCTGATGTCGGCGTCCGTCCAGTGCACGCTGCAATCTCAGAGCCGATGGTGACGCCATAGGCTGTGTGACCTAGACGCAAAATGGCAAGGAGCACAATTTGTTCAAATTCGCCGAGCAAAATCATTGTATTTAACTACAATGTAGCATAAATTGATCCTAAGGGCAACACATATCGGAGCCGAAACAAGCTGCCTCGAGAGACCCTAAACTTCTTAACCTTGTACTTTACGCAGAGTGCGTAATAATATACGCATTATGCGTAATACTGCGCCAGCGCTGGACAGCCTCTTTCCGACCGTGCGGCAAGGTGTGCTTGCTGCTACTCTTGGCCAGCCAGAAAAGTGGTGGTATCTCTCCGAACTGGCAGACTTCCTGAGTACGCGGCCATCCAGCCTACAGCGGGAACTTGTCTCACTGAAACGAAGTGGCATTCTGCAACAGCGCAAGGATGGACGCAGGACCTACTTCAAGGCAGAGACTCGGTCTCCAATCTTCCGAGAACTGAGGAGCATATTCGAGAAGACCACGGGACTGATTCCCACTCTGAGAGTGGCTCTCGCTCCTGTTGCGGACAAGATAAGCTTCGCATTTGTGTACGGTTCAGTCGCACGCCGTCAAGAACATGCGACGAGTGACGTAGACCTCATGGTTGTTGGAACTGCAGGTTTAGGGGAATTGGCGCCTTCACTCCGAAGAGCCGAAAAGCGCCTCGGCCGGGAAGTAAATGTGACAAACTATTCGGTGGAAGAGTTCCGCAAGAAAGTCGTAGGTGGCGACCACTTCTTGACATCGGTGCTGAAAGGCAGTCTGCAGTTTCTGAAGGGTGAACAGGGTGACTTGGAAGCAGTTGCTGGCAAATAACGAAGTCCAGCGACACAAAACGTCGAAGGGGGAACTGGACAAGCTACGGGCCGTCATCCGTCGCGATCTGGCTGATGCTTCACTGGACGGAGCATCCGCGGATCGACGATTCGCGACCGCTTACAACGCTGCACTCCAGGCAGCGAAAATGGCGATCGCATGTGCTGGGTATCGCGTGGTCGGCGCTGGGCACCACAGGATTTCTTTTGACGTGGTCAAGCTTGCGCTTGGAAGAGTGGCGGACACGTACGGTGATTATTTCGACAGATGTCGACGCAAGCGGAACGTGATTGACTATGACGATGCTTTCGTCGCTACCGAAACGGAGGCCACGGAGATCCTGACTAAAGCGAAGGAATTGGCGGACGTGGTCGAGAGGTGGATCGCCAAGAATCACCCTTCCCTGACAGCATAGATCAGATGCCTCGTAGCGACAGAACGCGATACCCAGAATGGGGACTGTTTGGGGACTGGGGACCAAATTGGGGACTACTGTCCGTTCCCTGCAGCAACTTACGGGCGCTTAAGTGTCATCCGTGCGCGTGTAAGTTGTTTCGTATCAATTTCCCGTTGAACTCATAACCCAAAGGTCGGTGGTTCAAATCCACCCCCCGCAACCAAAACCCTCTTTTGGTTTCAATGGGTTGAGCCAATCTCACAAACGGACTCAACGACTCTATACCCGGATTACCAGCCAATTTTTCCGAAATTGTTTACGCAAAGACTTACGCCAAAGACCCTTTTGAGTCACGATCTTGCCCTGATCAGTCTCTTTACAACAGCACTTCAGAATGAGATGCGTCCTGAAACCTGGATATTCCTGGGCGCACTTACCGCGCCTGTAAACATGCCGAAACCGCCCGGTAGAATCTGGCCTGGATTCTGAGGATCAGGAATGTCAGGTTGAGCAACGTCTGTGACGAACGAGCTACTTCCAAAGTTCCCATTTCCGTAGGACTGAACACCGACTCCCACGCTGTTGAAATGGTGCGCGTTGAAGAGGTTAAACGCGTCCCCACGCAAGTCAAACGTCACCCGTTCCGATATGCGGAAAGTCTTGCCTAATCCCAAATCAAAATCGCTGAAGCCTGGTTGTCGGAAGTTCTGCACCCGCGGCCCCGCGCCCGTGTAATAGGGGTTTGAAGTGGAGAAAGCACTGACCGGTTCGAAGGCATTCACATCTAACACTGGTCGCGTTGGGTCGAAATGACTCGGTGACTGCAGGAACGGTGTTTTGCCGGGCAGGAGCGCCGGTGAGCAGTACTTAACCGCCTGCGGTGGAACATCACAAAGAGAGGAAAAGATCTGGAACGGAATACCCGACTGGGCGCGGAACACACCATTCAACTTCCACCCGCCCACAACTCGATTCAGCAGGCTGTTGTCATTGAGCCAGGTCTTGCCTCTGCCAAACGGGAGCTCGTAGCTGTATGCGACGCTGAATACCTGGGGTACATCTTCAATCGCCAGCGACTTGTTCCGCTGTATCTCGTACGGGGAGAAGAAATTCGGCAGCGCCCAGGAGAGTGGCTCGCCAATATCGGCGTTGGTGAGCAGCTTCGAATTCGTATAGCTGAGCAACACCCACAATCCTTTCGAGGCGCGATGCTCCGCCTTCAATTGGAAAGAGTGATAGGTCGAACTTCCTTTGTTCTCGTTCAGGCCATTGATCAGGTTGCAATATTGGGGAAACGGCAACAGGGCCTGCGCCACCGATGGATCGCAGCCCGTCATCGTGGTCGCGAAACCGGGGAACGGTGCCGGCACACCATCGACCGGGTTATCATCCGTGAACTTGTCGTTGAGTTGGGCTCCCATAGCGAGGTACTTCGGATCGAGAACATTGATCGGAGCGATGTTCGACAGCAGGCGCGTACCCTTCGTTCCGATGTACGAAGCCGTGACGTAATCCCGATTGGTCAACTGACGTTCCACCGTCAGATTCCATTGCTGGGCATAAGGAAGCCGATTCGCCGTTCGCGGCCGGTAAGCAGAATTCATAGGTCCGCCATTATCGAACGATGGCGAGAGTGTCGGAAGCGTCGGTGGCGCAAGTGGAAAACCGTTGCTCAGTTGGAACGCCGCTTGCGTCTGGTCCTGCGAGCCAGCAACAAACTCCTGTGCGTTGTACCCTTCCTGCGTTATACCTCCAGCCCAACCGGGCACGTTGGCGCTGTCATAGAACAGTCCATAGCCGGAACGAACTACTGTCTTCTCATTCACCGCATACGCAACACCGATGCGGGGCGCGATACCCTTGCGCCAGACGTCTTCCGGAATTCTTCGGCCCGAGTGGCCAGCGCCGCTCCCCGCGAAGGCAAGGGCTCCCGGCCGGTTTCCTGCCCCGGGATTAGCAAGCGTCGGGTCGAAGTACGAGAAGTGGTCATTCGCTTCATAAGGGGGAGGGTCCACTTCCCAGTGCACTCCGGGGGAAAAAGTGAGTTTGGGAGTTACGCGCCAGGTGTCGCCGAGAAACAAACTGTAGCTCTTGCTATGGGCGTTGCTGTCGTTTGTGGAATAGAACGTTACCTGAGCCGAATTTACCTGCTCCAACAGGAAGCTCGCGATTGGGCTGCCACCATCCCTGATGCCGTTCACGATGATGCTGGTTTGGCCGCGATCGAAATTGAAAGAGCCCGATTGTCCTGCAACATTCCTGAAGAAGTTGTGGGAGATCCTCAATTCACCGCCGAACGAAATTGTGTGCTTGCCGTGAGTCAGGGAAACTGCGTCATTTACGATCCAGGAAGGCGCCAGCCATGGTTGCAGGTTAGGATCTCCTGATCCCGTGCCGAACGATTGAAAGCCCCCACCGAACGTGATCTGCGGCGGGTAATCATGACTCGCTACCCCCGGAATCTGGGGTAGTTTATTAGCGTAGGGTCCATCGATTCCGCCACCGTAGTACTTGTCATCCTGGAAGCCGAATGCCAGGTGATTGAGCAGAGTGGGACTGATAGTGCGATCCCAGTTCACTCGTACCACGGACGTTCGTTTGTACGACGTCCCTGCGTTGCTGATGACAGCTGGAAGAGTGGTGAAGTTCGTCCGGGGCAGATACTTGTAGTAAAACATCTCCGAAATGTGATTCTTGGATCCGATGTACTGGTCAACTTTTTCGGTCACGCTGTACGCATCGGAGCCCAAGAAAACTGGCTGCGCCGCAGGAAGGTAGTTGTCGAGCGCGCCCGGAGATGTCGGCTGGGGAAGATACTGGAACCACTGTTTGGCCAGAGAATTCTGCAGACGTGGATCGGTGGAACAGATTACGTTGGGGGAAAGCCCGTCGCACCCCATGAACTGCTGGTGCGTCAGCGGATCATAAATCTTGAGAGGCAGCCAGTCGGTGAAGTCTCCATTTCGTTCTGCAAGCGAGGGTATGGAGACGTTGGCCGGGCGGTTGACTCCACCCCGAATCCGGAAGCCTTCAAAATTAGCGAAGAAGAATGTGCGATAGTCCCTTCCCTTCCAGAATGGGAGTTTCAGGGGACCACCAAAATTTCCGCCGAAGTCGTTCTCGACGTCTAGAGCTTTCCCGGCGTGCGTTGGATCCCACTGATGTGCGTTGAGCCCTGAATCCCGATGGTATGCATAGGCCGTTCCGTGATAAGTATTCGTTCCCGATCTAACGTTTTCAACCGTGACGCCGGCAGCGCTGCCGTAGCGCGCGTCATAGTTCGAAGTGAGCACCTGAAATTCACTGATGACGTCCGGAGACTGTGGGAAATCAAGCACCGCCCCCGTAAGGCCTGGGGTTCCGGATGCGTTGTACAAGGAGATTCCGTCGAGGATCGTCAGACCCGTCTGCGCCTGCCCGCCATTGATGTGCGCTCCCGAAACGTCTCCGCTGCCGTGAACAACACCCGGCAACAGAGAGGCAAAATTGGCGGCGGACCGCAGCGATCCCGAGACCAGGAGCGGCACTTCCTCGATGACCTGGGGATCGATGCTGCCTCGAATCTCCGCGTTTTCAAAGTTCAGAGGCGATGCATCGGCAGCAACCTCCACCTGCTGCACGGACGATTGCAACCTGAGCTGGACATTCTGTCGGATCGGATACCCGAGCCGCACCAGAAGGCCGTCCTGGACATATTGACCGAAGCCCTGCGACGACACGGTCAATCGGTAGTTGCCGGGCGGCACATTGCGGAAAACGTAGAGTCCGTTGGAGTCGGAGACGAAGGTCGAAGTCTCGTTCGTGTCCTTGGATGTCAGGAGAACCTTCGCCCCCTGCACCACGGCCCCGTTGGGATCGGTGACCACCCCATCAATCGATGCGTTACTGCTTTGCGCATAGAGTGAAGGCGACAACAGGAAAATGAAGAGAAGCGCGCAAATGACCAGCCGGTACCCTTTGCGGAACATACCTAACCTCCCGATCCTCTACGACCTTGCTGGGAAACTGGCAAAGCAGCTGAAGCCCCACACTCGCAGAACCGCACTCACTGAACTGGTATCGATTTCATTGGATAGGACTTGTATCACCGCCCAGAGATAAGTGTCAACCAGAGAAAAACATCGAAAAACCTGAGAATAAGTGCTATTAGGGCCAGCAAGCGGGGGTTATGGTACCGTTTTCAGAACTCGCACCCGGGATGGTTTAGCGCGCCGTTCAGGGTTTTTCGGGAGATTCAGTGATCGAGTGATAGCGGTTTAAGGCCAGCCCTTCGACGAGTTGTCTTCTTCCACTCGGCCACAAAATTTCGACAGCCACTTTGGTGCTTGCGGGCAGGGTTCCCAAGCCGAACAACAGACGACGGTCGTGCGAGGAAAGATAGCTTGAGCCGCCGGTTATCCAGCGAACCAGCTTGCGGTCGGAAACCTGCAGCGTGACCTTTGCCCCGATCGCGTCGCGGTTGCTCTTCGATCCGACCAGTCCCACCCCGATCCAGGCTTTACCCGCGGCCGCGTTGTTGCGCAGCAGTACAGGCCGGTCCCCCACGGAGGTGAATATGGCATCGCAGGCGCCGTCGTTGTCCCAGTCGCCTACGGCCAAGCCACGCCCCAGGTATTCCCCGGAAAAAGGGGCTCCAGCTGCCGAAGTCACATCCTCGAACACGCCGTTGCCCGTGTTATGCAGCAGCAGAGGATGCTCCTTGAATGTCACCTGCGGTTGCAAGGTCTCGATCACCTCGATGACGTGTCCATTCACTGTCATCAGGTCGAGATTCCCGTCATTGTCGTAGTCAATAAGATGAGTGCCCCAGCCCACCGAGGTTCGCGTGGCACTGGCGAGCCGGGAAGTTCGCGTCGCGTCCTCAAACGGAAATCTGCTTCGATTGAGAAACAGCGAGTGATACTCGAAGCTGAAATTCGTCACCACGACATCAGGACGCCCGTCCCCATTTACGTCTCCCGCATCCACACCCATGCCGGCCTTGGCGTTACCGTTGCTGTCGAAAGCGATTTCAGCTTCTACAGCAGAATCCGCAAAAGTGCCGTTACGCTTGTTCAGCAGCAGCAGGTTCGGCGATGCGTCCCGCGCTACAAACAAATCGGGCCAACCGTCGTCATCAAAATCGACGGCCACAACTCCCAGGGCCCGTCCCACAAACTGGTCGAGGCCGGTCGAACGACTTACGTCGGTGAAGGTTCCATTGCGATTATTGTGGTAGATGGTGAGAGGCATGCCCTGGTACATGCGCTGCTCACAATAGGTGCGGACCTTGGCGTACTCACAATTCGGAGCGGTACCGGAGAACGAGAGATTCGCATAGTTGCAGACCACCAGGTCGAGAAAACCGTCGCGGTCGTAGTCAAACCAGGCAGCACCCGCTGCCCATCTTCCTGGATTTTGCAGGCCTGAGTCGGCGGTGACATCGGTAAAGGTGCCGTTACCGTTGTTGTGATAGAGCGTACAGTTCGGAAATCCCGTGACGAGGATGTCCTGGTGACCATCATTGTCAAAGTCCGCAATGGCCACACCCATGCCGTAATTTTTTACGGCATGCAATCCCGCATCCCGGGCCACCTCCGCGAATTTTCCATTACCCAGGTTGCGATACAAGGCGTTTTGCAGAGGCTTCTCGCTTTTTCCGCGCGGCGTCTCGCCGCCGTTTAATAGAAAAATGTCGAGCCAGCCATCGTTGTCGAAGTCGAACAGGCCGACGCCTCC
>Ga0335069_10013248_pt1 | contig 11582 bp, 7 predicted proteins | sample Lox_Sample_11_FD_206714 | JGI IMG/M metagenome (GOLD analysis project Ga0335069, IMG submission 206714) | Soil microbial communities from Loxahatchee National Wildlife Refuge, Florida, United States - Lox_Sample_1.1 | ecosystem: Environmental > Terrestrial > Soil > Wetlands | place: USA: Florida...
GTCGACGAGGATGACGTCCGGACGGGCGCGGGCCGCACGCTCGAGGGCCTCGCCCGTGGACCGGGCGCGGCTCACGCGGTACCCGTCGGCCTCGAGCACGTCGAAGATGAGGTCGAGGAACTCCGGGTCGTCCTCGACGACCAGGACGTGCGGCGGCCCGGGCATTCGCCTACGGGTCGAGATGCGCCGGGTCCGCGGCGGGAAGTTCCAGCACGAAGGCGCCGGCCTCCACGGTCAGGCTGCCCCCGAGCGCCGCGGCCGCGCGGCGCGCGACCCCGAGGGCAAGGCACGTACCCGCCACGTCCTTCGCGTCGCCGCGCCTCCGGTCCGCGAGGTCGCCAGGCGTCGCCGGCGAACCGTCCACGCGAATCCGGATCGACCTGCCCGCCCGGCGCGCCGACAGCCGAACGGCGGTGCCGCCCTGCGCCGCGGCGGCGAGGATCGCCTCGACGGCACGCCGGCCGAGCTGCGCGTCGGTGTCGATCGCGAGCCCCGGCTCGACGTCGATCGAGAGGGCCGGTGCGCCGATCGCCGCCGCGTCTCTTGGAAGGAGGGCCTCGAGCCGCATCGCCTCGAACGCCACCGAGACGCCCGCGGCGTCCAGCCGCTCGGCGAGGAGGTGGTCCTCGACGAGGCGCCGGACCCGTCCGATGGCCCGCAGGCACATCCCGGCGAGCTTCTCACCGCGCGGACCGCCGCGTTCCTCGCTGGACATGCGGGTGAGGAGCTCGGCGCTCCAGAGCGCCGTGGCGAGCGGATTGCGAACCTCGTGGGCGACGTAGGAGAGGTGGCTTGCCCGGTCGGCGGTTTCGCTCCGGTCCTGCGCCGTCTCTGCCCGTTCGATGGTCCGCTCGAGTTCGGCCATGGAGAATTCAGGAAGAAGTAAGAATAACTTCGAAAAAGAATGTACGTCGGGTGCGGGCCCCGCAAGTTTCGATGCGAACCCAAGATGGGGCGCCTGACCAAATCCTGTAATTGTTTCACCCGGCCAACCACCTGGAATCAGGCGAAGCCCCGGTTTGGCTGTAAAAACGTAAGGACCGACCCGAAGTGGCCGCGTGGTCGGAGTGCTTAAGGGTCTCAAAGGACGCTTACTTTTTGTCCCTTGGGGATGGCACTGCCATTGCTCTTGTGGCGGGTGGGGGGGAGGTCTCATGACCCAAATGGAGCAGTATCTCTCGGAGATCAGCAGGATTCCGCTGCTGTCGCCGGAGGAAGAGACCCGGCTCGCGCGGGCCTTCCGGGACACCGGGGACAGCCGGGCGGCGCACGTTCTCATGACGTCGAACCTCCGGTTCGTCGTCAAGGTCGCCTGGGGCTACCGCTCCTACGGGGTGTCGGTCACGGACCTCGTCCAGGAGGGCAACATCGGGCTCATGAAGGCCGTCCAGAAGTTCGACCCCGACCTGGGGATCCGGCTCATCTCGTACGCGGTCTGGTGGATCCGCGCCTACATCCAGAACTGCATCCTGCACTCCTGGTCGCTCGTGAAGCTCGGGACGACGCAGTCGCAGCGGAAGCTGTTCTTCTCCATGGGGCGGGCGCGGCGCGAGGCCGAACGGGACGGCGGCGGGGGCGACATCGTCCACCGGGTGGCCCGCCGGATGCGGGTCGCGGAGGCGGACGTCTGCGACATGGAGCAGCGCCTCGAGGGGCGCGACCTGTCTCTCGACGCGCCGGTCGGGGAGACCGGCGCCTCCCACGTCGACTTCCTGGCGGACGTCCTGCCGCCGCAGGACGACGCCCTGTCGAGCGCGCAGGAGGCGCTCTCGATCTCGCTCGAGGTCAGGCAGGCGCTCAACCGCCTCGACCCGCGCGAGCGGCTGATCGTCGAGCGCAGGCTCATGGCCGATCGCCCGGCGACCCTGAAGGACCTGGGGGAGAGCCTCGGCTTCTCGCGCGAGCGGGCGCGCCAGCTCGAGCTCCGAGCGCGGCAGAAGCTGCGCCACGCGCTGCGCGGGGTGGAGCGCGAGCTCGCGACCGAGCGGGCCGTGCCCGCGCACTGAGCCGCGGGCGCGCGGCCTCAGCCCATCCCGTGCTTCTTCAGGCGGTACCGGAGCGTGTCGCGGCTGATCCCCAGAAGCCGCGCCGCCTGGGACTGGTTCCCGTTCGCGCGCTCCAGCGCCTCTCGGATGAGCTTGCGCTCGACGTCCTCGAGAACCAGGCCGTCCGCGGGGACGGCGGGTGCCGCCTTGTCGGGCCGGCGCGCCGCCGGGACGCCGCCCCGCAGCTCCGGGGGCAGATGCTCCGGGCGGAGCTCCTCGGCGCTGGCGTGAAGGATGAAGGCGCGCTCGATCACGTTGCGCAGCTCGCGCACGTTCCCGGGCCAGCGGTAGGCCTGGAGCGCCTCGAGCGCCACGGCGTTCACCCCGCGTACCTGCCTCTTCATCTCCTGGTTGAAGCGGGCGATGAAGTGGGCCGCGAGGAGCGGGATGTCCTCCGGATGCTCGCGCAGCGCGGGCACGCGGATGCGCACGACATTCAGGCGGAAGAACAGGTCGGCGCGGAAGCGGCCCTCCGAGACCCGGTCCTCCAGGTTCACGTTGGTGGCCGCGATGACGCGGACGTCCGCCCGGAGCTCCGCGACGCCGCCGACCCTGCGGAACGTCTTGTTCTCGAGGAGCCGGAGGAGCTTCGCCTGGCCGCCGGGGTGGAGGTCGCCGATCTCGTCGAGCATGACCGTCCCGCCCTCGGCGCTCTCGAAGAGGCCGCGCTTCTGGGCGTGCGCGTCGGTGAAGGATCCCCGCTCGTGGCCGAAGAGCTCGCTCTCGAGCAGGTGCTCGGGAAGCGCGGCGCAGTTCACCTGCAGGAACGGGCGCTCCGCCCGGCCGCTGCCGAAGTGGACGGCCCGCGCCACGACCTCCTTGCCGGCGCCGCTCTCGCCCTCGATGAGCACGGTCGTGGAATCGCTTCCGGCGAGGCGCGCTGCCATGGTCCGCACCTGGTCCAGGGCCGCCGACCGCCCCACGAGCGCCGCCAGCGCCTCCGCCCCGCCCCGCCGCTCGGCGGTGAGCGCCTCGATCTGGCGCCGGGTCCGGGCGGTCCCGAGCGCGCGCTCGACCGCCGCGTCGAGCGCCTGGAACGGAAAGGGCTTCACGAGGAAGTCGATGGCCCCGTGCTTCATCGCCTCCACGGCGATGTCCACCGTGCTGTGGGCCGACATCATGAGCACGGCGAGCTCCGGCTGCAGGCTGAGCGCCCGCTGCAGGGTGACGAGCCCGTCGATCCCGGGCAGGCGCACGTCGAGCAGCATGAGGTCCGGAGACTGGGCCCCGAGCATCTCCAGCGCCTCCTCGCCCGTCTCGGCCGAGAGGACCTCGTAGCCGCCCCGCTGCAGGCGCTCCCCGACGGACCAACGGATGAGCTTCTCGTCGTCCACGACCAGGATTCGAGCGGGCGTCGAAGTCATGCGGCGTGCTCCGGGGCGGCGCGCTCGGCGCCGGGGCGCGCGGGCTGCAAGGTGACGGTGAAGACGGTGCCGCCCGAGGCAGGGCAGCGGTACCCGATGTGGCCGCCGTGCTCGGCCACGATGCGCGCCGAGATCGCGAGGCCCAGGCCGTTGCCCTCGCGCTTGGTCGTGAAGAAGGGCTTGAACAGGTTCGGGCGCACGGTCTCGGGTATCCCCGGGCCGTTGTCCTCGACGTCCACCGAAACGTGGCCGTCGGAGATCCGCGAGCGCACTCCCAGCCGGCCGGGCTTGCCGGGCTTGCCGGCCATGGCCTGGCAGGCGTTCAGGCAGATGTTCAGGAACACCTGCTCGAGCTGGCTCGGGTCGGCGAGCACCGCCGGCACGCTCGGATCGAGCTGGGCGTCCACATCCAACGACGCGTTGCTCTTTTGCTGGCGGATGAGGAAGAGCACCTTGTCGAGGGTGGCGTTCACGTCGGTGCTGCGGAGCTTGGCCTTCGGCGGGCGCGCGAAGCTGAGGAGGCTCTCCATCGTGTGGGTGAGCCGGCCCACCTGGTGGCGCATCTCCTCGACGACGTCCGCCTGGCGGGGGTTCGCGCGCAGGTCGTCGGCGAGGAGTTCCAGCGCCCCGGAGAGGCCGGCGAGCGGGTTCTTGATCTCGTGGGCGAGCCCGGTCGCCATCTCGCCCACCGCCGCGAACCGGTCGGCGCGCACCATCCGCTCCCGGTAGAACGCCTCGAGCTCGGCCTGGCTGCGGCGCAGGGCGGCGAGGGTGGCGTCGAAGCCCCGGGCGGCGACGCCGACCTCGTCGGGCCGCCCCTCGTCGGCCCGGACCCCGAGGTCCCCCGACTCGGCCCTCCGCATGGCCGCGACGAGCCGCTTGAGCGGCGCCACGGCCTCGCGCCCCACGAGCCACCACGCGATGGCGACGAGGAACACGAGCGCGACGCCCGTGGACACCCCGAGCGTGCGCGCGAGGTCCCCCTCGGCCGCGAGGGCGGGGGCGCGCGTGAAGCGGAGGTCGAGCCAGCCGTTCGTCCTGCGGGCCGGCCCGTGGCACACGGTGCAGGCCTCGGCGTTGGCGATCGGCTCGAGCACCGCATACTGCTTGCGGTCGCCGCCGGGAGCCTCGACCACGCCCGAGAGGTCGAGCTGGCGGCCGTTCCAGGGCTTCGAGCCCACGAGCGCGGGCTCGGTGGAGTACACGACCTGCCCATCCGGCCGGATGAGGCTGATGGAGTCGAGGTCCCCGCGGTGGGTCCGCATGAAGCTCAGGAGGTCCGGCACCTGCGCGGGCCGCCCGCGCAGCATCACCTCGGTCACGCCGCCGGCCACGTAGCGCGCGAAGAGCTCGGCTCGCTCCCGCTGGACCTTCTCGAGGTCGTGGCCGTAGGCGCGGACGGCGGCGTAGACCATCGTCGCGAGCGTCGCGGCGAAGAGCACCGTCGTGGGCAGGAGGATCCGCGCGCGGAGGCTTCGGTCGAGCTTGGACCAGATGTTCCGGAGGTGGCCCATGACGCGTTGGGTTGGCGACTAGGCAAGGATCAAGCCACGGCGAGCCCGTTCCACAGAGCGAACGGAAATCGAAGCGATATGGGTTATTTCGCCCAACGCGAGCGACGGATCATATCAGGGCTGACCCGTTCGGGGCAGTCGCCCGCACGCTGTATTCGCGCTCAACACCCATTCGGCGCAAGCTTTTCCGAAATCTGGGTGAAAGCGCTCAGCCAGCGCGTTCGGCGAGACCGCCGGCACCCGCCCCGACGTCGAAGATCCGCGCCGCGGCCTCCATGAGTGGAGCGCCGGTCTCCCCGGCGACCCCGGCTTCGCGCAGGCGCACGCTCGGGTGGTGGAGAAGCTTCGAGACGATCGCGCCGGCGAGCGCGTCGAGGCGGCGCTCGAGCTCCGCATCTCCGCCGAGGCGCTTCACGGTGCGCTCGACCTCCTCGCGGGCGATGGAAGAGGCGCGGTGGCGCACGGCCGCGATGAGGGGGGCGGCACGCCGCTCGGCGTGGTGGCGGGCGTAGCGGCCCACCTCCTCGTCGACGATGCGCTCCGCGGCGGCGACCGCGCTCGCCCGGTCCGCCCGGGCTTGTCGCTGGATCCGCGCGAGGTCGTCCACGTCGCAGACGTAGAAGCCGTCGAGCTGGCCGAGCGCCGCGGGGATCGCCCGCGGCACGGCGAGGTCCACGAAGAGCAGCCGGCGGTGCCTGCGCTGCTTCATGAGCTGCACCGCCCCGGCCGGCGTGAGCGACGGATGCGCGACCGGTGCCCCCACGACGACGACGTCCGCCGCCTCCAGCTCCTCTCCGAGGAGCTCGGCGGGGCGGGCCGATCCGCCCACCTCGTCCGCCAGGGCCCGCGCCCGGTCGTGGGTCCGGTTGACGACCGTGAGCACCGCGCCCTGGTCCCGCAGGTGCTGGGCGGCGAGCCGCGCCATCTCGCCCGCGCCGACGACGAGCGCCCGCCGCCCGGCGAGCGGTCCGAGCACCTTCTCGGCGACGTTCGCGGTGGCGTGACCCCAGGAGACTCCGGCGCGGCCGATGGACGTCTCCGAGCGGACGCGCTTCGCCGCCTGGAGGGTCCGGGCCATGGTGGCGCGGAGCTCCTTGCCGGCGGTCCCGGCCTCCAGCGCGCGCCCGAAGGCCTCCTTCACCTGGCCGAGGACCTGGGGTTCACCGACCACCCCCGACTCCAGGCTGGACGAGACCCGCACCAGGTGGCGGAAGGCCTCCTCGCCGCGCAGGTCGAACAGCGGGAGGGCCTCGTCCCCGGACCGCCTCCGCAGCGCCTCCGCGATGGCGGCCGCGGCGGCCGCCGGGCAGGTCGAGGCCGCGTAGACCTCGACGCGGTAACAGGTGGACAGGACGAAGACCTCGTCCACGCCGTCGATGTGGCCGTAGGCCCGGACCAGCCCGGCGAGGTCCGACGCGGAGGAGGCGAGCTTCTCCCGCGCGGCGACGTCCGCCCTCTGTCGGTCCACCCCGACCGCAACGAGCATGCCGCGACGGCGAGCAATCGGCGTGCCCGGAGCGAACCCCGCAAGTCTCAGTATTTATGCGCGAATCCCGCGCAGGCCTTGCGCTCCCCCCCGGTCGGCGCGGCATCCCGCGAAAGGTCTGCATCGTCCGGCGCGGCTCGTCTCGCCGGGGTGGCCCGCCGAACGCGGAGGATCCGGCTCGGGGGCGCCCGCCCCGACCTCCCCGCGTCCGGGTCGGTCAGGCCTCCGCGGGCGGCGGGCGCGGCGCGAGCACCTTCCGCTCCTCGTCGGTGGCGCCGGCCAGCACCCGGTCCTGGAACGAAGGCGCGGCGATGTAGACGCGCCACGCGCTCCGGCGCCGCGCCGCCGGCGGGTCGGCCTCCGCGCGCCGGACCTTGTCGACGTAGAAGTTGCGGGTACAGGCGAGGGCCGCTGCCGAGATCTTCTCCGGCGTCAACGCGCGCGCCTTCACGACCGGCTCGCGGTGGTTGTAGCGGTGGTAGTCGCGCGTCGTCACGTGAGGGCCGAGCGCCCGCCAGGCCGGCGTGTACGGAAGCGGCGCGATGAGGAGGAAGTGGGCCATGTCCGGGTCCCAGTCGCGCGCCCGCCGCTGGAGCGCCGCGATCTGGTCGGGGGTCTCGTCGGGGAATCCGAGCCAGAAGTTGGCCTCGGAGGACATGCCGTTCTCCCGCAGGAGCGCGACGGCGCGCCGCCCCATGTCGAGCGCGACGTCCGCCTCCCGGCCCGCGAGCCGCTCCTCCGAGACGTCGCGGCAGAGCCCCACGTGCGAAACGCCGGCGGCGCGCCAGCGCCAGAGGATCGGCTCGTCCCGGATCACGTCCTCGGGGCGGGTCCAGAGCAGCATCTCCACGCCGAGGTCGAGCTCGGTGATCCGCTCGAGGATGGCGCTCCAGCGCCGCCCGTCCGCGGTCGGGGCCTCGTCGAAGAGAGCGACCACGTCCGCCCCGTGGTCGCGCCGGAGCATGGAGACCTCGTAGGCCACGCTGTCCGGCGAGCGGGGGCGCCAGGTCCCCTCCCCCGACGTCGCCTGCGAGCAGAACGAGCAGTGCCGCGGGCATCCCCGCGACGTCATGATGGCGGCGAGCCGGGAGCCGGGCCTGTGCCCCCAGGTGTACACGCTCCAGTCGAGGAGGTCCCAGGCCTTCGGCAGCGGGTCGAGCGCCGCCAGGCGCGGGCGCCTCGCGGTCCGGACGATCCGACCGCCCAGGGGGAAGGCGATCCCGGCGATCCGCGCCGGGTCCTCGCCGGCCTCGAGGCAGTGCAGGAGCTCGGGCAGCGTCTCCTCGCCCTCCCCGACGACGGCGAAGTCGATGTCTCCCTGGGGCAGGAACTCCGGGTACATGAACGACGCGTGCGTGCCGCCGACGACGGTGGTCGCGCCGAACCCCTGCGCCGCACGGCAGAGGCCCTGGGCGGCGGGGAACCCCGCCGTCGCCGCGGACACGCAGAGGACGTCGGGCCGCAGCTCGCCGAGGTGCTTCGCCGCCTCCGCGGGCGAGAGCCCGAGCGACGTGGCGTCGAGGATCGTGCACTCGTGGCCGGCGTCCCGAGCGGCTCCGGCAAGGTGGACGAGCGCGAGCGGAATCCACCGCCCCGCGGGATCCAGCGCGCCGGACGGATCCGGCGCTGTCGCAAACACCACCCGCACGTGCCCCCCTCAGGACACTCGAGTGCTTCGTTCACCGCGACGGAGAGGACGCTCGCGGTCTGAACGGCACCCACCGCCCCACCTTCCGAACGGGCGGATCGCCCCCCTCCCAGGGCGACCCGTGCCGCGATCGACGGAGAGCAAAAACCGATCCGCGCGGTGGGTCGGCACAACGAACCGTATTTCCAGCGAGTTCAGCGCCGGTGCGCGAGTGCGGGGTGGGGCAGACCCCCCACCTCCCCGCGCGCCCGGGTGATTTGCCCCAGCCGGTGCTCGCTGCGGCGATGACGCCTTGCGTCCGGGGCTCGAAATCGAACGCTTGCGCCGCGCGCCGGCCGCGGCCGGGGCGGCGCGCTCCCGCGGACGGCGTCCGGCCGTCGCCGCCGACGCCGCGCCTCGTCATCGGCCGGCGCGCGCCAGGCCGCGAAATTTGCGCGCGAGCGGCTCCCGCAGGCGCTGTCGAATTCGCGAGATCCCGAAGCGCAAATGAAAGAAAATGCGCGGTCCCCTCTCCGGAGCAAGGAGCATCATGTCCCGAGCTTTTGCCTCTCTCCCCATTGCCCTTCGCAAGAAGGCCCGTACCCTCTTCGCCGTCACCCTGGCCCTCGCCGCAAAGCCGGCGCTCTCGCAGTCGAACGACGACTGCCTGGCTTGCCACGCGGAGAAGGGCATGACCGGCACGCGCGGCGGACGCACGATCTCCGTCACGGTCGACAAGAAGCAGCTCGCCTCGTCCGTTCACGCGGGCGTGGACTGCGTGGGCTGCCACCACGACCTCTCGGGCAAGGACCTGCCCCACGAACCCGGCGTGAAGCTCGTCGACTGCGCGAACTGCCACGACAAGCAGGCGAAGGACTACCGGGCGAGCGCCCACGGAACGGCGTCGGCCAAGGGGGATGCGACGGCCCCGCGCTGCCCCGACTGTCACGGCGCGCCCCACGGCGTGCTGCCTGTCTCCGACCCCCGCTCGCCGGCCGCGACGATCAACGTCCCTGCGACCTGCGGCCGTTGCCACCACGAGGGGACGAAGGTCTCCGTCGAGCACCACATCCCGCAGGACCGGATCCTCGAGAACTACTCGGAGTCGATCCACGGCGAGGGGCTCTACAAGAAGGGGCTCACCGTCACCGCCGTCTGCGCCTCCTGCCACTCCTCGCACCTCGTGCTGCCCCACGAGGATCCGCGCTCCTCGACGAACCGGGCGAACATCGCGAGGACCTGCACCCGCTGCCACACGCGCATCGAGCAGGTGCACCAGAAGGTCGTGAACGGCAAGCTGTGGGAGAAGGAGCCGAACAAGGTCCCCTCCTGCAGCGACTGCCACGTTCCCCACAAGATCCGCCGCAGCGCCTCCGCGCAGGGCATGGGGTCGAAGGACTGCCTCCTGTGCCACGGGAAGCCCGAGCTCTCGATGACGAAGGACGGCAAGAAGGTCTCGCTCTTCGTCGACGAGCAGCAATACGCGGCATCCACCCACGCGAAGGTCGCCTGCGCTCAGTGCCACGTCGAGGTGCGGGCCTCGCTCAAGCGGGCCTGCGAGCCCATCAAGTCCAAGGTCGACTGCAGCGCCTGCCACGCGGCGGTCGTCGACCAGTACAAGACGAGCATCCACGGGACGCTCCACGCGAAGGGTGACGCGGACGCCCCCGCGTGCCTCGACTGCCACGACAAGCACGCCACCAAGAGCAAGCGCTGGCCCAACTCGCCCACCTTCCCGCGCGCCGTGCCCGACCTGTGCGGGCGCTGTCACCGCGCCGGCGAGAAGGCCGCCCGCCGCATCGACAGCCAGGGCGTCGACATCGTCAAGAGCTACCGCGAGAGCATCCACGGCGTCGGCCTCCTCGAGGCCGGCCTCGTCGTCACCGCCACCTGCGCCGACTGCCACACCGCCCACGGCGAGCTGCCGCCGTCGGACCCGAACTCGACCGTCAGCCGCGGCAAGCTCATCGACACCTGCAGCAAGTGCCACCACGGCATCGCCGACGTGTTCAAGGCGAGCATCCACGGCGCGCCCAGCGAGAAGTCCGCGGGCAAGAAGCTGCCGGTGTGCGAGGACTGCCACACCTCCCACCAGATCTCGCGCACCGACGTCGCCGACTTCCGCATGAAGATGATGGCCCAGTGCGGAAACTGCCACAAGAAGGAGGCCGAGACCTTCTTCGACACCTACCACGGCAAGGTCTCGCGCCTCGGCAACGCCCGCGCCGCCAAGTGCTACGACTGCCACGGCACCCACGACATCCGGCCGCCGACGGATCCGGCCTCGCGCCTGGCGCGCGCCAACGTGGTGAAGACGTGCGGCAAGTGCCACGAGGGCTCGCACCGGCAGTTCGCCGGCTACCTGACCCACGCGACGCACCACGACGCCCAGAAGTACCCCATCCTCTTCATCGTCTTCTGGGCGATGACGAGCCTCCTCGTCGGGACGCTGGTCGTCGCGACCACCCACACGGGGGCGTGGCTGTGGCGGCTGTGGCGGACCCGGGAGACCTGGCGCGCGCACCGCGCCGCCGGCCACAAGGTCCTCGTCCGGCGCTTCACGGCGGCCCAGCGCGCCATGCACCTCTTCATGCTGGTGTGCTTCCTCACGCTGGCCGTCACCGGCATGGCGCTCAAGTTCTCGTACATGACCTGGGCGAGCCACCTCGCGAGCTTCCTCGGCGGGACGGGCGCCATGGGCGGCCTGCACCGCCTCGCGGCGGTCACGCTCGTCACCGTCTTCGTCATCCACGTCCGGGACCTGTTCCGCCAGAAGAAGGAGGCGGGGGTGAGCTGGCTCAAGTTCGTCTTCGGGCCCGACTCGATGATGTTCAACGGCGAGGACCTGAAGGAGGTCATCGCCTCCGTGAAGTGGTTCTTCGGCCGCGGACCGCACCCGAACTACGGACGCTTCACCTACTGGGAGAAGTTCGACTACTTCGCCGTGTTCTGGGGCGTCTTCGTCATCGGCTCGACCGGCCTCGTCCTCTGGTTCCCGGCGTTCTTCACGCGGGTCCTGCCGGGCTGGTCGATCAACGTGGCCACGATCATCCACAGCGACGAGGCGCTGCTCGCCGCCGCCTTCATCTTCACGGTCCACTTCTTCAACACGCACTTCCGGCCGGACAAGTTCCCGATGGACCCGGTCATCTTCACGGGCAGCGTCCCGCTCGAGGAGCTGAAGTACGACAAGCCGCGCGAGTACCAGCGGCTCGTGGAAACCGGCAGGCTCGAGGAGTCGATCGTCCCGGCGATGCCCCCGAAGGTGGAGCGCGGCTTCCGCATCTTCGGGTTCACGGCGCTCGCGATCGGCCTCGCGACCGTCGCCCTCATCGTGTACTCGATGATCTTCGCGTACCGGTGAGGTAGCGTCCCGGCGCGCCGGGAGGACCGGGCGCCCTGGCCGTCCTGGGGGACGGGGGGGGCGCCCGGTTCGTCTTCCGGGCGGCCACGCGCTAGGGCCTCCGGGCGGGCGAGCCGTGCCGAGCTCACCCGGGACCGCTCGCGGGCTTCGTGGCCGGGACGCGTGGCCCCCGGTCGCGGAGA
>Ga0335069_10013249_pt1 | contig 11581 bp, 21 predicted proteins | sample Lox_Sample_11_FD_206714 | JGI IMG/M metagenome (GOLD analysis project Ga0335069, IMG submission 206714) | Soil microbial communities from Loxahatchee National Wildlife Refuge, Florida, United States - Lox_Sample_1.1 | ecosystem: Environmental > Terrestrial > Soil > Wetlands | place: USA...
TGCGCAGACAGAAGCTCGTCCTGACCAAGGCCGCGGTCGAAGCGCTGGAGGCGCGGTTCAAATGATCAAGGACGCCCGCCACTACGACACGATTGTCGCGCCGGTCATCACCGAGAAGGCGACGATCGCCTCAGAGAGCAACCAGTTCGTCTTCAAGGTCGCGCGCGGCGCCACCAAGCCGCAGATCAAGGCGGCGATCGAGAAGCTGTTCGACGTCAAGGTCGTCGCCGTGAACACGCTCGTGCGCAAGGGCAAGACCAAGATGTTCCGCGGCGTGCGCGGCCGCCAGCAGGATATGAAGAAGGCGGTGGTGACGCTCGCCGACGGCTACCGCATCGACGTGACCACGGGTCTCTAAGGGCGACGCGACCATGGCTTTGAAGACCTTTAAACCGACGACGCCGGGCTTGAGGCAGCTCGCCATCGTCGACCGGAGCGGGCTCTACAAGGGCAAGCCCCTGAAGGCGCTGACCATCGGCAAGCCGGAAAAGGGCGGGCGCAACAACGCCGGCCGCGTCACCGTGCGCTTCCGCGGCGGCGGCCACAAGCAGGCGTACCGCATCATCGATTTCAAGCGGCGCAAGCTCAACGTGGCGGCGAAGGTCGAACGGCTGGAATACGACCCGAACCGGTCAGCCTTCATCGCTCTCATCAAATACGCGGACGGCGAGCGGGCTTACATTCTCGCGCCTCAGCGCCTGACTGTCGGCGACGAAGTGATCGCGGGGACGCAGGTGGACGTGAAGCCGGGCAACGCGATGCCGCTTGCGAGCATTCCGGTCGGCACGATCGTCCACAACGTTGAGATGAAGATCGGCAAGGGCGGCGCGATCGCGCGGGCGGCGGGAACTTACGCCCAGATCGTCGGGCGCGACCAGGGCTACGTCTCCTTGCGGCTCAATTCCGGCGAGCAGCGCCTCGTTCACGGACTGTGCTTCGCCTCGGTCGGCGCGGTCTCGAACCCGGATCACATGAACGCCGCGCTCGGCAAGGCCGGCAGAAGCCGCTGGCTCGGCCGCCGTCCGCACAATCGCGGCGTCAGCATGAATCCCGTCGATCACCCGCACGGCGGCGGCGAGGGGCGCACCTCGGGCGGCCGGCACCCGGTCACGCCCTGGGGCAAGCCGACCAAGGGCAAGAAGACGCGGTCCAACAAATCCACCGACAAATTCATCGTCGCGTCGCGACATGCGCGCAAGAAGAGAGGCTGAGGCATGACGCGTTCGATCTGGAAAGGCCCGTTCATCGACGGTTTCCTCTTGAAGAAGGCGGACGCTGCGCGCGGGTCCGGACGCTCCGAAATCATCAAGGTCTGGAGCCGCCGTTCGACCATCCTGCCGCAGTTCGTCGGCCTCACCTTCGGCGTCTACAACGGCCATAAGCACATTCCGGTGCTCGTGTCCGAGGAGATGATCGGCCACAAGTTCGGGGAGTTCGCGCCGACGCGGACCTTCCACGGCCACTCGGCCGACAAGAAGGCCAAGAGGGCCTAAGGACCATGGGGAAGCAAGCGAACCCGCGCCGCGAGGCGGACAACGAAGCCAAGGCGGTGGCGCGCATGCTGCGCGTGAGCCCGCAGAAGCTCAACCTTCTCGCCCAGCTCATCCGGGGCAAAAAGGTCGCGACCGCGCTCGCCGATCTCGAATTCTCCCGCAAGCGAATTTCGACCGAGGTGAAAAAGGCGCTCGAATCGGCGATCGCCAACGCCGAGAACAACCACGATCTCGACGTCGACGATCTCGTCGTCGCCGAGGCCTGGGTCGGCAAGGATCTGGTGATGAAGCGCTTCAGTCCGCGGGCGCGCGGCCGCGCAGGCCGCATCGAGAAGCCGTTTTCCAACATCACGATCATCGTGCGCGAAGTCGCCGTCGCCGCCGACGAAGCCAGAACCGCCTGAGGAACTCGCGATGGGTCAGAAAGTCAATCCGATCGGGCTGCGTCTCGGCATCAACAGGACCTGGGACTCGCGCTGGTTCTCGGACAACGCCGAGTACGGCAAGCTTCTGCACGAGGACATGAAGATCCGCGACGTCCTTCAGAAGGGGCTGAAGCAGGCCGCGATCTCGAAGATCGTAATCGAGCGCCCGCACAAGAAGTGCCGCGTCAACATCCACTCCGCCCGGCCGGGCGTAGTGATCGGCAAGAAGGGGGCTGACATCGACAAGCTGCGCAAGCAGGTTGCAAAGCTCACGAACTCGGAAGTCGCCATCAACATCGTCGAGGTGCGCAAGCCCGAGATTGACGCCACGCTGGTCGCCGAGTCGATCGCCCAGCAGCTCGAGCGGCGCGTCGCATTCCGGCGCGCGATGAAGCGGGCCGTGCAATCGGCGATGCGGCTTGGCGCCGAGGGTATCCGCATCAATTGCTCCGGCCGGCTGGGCGGCGCCGAGATCGCCCGTCTCGAATGGTACCGCGAGGGGCGCGTTCCGCTGCACACGTTGCGGGCCGACGTGGACTACGGCGTCGCCACCGCCCACACCGCTTACGGGACCTGCGGCATCAAGGTCTGGATCTTCAAGGGCGAGATCTTGGAGCACGACCCGATGGCCCAGGATCGGCGCCAGGCCGAGGCCGACCACTCCTCGACCCACCGCCAGCGGCGCGAGCGCGATCGGGATCGCGAACACGCCCGCGAAGCCGTCTGACGCGCGGGACTTCTTGAAAGCTTACGACCATGATGCAGCCGAAAAGAACCAAGTTCCGCAAGGCCTTCAAGGGCCGGATCCATGGCGACGCCAAGGGCGGACACCAGCTGAACTTTGGGCAGTTCGGGCTCAAGGCGATGGAGCCCGAGCGGGTGACCGCGCGCCAGATCGAGGCGGCGCGCCGGGCGCTGACCCGCCACATGAAGCGCGCCGGGCGCGTCTGGATCCGCGTCTTTCCCGACGTGCCGGTGTCGAAGAAGCCGATCGAGGTGCGCATGGGCAAGGGCAAGGGCGCGCCCGAGTTCTGGATCGCGCGCGTCGCGCCGGGCCGGATCATGTTCGAGGTCGACGGCGTGCCGGAGAGCCTGGCGCGCGAGGCGTTCGATCTCGCGGCGGCGAAGCTACCGATCAAAACGCGCTTCGTTCAGCGCATCGCGGAATAGGGGTCTTTGAAATGAAACGGACCAGCCGCCTGTCCGACCTTCGCGTGATGACCGAGGATCAGCTCAACGACGAGGCGCTTAAGCTCAAGAAGGAGCAGTTCAACCTGCGCTTCCAGAAGGCGAGCGGGCAATTGCAGGACACAGCGAGAGTGCGCGTCGTGCGCCGCGACATCGCGCGCGTGCTCACCATCGCCGCGCAGCGCCGCGCCGCCAAGGCCAAGGACTAAGGACATGCCGAAGAGAATCTTGCAGGGCGTCGTCGTCAGCGACAAGCAGGAGAAGACGCTGGTCGTGAAGGTCGAGCGGCGCTTCACCCATCCCTTGTTCAAGAAGACGGTGCGGCGGTCCAAGAACTACCACGCCCACGTCGAGAATAAGACCCAGAAGGTCGGGGACACGGTTTCGATCGAGGAGACGCGGCCGATCTCGAAGCTGAAGCGGTGGAGAGTGATCGAGGCGTCGGCCACTGGGAATGAAGTTCGAAGCGGCAGAATTCAATCGGGAGGCGAAACGCCTCCTTCAGGCGATGTCCCGCAGCCCTGAGCCGCTGGAAACCGATCTGAAAAAGAAAGGCTCGAGGCCATGATACAGATGCAGACCAATCTCGACGTGGCGGACAATTCCGGCGCGCGTCGCGTGATGTGCATCAAGGTTCTGGGCGGATCGAAGCGCCGCTACGCGTCGATCGGCGACACCATCGTCGTCTCCGTCAAGGAGGCGATCCCGCGCGGCCGCGTCAAGAAGGGCGACGTGATGAAGGCGGTCGTCGTGCGCACCGCCAAGGACATCCGCCGTCCGGACGGATCGGTGATCCGGTTCGACTCGAACGCCGCCGTGCTCGTCAACAATCAGTCCGAGCCGGTCGGAACCCGCATTTTCGGCCCGGTGCCGCGCGAACTGCGCGCGCGCAACCACGTCAAGATCATCTCGCTCGCTCCGGAGGTGCTCTGATGGCCGCCAAGATCAAGAAGGGCGACAAGGTTGTGGTCATGGCGGGGCGTGACAAGGGCAAGACCGGCGAGGTCCGCCAGGTGATGCCGTCCGAAGGGCGCGCCATTGTCACGGGCGTCAACCTAATCCGCCGCCACACCAAGCAGACGCCGCAGACCGAGGGCGGAATTCTCACCAAGGAGGCGCCGATCCATTTGTCGAATCTTGCGATCGCCGATCCGAAGTCCGGCAAGCCCACGCGCGTCGGCTTCAGGATTCTTGACGACGGCCGCAAGGTTCGCATCGCCCGCCGCTCGGGAGATTTGATCGATGGCTGAGGCGAAGAACGAGTTGGGCGGCAAGCCGCCCAAGAGCGACAAGGCCGGCAAGGGCGACAAGGCCCCCGCCAAGGGCGACAAGCGCGCGGCGAAAGCGGCTAAGCCTGAGGCCGCCGCCGAGGCCAAAGGCAAAGGCGCGACGAAGGACGTCGCCTCGGCCGGCGCGGTCAAAGCCGCGCCGAAGGACTATGTCGCGCGCTTAAAGAAAGTCTACCAGGACAAAATCGTGCCGATGCTCGTCAAAGAGTTCGGCTACAAGAACGCCCTGGAGGTGCCGAGGCTCGAGAAGATCGTCCTCAACATGGGGGTGGGCGAAGCGGTCAACGACACGAAAAAGGCGACGTCGGCGGCTGCGGATCTGGCGCTCATCGCCGGACAAAAGGCCGTGATCACGCGCGCCCGCAAGGCGATCTCGACCTTTAAAGTGCGCGAGAACATGCCGATCGGCGCCAAGGTCACGTTGCGAAAGACGCGGATGTACGAATTCCTCGACCGGCTGGTCACGGTCGCGCTGCCGCGGGTGCGCGACTTCCGCGGGCTGGACCCGAAGTCGTTCGACGGGCGCGGCAATTACGCGCTCGGCGTCAAGGAGCACATCATTTTCCCCGAGATCGACTACGACAAGGCCGAAGCCATGCTCGGGCTTGACATCGTCCTGTGCACGACGGCCAGGACCGACGCGGAAGCGCGGGCCTTGCTGAGCGCGTTCAACTTCCCGTTCCGGCAGTGAGCCAAAAAAGCTCAGACGCGGAAAAAACGGAGGCCTGTGTGGCAAAGAAGAGTGCAGTCGAGAATAACCTGCGCAAGCGGCGCCTGGTGAAAAAATACGCGGGGCGGCGCAAGCGCCTGCTCGAGGTCGCGAACGACGACGCCCGCCCGATGGAGGAGCGGTTCGAGGCGCGCATCAAGCTTGCGGCGTTGCCGCGCAACGGCTCGGCGGTGCGCATTCGCAACCGGTGCGAAGTGACTGGGCGCCCGCGCGGCGTCTACCGCAAAATGAAGATGTCGCGCATCGCCATCCGGGAGTTCGGCAACCAGGGCCTCATCCCCGGCCTCGTCAAGTCGAGCTGGTGAGGAGGATGGACGCATGGCGGTGAACGACCCCTTGGGCGACATGCTCACCCGCATCCGCAACGCGCAGATGCGCAAGCGCGGCAAGGTGACGACGCCCGGCTCGTCGCTTCGCAAGAAGGTGCTCGACGTGCTCGAGGCCGAAGGCTACATCCGCGGCTATACGACCACGGACTACGGCAACGGCCGCACCGAGTTCGAGATCGAACTCAAATATTTCGACAACGAGCCGGTCATCCGCAAGATCGAGCGCGTTTCGAAGCCGGGCCGGCGCGTCTATGCGACTGTCGGCGCGATGCCGCGGGTCGCAAACGGGCTCGGCGTCTCCATCGTCTCGACGCCGAAGGGCGTCATGGCGGATCACGCCGCCCGCGAGAACAACGTCGGCGGCGAGGTCCTGTGCACCGTCTTCTGACGGGCGGCAACCATTGGAATTGATGCCATGTCTCGTATCGGCAAGAAGCCCGTCGTCCTCCCGTCCGGCGTGACCGCCAAACTGGACGGCCAGACGATCGCCGTCAAAGGGTCGAAGGGCGAGCTCAAATTCACTGCGCCCCAGGAAGTCTCGGTCGCCATCGAGGGCGACGCCGTGCATGTGACGCCGCGCGGAGAGGACCAGCGCTCGCGCGCCATGTGGGGGATGAGCCGCGCGCAAATCGCCAATCTTGTCGGCGGCGTGACGAAAGGCTTCGAGAAGAAGCTCGAGATCAACGGCGTCGGCTACAAAGCGGCGATCGCGGGAAAGAACTTGCAGCTTTCCCTCGGATACAGCCACGACGTCGTGTATCCGATCCCGCCGGGCGTGACGATCGCGACGCCGAGGCCCACCGAAATCACGGTCGCCGGCGTCGACAAGCAGCAGGTCGGTCAGGTGGCGGCGGAGATCCGGGCGTTTAGAGGTCCAGAGCCTTACAAGGGCAAGGGCGTGAAGTACTCTGGCGAATTCATCTTCCGCAAGGAAGGCAAGAAGAAGTAGGGGCGCGGCCATGGCCAAGTCGAACGTATCGGGAGAACGGCGCAAGAGCCGGGTGCGGCGCAGGATCGCCGCCAAGGCGGGCGCGCGTCCGCGGCTGAGCGTCTTCCGCTCCTCGAAGCAGATCTACGCGCAGGTGATCGACGACGAGCGCGGCCGCACGCTCGCCGCCGCCTCCTCGATCGAGAAGGCGATGCGCGAGCGACTCAAGACGGGGGCCGACATCGAGGCAGCGCGCGAGGTCGGCAAGGAGATCGCCGAGCGCGCCAAGAAAGCGGGCGTCGCCAAGGTCGTCTTCGACCGCGGCGGCTACATGTATCACGGCCGCGTCAAGGCGCTCGCGGATGGCGCGCGCGAGGGCGGCCTGGAATTCTAAGCGAGCAAGACAAGCGAGCGGCTCTGGAGCTGCGGGAAGCGACGGAAAGACATCATGGCGCGTGAAGGAGAGGGCGGCCGCGGCCGCGACCAAAGGCGTGAGGAGCGCGACAGCGAGTTCGTCGATCGGCTCGTGCATATCAACCGCGTCGCGAAGGTTGTGAAAGGCGGCCGGCGCTTCGGCTTCGCCGCGCTCGTCGTGGTCGGCGATCAGAAGGGTCGCGTCGGCTTCGGCCACGGCAAGGCGCGCGAGGTCCCGGAGGCGATCCGCAAGGCGACCGACGCGGCCAAGCGCAGCGTGGTTCGGGTCCCGCTGCGCGAGGGTCGCACCCTGCATCACGACGTAATCGGCCGCCATGGTGCGGGCCGAGTGGTCTTGCGCGCCGCTCCCGCCGGCACCGGCATCATCGCCGGCGGCCCGATGCGCGCGGTCTTCGAGTCGCTCGGCGTTCACGACGTCGTGGCCAAGAGCCAGGGCTCGTCGAATCCTTACAACATGGTCCGGGCGACGTTCGACGCGCTGTCGCGCGAGGACAGCCCGCGCTCGGTCGCGCAGCGTCGCAATATGAAAGTGTCGACGCTGCAGTCGCGCCGGCAGGGCGTCGACGCCGACGCCGCCGATTCTTGAGAGCGGGTTTTGCCATGAGCGCGCAAAAGACCATCACGGTCGAGCAGACCAAGAGCCCGATCGGCCGCCCGGGGTCGCAGCGGGAGACTTTGAAGGGGCTTGGCCTCAATCGCGTTGGCCGGCGTTCGAGCGTCGCCGACACGCCTGCGACGCGGGGCATGATCGCCAAGGTCGCCCACCTCGTCCGCGTGGTCGAAGAGAAGTAGGATCCGCCCCATGAAGCTCAATGAAGTCAGAGACAATCCCGGGGCTTCGAAGCCGCGCAATCGCGTCGGACGCGGCATCGGCTCGGGCAAGGGCAAGCAGGCCGGACGCGGCGGCAAAGGTCAGACGGCGCGCTCGGGCGTCCGCATCAAAGGCTTCGAGGGCGGCCAGATGCCGCTGCATCGCCGCCTGCCCAAGCGTGGCTTCAACCCGGTGTCGCGCACCGTGTACAACGAAGTGAATTTAAGCCGCATCCAGAGCGCGATCGACGCGGGCAAGCTCAGCGCCGACGAGACCATCACCGTCGAGACGCTGATGCGGGCGGGCGTTGTGACGCGCGCTCGGGACGGCGTGAAAATCCTCGGCTCGGGCGAACTTAAGGCAAAAGCGAATTTTGAAGTCGCGGCCGCCTCGAAGAGCGCGGCGGCGGCGATCGAGAGAGCCGGCGGCAGCCTCAAGACGCTGCGCGAGGTTCCCGAAACGGCCGAATAGACCGGCCGGGGTGGGATGACAGCGGCGGAGGCGCCGACCATATAGCAGCCGCTCGCGCGATCCTTGGGGACGCGCGAACCTCTTCTTGAACCAGGCGCATGTCTCGCGCCGCTCGGAGCCCCTCCATGGCGTCCGCCGCCGAACAGCTCGCAGCCAACATCAACTGGTCGGCCTTTTCAAAGGCCGACGAACTCAAGAAGCGTATCTGGTTTACACTCGGCGCGCTCGTCATCTTCCGTCTCGGGACCTACATCCCGCTGCCCGGCATCGATTCGGAGGCGTTTCAGACCGCCTTCCTCGGCCAGAAGCAGGGCGTGCTCGACATGTTCAACATGTTTTCGGGCGGTGCCGTTCAGCGCATGGCGGTGTTCGCGCTCAACATCATGCCGTACATCTCGGCCTCGATCATCATCCAACTCTTGAGCTCGGTCATCCCATCGCTGGAGGCGATCAAGAAGGAGGGCGAGGCGGGCCGGAAAGTACTAAACCAGTACACGCGTTATCTCACCGTTGTGCTCGCGATGTTTCAGGCCTACGGCATCGCCATCGGTTTGCAAGGCCGCGCGGGCGTCGTCAGCAATCCGGGCGCGCTCTTCATCATATCCACTGTCGTCACGCTGACGGGCGGCACGATGTTCCTCGTGTGGCTCGGCGAGCAGATCACCTCGCGCGGTGTCGGCAACGGCTCTTCGCTCATCATCTTCGCCGGCATCGTCGCGAGACTGCCCTCGGCCATGGTGCAGTTATTCGAAATGGGCCGGCAGGGGTCGATTTCGACCGGCCTCGTTCTCGCGGTCATCGTGATGGTGTTCGTCGTGGTCGCCTTCATCGTGTTCATGGAGAGGGCGCAGCGGCGGGTGCCGATCACCTATCCCCGGCGGCAGGTCGGCAACAAGATGTACGAGGGGCAGAGCTCCTTCCTGCCCCTTCGCCTCAACACCTCCGGCGTCATCCCGCCGATCTTCGCCTCCTCGCTCTTGCTCCTGCCGACGACCGTGGCGAATTTCGCGCAAGGCTCGGCGAGTTCAGGCGTCTTGTCGACGATCACGGCGTTGCTTGGGCGCGGAAGTCCGTTCTATCTCATCCTCTATGTCGTCCTGATCGTGTTCTTCGCCTTCTTCTACACGGCGACGGTCTTCAATCCGGCCGACACCGCCGACAACCTCAAGAAGCATGGCGGCTTCATCCCCGGCGTGAGGCCGGGCGAGCGGACCGCGCAGTACATCGACTACATCCTCACCCGCATCACCGTTCTTGGCGCTGCCTATCTCTCGCTCATCTGCCTATTGCCCGAATGGCTCATTTCCTATGCGTCCTTGCCGTTCTATTTTGGCGGCACGTCGCTCTTGATCGTCGTCAACGTGACGATGGACACGGTGGCGCAGATCCATGGGCATTTGCAGGCGCATCAGTATGAAGGCCTGATCCGCCGGTCGAGACTGAAGGGGCGAAAGAGATGAGACTGATCCTGCTTGGGCCCCCGGGCGCAGGCAAGGGCACCCAGGCGGCGCGGCTGATCCGCAAGCTCGGCGTCCCGCAGCTGTCGACGGGCGAGATGCTGCGCGCGGCGGTCGAGGCGCGCACGCCAATTGGGCTGAAAGCCAAGGCGGTGATGGAGTCGGGCGCGCTCGTCCCCGACGAGATTGTCATCGGCATCATCAACGACCGCATCAGCGAGCCGGATGCGAAGAACGGGTTCATCCTCGACGGCTTCCCACGCACGCTGAAGCAGGCGGAAGAACTGGACGCGATGCTCGCCGCGATGCGGCTCAAGCTCGACGCCGCCATCGAACTGAAGGTCGATCCCGAGAAGCTTGTGGAACGCATCGTCACGCGCGCAGCGGAAGCGAAGGCCGCCGGCCTTTCGGTCCGCAAGGACGACGATCCCGAGGTCTTCAAATCGCGCTATGCGGCCTATGAGCGGGACACGGCGGCGGTGACGCCATTTTACCGGCAAAGAGGGCTCTTGCGCGAAGTCGACGGGATGGCGCCGATCGAGGACGTGGCGGCCGCCATCGACGCCATCCTGACGGAAGTCGCGACGGCGTGACCAAGGCGCCTTCGGACGCTGAAGCGCTGATCGAGCGGCGCGGGGTGGCCGGGCGCATCGTTCTCAACCGCCCGAAAGCGCTGAACGCCCTGACCCTAAACATGGTGCGGCTCGTCTCGGCCGCGCTCGACGACTGGGAGAGAGATGATCAGGTCTCGCGGATCGTCATCCGCGGGGCCGGCGGCAGAGCTTTTTGCGCCGGCGGCGACATTCGCGACCTCTATGACCTGGGGCTCGCCGGCGACCACGAGTCGCAGCTTCGTTTCTGGCGAGAGGAATACCGCCTCGACGGGCGGATGAAGAGCTATCGCAAGCCGATTGTCGCGCTGATCGACGGCATTGTCATGGGCGGAGGCGTGGGGGTGTCGATCAACTCGGCGCGATACCGGATCGCGAGCGAGCGCTTCGTTTTCGCCATGCCGGAGGTCGGCATCGGCTTTTTCCCGGACGTCGGCGGTACATTCGTCCTGCCGCGGCTGTCTCGCAAGGCCGGCACGTATTTCGCCCTCACCGGATTGAGAGGAGGCGCGGGCGACGCGCTCGCCTTCGGTCTCGCCGACGTTTTCGTGTCCAGCGCCGCGATGGGCGCACTCGCCGAAGCGCTGGAAGGCGACGAGCCGCTCGAATCCGCGCTTCAACGGTTTTCTTCGCAAGCCCCGGCCTCGCCCCTCATGGCGGAGGCGGAAGGACTGGAGGCCTGCTTCTCGCTGGCGAACCGCGAAGCGATCCTCGGCGGCTTGCGCGAAGCGGAACGCAAGGGATTCGCCTTCGCTGCGCCGGCCCGCGCCGCGATGCTCGAGAAGTCCCCGACCAGCCAGGCGATCGCCTTGCGGCAGATGGCGATGGGTCCGGAGCTCGATTTCCGCGAGGCGCTGCGGGTCGAATTCCGCATCGTCTCGCGCCTTTGCCGGGGCGACGATTTCTACGAAGGGGTGCGTGCGGTCATCATCGACAAAGACAACCGGCCCAGGTGGAGTGACCCGCCGAGCGAGGCGGAGCTCGACGCTTATTTCGCCCCGCTCGGCGAGGCCGAGCTGACGTTTCCGCCGCCATGAAATACGTGATGCGACAGACCCGCGAGGGCCGGGTCGAGCTCGTCGACGTGTCGCCTCCTGACGCGGACGAAAACGCGCTCGCCTCCTTTATCGCGAGCATCCGCTGGAGGACGGCGCTCATCTGGTACATGCGCACCCTCGCCTGGGTCTGGATCGGCAAGGGGCTGTTCGAATGGGCGATTATTCTCGGCGCCGTTCCGAGCCTCGGAGATTTTTCCAGAATGACGCTGCCGCTGCAGGCGTCGATCGTCGTGTTCGCCTGCCTCGATTTTCTCGCCGCCGTCGGACTTTGGTTGGCCGCGGCCTGGGGCGGGGCGATCTGGCTTCTGTGCACCGTGGTCGAGGCCGCTTCGCCGGTGCTGGGCCTGCGAGCCGCG